>Ga0316204_10000969_pt1 | contig 88343 bp, 76 predicted proteins | sample 6monrhotite_MG_2_FD_205661 | JGI IMG/M metagenome (GOLD analysis project Ga0316204, IMG submission 205661) | Microbial mat bacterial communities from mineral coupon in-situ incubated in ocean water Damariscotta River, Maine, United States -... | ecosystem: Environmental > Aquatic > Marine >... | reverse complement strand
TGCTCGGGCGGCTTGGCTACGTGCCGCCTGTCGAGTACGAAAGCAGCTATCATCAACTCAACAACACCCCAGCCGCGGTGGCTGGACTTGCGTAAACAGCTCTCCGGAATTTCCGGGGCGGTTCACTAGGCAGGGTCGCCGAAGACGTACTTCAGCACCTTGGCGCCAAACCGCTGGTCCTTGGCTTCCATCGAGTTGGCCTGCACGCGGGCGAACTTGACGGCGTCTTGCAGCGTCCCGATGCGATCGAGCATGCGCTTCTTGACCGGACGCGGCAGCGCGCCGGAGAACTTGACCGTGGTCCAGTGGCCGATCACCACGTCGTCCGTGATCATCTGCGTCTGAGCCGGGTGATGCTCGGTGGCGTCGTACAACACGACCGCACGCTGCACCTTCTTGGTCTTGTGCGTGGTCACCGGGTCGCTGCGAAACAACCCCGAGTTCGGGTCGGCCGTCCACTGCTCGGCGGGATCGAGCTCGACCACCTTGGACACGAACGTGTGCAGGTCGGTGAGCTCCTTCTCGAGGAACAACAGGTACGTGACCGGAACATCGCTGAGGAACACATCCCCATCGACCACCACGTCAGCACGAGCGCTGCAGTTGGCCCAGTCCTTCGTCGCCGTGACATCCATCAGCGTGCTGAGCCGCTCGGTGACCTGCTCGATCACCTCACTGGCACGGTGCTGCACGTGCTGCCTGTCGTCGGGAAACGTCTCCCCACCCTCTTCTTTGGGCGCGAACGTCTTGTGATGCCCAGTCATCAGCTGGTTCTTCTGGGTGGCGCGATGAAGCTCCGTGATCTCCTTGTGGAGCTGGGTCTTCTTCCCCTTCTCGATCGCGAGGATTTGATTCAGTTTGGCCATTTGAGCCTCCTTCTGGGGCGCGCACAGGCAATCCGGCGCAGCCGCGCAGGAGTATGACCGCGGCGTGGTGCAGGCGCCACGTGTTTGTTCGGAGCGCCGACCTCAGCGCGGCCCCGTCTCACCCGCGAGCGGATACACCGGCCGAATATCCACTGGAATCCCACCGAGCTTCCCGAGCGCATTCGTCATCGCCTCGCTCGCGACCCCGTACTTGTCCAAGAACGTCTCCACGCCGCCGCGGTCTCCCTCGTGCTGGAGCATCACCAAGTCATGCACCAAGTCCGAGATGCTCTTTTCGAGCTTCGGGAAGTCGATCACAAACCGCCCTTCCCCATCGAGCGTCACGGCACCGTCCTCCAAGTACCGGTTGATCTGCACCGCGGCCCCGCGACCGTGCGCCTCTGCCACGCCGAACCGAACACTGCGGAACAACCCCCCGAAGTACGACACCAGCAGCTTCTCGCGAAACTCCTTCGGCAGCTCGCCCTCGTCGATCATGTACAGGATGTTGTACGCGCCCATGACATCGGCCTTGCACTCCTCGATCGCGGAGTAGGCGGGACCGATCGCGATCCGGACCTCGACCTTGCGGCCATCCTTCTGCGTAAACGCTGGCCCCAGCGAGTGGGACAGCTCGTGGAACAACACCTGATGGAAGAACGCATCGCCGGACAACATCGCGTGGTGCTGCGGCGCGAGGACCTGCTCCCCGATCGGCTTCATGATCTTGTCGAACTTGGTCTCGATCAAGTTCCGCAGCAGCACCTTCTTCGCGCCCTTCTCCTTGCGCACCCGCTCGTCGTTGGGAAGGTTGAACGCGATCGTCTGCACCGACGTGCGTGCGTCGCCAGCCGTGAACACGAGGTCGACCACACGAATCGGGCTCTGAGCACCGCGCTTGGTCTTGACCGCATCGTCGACCGGAAGGTTCTTCTCCATCTTGGGCAGGTACTTCTTGTACTTGGCCAACGCCTTGGAAGCCTTGGGGTCGCTCACCGTCACGAACGACTCGAACGACGCCTTGTAGTTCATCAGCTTGTCTTCGTAGGTCTCGTAGGGACCCACAGTGATCTCGACCCGGCTGTCGAGGTCCATCCACGCCTTGTCCGAGGCGTAGTAGTCGTCGGTGCGAAAGCCTTTGGCCCGCAGGTTCAGGAACTTGCGCAGCGACTTGTTCTTCGTGGCCTTCGCAGCCTTCTCCAAGCCCTCGGCCGCAGGCTCGAGCCACTTCGCATACTCCTGCGAGTACGGCACGGCCTTGTAGCTCTCGCCCTCGCGCTTGATGACGGTGAACAACCCCTCGAATGCTTTTCGGTCCTCGGGATGGTCCTCGAGCCACGCCTCGAATCCCTCGGCAGTCATATCCTCGGGATAGAAACCTGCGCCTTTGGGGTGCGGCTTGCCTATCGCGAACGCCTCGTGGTCGGCTTGGCGGTCCCACGGTCCCCGCATGATCCGAAAGTAGGCGTAGCGAGCCTTGCCCTCCTCGTCGGTGGCACCTGCAAGCTGCTGCTCGAGGTCGGGGTTCCCGGCCCAAGCCTGACGATCGTAGATCGGATCCAACTGTTTCGACGCAGCGATCAACAGGTCGAGCGCATCCTTCTCGCTCTGAGAGAGGTCCGACAGATCGGCGCTCAGCTCGGCGACCGCAAACTGGTCGACCTTCTGCTGTATGGTCATTCCCGTCGCAGCGGGCGTCTCAGACGGGGTTTCGCTGGGCGTCGCGGCGTCGGTCGCAGGCGCGGCGTCGGAAGGCGGAGCAGTGCCGACAGAATCCGAAGTTGATGCCTGCACGTTGCAGGCACAGAGCAGCATCAGGGCGGCGAGCGAAGCGGTGCGTTTCACCATCGGGGCGGAGCGTACACCGAGGCTGGCCGGGGCGAACCGAAGACGCAGCGCAGACTGCTGACACCTCCTGTCAGCAGCCCCGTAGACGGCGGGCACGGCTTTGCGTACTTCATGCGCATGGCCGAGTCCGCTACCCACACCCACCACGCGATCGACTACGTCGAGATCACCGTCCCCGATGTTGCTGCCGCAAAGGCTTTCTATGGCAGCGCGTTCGGATGGAGATTCACCGACTACGGACCTGGCTACGCTGGGATTCAGGGAGCGACCCGAGAACAAGGCGGTCTCACGCAGGGAGAGCCCAAAGGACCGGGCGGCCCCCTGGTCGTCCTGTACTCGGAGAACCTCGACGAGACACTGGCCGCGGTGACCTCCGCGGGGGGCACGGTCTCGGCGGCTCCCTTCGAGTTCCCCGGGGGTCGACGCTTCCACTTCACCGACCCTGGCGGCAACGAGCTCGGCGTCTGGTCCGCGGCCTGAGTCCGTTCCGCGGGCGCAGCTGCAGGGCATCGATAGGCGCAGGCGCTTCGAGGCGTTGTCATCGCCGGGACACAGCATGCGCTCGCCTCACACCGCACGAAAAGGCACAATCGACAGATGCGCTGCCGTCTGAGTTTGTCTTTGCTGCTCGTGGCCCCCACCGGCTGCTTCTCAGAGCCGCCGGGGACCTCGTCTTCGTCTGGAGATTCGGGAAGCACCAGCGCACCCGGGACCACGGAGCGCGGCGACACCAGCGGCACTAGCGGCACATCCGAGACCGAAGACGACACGTCCGCGACAACCTCGGCAGGAACAACCTCAGTCGGAGCGACGACCGACGTCACCACCGGCAGTACCACAACAGGCTTTTCCGAAACCGAGGGAGTGGAGGTCGAGGTGTTGTTCGATTTCTACGCACGCAGCTGCGACGGAACATGGGAGACCATGCCGATTGGACCTGGTGCGCAGAGCCCATGCGCATTGACTCCTGTCCAGGCCAACACTCAGGGCGGCGTCTGGAAGTATCCGCAGTTCTCCACGCCACAATTCAGGGACGAAAGCGAAGTCTTGATCCTTCGACCGTTCCCAGAGGACGGAGGGTCCGTCCTGGGGAGCTTCAGCGCCGCCGGGCTTCCGACCGGGGAGGGTGCAACGCTGGCGCTCGGATGGGAGTTCGTCAACACCGCAGGACCGGAGAACGCGAGTCTCATGACGTTCCAACTCCGGGTGGGGCGGCCCGCCGGGAGCGGCGCCACACTCGTCAACACGACAGCTGAAGCGCTTGGTGAAAGCGGCACCGTGAACATGCAAATGAGCGACTTGGTCATGGGGCCGATGGATACTCTCGAGTTCTCCGTCATGTCGGAGACGTACGTCGAGGGACAGGGCGTTGCCCTCTACAGCGCGGTCATCTACGAAGAGCTTTGACCGCGGATGCTACGGTCCGAGCCCGTGGCACGACGCGCCCCCGTACCGGTCCTGTGGATCGCGCTCTTCGCCGCGATCATCATCCCGTTTGCGATCTGGGGAGATGCGTTCGAGGCCTACGGCGCATCGCTGCTGCGCAACACGACACCTTCGGCTTCGTTGGCCCTCATTCTCATCGCGCTTCTCGCGGGCGACCTCGTGCTTCCGGTCCCGTCCAGTGTGCTCGCGGTGGGAATCGGCGCGGTGTTTGGCGCGACGTTCGGCACCACGATCATCACGCTCGGCCTCAGCCTGGGCGCATGGGTTGGCTACGAAATCGGTCGTTCGGCAGGCCGTGCCGGAGTCTCTCGCTGGGTGGACGACACCCAACGCGAGCGACTCGAGAGCTTCGCGGAAAGACACGGACTCGGGCTCTTGATCGCGCTGCGTGCTGTACCCGTACTCGCTGAGGCCAGCGTCGTCGTCGCGGGAACCTCGGGCATGCCCCGCACCCGGGTCCTGGCCGTCACGACGCTCGCCAACCTTGTCGTCGCACTCGTGTACGCAGCTGCCGGGAGCATCGCCGCCGACCTCGGCAGTCTCGAGCTCGCAGCGATGGCCAGCGTCGGGTTGCCGGGGCTGGCCATGCTCTTGTCCGCGCGAATCCGCCGCGGCACCGAACGCCCCTAGGGAGTGCCAGTCAGATGGCCGACACGACCAGGACGATCAGGGCAACGAGCGCGATGACGCCAACGACGACCAGCGCGATCTTGGCCCACGACACCGGCGCCTTCCCAAGGACACAGCTCGGATCCTGCCCATGGACGACGGCGCGGTACAGCTTGTCGCGGTAGCGGTAGGCGAGGACAAAAGCAGGAAACGCGAGATGGCTCGTCGTCAGGCGGGACGGCAACACACTGACGTGCAGCTTTCGAACCTGGCTGCCGGGGATGTGGGGAGTCGCGCGGGTCCGGGCTACACCTTCGAGCGCCTCGGAGATGACCTTTCGTGCCGCCGATCGTTGCAGCGTGAACTGCTCGACCGTGGCCCCCGGATGTCCCTGGGGCTCGTCGCTCGACCGCCGGAGGTCATAGCGGCTCACCAAGGCCCGGCACTCAGCGGCAGTCAACCCCACCGAGGCTGGCACCACGACGTTCTCGGCCTCCATCGTGAACTGCCCGGAGTGAGGAGCCCATGCCGACCGGCGCGAGCCTGCCTCGGAGTCGGCCGCCCAACACACGCTGGCTGCCGCGTCGAACATCCATCCCGCCCACCACAGCGGCTTGAGTCCATCGACCGCCGCGCGTGACTGAAGATCGGAAGGACGGAAGAAGCTCTTTCGGCCCAGCCACTGCTTGAGCGCGGCCCGGGCTTGCGCATCCGTGACCGTGAAGTCGACGTAGCGCTCGGCCTGCTCGACCGGGTCCTGTGGCGTCTCGAGCTCCATCACCGCACCGCAAAAATCGCAGCGCGGCGCCCCGGCTTCGGCGCTGTATTGCACACCAGCACCACAGCCGTTGCATCGGAGGATCTGCGCCACCGACTCGCTCGGGCGTTCGTCTCTAGCGAGCTTCGGCGTGGGGAGAGCACAGACCGCACACCGGAGGTCTTCGACCTCCAACGGGCTGTGGCATCGACCGCATTCACGGGCCTTCATGAGTTTGCCCCCACCAAGGCGACGATCGCCGCGATCAGCAAGATGCCCCCAACCACGACGAGCGTGATCTTCACCCACGACCGTGGCGGCTTTCCGATCACCGCCCCCGTCTGTCCGTTGAGGACCATGCGCACCGCGGGGGCGTCCGGGTCGTACTTCACCGCGAGCACCCATACGGGCAGCAACACCAACGCACCATGCTCGTTCTCGAAGCGGGTCTGGTACTGGAGGCTTCGATGACTGTCCCCCGGCATGTGCGCGGACACTCGCCGCCCGACCTGCTCCACCGCTTCTTCTCGCGCCATCGCAGCACACTCCGCCACCGTCCGGGACGGGTCCTCGGCGAGCCATCCCGAGAGCAGCTTGGGCGTGTAGCGGTGGAGCGCCCGTAGGTCATACGGCTCGATCGCCTCGAGCTCGGCGTTGTGAAGCCCGCGTGAGGCGGTCACGATCACATCGTCGAGGTAGGCCGCCCACGAACCTTGCAGTGACCGCCACTCGGTCACCGTCTTCGTCCGCGTGCGGGTGACGGTTTTTCCCTGGGCGTCGGTCGTCGTGTACGTCTCGGTGACGGTGTAGTTCTCGCCGATCTGCGCCGTGTACTCGACCGCGGCCGAACCCGAGTACAAGTACGCGGGCAGGTACACGCCGCGGACCGCACTGAGGTCCGCTTTGGCGAAGGCGGACTTCACAAACCAGGCGCTGCGGATCCATGCCCGAGCCCGCTTTCGCGCGTCTTCCTCGGGAATGACGAACCCCACGACAAACGCAGGGTCCTCCCCCGCGGTCCGCGGCTTCGCCACCACAGCCGGCGACGCGCAATACGGGCACATGGCGGTGCGTTCCCCGGCCGCAACGTTCAGCGACGCGCCACAGCTCTCACAGCTGAGGCCGTCGAACGTCTCTGACTCGCGTGGAATTGCCTGCAATGTGGCCGAGCGTACCAAGTCCGACGCGATTCGATTCCCAGAACGTTGGAACGACCGCCGTGACCTACAGCTCGCCGGATTCAGGCTATGCCGTCAAAGGTGAGGTCGAGCTTGATCACGACCTCATCGCGGATCAGGTCGTCGGCCTTTCCGGCGTACGCCATCTCGAAGTCCTTGCGGTTGATCGAAAACTCGCTCTTCACCGTGACCGTGCCGCCGTCCATGGCGATGGTGGCGGGAAAGGTGATCTTCTTGGTCACGCCGTGCAGCGCGAGGTTGCCCACGACCGTGTGGCTGTGTCCGTCGTCTCCCCCGGCCTTGATCTCCGAGGACTGAAACGTCGCCTTGGGATGGCCCTCGGCGTCGAAGAAGTCCGCGCTCTTGAGGTGGCCGGTCAGCTTCTCGCTGTCGCTGAACATGCTGTCGATTTCGATCTCGACGGACACGCTGCCACCTTCGACTTTGCCGTCCTTGGGGTCGACCGTGGCGGAGAACGTCTTGAAGCCTCCGGGGTGCGATCCGGTGACCTTCGAGCCGACGAAGCCGAGCGTCGAAGAGGCGGCGTTGACCGTGTAGCCGCCGGCCTTTGCGGCTGGGGTCGCGGCTGCGGCCTTGTCCTGCGGGGTCGCTTCTTCGACCTTGGCCTGCGGCTTCCCATCGGCGGGGTTGCTGCACGCTGTGGTGGCGAGTGCGAGGCCGATGGCCAGTGCGATCGAATTGCTTCGGATCATGAGAAGCGTTGTAGCTCCGATGCAGCCTCACACAACGGACGATGCGCGCAACAATGCAGTGTCCGCGGTGCACCAATCGCTTGACCGACCGCGCGGAAGCTGGCCTTCTTCGCAAAGGACGCAGGATGCTGTTCAAGATTCGAATCGTCACGTGTGCGGCCCTTGCCGGGCCGTTTTCTATCGCTTGCGCTGCGTCCTCGCCCACCCAGGGGTCCAAGACGAGCAAGCTCCCGGTTGACGACGTGGCCATTCGGCAGCCGTTTCCGACCCAAGAACGCCTCGACGAGCTCGGCGGGAGCCCCGTCGAGCGTCCACTCGCCGCTGTCGGCACCCTGGCCGCCGTCACCTCGTGGTCGATCGAGCCGGCCGTCCCAGAGGCCCAATGGAGGGCGCCCTACGCTGGCGACGATCCCAACTCCGCCGCCTTCGCCGCTTGGACCAAGACCGGCGCGTCTGGAGTCACGGTGTCCGCCGCGATGACCTGCCTCGCCCAGCAGTACGCCCGCTTCGATGCGGAGCATCCCGAGACCATCGCTGGCGCCGATGTTCGTGCTTTCATGCATGCGCGCTGCGGCGTGCCCTTCGACACCGTGCAGGCGAGGCGCTGGTCCTTCGAGTCCGACAAGTTCCCGGGCCTCGATCCCAAGCGGCCACAGCCTGAGGTCCTCGCGCTCCTCGAGAGAGCCTCGGGACAAGCGGTCTGTGGCCTGGGAGTCTGGAAAGGCGAGAAGAAGGTGGTCGTCTCCGTCCTGATGGGCGAGCCGCCGCTGGAGCTTGCTCCCGTCCCTTTTCTCAGCGGCAGTGGGGGCAGCGTCGACATCTCGGGCGTCTACGACCAACCGACCGAATGGATGACCGCCCGAGTCACCCACGGCGCGACCGGCAGCGTGAGCTGTGCCCGCCTCCCCGCATCCGATCCCCCCGGAGCGTTCGGCTTCCGCTGCCCGACGAAGCCAGAGGATGCTATCGCCGTCGTCGAAGTCGTCGCGGCCCCCAAGGGCTCTGTGCTCGGTCGCGTCATGGCGAGAGTGCTGATCTCCCCCAACGGGACCAACCCCACCCAGTACGACGCCCCCACGCTCGACCTCCCCGCAACCGCTGGAGACTTCAGCTCGTCCGCGGTCCTGGCCGGCATCAACGCCCTGCGTGGCAAGAGCGGGCTGGCCGACGTCGTGGGTGCGCCCGCGCAAGACGTCGTGACCGCCAACCTGTTCCCGCACCTGCTGGGCGCCACCGACCACGGCGTACGCAACGAGGTGGCCTTGGGACTCATTGCGGGCTGGCAGGTCGAGCAGACGATCCGGCAAGGCACCTTCAACGCGCTGTACCACCACCCCGACACACCGCTCGACCGCGTGCTTGCCGGAGCGCTGTTCTTCCCAGCGTTCCGCGCGGCCACCCTCAGTCCGCAGATCGCCGTGGTCTCGACCGCCGTCCTCGACGATCCCCAGAAGTCTGCCCGCGGCCTCCTCAATGTCGGGTACGAGGTCTTCTTGCCAGGGGACTTCGCAGCCGAGGAAGCGGCCGTGTTCGCGGCCCTCGACGACGCCCGCGCCACGCTCGAGCTTCCTCCCGTGCAAAGAGTCGAGGGAGGCGCTGACGAGGCTGCCCTGTCCGAAAGCGCCGAGCGCATCCGGCTCAAAGAAAGCAAGCCCGGCGAAGAGCTCGACCGGATGGTGAAGCACTTCAGCGAGCACGTCGGCCGTGACTTCTACGGCTTCATCTACACGCCCACGCTCATCGACGGCTGGACCCCCGACTTCTCCAAGGAGTTCTTCGAGCACGAAGACATGGCCGTCGCGGTGACCGTCAGCTACTTCAACCCGCCGTACGCCGCGTGGGGCCAGAACGTGGTGTTCGTGGTGTTCACGCCGCTGTGACGCGTTTGTTCAATACGCGGGCCGCCAGCGCCGGCATGCTCCTCCCATGGCTGACACCCACCCCACGCACCAGGGAAGCTGCCACTGCGGCGCCGTGAAGTTTGAGCTTCAAGCGGAGATCGACGGCTTGATGGAGTGCAACTGCTCGCTGTGCTCCCGCGCTGGCTGGAAGCTGACGTTCGCCCCCGCAGGCAGCTTCACGCTGCTGCAGGGAGAGGACGCGCTCACCGACTACATGTTCGGCAAGGAGAAGACCCACCACCTGTTCTGCAAGACGTGCGGTGTCCGCCCCTTCTCGTGGGGTCCCGGACACGACGGCGAGAAGATGTACGCGGTCAACACACGCTGCCTGGCGGACTTCGATTTCAGCGCCCTGCCCGTCCAGCACTACGACGGCGCGGCGCTATAGCTCGCGAGTGTAGCTGCCCGGCGATACGCCGACCAGGTTGCGGAAGTCACGGACGAAGTGGGCTTGGTCTGCGTAGCCGAGTTCGGCGGCGAGTGACGCAAGCTCGGGTGGCTCGGGAGCGGCGAGTCTTTCCGCCGCCTCGTGCAGACGCTTGCGCTGGATGACCCACTTGGGGCTCACGCCGATGTAGCGGGCGAACAGCCGCTGCAGTGTCCGAACCCCCAGCCCCGCCTGGGCCGCGATGTCATCCACCCGGAGAATGTCGGGCTGCTCGATGATCGAACGGACGATCTCCCGCGCTTGAACGGCCGCGACCTCGAGCTTGGGTTCGCAGCCCTCCAGTGCCCTGACCAGCGCGCGCACTCGGGCCGCATCGTCCGCCGCGTCCACGAAGACCTGTCGCTCGAGTTGCTCGACGTCGACATCGAGCAACTCGCCCAACGGCACCCGCCGGTCCGTCAGTTCGCTCAGCGGTTCCGGATGAAACGCGGAGTAACCACCAGGCCAAAACGTCGCCGAGAACACCCGCCCGAGTCCCTCGAGGCGCCGGGTGAACTTGCCCGTCATTACGCCCACCAACTCCGAGCATCCTGGCTCCAGCACCAGATTCACCGTGGGATGGGGCAGCACGTCCTGTTCGTAGACGGGCTCGCCGCGCAGGTCCCAGTGCGTGGTCCAGAAGTGCTCCACGAACGGGGCCAATGAATCTGGCGGATGAAAGCGACCACCCCCAAACTTCTCCAAGCCTTTGGTGCGGCGCAACACCCCTTTGCCGAACCCAGGCTTTTCGCGCGCCTCAGTCATCGTCGTCACCGACCGACTCGAGTTTCGTTGCGCCCCCGAGCCCCCGGAGCCGGTCCACGACATCTAGCGAGGCTTTCGAGCCACGGATCACCGTCACCGATGCGTCCTGGTCGAGCCGGCGCTTTGCGAGGGTGCGCAGTGACTCGGGGCTCAGGTGCGCCACCGCGTCCACCAACGCCGGAAGAGCCTCGTAGCCCTGGCCGGCTCGTACCGCCTCGACCAACGCCGCGGAGAGTTGCTCCGGATCGCCGAGTTCCGCGACCAGTCGCTCCAACACCACCCTGCGCGCGTGTGCGAACCGGCGATCGAATCCATCGGGGTTCGACACCGCCTCCACCGACTCTCGAATCGCGGGAAGGGACTCGGCCAACCGACGACTGTCCAATGGACCTCCGACCACAACCCGCGGCTGCGCGTCGTCCAGCTCCGCATACACGCCGTAGCTCACCCCTAGCGTCTCGCGGAGGCGCCGAAGCTCGACGTTGGCCATCTCGACCAGGACGAGCAACCCCGCCCGCTCATGGCCAAACGTTTCGCCCAGGGGATAGGACTGCTCGATATAGGTTTGGGTCGTCGTGTGCTGTTGGGTGAACAGCCTCACCGCGCCTGGTTGCGGCTCGGGCACCCGGACCGGTGCCTTCTCCACCACATCGCGTTGCCACTTGATCGCCACCGTACGCATGTATCGAGGGCCAAAGTAGCCCTCGACGTACCGCCGCAGGACCTCGAGGTCGAGACCGCCGGTCACGATGAGTGTGGCGTTCCCCGCCCTGTAGTGCATCCGGCGAAAGCCAGTGACGTCTCCGGTTGCGATGCTGCGCAGGTCCTCGTGGGTCTCCGGGACGCGGGTCGCGTGTGGGTGCCCAGGCCCGTACAGGGCCTCGCGCACCGCGTTGTCGTTTCGGGCCACTGCCTGCCACCCATCGGTCGCGACGATCTGGTCGAACGCATCCCGCCACGCCTTGATGGCCTTGGGTACCCAAACCGCATTGATCGTGTACTCCGAGAATCCGGCGACGAACAGGTCGAGATAGATGCTCAAGCCCTGGATGGAGAACGTCGTCGTTCGGCTCCCTACGTCGACGTCAACCTGACCACCGGCCGCGACGAGGCGATTCCACCGCGCGACCGCGTCCGTCGAACTCCAGTCCGGGGCAAAGCCATAAGCGGCCAGCCACGCGATGTCGCGTTGCTCGGGTGTATCGAGGATGCCCGCGCCCACGACCAGCGTCATGTCGAGCAAAGGGAACCGCGTCGACTGCACCGCGATGACCTTCAGCCCGTTGGAGAGCTCGAACTCCAACGAGTCCACCTGGACCAATGACGCGACATCGACCTGCAGGGGTCGATGAGCCTCCTTGGGGTCGATGTCGAACTCGGTGAGCACCCGGTCCTCGAACGGACGGTCCTTTGTCTCGGCAAACTCCACCCGCACAGTCCCGGTAGGTCTTCCCAACAAGACCTTGGAACGCTTGGGCGAAAACAAGCCCTCGGCCAGACTCTTCGCATCCGCCAAAGAGAGTTCATCCAGCTCGTACAGCTGGTCCCCGAGCAACCGAGGTTTGTCCGAGGACCGCCCGAGCGCGTCGGCATAGGCTCCGGCACTCGAGCCCACCGAGGCAAACTCCGCCAGAACGTTGCGACGAACCCGCTGCCGCAGCGAATCGAACGAGACCGCACCGAGTTCACCTCCACCCCGCTTCGCGAAACCTTCGCCCAGGGCGTTCTGCACCTCGTCGATGGCGTCCTGGAGCTGCGCGTCCGACTTCGGCTCCACCGTGAAGACGGCGAGCGGACTCTTTGCAAGAGATTGGTTGGCCAGCGACCACGACTTCACCGCACTCGACTTCCCACCGACCGTGCTCGCGAGCAGACGCTCCGCCCACCAACGCAGCACCCGGGCCGCGGTTGCGTTGGGCTCGGAGGGTGCCGGCATCGGATAGGCCAAGATGCCAAGCGGAGTATCGCCTGGGACCTCGGCCGCCGCGGGGCGACCCCCACTCACCATCCGGGGAACCTCCGCTCGTGGGGGCACCGTTCGCGCCGGGATGCTCGCCACATCGGTGCGGGCAAGACTCAGCACGGTCTGCGGGTCGACATTTCCCGTGACGATGATGTCTGTGCGCTGCGGGACGTAGTGTTTCTCGACGAACGAGCAGACATCCTCGCGCGTCAGGGACGCGAGTGTTGCGTCGTTCACTTCATGGGCCCGGCGATACGGATGGCCCTTGGGAAACAACGCGCCGACCACTCCACGCGAATAGGAGGTCCACCACGCCTTGCCCCGCATCTCATTGCGCACGACCTCGAGTTCTCGAGCCAGCGTCTCGTCGGAGAGCGCGTTGCAATCAAACTCGAGACGCGCCCTTGCGTGACCGACCAGCCAGTTGAGGTCTTGCGGCTCGGCCTGGGTGATGTAGTGCGTGTAGTCGGCGTGGGTGTAGGCATTGACGAACACCGCCTTGTCGCGAACCTCGTCGAAGATACGAGCCCCGCTCCCGCCATCGATCTGAAACATCAGGTGCTCGACGTAGTGCGCGAGGCCTTCGCGGCCCGGAGGATCATCTCGAGCCCCAACGTGATGGCGAACATCGAACTCGAGCAGACCTGCGACGGGGTCCGGGACGACAAACAGCCGCACCCCGTTGCTCAGCTTGGCGAGCTTGCCCTGCGCGGTGATCTCGATCTCCCGCGAGGGCGGCTGCAGCTTGTCCAGCTGGACAGACCCCGCGCGGCATCCCCCCCCAGCCAATGGAAGGACCAAGGCCAGACCCAAGGCCAGGCAAACAACTCGGCGGCCATCCTGACCCTGTTGCACCATGCGACACGAATCGTATCGCGTGCCTGCGCCTCCGTCAGCCTGCGGGAACCAGCTCGACGATGTACTGATGCGGAAGCGTGTCGACGTCGGTGCGGACGTGCTTCCAGCCGGCACCCTCCAGCTCGCGCACGAGTTCCTCATGCGCAATGCGCATGGCCGCAGGAGGCCCCGGAATGTCGTCCGCCGCGTCCTTGCGGAAGTCGACGATGACCAGCCGGCCGCCGTCGCGAAGCTGTTCGCGGACCTTGGTGAAGTAGGCCGGCCTGTCTGCGATGTGGTGGTAGACGTCGCACATGAAGGCAACGTCGGCGGGCTCGGGAAGCTTGGGTCCTTGGGCGGTGCCTTGTACGGCCACGACATTGCCCAGGCCGTCTTTGTCCGCGCGCTCGGCGAGGTAGCGGACCATGTCCGGCTCGATGTCGTTGGCGAGCACGCGACCCTGCGGAACGGCGGCGGCGATCTTCACGGCGAAGTAGCCGGTTCCCGCGCCCAGGTCTGCAACGACTGCGGTGGGGTCGAGCTTCAGGAAGGCAAGCACGGCGTCGGGCTTCTGCCACGCGTCACGCTTCGGGTCGTCGAACTGCTTCGCCCACTCCTGCGCGTCCTCAAACCGGTGGTGTCCGTGGCCATGCCCATCGTGTTTGGCGTTGGCCTCGGCGTGGGCTCCGTGGTCCCCATGCTTGTGGCCCGCGTGGGCAGGCGGAGTCTCCGATTCGGTCGATGTCTTGGGGGAGCATCCACCAGAGGCGAGCGTCAGGGCGAGACAAGCAAGAGTATGCAGCCGCATGGAGGCCGAACCGTAGCAGCCTTCAGCCGCGCCGCTGAATCCGAATACGGGCCGAATACAGGCCGTCGATCAGCGACGCGTGGTGCTCAGCAATGCTCTGGCGCTTGAGCGAGTGTTTGGGCGTCAACTCACCGCGCTCCACCGAAAATCCCGGTGAGACTGCAGCCCAACGCTCCGGGCGATGCCCTTCCCATCCCTGGAAGCACATCTTGACGGCATCGTCGACGAATGCCGCGAACCCCTCGATCGTTTCGAGTTCACCGGAGACGTCGGCTCCGTTTTCCGCCGCCCACGACCGCAAGACATCGGCATCGAGGTCGAGAAGCGCCACGCTGTAGTTGCGGTTGTCTCCGTGCACGTAGGCGCGACGGATCAAGGGGCTGAGTTCGAGGCGTTGCTCGACTGGGTTCGGGACGACGAACGTGCCGTCGGCCAGCTTGTACCGGCTCTTGCTGCGGCCGGTAATGCTCAGGTATCCGGCCGGTGAGAGGTGCCCAAGGTCACCGGTGCGAAAGGCTCGGAGCCCATCGAGATCGAAGACGACCGACGCCGTGGTCTCGGGGTCACCGTTGTAGCCGAGCATCACGTTGGGTCCGGCCACGACGACCTCGCCGTCGCTACCAGGACCCAGGACCTGACCACGCTCGTCGCAGATGAACACATCGACGCCAGGAATTGCCCTACCGACGGTTCCCAGTCGTTTTGCGTCGGGGGTGTTGGTCGTGACGATGGGCGCGGTCTCGGTGAGTCCGTACCCCTCGTAGACCTCGATGCCGATGTCCTCCATGAGCTGCGCGACGGGCTTGGACAGTGCCGCCCCACCCGAGACCGCGAAACGCAACCGGCCCCCGAAATGCTCGCGTACCTCGTCAAACAGCATGCTGGCGTACAACGCGTGCTCCGCCTCGAGTCTCAGGCTGCGCTCGCCCTTGGCGATCGCCTCGCGGCGGCGTCGGGCCACGGACAACCCGCGTTCGAACATGGCGCGCTTGGCCGTGGACGCTCCGGCCAGCTTCTTCTGAAGGCGGCCATGGAGCGTGTTCCAGACCTGCGGAACGGCAAAGAGCACCGTCGGACGCACCGCTTGCAGGTCCTCATCGAGGGTGTCCATGTCGGCGCTGAGACCCAGAGATCCGCCGCCGCTCATCATCCCAAACAACTCGCAGGTCAGCCCGAATGCATTCGCCCAGGGAAGGAACGCACAGCTGACATCGTCGGCGAGCACGTCGTGCACTTGCTGCACCGCGTTGACGTTGGAGATGAGGTTGCTGTGGCTGAGCACGACTCCCTTCGGTGCCCCGGTCGTGCCCGAGGTGTAGAGGATCGTCGAGGGGTCTTGCGGGCTCGGACGTACGGGTGGCGCGTCCACATCGTGCCCGCGCACCAAGTGCTCGACGAACGCGTGGGGCCGACCGCTGGCTTCCATCGACAACACATGTTCGACGTCGGGCAGCTCCGCGCGCGCGGCCTGCAGTGCCTCGTACAACGCGTCCGACCCGGCGAGCACAACCTTCGCTCCGCTGTCTCGCACCGCGTACGCGATGGCGCTCCGCGGCAAGTTGGGCATCACGGGCACATAGACCGCGCCCAGTCCGTAGGTCGCAAAGGCTCCGACCGCCCACGACACGCTGTTGCGACCGACGACCGCGACCTTGTCCCCTGCACCCACGCCCATCGACGCCAACGCCCCTCGGAAGCCGTCGACGTCGTTTCCGAACGCCTCGTAGGTGGACCACGCGTACGCACCAGCCGACTTCACGCCAAACAGGCGTGACCCAGCGAACAGGGTGCAGACCCGGGTTTGCATGTCGACGAGGGATTCGAAGCGATGGCGCATGGCGGGCAGCGCGAGGCTATCACGCAGAGGCTCGGCTCCTGGGCCGTCCACGAGCCGATGTGCGCCAGGGCCACGGCGACGATGGCTTCGGCTGCACAGCTCCGTCCGATATCCGCGGGAGTTGATCGTGCCGCCGCTGAGCGCCGCGGAGTTGGATGCAGTCGATGCCGAGCTCGGCCAACGTGAACCGTTTCGTGGCACTGAGCACACCCACTGCGGGCACGACGACTGGACGACGCAAAGGATGCGCAGGGGCGATCGGGCGAGGGTCCTAATCTGATCTCATGGCGCTAGATCGAACCCCGCGAGGCCAACGATGAAGTGGGTCGTCGCGGTCGACCTCGGTGAATCCTGCGAAGGAGCCCTCGGCTGGGCGCGGTGGCTGCGGACGAGCGATGCGGACGCGCACCTCGTCGTCGCGCACGCGGTTGATATCGTCACCAACCTTGCGCCGCCGCGGGCACAGACCGTGATGCGGCACGTCCGGGAGTTCGTGCAACCCCGTCTTCCCGAGGTCGAGATGCGCGTGCTCGAGGAACGGCCTCCGGAGGACGCCCTCGCACGCGTCCTCTCCATCCACGCTGCGGACGTGCTGGTGATCGGTCGCCGGGCACCGCGGGACGGGGACGATCTCGTCCGCCTGGGCGCGGTGGCTCGCCGACTGCTGCGGCGGCTCCCTGGGCCCGTGCTCGTGTGCCCGCCGGACATGGTTGGGGCCGAGGTCGCCTCGGGACCCGTGCTCGTCTGCGTCGACGGCCAAGGAGGTGACGCGTCGGCGCTCGCGTTCGGCCGCGAGCTCGCGGACGCGACCGGCCTCCCGCTGCGGGCGATCACGGTCTCTCCCCCGGCGTTTGCGGCGGGCGTCACCTACCAGCCGACCCCGGCGCACACGGTCGGGATGGATGAGATGCACGAGGCCGCCGTCCGAGCCTGGCTCGCGGAACAGCCCGGTGATCCGGTCGAACTGTTGGTTGCGAGCGGTCGGGTCATCCCTTCCATCCTTCGGGCCAGCGACGAGCTCAGGGCCAGCATGCTGGTGTGCGGCTCGAGGCTGCTGACCACGGCCGAGCGAGTCTTCAACACGAGCGTAGGCACCGCCCTCGCAGCAACGGCCCGAATCCCCGTCGCGGTGGTACCTCCCACGGCGTAGGAGCGACGCATGGACGAGACCACCTCTGCCGGAGTCGAGACCGACACTGACGACTCCTGCGAGTGCGCGTGCGCGGGTGAGGACACCGAAGGAACGTGCACCGAGAGCGACCGAGGCTGTGCGGTCGCGCCCACCTCCCCGGGTTGGAGCCCCGAGTTGCTCGGTGTTTTCTTGGTGCTAGCTCTGAGGCGACGCAGATTCCGTACGTCGTCCCGGTGACCGCCCAACTCCTCGGCTTCCAGGAACAGACACCGACCCGGGCCGATGTGGGTGAGGGCAACGACGACTCAGGCGGCCGAGGCCGAAGGGATCAGTGGGACGAAGTCGTCCACATCGTTGACCTGGTCGGCGGACGTGATCGCGTGCCGCAGGACAGCGGAGGGCGTAAGACGCATCATCGAGCGGAACGCAAAGGCGGTGATGCGATTCCTGGTGGTCATCCACCTCGCCAGCGACCGCGCACTCTTGACGTTTCTTTCGACCGCACGCTTGCGCCGCTGCTCAAAGAGCGTGAACGCAGCCTCGGGGGATTCGTCGGCGAGCAAGTTGCCCAGGACGAACGCATCGATCATGGCCGAGTTCGCTCCTTGACCGAGGAACGGCGTCATCGGATGGGCCGCGTCCCCGATGATGATCGTGCGTCCGTGCGACCACGACGGTACGGGGTCTCGATCCCAGATGCCGACTTCCACGATCGTCTCCGGCCGTGCCTGGGCGATCAGCCCGCGTGTCATCGGACCCCAGCTCTCGAACTGCTTCGCGATGTCGTCCCGAGAACTGTCACCGGGCTCGCCCCGCTCAAAGCTCTCCGATTGCCAAAAAGCGCTCCACAGCCAGTGGTCACCAAGGCATCCGGCGAGCAGGATTCGTCCTGGCCCCATCACGTTGATCGCCCGGTCCGTAGCGGGCATCAGCGCGGTGAGTTCCGTGGTCATTTCGTCCAGCGGCGTGCGCCCCCAGGCGCAGCTCAGACCGCAGAAGTGAGGAGGATCGTCATCCTGGAACACGCTCCGACGAACCGTAGATCGAACACCGTCCGCACCCACAAGCACGTTCGCACTCAGTCGGTCCCCACTGGCCAGCGTCACCTCGACCCCACCGTCGCGGTTCTTGGCATCAACGATCGCCGCCCCGTACCGCACCATCGACGGATCCAAAGCATCCAGGAGGATGTGCTGGAGCTCCGAACGCATCACGCCCGCGACGTCCATCCCCTCGGGGAGCGGCATCCGGTCGAACAGAGCTCCGGTGTGGGTGTAGGAGAGAACCTCGGCCGTCTTCCGCCCTTGCTCACGGACGGCGCGGCCAACACCGAGGCTGTCGAGCATCTTCAGCGAGTTCACCCCAATGTCGTAACCGCCGCCCACGTCGGAGAACACCTGCTCGCGGCTCGCACGTTCGAGGACCAGACACGGGATTCCGCGGCGCTGCAAGGTGAGCGCCGTACACAGGCCCCCCGGACCCGCGCCGGCGATGAGGATGGGGCGTTGATCGTGGCTCATCGTTTGCTCCGTTTCTTTCGAGTTTCGACGCCCGAGAAGACCAGGGAAACCTGAGCGTCGATCGAGGCCTCCGCGTCGTCCAAGGAGAGTCCGGGCATCACCAGCAGAGTCATCATCTGCGTGGCGGCGATGCCGTAGAGCAAGGCGGTTGCCGCTTCGACGTTGAGACCCGAAGTAAGGATTCCGTCCGCTCGCCACTGCTCCAAGAGCTCGGCCAACCGCGCCATCAACTCCCCATCGAGACTGGTAACCTCGAACAAGGTCTCGGGCGGAACGGCAAACGTGGCGGCGAAGAGCTCGCGGCCCAGCGTCTGCGGAAACACCGTGACCGCCTCGCAATACAGCCTCAGCAGGGCCGTACACTGGGCTCGCGGCTTCGGACCCGCATCGAGCACCCGTTGCTCCGCGCGATCCAGCACGCCCGAGGTCGCCTCCGCCCACAGCCCAACGAGCAGTGCGTCCTTGGAGGGGAAGTAGTTGTAGAGCGTGCCCGTGGCGACATCGGCGGTCTCAGCGACCGCGCTCATCGTCGTCGCGTCGAGTCCCCGATCGCGCAGCAACGCGTTGCTGGCCCCGAGAATCGCCCGGCGGGTTCGTTCCCGCTTCCGACCTCTCCGATCCTCCATATCGAAACTGTAGCGTGTTCATTTTTGAAGTCCAATTCAAGAATGAACACATTCACATTTTCCCCAGAGGGTCGGGAATCGCCGGATCGTCAGACCCACACAAGCGCAGGTTCAGTCACGCGGGCCCCACTGCGGCGGCGCTTGGTCGAGCTCATGGGCTCCGAGGTCGGGCGCGGTGCCGCCATGGGTGTCGTTGAACCCCGGGATTACCAAGCCGGCATCGACGGCAGCCGCCTCGGCGGAAAGGCTGAGGTCCGGCGGGTCGACCGCAGGAAACGGGCTGGCAGGATACGCGGGCGGCGAGGCAAAGGCGGCCAACGTCAGCTCGACCGCATGCCCGGCCGTGGTGGCGGTCATCAACTCAGCCAACGATGCGAATGTAACGTCGCCGACCGTCCCCTCGAACGTGCCCAGGGTTGAGCCAAACCCGTCGTAGTCCATATCGAGGGTGGCATTGTCGACGGCCGCCAGTGCGAGCACCCGGCCCGAGCCGCTGGAGTAGCCGCCGTAGCTGCCGCCCGGGCCTCCGATGAACACGTTGTTGCGCGTGTTCAGGTGGGAGAAGACATCGTCGGTGTAGACACCAAAAGCGTCACCATTCTTGACGACCGTGTTGTGCCACAGCACATCCCCGACGCTGCTCCGTTGAAGCTTGAACGCCGAGAGGATCACGTTGAAGACCGTGTTGCGGGCGAAGTAGTTCGGGCCTCCCAGAGTCGGTTGGGCGCTCAGGGCGATGAACGTGTTCGTCAGTCGGTTCTCGAGGACCCGGCAGTTGTGTTCGCAGAAGTCGGCCTCGACGCCGTCGTCCGCACATGCATCGAGATCGTTGCGAAGGATGTCGACGTTATACTGATCCTGAGCATCGTCATCTTCGAGCAGCGAGATGCAGTCCCGGAACCCGCGGACTCGGTTGTGCTCAATGACGTGGCCCGGGCCGGTCAGCACGATGCCTTCGCCGAGGTTGTCGCCATCCACACCCAGCGCGGCCTCGTTCCAGGTGGTCGGCCCCGTGACGTCGTTGTCTGCGACGTGAATGTTCTCCCCACGAGACAGCATCGCGATGCCATCGCGCTCCGTCTCGACCGTGCACCCGCGAATCGCCAAGTCGTGGGCACCGTTGAACTTGATCTGATCGAGCACGTGGAGCCCCTCGAGCACCACGAAGGCTCGGCCGTCGAGTCGAACCTCGCCGTCGACCGTCACGCCCTCCATGCCGCGGATCACGATCGGAGCGTCGGCCATGCCGTCGGCCGAGACCTCGAATCCTGAATAGGATCCCGCCTGCAGCTCGATCGCATCTCCGGGCTGGGCATCGGCGAGGGCATCGGCGAGCGATCCCGGATCCACCGACACCGTCCGCACCGGAGCCGAAGTATCCAAGGGTGAACGGGTCGCGACTTCGAGCGTCTCGACGACACAACCGCCGTCGTCATCGAGCAACTGCAACTCCAGCTCGTAGTTCGTGCCCGGCTCGAGCCCAAACTGCGACCCGGTGGCCGCGTTGGCCCACGTGTAGCCCGCGTCGTTCGACCCCGCCGGGACTCGCTGCATCGGCGTGCCTTCGCGCCAAGTCCCCCCTTGGGGCCGGAGTCGGACGAAGACCTCCGCGTTGCCATTGGTGTCGCCCTCGAGAAGCCACCGTACCGCCACATGCTCGAATGTGCTGAAGCCCTCGAGGCCAGCGGCGGTGACACCAAGCTCGTCCGTGGCTTCGGGGTACCCGTCGCATGTTGCTTCTGGAGGCTCGCCCGTGGACGTGCCGGCCGTGTCGTCGGTTGTGTTGTCATTCCCGCCAACCGTCGTCGTGTCGTCAGCGGCATCACCAGAGGACGGACCGGGTCCGACCGCACCGGTTGCGGTCGCGGTGCCGCCGGATGCATCACCGTCGGTGTCAGTCTGGGAGGATGCACCCCCCGGGGTTGAGCAGCCAACGAGGAGTGCGAGTGTCCAGGTGGCACAGCATGCTCTGAGCATCGGGCGATCGTAGCATCCACAACGCGCTTCTCGTTCCCGGGCGCGATACATGGATTGCCCCCGAAGCTCGCCGAACACATCGACCGCCTCGGTGAGGGGTTCGCTCCCCCTCGCTACGACATCAACTCACGCAGTTCATCCAGATCCAGCCGCTTGTTCTTGGCCATGCCCTCCAGAATATCCTCGGCCAAGTCGCGCTTGCGTTCGTGCAGGTCGAGGATCTTCGGCTCGATGCTTCCCTCTGTGCAGAAATGATAGACCGTCACGGGTTTGCTCTGCCCCATTCGATGTGCACGCGCGGTGGCTTGGTCTTCGACCGCGGGATTCCACCACGGGTCGACATGAATCACGTAGTCCGCGGCCGTCAGGTTCACCCCAATTCCACCCGCCTTGAGGCTCATCAGGAACACGTCGGCCTCCCCGTCCTGAAACCTGGCCACCCGCTTCGCGCGTTCTGCCGCGGGCGTCGAGCCCTGTAGCTCCAGAGTTCGAACACCCCGCTTGCGAAGGCGCCCGTCGAGCATCGCGAGCACGCCGAGGAATTGTGTGAATACCAAGACACGGTGTCCCGCCGCCACCAGAGCCTGGGTCCGCTCCACCACCTGCTCGAGCTTGGCGCCCCGCGGCGCCTTGTCGTCAATGAGCCGGGGCTCGACCGCAGCTTGGCGTAGCTTTCCGATCTCGGCGAGCATCCGAAATCGGGCCTGGCCTTTGGGCACCTTTGCGCCCTTGCGGGTACGTTCCTGCGCCAAGCGACGCTGCGCCTCGTACCAGGCCTGCTCCCGCTTTCCCGGCGTCACCATCACGACATGCTCGGTGCGGGCGGGAAGCTCGGTCAAGACCATCTCCTTTGTTCTGCGGAGCAGAAACGGCCGGACCAGCGCGCGAAGATGTTCTGTAGATCGTGAATCCCCCTGTTCGATTGCACGAGCTACACCTCGCCGAAACGAGTCCTCGTCGCCAAGCAGGCCGGGGACACACGCGTTCATGACGCTCCACAGCTCGCCCAGATGGTTTTCAATCGGCGTCCCCGTGAGGCCAAGGCGAAAGTCAGCATCGATCGTTGACGCGGTTTGGGCCCGAGTCGAGCGCGCATTCTTCAGAGCATGTGCCTCGTCGAATACCAGCGTCGCAACGCTCAGCCCTTCCAACTCGTCCTCCATTCGGGAGAGTACGCCGTAACTCATGACCCCCAGATCCGCCGCGCCGAGATCCCGTAGGACATCCGCGCGTTGGGACGACGGGGTCTCCCCGACCGCCACCACCTTGAGACTCGGCGCGAAGCGGTTCGTCTCTGCGATCCAGTTTCCGATCACCGAAGTCGGACAGATAACCAACGCCGGACCGAGTTTTCTTCGAGCAAGCAGCATCGCAAGCGACTGGACCGTCTTGCCCAAGCCCATGTCATCGGCCAGGACGCCACCAAAGCCGGCCTTCGCCAGCCGCATCATCCAAAGCACGCCTTCGCGCTGGTAGTCCCGCAGCGTAGCCTTCAGCGCTGCGGGCACCCGCGGTTTCGAGCGCAACGCCGATTCGATTTCCTGTTTTCGCTCCACGACAGAGTCCGCAAAGCTCAGGCCTTCGCCCCCATCGAGGATTCCTTCGAGGGCCGGCAGTGCCACCTCGGGAACTCGCAGCGTCGGCGATTCACCATTGCGCTGGTCGAGCCGCTCCAGTGCGTCGAGCTTCCGCCCGAGTGCCTCAGAGAGCTTGAGCACCTGTCCGGTGTCCAGTCGGACAAACCGCCCACTGCCTTCACGCGCGTGTGCAAGCAGCCGCCACGCGAGCACCTCATCCTCATCGACGGTCACCCCGGCGTTCAACGCGAGCCAGTTGTTCTTCTCTCGGTCCACGTTGATGACGAAGTCCTTCGTTCCAACGTCCCGGGCCAACCGCAAGGGCTCCCCAGCCGGCCAGCCCAACACCGCAAGCCCCTCCTCGGCCGCACGAGTGAGCTCTTCGAGCACCCCGCACGCCTCCTCCAGCCCCAGCGCCACCCGCGATGTCGCGGCATCGGACCCCAGTGCCCAGAACTTGGGGCATGCAGTCTCCAGAGCTTGCAGTGCCGCCCGCTCGGCCCCCAAATCTCGGTGGGTCGATAGAAACTGACCGTCGCTGTCCGCCACAACGTCCTCGGGGCCCGCCGCGGGCACACAACGCGGGCCCGCGCGTCCCAGTGGCCAGCACGCCAACTCGGCCGCCAGTGTGGGATCCTTCCACGAGAGGTCGACTTCCACCGTGGATTGAGGGCTCACCTCCTGTCCTCGAAGGTCGACGGTGCCGCGTCCCTCGATCCGCACATGTCCTGCCAGACGCGTGATTGCCGGCAGCAGCCGAGAAACCGCCTTTCTGGGGACGCGGCCTTGAGACGTGCCGCGAAGGGCGTCCAAGAGGAACGCACACGATTCGTCGAGCTGATAGGCCACCAGGCGTCCTGGTCCGTCCCAAGTGAAGGCGACCGGAAACGAGGAAAGCCGTTCGGGCTCGACAAAGATCCGAACCTCCTCGTCCCGTCCCTCGACGACGATCGACGGCTCACCCGCGACAATCGAGATCGGAGTCTCGTCGGCCCGCCGTACCCGAGGATGATCGATCAACGCATGCACCAAGTACGACGACAGAAGCAACTCGGCATCTGCGAAGCTCGGGGCGTGGCGGAACTCTGCTTGCAGGTCCTCGCGCAACGAACACCATGCTTCCGCTGCCGCAATGTCTCCGTGGTCCGCAACGTCGCCATGCGTGCCCAAGACCTCGTGGATTTTCAGTGCGCGCCCTCGCGTTGAGCGTGCCGAACTGACGAGCCGCGGCTGGGCCCGAAACATGCCCCGGACCTCCTCCAACTCCCACACGATCTTCGCGTGTACCTCCGAGACCGCCTTCCCCGGGTCGGCGAGACGCTCAGCCAAGACCTCGAACTGGTCGACGACATGCTCCCAGGGCTCGCGGACCTCGTGGGCGTCCATCAACGCCCCGGCCGGGTTCGCATCACCATCCGCGCCGCCTGCAAGTGTGCGGAGCGTGTGTGGAATGAGATCCGACTGAAGCCCACACCTCTCACTCCACCATGCCAGCTCCTCGGCGAGACCTTCGGGCCCCTCGAGGTCCAACCATTGCGCCACCAGCCCTCCCGCAAGCACCGTCGGCCACAATGTCCCTCCGTCGTAGCAGACGTTCGCGAGTTCGGCGTCCATCGAGTCCAGGTCTTGCGCACCCGATTCGACCATTCGAAACATCGAGAGCACCCCAAAAACCTCCGGGTGGCCGGGCCACCGTCCGTCCACTCCATCCAGCACCGCATCGAACGCAGCCCAAGCACCGGGCACACCTCTGCGAGCCGCATCCACGGCACTGAGCGCAAAGAAGAAGGCCTCGAACCCACGCAGTGCTCCAGGCCGCGATTGCGCCAACGCCTCCCCCACCGCATACGCTTCGGCGAGTTCCCCCCGCGCGAATGCGTGCACCAGCTCCATCTTTCGCCCCGTCGCTTTCGTGCCTCGCCCCACGAACTTCGCGGCCTGGTCCTGCGGGAGGCCCAAGACCGCCCCACGAAGCAAGTCGATCGGAAAGCGTTTCGATGCGCTGAGTGTCCGCCCTTCGAGCACGCTGCACAGAGTGTCGAGGGCTGGAGGGAGAGGCAGAAGTTCTTCGCACACCGCGCGGCCGATCGCTTTCGCGTACTCGGCCAGCAGTTCGTCAGGCGCCCCCTCCAGCCAAGCCCGTTGAGGATCCCGCCCGAGCAAGGCCAAGGTCCACTCCCGAGATTCGACCGAGCTCCGACGATGAAACGGATTGGAAGAGACGATGGCCATCGCGTCCTCAACCCGCCCAAGGACCAACAGGGCCCGCCCGATCTCAATCGCTCTCAAACCGTAGACGAATCGCCGGTCCGAGGGGGGGAACAACCGCTCGAATGCCCGCTCCAGCATCCCGGCCTCGTGAGCCTCGCCGAGCACCTCGAACACGTGCTGCCGAGGCATCGTGTACTGGACCCGCCACCCCCCATCCTCGAGCCGGACCAGACCTCGAACAAGGAGCCGATCGATCCGTGACGCGAGTTCGACTCCAGTGAGCGACCGCCGAGAAGCCTTCGCTCCTCGACCGTACAAACACGACCGCGCCGCCTCGCTCCACGGAGTCTTACTCTGAGGAGACGGCTGCAGCGCCATCGAGAGCAGCAACACAGCCTGCGCCTCATCGAAGCCCTCGAAGAGTGCAGTGGAGGCCGAGCGGTCCGAGACCATGCCAGAGTTTGCTTGGACGCAGGCTCAATCTCAAGCGGCCAAAGCACCGCGACAAACCGATGGACAGGCACAAAGGCGCTGCTACCTTCCACGTCCGATGAGCGCAGCGAACCCAAGCGACTACCTGGAACACAACCGGGCTCACTGGGACGCGATGGTCGACGCCCACTGGGAATCAGACTTCTATGACGTCTCCGGGTGGCTGGCGGGACACGACAGCCTCGGCGAGATCGAGCTCTCCATGCTCCCCCAGGACCTGAAGGAACAGCGGCTTCTCCACCTGCAGTGCCACTTCGGTCAGGACACCCTCTCCCTGGCTCGGCGCGGCGCCATCGTGACCGGCGTCGACCTCTCGTCTCGTGCGGTCGAGCGTGCGAACGAGCTCGCCGACCTGGCCAAGCTGAAGGGGAGTTTCGTGCACAGCGATGTCTACGGGCTCCCACAGCGCCACGATGCGGCGGCGGCCTACGACATCGTCTTCACCTCATGGGGCACGATCGGGTGGCTTCCCGACCTCGAGCAATGGGCCGCGGTCGTGGACCACTTCCTCGCGCCCGGGGGCGTGTTCGTCATCGCCGAGTTTCATCCGATGGTGTGGATGCTGTCGGACGACCGCAAGAGCTTCGAGTACAGCTACTTCAACCGTGGACCCATCGTCGACGAAGGGGCCAAGAGCTACAGCGGCACCGCCAAGAAGATGACGACCGAGGTGGGTTGGAACCACGGGTTCGGTGAGGTCATCGGCGCACTCCTCGGGCGCGGTTTCAACCTCGAGGCGTTCGAGGAGTACGACTACGGCCACCACGACTGCTTTTCCGATGCCGTCGAGGTGGCCCCAAATCGCTACGCCTTGAAGGGGCTCGAAGGTGTGCTGCCGATGTCGTACGCCCTGCGCGTCCGCAAGCCTACGGCGTAGCGATCAGAAGACGGCTTCGCACTGTCCGTTGTCGCCGCAGCCAATGTCGGGGCCGCATTCCCCGACGAAGTTGCAGACCGACTCCGCGGGCACGTCACATTGCCTGAGTAGCTCGTCCAGACGAGCCCAGTCGGAAGCGTCGGTGTCCACATTGACGGCGACGACGCTGCACTCGTCGACGTAGCAGGTACTCTTCAGCGCCATACAGTCGTCATCGACCTCACACGCCCGGTTGGCTGCAAGGAACGTCTGCATGTCCTGCTCGATGCTTGGGCAGTACGCTTCGTCGCCAAAAGACGACTCGCACTGCTGCGCGTCGTTGCACATCACCACCGAGCCACAAGGGTCCGCACCCTCGCATTCGCAGTTGCTCGTCAGCTCACCGTAGATCGTTTCCCATGCGTCCAGGTCTGCGCTGGATGAGAGCGCAATGGCTCCGCAAACGCTCTCGCCCCCGCCGTAGCAGATCCCGTCCACCGACACACAATCCAGCACCGTCTCGCAGTCGCGATTCTCCTCGATGAAGAGGGCGACGTTGTTTTCGGATCCTTCGCATTGCGGTGACTCGCCACCCGAAGACGAATCCGTTCCCTCGTCCGAGGACGAGCCCGAACCGCCCGTGGAGGTCGAGCCAGATGATCCCTGGCTGTCGCAGTCCGCGACACATTGTTCTTCGGAATCACAGGCGACCCCCAGCAGGGCGACCGTCAACCCAAGTGTAAGAAGAGCGCGTTTCATGGACCTTGAGTCTTCGGCGAGCCTGGTTTTTGTGGACCGATTTTCGAGAAACACAACACGCTCAGGCGATCGACAAGCGTCGACCCTCGGTGCGCCTGGGCGAACACCCGCAGTTGCGCCGCGGCCTTGGGAGCCTGGGTTCGGCAGGCAAGCTCGACGTCCAATGCATCCACCTCGTCCCTCAAGGCTCCGGTGGGGGCCTCACGGCGATACTTCGAGATCCCCGCGCGCGCGCGTCCGACATCCTTTGCTTGCACGGCAGCACGAATCTGTTGGACTGCAGCGAGCTGCTCCGAAAGCGTAGGTGCGGTCGGTTTGGCCGGTTTGGGCGGGCGACTCGGACTCGCCGGCGCGACCGGGACGGGAGGCGACACCACTCGAGGCGAAGCCGCAGCGGTGGAGGTGTCCGGCGCCGCCGTCTGTGTGTTCGGATTGGCCGGTCCCTCCGCGCTCACGACCGGTGACGTCAATGTCTGCGGACTCGAGACCTCGGGTTCCGGGAGGCCCACAATCGCCACGACCCCCAAGCCACAGACCACCACGCCCAAACCCGCCCAAGCCAGCGTCGCAAGCCCGGTCGCCCCGGTGCTCGTACTGCTGCCGACAGCAGCCAACACCCCTGCACGCGCCCGCTCCCGAGTCCCGGCCGACGCCCGGTGTGCTCGCATCGAGCGTGTCACAGCCCCCGCGTTGCGCACCTGCATTCGGTGGGCCACGCGGTCGAGCTCGGTCCGTGCCGACCGGACTCTTGCGTAGACCGTGTTCATGTTGATGCCCAGGGATTCCGCGATTTCGCGGCCTGACATCTCCCAAAGTTCAGCCAGCACGAACGCGCGACGGCGGTCCTCGTCCAGGTCATCGAGAAAGCGCTGGAGCACCTGGGACGCGCGCGTGTGGTCCATGGCGTCTTCGAGGTCAACGCCAGCACCAAGTCGTGCCGGGAGCTCGGCATGTCGGGCAGCCTCTCGCGCCGCTCGAGTCCGGTAGCGCAACGCAACACGGCGCGCGATCTCATAGGCCCAGGTCTTGATCGATGCCCTCCCCTCGAAGTCGGGCAGCCGGCGATGCACGACGATGAAAACGTCCTGCACAGCATCGTCGAGTCCGCTCTCCTGCACGCCAAGCGCTCGCAGCGTGCGCAAGACGAAATCGAACTGCCCGCGGTACACGCTCTCGAAAGCGGGAAGCGGGGTCTGGGCGGCGGAGAGCATGGGAACGCAGGGGACTGCTCACCTGAGTGTCGGCGAGGCCCCGCAATTGTGGACCGAGTTACAGGTGAATTTCCAAGCCCGCCCACGCGCGAACCGCGACTGCGCCGGTTTGATGGAGCACCCCCGAGACGCCTCCGACCGAGAAAGACCGGTCCCGAAGCGGCGCGAGGCCTTCCACCGACAACATCGGGGCAAGGCGCTCCGTCACGTGCCAGGCCACGGCCCCGGATCCCCCGAGGCCCCACCAACCGCCCCAGCCGGGCTCCGACCGGCGAACATCCCCTTCAGCCGTCGCTCGCACCCCGCCCGCGGCGATGCGCCCGCAGATCGGGAACTCCACCGGCCCCGCCCACGGGACGACGCATCCCAGCGCCTCCGCCGTCACGACATCGAACCGACCCTCGACACCGGCATCTGCGGGGTGCGGCTGAAAGCGACGCGGCGTCGTTTGAACGGCCAGGCCCACCCGCCACCACCGCGCCTCCAGGCCCCCCTCGATCGCGACCGCCCCGCCCACGCCCGGAGCCACACCGAGTGCGACACCGCCGAGGATGGAAAGCCAACCCCCGAGCTCCACCGGTGGCCGCTGCGTGAACGAATCCGCCGCCGCCGGTCTGCGCGGCTCGGCCTGGCTAGACTCCAACCGGCTCGGTACGGCGGGCGCCACGGGCTCACGCTCGTCGGGAGGCCTGGGCGTGGGTTCCAGAGGCGGCGACACGTCCGGCTCGGGAACGAGTGGTGAGCGCTCCAGCCACTCCACCACGCGCAACGACACCAAGGTCGCGGCAACCTCGGCAACCTCTTCACATGTCTCCGCTTCGAAGGTGCGCGCCTCGGTCTCCCCGCCGCGTTCCATGCTCAGCGAGAGTTCCCACTGCCCCACACCCAGCTCCTGAATGACCACGCTCGCCTTCAGAACCGCTGGCGCCTCCCGTTCGGTACTCACGTCGGCCTGCGCGCTGACGCTGTCTTCGAATGAGGAGGACGTCGGACACGACTCCGGCGCGTCCCACTCCAGCTCGACAAGCGGTGCCAAGAACATGAGCGCCTCGAGCAGCACGCCCGGAGTCTACGCCAGTGTGGCAACGCGCGGCTCCCTGCGATCCCGCAGCGCACGCGCAGGTCTCGAGCCTCGTCCCCGGGACGGCCGGGAGGCCAGGTCGTCGCCCACTACGAGGCCAACGCGCGGCACAGCTGGTCGGTCGCATCGTCGAGCGGGTAGTAGCTCTCGATCCTCAACTCCTCGAGCGAGACGTTCTGCGGTGCCTGAAACACGGTGAGCGTGGTCAGGAATCCGAGCCGCTGTCCGTGAACGTCGAACTGGACATCGAGTGCGGCGAGGCTGGGCGCACTGAGATCGGGTACACGCCAGTCGGCCGGCACGTCCGGGTAAGCACATAGCGTGCTGATGAGTGCCGAGAGCCCTCCGTCGCGCCGCTTGTGCAGCAGCTCTCTTTGAAGACGAACAAGCAGACCTCCCGCCACGCGATCCCAGTCGACCACGAACGGCCGGAGCAGCTCGGGGTCGAAGAGCAGCTTCATGACGTTCTTCTCGCGATCTGCTGCATCACCAAGCAACAGACGTAGAAACCGCCGCGTGCCCTCGTTCGCGGTGACCATGTTGTAGTGACGATCGAACACCACCAGGGGGTAGGGCTCGTGATGGCGCATCATGATGTCGAGCGCCCGCTTCACGATCGGGTCGAACTCAGACTCGGCCGATTCGCGGAAGACCCCCGCAAAGCCGGCCGCGAGCAGCAGCGCGTTGTGATCGCGCAACGGTAAGTCCAGCGTCGATGCGAGGCGCAACACCATCTCCTGACTCGGGTTCGCCCGACCCGTCTCGAGAAAGCTGATGTGCTTGGCCGAAACACTCGCCGCTCCAGCGAGGTCGAGCTGACTCAGTCCACGCGCTCCCCTCCAGTAGCGCAGCAACGCGGGAAAGACGTTTGAATCGTGACTCATCCGCTGGCAGCCACCCGGTGCGCGGGCGCATGAGCCCGCAGGAAAGGAATCATCGCACGAAGCACAACCTGTGGAGATTCCTCGTGCACGAGAAGCTTCTGGCCGGGTACGACCTCGAGGTGGGCCTCGCCGCGCCAGTTTTCGACCATCTGGTGTGCGCCCTGAACCGGGAAGAACCCGCATTTGTCTCCCCACACGCACAACAGCGGAGCATCGATCTTCGCGTGCACCTGCTCGAGATGGTCCGCGACGTTCAAGTCCGCGTTCCGAAGCGCGAGCAGGGCGCCCGAGGGGTCGCGCTGCAACCCTGCCAAGGTCGCCTCCTTGAAGTCACCCTCGAGGTAGTCAAGGTCGGCAACGGTCCCGGCAAACCCAAACCTCGACCGCAAGAACATACGCGTGCGAAGCAGCGAGGCGAAGACCGTCTTGGCGCCGGGTAACGAGGCGGCCCGTTGCAGCACTTTGACCAGACTCGGAACGTGGCCAGGAACCTCGGTGTTGGTCATCACCATCGCGAACACCCGGCCGGGTCGTTCGGACGCCGCGATGCGGGCAATGGCCGCGCCGGAGTCGAACCCCATCATCGCGAAACTCTCCAACCCCAGCCGATCGACGAACTCGCCGATGCGGCGGCCGCCATCGAAGAAAAGATCGCGCACGGTCGGGTCCCACGGCGTATCACCAGCACCCGGAAGATCCGGCACGTAACAGGTGTAGGATTTCTGCAACTCGGGAAGGAGGTCGCGGAAGGTCACTCCACTGAGCGGCCAGCCGTGCACCATCACAAGGGCAGGCCCGGTCCCGAAGACCCGGTACGCCATGTTTGTGGTTCCGAGGTCGACGTGCTGGACGAGCGCAGCGCGGAACAGCTCCAAAGAGGACTTCATGTCTGGAAGGTGCGCCCGCAAACCTCGCGGTGCCACTACCTCCGAGGTAAGCAAGACCGGCGACCCCACCGAGGTGCCGCCATGTGAGAGTCTCGGCGGCGATGCGTTGGACCCATCTCGGACACGCGATGTGGCTGTGCGAGGTCGCCGAGCAACGACTGCTCTTCGACCCTCTTCTTGGAGACACGCACCACTGCGGCGTCTACCAGACCACCCCGCATCGCACGCTGCACGTGGATCGTCTGCGTCCCACTGCGATCCTGGTGTCCCATCGGCACCCGGACCACTTCGACGTGGGAAGCCTTCATCAGCTCGTACAGCAGTACGCCGACGTCCCACTTTTCACGCCTGATCCACTGGTCATCTCCTCGGCTCGCCGACTTGGGTTTCGCGACGTGCGTTCGTTCGTGGCGCCCGAGGTTGTCGAGCTCCCCGGCGTGCGCATGACCGCGACGGTCTCCTTGGCCAGCGATGAGTGGGGGATGCTCGTGGCCAGCGAGGACGGTGCGGTGTGGAACCAGGTCGACACTGTGCTGCGGGGCCCCGATCACGTTCGAGCCGTGGCCGCCCACGCTGCGGAACGCGTCGGTCGTCCTGGTATCGACCTCGCTTTGGTTCGGTGGCAACCGATGCACGAAGTCGCGGCCCAGCTTGGCGGGCGTATCGACTTTCCGCTCGAAACCTACGCAGACCTGCTGGCCCAGATCGTCGCAACCGGAGCGTCCGCGATCGTGCCATCCGCCTGCGGAGCAAAGCACAGTGCCCCCTACGCTTGGCTCGACAACATCGTCTACCCGGTCAGTCCGCAGCGATTTCTCTGCGACATGGCAAACTTCGAGGCAGACCTCGATGCGTTCCCCGCTCTGTTGGGAGCGCGCTACGAACTACGCGGCGGCGAGGTCGAGTTCGATCCGTTGCCGAGCGGTCAATCCATCGTCCACGAGGTCTTCGACACCGACGACCCTCGGGACTACCGCCCCCTCTCGATTCCCGCACTCAGTGACGCCAACCCAGGACGCCACCCCGAAACAACAACACGACCCGACATCGCACGGTGGATCGTTGACGAAGTCGCGCCCGCGCTGTTTCGACAGTTCCCCAGCTTCGGCGTCGAGGACCCCCTGCGCTTCGTCGTCGAGGTGCAGTTCGCCGAAGTGATGGATGCATTCTCGATCACCGTCGACGGTGAGGGCGCCCGGGTCGAGAGCATCTCGGACTCCAACTGGGACGCGCTCATGGCGGTCGCAGGGTCACTCTTGTGGGAGGTCATCAAGGGGAGGAGAGGCTGGGGCGACGTGCTGCTGGCTGGAGGCATGCGCGCACATGCTCGCGCCTATAGCCCGTTCAATGGCCGGGTCCGCAAGCTACCCGTCGCACCCACGTTCCTGTACTACGCGCTGTCGTACGACCGGTCGGTGGAACGCGCGGTCGCGTGGGAACTCGACCAGGTCTGTAGCTGAGCCACGCGACGCCGTCGCGAGTTCACCGCGCCGCGCGGTCGAGTCCGTCGAGGATGAGCCCGAGGACGAACGCGAACTCGTCGCCATGGTCGTGGTCGTCCAGGTGTCCGCGCACGTGCTCCGCCATGTACGGAAACTCGGAGGCCATCTCGTTGAGGAACGCATCCGCCATCTCCTCGAGGTCGTCACCGAGCGACTGCTCGTAGCCGACCTCCTGCAGAGTGAAGCCGACGATGTGCATCGTCACCGCATGATAGCCTCGGTAGACGACCTCAGGCCCGAGTTCCGCCTCCGTGAGGATGCGAAGGATCGACTCGATGTAGCGAAGGCGGTTTGGTCCTGGGAGACGCTTCGACCATTCACCCGCCGCCCACTTATGTCTTGAAAGGACATGGTGTGCATCCGCGGCACTTGCCTGCAGCATGTCTTTCCACGAACCTTCTGTCGGCGGGTCCCCGATCTCCCCGACCACCACATCCAACATGCCGGCGAGCATCTCCTGCTTGTTGGTCACGTGGTTGTAGAGCGACATCACCCGGAACTCGAGGGCGTCGGCGATTTTTCGCATCGTCAACGCTTCGACGCCATGTTCGTCCGCGAAGGACACTGCGGCATCGAGGATCCGTGACCGTGACAGAGGCTGACGTGAGGCCATGCGAGCGTCCCTTCTATCCGTTCACCGTCGACAGATCCGAAGCTAGAGAATCGACCAAGCTTCGTCAACAACGTACACTGCACGCAAGCGTCTGGGACCTCCGATGCTGCACCAGCGACTCTGCCCATCAGACTGACCGCGTCCCCGAACGGGGTGACTTCCGTTCAACCCGGCGCAGTGAAGCTCGTGGCGAAGCCAGTGCCAAACTCGAGGTGCGCGGAGGACCACAGGAGGTTCCCTCGCGACATGCTCGCCGACGAGCTCCAGCCATACTTCGGGCGAGCCCGGCTGGTCTGTCGCGAGGTTGCTTGTCGGCCGGTCGATCCCGGTCTCGACTGCGGGCAAGGCCTCATCCTCAGTCCACACCCGGGCGCAACTGCCGGGGGCAGGCCCCCCGGACATCGTCGCTCGGCTCCGCGCCCATGACCCCAATGCTGTGACTCCGCTCCCGCACAGCCGGGCCTCCCGCGTTGCTGAGCCGCAAGAGCGCGGGCTAGGATCACCGACCCGTGGTTCCTCAGGTTCAGCCGCACTCGTTGCGAACGCTCGCCGACGTGTCGGGCACAAGCTACGAAGTGCTGGGGCGACTCGCGACCGGAGGGATGGCCGAGCTCTTCCTCGCGCGTGCCCGAGCAGGCGGCGATACGCCGAGCCCCGTGGTCGTGCTCAAGAGGATCCTCCCCCACCTCGCGGCAGACCCGGAGTTCGTCCGCATGTTTCGCGACGAGGCCCACCTTGCCCTGGCGCTGCAGCACCACAACATCGTCCGCGCGATGGCGATCGGGGCGGCCGAGGACTTCTTCACCATGGAGTACGTCCACGGGGAGACCCTCCGTGCGGTGCTCGATGCCGCCCAGTCCAGAGGCGAGAACATCCCGCTGCCACAGGTCCTGAGTATTGCACTCGGGATTTCAGCTGGGCTCCACCACACCCACCAACAGACCGACGGCGAGGGCCGGCCGCTGCACATCGTGCATCGCGACGTGTCCCCTTCCAATGTGATCGTCGGCTACGACGGGGCCGTGAAGCTCGTGGACTTTGGTGTTGCGAAGGCGGCGGCAGGTACCCACGTCACCCAAGCAGGAACTCTCAAGGGCAAGCTGTCGTACATGTCCCCCGAGCAGTGTCGGGCCGAGCATGTGGATCACCGCAGCGATGTGTTCGCGTTGGGCATTCTTCTCTACGAAGCGACCACGCTCACCCGCCTCTTCATCGGCGACAACGAGGTCGCGGTGCTCAACCAGGTGATCTCGAACTCGATCGAGCCCCCGTCGTCGCGTCGTCGAGGATACCCACCCGCGCTCGAGCGGATCGTCCTGCGAGCGCTGCGGGCCGATCCGGACGACCGCTACGAAAGCGCCGAAGCCCTGCGACTCGAGTTGGTGAAGTTCGGCAGGCACCTCGGCCTCCGCCCCTCACAAGACGGGCTCGCCCGGTACGTACGCGGCCTGTTTGGCGACAAGCCACTGCCCTGGTGCGAGATCAGCGGCGTGCCCACGGCCCAGGGGGGAAACGACCAGACCGTTCCGCTGCATGTCCCGGGGCAGACAACCGAGGTCGCCCAACCCGAGTCCGAGCGGCCTACCGGCACGACGCTGGTCGCTGAAATCCCCACACCATCCGCGCGGGCCCCAGTCGGCGCCCTCCCACCCAGCGCAACGTATCCCTCCGCGCGTTCAAAGCTCCCCGTGTGGGCCGGTGCCGTCGTGGTTGCCATGACAGGGGTTGGGCTGGGCGCCACGATGCTCAGCGCGGACGCCCCACCACGGCCTACCAACGTCGCCGAGCCCGAGCCTGAGCTTGAGCTTGAGCTTAGGCCCGAGCCCGAGCCCGAGCCCGCGCCCGACCTTGTCGTGGACGCTGAGATCCGGGTTCCTCCCGAGTTCAGGAAGGCACCCGAGCCCATCCCTGACCCGGAGTTTGTGCTCACCGGCATCGACGGTGAGGGGCGACAGCTGCAAGCCGCGATCAAGCTCCGGGACGGCTCAACAGTACGAGCCACCCTGGGTGCATCCGTTGGCGACTACCGGGTCGTCGCCGTCAACGCGCGGAGCGTCCTCCTCGAGCAACGCGATGCCGGACAGGCCAAGACGACTCTGCGTCTTGAACTCTAGCAACGCGTTGCAGCGCGCACGACCCGACGCATCTCGCTGTCCGAGGTGCGGATGCTTCGTGCCCCGGGCGAGGTACATCACTGCCAGCGGCCGGACCCCTTCGTCGGGCGGGCGGTACCGCTGAGTCGAGCATGGGCGAAGTCGTCCGGGACCAAGGCGCGACCGACCACGAAGTCAGCGCGACGACCGAGGTCGCAGCGAGAGTCGGACGCGGCGGAACCGCCTCCGTTTTCTCGAGTTCGAGTTGACAAACCTAGATCCAGGGAATAGACCAATCTCGCCAGCTAGAAACGTACACCGTACGCTCCTGTTTTTCCACCCCTCAGACGAGCAGAGACGCAGATGCCAAACAAACAACCGTGCCGCATGCGGGCCGCAATTCGGACGCAATACGGGCAACCGGAGGTCCTGAAGATCGCAGATATCGTCTGCCCAGAATATGAAGAAGACGAGGTGCTCGTCGAAGTCCGGTCCGCAGCGGTCAACCCCTATGACTGGCACGGAATGACCGGCACCCCGTACATCACGCGCATGGGAAGCGGCTGGTCAAAGCCCAAGGACACGGGTTTGGGTGTCGACGTCTCGGGGGTTGTCGCGGCTGTGGGAGCACAGGTCTCCGAGTTCGCCGTGGGAGATGAAGTCTTCGGGTGCGCCGACGGTGCCTATGCCGAGTACGTCGCCGCCAAGGCCGACAGCCTCGCGCGCAAACCGGCAAACACTCCGTTCGACGAGGCCGCAGCAGTACCAGTCGCAGCACTCGCAGCGCTCCAGGGGCTCCGAGATCACGGCAAACTCCAGTCAGGCCAACGGGTCTTGGTCAACGGTGCCTCCGGAGGCGTCGGAACGTTCGCCGTCCAGCTCGCCAAACATCTTGGCGCAACGGTCACCGGTATCTGCAGCGCTTCAAACGCACGGATGGTTCTCTCGCTCGGGGCGGACCACGTCGTCGACTACACGACCGAAGACTTCACGGAAGACGCGTCCGCATACGATGTGATCTTCGACAACATGGGGAACCGAACGATGTCGGAGATCAAACGGTGCCTCTCCCCAAGCGGCTGCTACGTCGTCGTTGGCGGTCCCAAGGGCATCATCCTTGGACCGCTGGTCCACATGATCAAAGCCATGGTGTCATTCATGTTTGGCTCGCAACGAGCAGCGGCGTTCATGACCCAAAGGAAGCGCGCAGACTTGGAGTTCCTTGCAGACCTACTGAGTGCGGGCGCACTGCGGTCGGTCGTCGAGACCAAGTATCCCCTCGAGCAGGTGGGGATGGCGATGACACATCTCGCGACCGGTCGCGCCAAGGGGAAGCTCGTCTTACAGCCGTGAGCACGCCTCAGGCGCAGCGAGTCCGCGGGTCTCGTGACGACTGCGGGCTCGGCGATCTCGACAAGATGAAACCATTGTGTCCGCGGGGGCGTCGGAACCCTCGCGGGTCTCCCTGGCTGGGGTTCTCTCGACCCGGCGGCGCGTTTCCCCCGAAGTGCTTCGCCGCAATCAGCCAAGACCCGCGATCGTTTGACGCTCCATGCCCTCGAAGGGAATGGCGGGCCATCACGCGCTCATCGAGCATGCCCGGCAAAGAACCGGCGGGACCAACCAGATCGATCCAATGCAGGCACAAGAAGAGTCGCTCGGACGACACGTCGCTGCGCTCACCGAAGCGCGAGCCCAAGCTGTTGCATGGTGGAAACAGCTCCAGAGTCGGCCCCCTGCGCCTGGTACAGGGTCGGCGGACGACAAGCTTCGTGCTTTCCTCCCCACGGGCCCGGCGTGTCACCCCGGCGTCCTGCATGCCGTCCGCTCGAGTGTTACCGCGCTTGTCGCGGGGCACGAACACCGCGGGGACGCCAAGGGCCGACTCGTCGAGCACTTGCGAGATGCCGGCCCCGATCTCGCGCTCTTCGTAGACGAGTTGCTCCTATTCCCCAACGAGCGGCCGCTGCCCAGGCTGTCTACGCGACCGAGCTCCGCGCCTCAGACGCCTCGGACTTTCCGTTTCCAACTCCTGCACCCCGCAGGCCACGGCATCTCCCGACTCACAGGGGCGTCCCGTCTGATGCCTTCGCTCCCCACCGTTGCGACAAACCCCACCGCCATGGCGGACGCACGCAGTGAGTATCGCAGCTTGTTCCTCGCCTACGAACGCCACCTCGAAGCGGCGCTGTCGGTCGCCGAAACGTGGTGGGGCGGCATCATCGAGACCACGATGGCTCGCCGAGCGGTGAAGCCCGCACATGCTGCAGCCTTCGCGTTCGACGAGCACTTTGCGGGTCCAGCCGCCTGTCCCGAGTTACAGTGGACCATCCATCACTATTGGACCCGGTGCGTACAGCTCAACGCCCACATGGACGTGCCGAGCCGCGTCCCTCCGGAGTCGCTGCTCCTCACGTGGCTGAACGATGGGAAACACGTTGGGTGGCTGGAGGCCATCAGCTGTCTCCCATACTGGCCGATCGGACTGGATGAAGAGGGACAATGGCGATAGCAGCGCTTCAACTGGATCCGATGCACGCCCTGATGCTCCGGTACGTAGGAGGGGACATGCGGGCGTTCGACACCTTGCTGCGTCGGCTCGGCCCGCGGATCCGAAAGTACCTGCAGCGGCGTGTGCGTGCGCCGGAGGTGGTGGGCGATCTCATGCAACAAACCCTGTTGCGCGTACACGTCTCCAAGCAACGGTACGACCACCGATGGACCGGTGAGGCCGGAACCGTGGAGCGGTGGTTCCTCACCTCGGCGCGGCGGGCCATGCTCGACCACTTACGCAGCGAATACCGACGCGAGGCCAGATTCCAGACGATCTGTCAGCAGGATGCCACGGAAGGCTTTGGGCGCCCCGCCGCACCGAGGACGCCCGAAGAGCGGCTCTGCGATGACGAGGACCTTGCCGAGCTACGAGCATCGGTCCGGCACGCGGTCGATGCACTACCGCCGAACTCGTGGGAGGTGATTCGTCGCCACAAGCTCCAGGGCGAACCCCTGTGGGCTGATTATCAGAACACTCGCGCCCAACCCATTGACGATTCTGATACCTCCCATAGGCGTCGGTAATATGTAAAGGCGCCGTCCTAGTATCGATGCACAGCCACAGGGGCGCGAAGGCAGAGTCGAGAGTAGGCTCCCTAGCATGACGAATCGGATTGTTTCCTCGGGGCGGTTCTCACAGGTCCGAAGCGCACCGCTGCTCGCGATCCTGCTGGTGGTCAGCTGCTTCGACCCGGACCACGGTGCCGACCTCGTACCCGCAGCCACCGAGGGCAGCAGCAGCAGCAGCAGCAGCAGCAGCAGCAGCAGCAGCAGCAGCAGCAGCAGCAGCAGCAGCAGCAGCAGCAGCAGCAGCAGTGGGACGGAGGGGGACGCGGAAGTGTGTGCGGACTACTGCAGTCTGATCGGCGACCATTGCGTGGGCGACGACGCCCAGTACAACGGCGATGCGATTTGCGAGGCCACATGCGCAAACATGCCGGTTGGGAACGCTGGGGACGAACTCGGGAACAGCGCAAGCTGTCGTACCTTTCACGCAGTGCTCGCTGCCGAGGAGCCACAGACGCACTGCGTACATGCGGGTCCTGCGGGTGACGGCACATGCGGTGCGAACTGCGAGAGTTTCTGCTCGGTTGCCCTGAACCTCTGCGACGGAGAGCTCTCGGTCTACTCGGGGACCGAAGACTGCATCGCCGCGTGCGGAGCCTTCCCGACCGATCCCCCCTACTCCGCTAATGTTCCCGATGGCGACACCTTCGCGTGCCGGCTTCGCCACCTGACACTCGCGTCACTCCAGCCCGACGTCCACTGCTCTCACATCGCTCCTGTCTCCCCTGTCTGTTTTGACTGAGGGAGGGCACGCTGCGCCAAGAGCCGGATGTCACAGCCGGGGCTGGCTTGGAAGCGGTCGCAGCAAGCTCTGCGCCACCAAGTGCACCGCAAAGTCGATGTGGTCGTCGGGGCTCAAAGTGCGACCGAGGATCTGCGACTGAAACGACCGACGGCGCAGGCGCTCGTCGAATCTCGCACGTGGGCAGCCCGTGACGATCGCGTTGGCCATGAACAGAAAGTTGGCCATCCGTGAGGGCTGCAGCGCATCGCCCAAGCCCTGGTACTGAAGGGTCCTCTCGCTCAGCCGCAGCGGCAGCGCGGCCCCGGTGAACAAGAACAAGATCTCGTCGCTGTCGGTTTCTCGCTGAGTCTTCTTGGTGACCTTGACCGAGGTGTTCACCAGCCCACCGGAGAGCACGGAGCGGACGGGGTTGAACTTGCGTTCGCGAACGGTCTTGGTGCTGACCATCGTCTGGACAGCGCTGGCGCGGACCAACGCATCGACGGAGGCGTAGGGCACCGACCGCTGCCTCCCGTCTCGGTCCTCGACTTCCAAGGAGCGCGACTCCAACGAAAACCTGCGTACATCGAAGTACGGCCGGTCAACACGCACGGAGACCACCGCGGCATTCATCCCGCGCGCCTGGAGACCCGCCCGAAGCACCTCCGCACGTTCAGCATCCCCCACGACGGCAAGCACCGCGGGGCCTCCCCCAGGAACCGTCAAGCTTGCGCGTACGTCGTATGCCGTGCCACCGAGAACCTCGACCGCCCGTTGGGCCAGATCCTTGGGGTCGCCCTCCAACTCGTCGACGACCACCGCCAGCATGGAAGCAGCGTGCCCGTCCGGCGTCGTGGACGTCAAGCCCGCCGCTCAGCGACCGCGCTCTTCAACGTTGAGATAGTCCGCGGCCGGTTTGTCCAAGCCGCCTGGGGTGCCGGTCTGCCACTCGCCACAATCCCAGCGATCGCTCGACCAACGACACTCCTGCCAAGCGTCGAGCGGCGCAACAGGGCCGTTCTTGGGCTTGGTGCAGCTGGCCCCGACGCGGTAGCGCACCCGCATCGCCCCATCCTCGCCCGTCCACGTCTCTTCGAAGACCTCCGACAGCGTGAGCCCACTGCGCTTGCAGTCCATCTCTTGGGCGACAAACCGCTTGGAAGGCCGGTGAGCCTTGCCGCAGCCAATCGTACACAGCAGCAGTGACAGACCCAGGGCGCTCCGCATCGCCGCGACGATAGTCGAAGCCGCGACCGACCGCCAAGCCCAGCAACCGCCGTTCTACGCCTCGGGCGGTTTATTCACCCCGTCCTCCCCGGATGAGGCCCAGATCACGACTGGACGCGGATCGTCGGTTTCCGTGATCACGCAGCCCGGTTGCCGAACAACCCCTGCCGATGACACGCCTCACCTCCCCCCATGGCCTGACCTTGCCGCTGACCTTCGCCCTCCTCGCGCTGGGCTGCGACCCCACACCCGCCGATGGCGGAGACACCGATACGGGTGACACCGACGGCGCACTGACGGACCCAACCAGCTCAACGGACCCAACCGGCTCGACGGATCCCACCGACCCCACCGACGGCTCCACTGGCGAGACTGGTGACTGTCCAACCCTTGGTCAGACAGACTTCACGGGCGACGTCACATTTCCGGCCGGCTGCTACCAGGTGCCCTCCGTCGTCGCCATCGATGGTCGGGTGGAGATGGAGGCTGGTGTCGAGATGCACTTCGGAAGCCTCTCCACCCTCGTCGTCGCCAACGGTGGGGTCATCATCGCCTCGGGCAGTGTCGAAGCGCCCGTCCTGCTCACGGCGGCAGACCTGAGCTGGGGCGGCATCGACCTGTCGGGATCCGCGAGTTCCGAAAACCGTCTCGAAGGCGTCGAGATCGACACCGTGGACGGCAACGCGATCGATGTTGGTGGGGCCTCCCGCCTGAGCGTGATCAACTCGACGATTCGCGACAACGAGGGCGTCGGCCTCGCCGTCGATGCGGGCAGTGAAGTCATCGTGCAAGGGTCGAGCTTCTCCGGCAACGACGTCCCGATGCATCTCGCACTCGAGCATGTCGCGGGACTGAGCGACGACAACACCCTGACGGGGAACACCGACGACCTCGTCCTCGTCGACGGCGGAACGCTCGCCGAGGACGCCACGTGGAGCCCGGTCGGTGTCCCGTTGCGCCTGCAAAGCGACGCTCGCTTCGAGGGGGCGCTCGACCTACTCCCGGGCATCGTCCTCGAGTTCGGGCTGGATGGTGCGCTGTGGGTCTCCACCAGCGGCTCCATTCACGCTGAGGGCACGGCCGAATCCCCGGTCACAATGCGCGGCGCAGAAAATGAGCGCGGCTACTGGAAAGGCCTCGCCGTCGAATCCAAAGCAACCGCCAACACGCTGCGGCATTGCGTGGTCGAGAATGCGGGCGCGAGCCAGTGGAACGGCGCGACCGAAACCGTCACCGGGATCTGGCTCCCCGATCAGAGCAAGCTCGTCGTCGCGGACTCCATCCTTCGCGGCAGCGGCGGGTCGGCCCTGGGTTCCCAAGGGGGCGCAGACATCTCGGGGTTCGCAGGCAACACCATCGAGGACAACGCCAGCACGTTGATGGTGTCCCCGAACATGGCCGCCGACATCGAAGCATCCAACACATTCAGCCGCAACGACGATGGCTTCGTCCGCGTCGAGTACTCCGGCGCCGACACGATCGAAGAGGCCGGAACGTGGGCCGCGCTCGGTGTCCCGTATCGCGTCTTGGAGCGGATGAGGGTGGCCGCAGCGTGGGAGCTTGCTCCGGGTGCCGTCGTCGAGGTGGCCCAGGACGTCAACATCAGCATCGACAGCGGTGGATCGATCAGCGCGATCGGTACCGCGGACGCGCCCGTCCGATTCGTAGGTGCCGAGTCCCTACGCGGATACTGGCAAGGCATCGAAATCCACACGGTGACCGCCAGCAACGTGTTTGAGCACGCAGAGGTCGTGCATGCGGGGTCGGAGGGATTCAACGGCTCGGACGACTCCGATGGCGCCCTGTTCATCGGGGGATTCGGCGGCGACGGCTCGGTCACGATCGGCAACACCCGTATCGAGTCCTCCGGCGGCTTCGGAGTGTCGGTCTGGGACGACAGCCAACTGCTCGGTTGCGACAACGTCACGTTCGCCGACAACGAGAAGGCTGACGTCTTCGTGCGGCCCAATGGTGCGTCCTCGGCCTGTTGATGCGCTGAACGTATCGAGGACGGGGCTTCGCAAGAGGCTCCGATCCTCGAAATCGAGCGCGGGCTCTAGAACCGTCCGGCGAGCGAGAGCCCGCTGTACTGATCCGACAGCTGAGGCACGACCCGGACCTGTACCGGTCGACCGAGTTTTCGTTTCTGCTCTCGGTACGAGAGTCCGTAGGAGAGCATCCCTGCGCCAGCTGAGGCGAGGGCGAAGCTCGTCTGAAGACCACCGAAGTACGCCACCGCGCAGCCCGCCGCTTCGGAACACGCATTCGGCAAGAACGTGAACGCTCCGATCCTGATGATGAGCCAACCCGCCGCACCAACCCCAATGGCTGCTGCGCCCCCTTTGACGAATGCGTCGATGTTGCGTGGCTCGTCTCCGTTGATCTCGGAATCAATCGCGTCGTATCTCCCGCGGAACACCCCTGCGGGAACTGCCAGGCCCATCGCAGTACCGTTCGCCGCCCAGCGAATGCCTGTGAGCACGACGAATCCGCTGATGCAACGATCGAGGTCGGAGCAACCACGGGCCGCCATGCCGATCGTGCCCAGGGACATGGCCCAACCCAATCCGCCGGCGGCGAACGACCCGATCATCAGACCTCGCCCCGTTCGAACGGGGAGTTCGACAGCAGGCGGTTGCGCCGCCGGACTCACGAGATCCTCTTCTGCGATAGGAAGAGGTGCGGGCGCAACCTCGGGCTCGGCTGGTGCGGCCTCCGTCACCGCAGGTTGCGGCGGTGGCTGTGTCGGCTCGGCCACCACCTCGGCGGGGGGCGGCGCGACCGGAACCTCTTCGCCTCCTTCAGCCGCAGGCGCGACAACGGGCTCCACTGCTGTCGGGGACGCTGTCTTCGGCCGCTGGATCTCTGGCGGTGGTGGCGTTTCTGCGGGCGTAGGCGCCGGGGACGGAGTCGCCTCAGGAGGAGGCTGAGCTCCCTCTGCAACGCTTGCTTCCGCCTGAAGCAATGTAAACAATCCGACACAAGCAACTAGACTCACGACCGCATCGTAGCAGTCTCGGCCCCAAGTCGAGTTGGTCCCACCAGTGCCGACGCGCGGCCGGCCGACCGTTCTGTTCGCGCTGGCGGTTTGCTCCCGGAACGCTAGAGTCACCCCCATGAAGGTCGACGACGCGCTCGCCTCCACCGAAGTTCTAGATCTCGATGGCACCCCGGTCGCCCTTGGCACGCTGTGGGCCGAGAAGCCGGTGGTGCTCGTCTGGCTGCGGCACTACGGCTGACTGTTCTGCCGCGAGCAGGTTGCTCGCCTCACCGAACGCAAAGCCGACATCGAGTCCCGCGGCGCCGCGATGGCGGTCATTGGCAACGGCACGCCAGTCATGGCCCGAGACTTCGCCGAGCAATTCGAGGTCGGCGTCCCCCTGTACACCGACCCCAGCCGCAAGAGCTACGAGCTCGCGGGATGGCGTCGTCCGATGGGGTCGGCCGTGCTCGGGATGGGCACGATGCTCAAGGCCAGCGCCCGCGCGATGAAGGGCGGCTTCCGTCAGGGCAAGACTCGAGGCGATGCGTTTCAGATCGGCGGCGTCCTGGTGGTCGAGCCGAACGGATCCGTCATCTTCGAACACGCCGACAAGGTCGCGGGGGACCACGCCGCCATCGACCACATCCTCGCCTCCCTACCCTCCAGCTGAGAGCGCGGCACGGAACTTCGCCATCGGCAACGTGGGCTCTTGGCTATTGACGGGCCAGCCCTGAAGCATGGTCTCCACCGGGAGTTCGCGTTCGTCGATCGCTTCCAACAAGCCTGCCGAGCGACCTCCAACCCGCACGGCTCCATCCGGCGCCACGAACCAACCCAGGTCGCCCTGGATCAGCACTTTCGCCTCGGGAAGCCAGAACATCATGTAGTGCGTGGTGTGGCGGGACTGCTCTCGGATATCGATCACCTGCAGACTCTGGCCGGCCTCCGCGATGGTGAAGCTGTCATCGAACGCGATGGATGTGGGCTCCCCTTTGGTCTTCGAGAGCCGGTCGGGCTCGAGCGAGAAGTCGCGACCGGTAACCTCATCGAGATACGCAGCATGAGCGGTGGGTGCGACCACGGTTGCGCCGGCCGCCATGAACGCACGCAGTCCGCCCGAGGCGTGCGGATGGTGATGGCTGTACAGCGCGTAGCGGATCGGCTTGTCTGGGAACTGCTTCGCGATGAGGTCCACCGCTTGCTCGCCCGCGGCACTGGACCACGGGGCCTCCACGGTCACGACGAAGCTCTGGAACTCGACGACGAAGCTACGCGCGTCGAGACCCGGCAGACGAACGTCCCAGAGCCCGTCACCGATCTTCGCGATGGACGGCCCCGCCCCAGCCTTTTCGGGCGGAGCTTCGGGCACGGTGAGTCCGTCAACTGGCGCCACGCCCTCGAGGTCCAGCGACCCGCTCCAAGCAACACTGCCGTCGTGGAAGTCGACCGACACCGCCGTCGCAACACCCTCCGGTGAGCGTTCGCCGTACGTGGCGCGGTCGATGGTCGTACCCAGACGCGGATGGCTGAACTCGATGGCCGTCTCGGACTTGCCATCGGCGTTGGCAAACAGTGTCAGCAAGCGTCGGTGATGAAGCGCCTCCTCGGTCGTAAGACGATGTGTCCCGCCCTCGACCCACGTGGCCTCCGGCGTCGACCAGATTCGCTCGGTCTGCGCACCTTCGCCCGCGGACTGCTCAACCAAACACGCGCCGCTCGCGTCGCAGGTCTGTGCCCAACCCAGCTGGAGCGGAACGGTGTCACCGGGGTTGGCCAGGTGGGCCTCGAGATCGACGACCCCGCGGTAGGAGGTCCGAAGTGTCGACTCGGCAGCCGGCGCTTCAGGGGCCGCGCTGAGCTCGAGTGACGGAGACGCGGCACAGGCCGCAAGGAGGCTGAGTGCAAGCAAGCACGCTGTTTCCCGCATCGTGGCGTAGGGTACGTCGCCACGGCCCCCGTGGTACATCCAGCAGATGCGTCGCTACGTCCTGGCTATTGTCGCTCTCGTGTCGTGCTCGACCCGTACTGACACACCGGTAGAGGTTCAAACCCCGTCGGCGACGAGCGCCCCGGCTGCGTGTACGGACGTCGCGGCCGCTACGCTGAATCTGCGGGGCGCCACGCCGAGCCCGATCGAGGCTTGCGGTGAGGATGCGATCGCCGTCGCACTCAGCCAGACGCACGCTTGGACGCTGAGCTCAGCCGGACTGCGCCAGGGAGAGAAGACCCTCCCGCTGGGCGATGTCGTCGGGACCGATGTTGCCGCGGGGTACGGGGCGTCCGCATTCGTCCTGGATGGGACGGCTGGCTCGATTCACCGCGCCGCATCCGGTGGGCTCGTCGCCCTCGTCCGCGACGCTGCCCTCGAGGACGCTCGCGCAATGATCCGTATCGGCGGCACGCTGTTCGTGGGGACGCCGCGCGGCATCACCAAGGTCTCGCTGGCAGACGGCACGGTCGCATCGCTACGAGAAGGGTTGGACGTTCTCGATCTGACGGCCGACAACATCGGCGCAATCCTGGTGCTGCAGCCCTCCGGCCTCGCCCGCATGCTGCCCTCTGGAGACGACGCCCCACTTCACACCACCACGCTCGACGCGAGCCGAATCGCCTTCGACCTCACCACCTCCGAGGTCATCACGGTGGGCAGCGACGGCAACGTCGCTCGGGTCGACTACGCCTCGCTGGTCCCCGAAGGACCGGGAAGTCGCCCCGTGTCGCACGGCGAGATGGGCCCGTTTGAGCACGGCGGATTCTTGCTCGGTGGCGCAGAGTATTGGCCGCACCGCGGCTCGACCCCAGCCAAGTACCCCGAGGAGATCCTGTGGGGTTTCTACCCGCACGAGGGCGAAGTCTTCGAGGGGTCGGCAGCGGTCGCCACGGCCACGAAGGCAGCGGTCGAATGCGCCGAAGAATCCTACGCAGCGTTGCAAGCTTGGATGCCGACCGCAACCGACGCGCTGGCCCAAGCGACCGCAGGTGACAAAGCTCCTCGCTTCTACTTGTGGGTCAACGACTACTCCGAAGCAGACGACCCGTTTCCCGCGGACATGCGCAAAGCCAAGCTCTGGTACTGGGCGCGGGATCCGGGCGTGGCCGGCCGGATCCCCGGCTACTTCAAGTGGGAGACCGTCCTCGACCAGAAGGGCGAGTGCCATTGGCCGGACGCCGCACAGGCACAAGCATTTCTCGAGGGCGCCGCGGGCTCATGACCGCCCAGCGCCTCAAAGAGCCAACGGCACGAGCGGCTCGGACGCCACCGTCCACTGCGCCGTCGTCGTGTCGACGACCAGAGCCACCGGGCCACCGTCACCCGTTTCGGGCGCCGGGTCGCCCGCGACGATCACCCACTGGCGCGTCCCCGCACCGATGGTGAGAGATTCGGTCGCCAGCGGCACATAGGGCGGTGCCGGCTCTCCCATCGCGTCGGCAATACCGAACTCGTACTGCGCCGCCATTGAGCGTGACCTCGTCACTCTCGTCGGTCCAGCTGATCGCGTCCGTGTAGACGTTGATGTCCACGATCTGGTTGTCGACCACCGAGCCGACATAGATCTGCGAGAACGATGCACCGTGCACGAACTTGAGCCGGGCCTCGGGCTCGTCATCCACGGTGAACGCATCTTCGAGCGTCTCCACCTGGAGGCCAGCCTCACCAGCATCGGGGCGTGACCTCTCCGGTCAACAACACGAGGTAGCGACCACCGGCTTCGAGAGGGCCACTGCCACTGGTGTTGAGCGCGGTGCCGTTGCACCCACTGGGGTAGTTGTAGACGTCGATGTCGTAGTCCCCAGGCCAAACCCGGGTCGATTCAATCCCCCCGTATCGACTGCGCCAGCGCGTACTGGACCGATTGGGTCGACGAGTGGCCCCCGTCTGACGACCGCCGCTCGTGAACGTCCGACCGTGTTTCAAAGTATTTTGGTCTCCGCTGTGAGCCACCGGGTTCGGCAGCGATCGACGTCGTGTTGGGCCGCGTGGTTCCATCCCTCGTAGCTCATGGCCTCGCGACTCCGCCAGACGTTCTTCTCCATCGCGCTCACCGCCGTCGCGACATCTGCTTGCCATCCGTCTGTGCCGAGTGTCCCCGCCGCGCCACCACCGGGGGACCACTGGCAAACGCTCGACACCGAACCCTACGAAGGCAAGCGCGACGACATCGTCTTCGCCTCTGCCCACGTGGGCTTCTACGGGACAGGCAAGGGCGACTTGTTCCGAACTACGGACGGGGGTGACTCGTGGCTGAAGATCTGGTCACAACCCGGAACGTTCATTCGAGCCATCGGCTTCGTCGACACTCAGAACGGATGGCTGGGAAACGTGGGCACTGAGTACTACCCGGGCGTGACCGACGAGGTCCCGCTGTACGAGACGCATGACGGCGGAGAGACTTGGGCACCGGTCGATCTTGGCGGCGCGTTCGTCAAGGGCATCTGCTCGATCGACATCGTGCAGACCAAGCACATTCATCAGGGCGTCCTCGAGCCGCGCACGCTGATCCATGCGGCCGGGCGAGTCGGTGGGCCGACGGCGATCGTTCGCTCCGTCGACGGTGGTGAGCATTGGAACGTGATCGACATGTCGAAGGACGCCGGAATGATCCTCGACGTGAAGTTCATCGACAGCAACGTCGGCTTCGTCTTCGCTGCAGCCCCGACCGGTGCCGAGGTCGAAGGCGCACGGATCCTCAAGACGCGCGACGGCGGAGCAACGTGGACCTCGGTGTATCAGTCAGGCCGACCGGGGGAGAATGTGTGGAAGGCGTCCTTCCCCTCCGCGCGGGTCGGGTACGCCACCGTGCAGAGCTACGACCCCGAGCGTGAACAGCAGGTCGTCGTGAAGACCACCGACGGCGGCGACACCTGGGCAGAGCTCCCACTGGTCACCGACGCCAAAGCACGCCAGTTTGGCATCGGGTTCATGGACGAAAACACCGGATGGGTCGGGACGATGGTCGGTGGGTTTGCAACCGGAGATGGAGGGCGAACGTGGGTGAAGACGAACCTCACCCCCGCAAGCAACAAGTTCCGCATGCGAGCGATGGACGGAACGTTCATGCCCATCGCGATCGGGACCAGCGTGCAACGGTGGGATGTGTCCAAGGATGTCCAGCCTCCGGTCGATTCGCCCTAGCTCCACATTTTTCCGTGACCCGCCTGTGTGTCTTGTCGCCACACCACAGGCATGAAGCTCGTTTGGCGGATCACAGTCGGGGTTGCCGCGTTCACCCTGAGTGCGTGCAACGAGACGGTTCGCGAAGAAGCGGCGGTCCTGGGAGGAAGCTCCGGTGGCGTCGACTCCACGCCGATCGATGACGACCCCGAGGATGAGACCGGTGGGCCCTTCGGCCCGCTGCTCGACATCGGCGCTGACCCGGACGGACCGAGCCCGAGCGGCGGATGCCCCAGTGGAGCCGCCGGTGGCGACGCTACGCTCAGCGGCACGGTGTTCGCACCCAATGGCGAACTCCCGATCTCTGGCGCGGTGGTCTGGGCTCAGCCGAACGCGCCAGACGGCATTCCAGACCATGTCTACTGCGAGTCTTGCGTCGAGCTTCCCTGCGCGCAGCCCCACACGCTGACCCGCCCCGACGGCTCGTTCGATCTCTCGTTGCCTTCTGGAACCAGCTGGTTCGTTGTGCAGAAGGGGCAATTCATGCGGGCGACGGAAGTCGAAGTGGCGCCCGAGTCGGCCCAGACGATGAGTACATCAGCGACCACCCTGCCGAGCACCCGGGCGCCTGCCGACGGCAAGTGGACACCCAAGATCGCGTTGGCGTGGGGCGAGTACGACCAGCTCGAAGACGGACTCGCGAAGCTGGGGCTGGGCGAGCTCGAGGGCGGCAGGACCCTGGTGCCTGGCTCGGAGCGGTTCGATGTGTGGACCAATCACTCCGGCGACCAGCACCCGCTCACCACGGACGCGAAAGGCACGTTTGCCGAGTTGCTCTCCGACCCCGAACTTCTTGCGCAGTACCACATCATCTTCGTGCCCTGTACGTCGAGCCCTCATACCGACCTGCTCGACGATCCAGAGATCGTGGAGAACGTGCGCCAGTGGGTCGAAGCCGGAGGCAAGTGGTACGTCTCGGATTGGTCGCTCGCGTTCCTCGAGAAACCGTTTCCGTCGTATCAGGATTGGTGGGAAGACGATTGGAGCGGAGGTCCCTACCTCGACGACTTCGACACGCGAGGCACGGTCCTCGACGACGACCTCCGAGCCTGGCTCGATGGGTTGCCGCCCGAGTTGGGCGACATCAACCCGCAAAACCCTGACAACCCCGTCCACCCAACACTGGAGCACCTGCCTGAGATCGAGCTCGTCGACCTGTGGAGCACGATCAAGAAGACGCCGCCGGTCCTTGTCGACGACGGCAACGGCAACGAGGTCGACGTCGGGCACCGGGTGTGGATCGAAGGTCCAGGTGGCGGTGGGGACGGTGCACCGCGCAACAAGGACTGGCCACTGGCTGTGACCGCCGAGTACGGCTGCGGCCGAATGCTGTTTTCCTCGTACCACACCGTCGAGTGGTCCGAGGGCTACCAGGGCCTAACACCGCAGGAGCTGGTGCTCATGTACCTGATCCTCGAGATCGGGGTTTGCCAGGTCCCCTACGAGCCGCCACCGGTTCCTTGATCGACGACCGGTTCCGACACTCGTTTCACTCTTTTTTCGAATGAGGTGAGGGAGCTGGCGCATGCGTCCGCCTAGGGGGTGCATGACCGCCTCAACCCGTCTCTTTGCCCCCCTGCTGTGCGTATTTGCGCTCGGCCTGACGAATTCGCCCCCCGCCCAAGCCGGTTCTCGCAAGAGGGTCGAGATCCAGTTCCAAAACAATGCACACGACCAGTCGATGCGTTGTTCCCTGTCCCAGGTCTGGGGCCCAGCATCACGCCCAAAGACGAAGACCATCGCCCGGTACACGATCCGCGGGAAATCCCATCGGCCCGAGAGCCAACGCCACCTCCCGATCGTGAAGCACAAGTGGATCTCTCCGGTGGTCCGCCGACTCAGCGGCGAAAACGTCTATCCCAAGCTGCAGTTGACCTGCGCACTCGACGACAACATCCACGCCCGAAACGAAGCGACGAGCCAGCTATGGGACCACGCGTCAAAGAGCTTCGACGACCACCATCTGTGGGCAGGCTGCACGAACGGAGCACCATGTGGAGTGGTGATCGAACGATGAGCATCCACTCGATGACCGCATCCGTCGCGTTGGTCGTTGCGCTCAGCGTGACGTCGACTCCGGCGATGGCCAAACCACCGATCGCCAAGCCGCTCAATCCCACGAAGCGACCCGCGAAAGGGATCGACCTCGTCGAGGCGGGGCCCACACTCTCGACCGACGCATTGATGCGAGCGACGCTACGCGTCGAAACTCCGCGTACCCAAGGGACGCTCAAGAGCCTCGCGACTCGAAAGGTCGAGGTCGCAGCGGGAAAGCACCAAACGCTTGGAGCCATCGCGAAGGAATGGTTTGGCGAACACGACCGGTTCGAAGCCGAACTGAAGACGGTCAGCCGCAACGCCCTGTTCGGTGCAGTTGAGAAGTCGTCGCAGGCATTCGAGCTGAAGGACGCGTACATGTTGGTCCGCAGTACGGGTGTGGTCGTCGCCGACCCGAAGGCCCTCCGAGCCCGCTCATCGGTGTTCCGGTCGGCCATCACCAAGCGCAACGGCTCCGTCGACCAGAAAAAGCTGACGAAAGGATCCCGTGCGGGCCTAGCAGCGTTCAAGAAGGAGCTGGCCAAAAAAACCGCAGGACATCCACTGCGCAAGGCAGCGGCGAAAGGTGACCAAGCACTGCTCAACGCGCTCGCCAATGGCATGGGGGAGGTCCATCTCGTGGACACGCTCGTGATCCCAAAGTCGGCGCCCCGGCTCGGCGCGAAGGGGCTGCCGATGGCTCCCTCAATCAAGGACGGACGCGCCGACTACTCGAAGATGCATGCCGCGGTCCAGACCCGTCCGCGACCGAAGAAGCCCGGCCTGAACCCAAAGGGCAAACGCTTCATCCAGGAGTATGTCGAGCGTCAGAGCGACACCTCCAGCGGCGGCACGGCCACCACCCGGGCGGCGTTCGTTGCGGGCCGGACGTGGGCCGACAGTTGGATGTGGGAGCACCAGTGGAATGTGCCCTCCGGATTCCTTCGGGTTGAAGTGGGAGCCCACTACGCCGTAGGTCTGCGGGTGCCTGTCGAAGTCGAGACAACGATCGACCCGGCCCTCGTGTGCGAGAGCGGCACCCACCGCGAGAAAGCCTCGTCCGACGTCCGCATGAAGGTGCGCGCCCGAGCCATCGACGCCGACGCAGCATTCTACCGTCGCTCGGGCATGCGTGAAGCCGCGGTGGCCGACGGCGACGAACTCGTGCTCCAAGCGGGAATTGGCTACGGCTACAAGCTGCGCCTGTTTTGGGAGACGCTTGCACACCGTCCCTACAAGGAGGTTGGCTTCGACTGGGGACGCGACTTCGACCCTCCGCAAGGTCGAGACCACGAGCGGGTCGTCGACCTCTTCCTCCCCGCGAGCGTCACCCACACCAGGTTCGACACTGGACCCATTGGCGGCTCGGTCCGATTTGGTCTCCGAGTCGATGTGCAAGGGTCGGTGGGCGCCCAAGTGGCCGCGTTCCAAGGTGACCTCAACCTTGCGCCACGCCAACGCCCGTCGGGCTCCACACTCGTCAAGGGGCTCGCTCCCACGAAGCGAACCGAGGCAATGGTGTTCAATGGGACCACGCCGCAAACCTGGTCGTATCGCCTACGCAAGCGCCGCTCCGCCGCCCCGGCGGTCAACTCCTACGTCGAGCGGTTCGGGGTCCAGGTCGACGGTGTGCACTACAACTCGAGCTGGTCGGTGGTGCCGGGCGTGAAGGTCAACGCCTCGGCCGAGTACGCTGGCTACGGGATCGGAGGAACCTGGACCTTTTGGCTCGACGATGCCCGCATTCCGATCGGAAGTATCAAGCTCGACCGACACCGGGGAACAACCAAGCGTCTGCGTGACGACCAAGGCCGGAAGATCTGGCACCGCTCCACGCCGAGCGAGTCCGGTCGCTACTGCGAGACGCTGGAGCGAGACCGCGTGTGAACGAGTTGCAACGTGCGCAAGCGAGGATGCACAATCCTTCGGGCGCATGGTCAAAGCCGACCCAGCCCGCGACGACCCGGATTTTGGGAGGATCCGCGCGGTGTTGGAGCGTGCGGTTCAACATGCTTGCCCGCCCGACCTGGCCGGGCAGGCCGAGGACATCGTGCAGCACGCGATCGTTCGCCTCGTGGCCCGGGTACGAGACGCCGATGGCTCGCTCGACTTCGGCTCGTCCTACCTATGGAAGGTGGCCCACCACGCGGTCATCGACGAACTCAGGCGCCGCCGAGTGCGACCCGAACCAACATCACCGAGTCCCGACGCGGTCGCGGGTTCCGATGACCCCGAGGTCGCCCTTACTGGCCAACGGATCACCGCCGGAATCGACGACTGCATGCAGGGCATCTCCCCCGACCGGCGCGCCGCACTTGGTCTGTACTTGCAGGGCATGTCGGTCCCGGAGATCGCCCGCGCACGACGCTGGAACCGCAAGCGGGCCGAGAATCAGGTGTATCGCGGGCTCGCGGACCTGCGGAAGTGCCTACTGAGCAAGGGGCTGCGACCATGACCAACGAGATCGACTCACGCAAGCCCGACGACGACGTCCTCGCCATGCGGGAGTTGTTGCGCAACCGCCCCGCGCCGCAGGGAGATTCGGCGATCGCCCCGGGGACCCTGCGGGCATTCTTCGACGGTGAGCTCTCCGCCGAAGAGGCGCAAACGGTCGCCCTGGCAATGGTCGAGGATCCCTCGCTCGCGGAGGACATGCGGGTCACAACCGCGCTGGCGCGTGCGCAAGACGAGCCGTCCGCACGCGTGGAGCCGCTGGCCCGACCCGCGACGTCTCGCTTCGTTTGGACCGCGGTCGCGGCCATCGCTGCCGGCATCGTCGCGTTCTGGCTCATGCGCTCCCCCGCCCCAACTTCGGAGGGCAGCGATGAGATTCGTGCGGGCGGGGAGACGAGTCAGATCGTGGCGATCGTTCCTGAAAAGGAGCTCACGCGAGACGCCTTCGACTTGGCATGGTCCGGGGGCCCCGAAGAGGCGACCTGGGATGTGCACGTGACAACCGAGGAGTTGAAAGTGGTGTTTCAGGCTTTCGATCAGACGGAGTCTCGGGTCCGCGTTCCAGCCGGTGCGCTCGTCGGTCTCGAGTCCGGCGCGACGCTTCTATGGCGGGTCACCGCGACCGATGCCCGTGGCGGACACTTCCGTTCCCCGGCCTTCCCGGTCCAAGTCCCATGACACCGCTCCTGTTCGCGCTGGCGCTCGCAGGCTCCCCTCCAATGTCGCTGGAGACCTGTGACCAGGTGACCCACGATGGCGAGACGAGCCCGCACGCGTACACGTGTTACGGGGCGATCGCCCAGAGCCAGCCCGAGGCGAACGTGCTTGAACATCTGGAAGCTCAGCTGCGTGAGCACACCGACGATGGGCGCCTGTGGCTGACGCTCGGCGGCCTTCAACTCGACCGTGGCGTGGACTGCGAACCCGCCCTTCGTCGCGCAATCGAAGTCCTGACCGCATCGAAAGAAGACCGCTACCGAGTGCAGGCCCACCTCAACCTTGCCAACCGTCTCGAGTACAGCGGTGATGTTGACGGAGCGCTCGAACAGCTCGCGTTCGCCAGCTCCGTCGCGGAGACGACCGGGCACTGGCTGTTGACCACCGCGGCCGCGCTCGAGCAAGACCGCGCGATCATCCGGTTCGCGACCGGAGACATCGTCAGCGCCCAAGCTCGCCTCGAAGCCATGTTGGCAGAGCTTCCCAGCGAAGCGCCGCCGATGATCAAGCAGCGTTTGCTGGTGGGGATTCGCGACGCAGCCGTCTACCTCGGACGCCCGCGCGAAGCCCTGCAGTGGTCCGAGGCGCTCGCTGAGGCTTGCCGCGATGCGGGGGACGACTATGCCCTGTCCACTGCCCTGCTGACCTCTGCCCAAGATGCCTACGAACTCGCCAGCAGCCGTCATGTCGCACAGGCCGAGACGGATTACCGGACAGCGGTGCGTGAGGCGCTCGAGGTCGCCAAGCGTTCGGGCAACCGCTTCGTAGAGGCCAGCGCTGCGATGCGACTTGCGGAGGTCTCAGAACCCGAGGACCGTCTCGCGGCCTACGAACGCTGCATGCTGCTCGCGATCGAGGTTGAAGACGAAGATCGCCGCGCTCGGTGCGAGGCCGGCCGGGCGATCGCTCTCATCGACACGAATCTCCCCGCGGCCGAATCCGCCGCAGATGCGCTCGCGAGACGGGTTGCCGCGTTCGACGTCGCGGAGTTTTCGGTCCAGGCGCACCGGGCCAAGGCCGAGGTGGCCCACGCCAGCGGAGACCTCGATAGAGCCTGGAAGCACTGGTCCGCGATGCTGCGGGCCCTCGACGAACGCCGCAATGAGCAAACCTCCCGGGCGGCACGCCGCAATGTGCATGCCGATCGGATCGATCACTTTCGCGAAGTCGCAGACCCGTTGCTCGAAGCGGGGCAAGTCGACCGCGCGCTCGTCGTCCTCGAATGGATGCGGGCGCGGGATGCCAAAGAGTGGGCCGCCCTCGTTCATCTCGACTACAGACCCATGCCCGAAGTCACGGTCGCGTCAATTCAGGAGAGCCTCGTGCCTCAGGAGGCGCTGGTGGTCTACCTCGTCGGGTTGCCGCGCTCCTGGGCGCTGATCGTGACTCCGACGAAGGCGCACACAGTCGAACTCCCAGGCGCCTCTTGGATCCTTCCGGCTGCGGACATGTCGACCGCGATGCTGGCGGACGCCTCGGCATCCACCACTCCAACCTCCAGCCTCTACGACGAGCTGGTCGCCCCCGTGGTGGCGACGCTCGACCCGCCGATCGATCGTCTGGTCATCGTCGCCGACGACGGCCTCGCGCGGTTGCCCATGGCCGCGCTCACTTCCGACGACAACACCGCGTTGCTGGAGCGGTACGCGGTCTCATCGGTTCCCTCTGTAGGGCTGTGGACAGCGCTTCGAACCGTGTCGACCGGGACCGACGACCGCGGCGTGCTCGCGCTCGCGGATCCACCGGTGAGGGCGAACCCGGTCCCCGGACGCTCCGAACTCCCCCCGCTTCCGGGAGCCCGAGCGGAAGCCGAGTATGCGCACCGCCTGCTGGGAGGGTCTCTTCGCATAGGCAGTGACGCTTCCGAGACCGCACTCGAAAGCGCGAGGACGTACACGGTCCTGCACATTGGTGCTCACGTCATCATCGACACAGACCGACCCGAATCCAGCGCCGTCGTATTGGCCCAGGACGCCAAACACGATGGCGTCACCTCGCTTGAAGAACTCGGCCGGCTGGAGTTGGGCGGGACCCTGGTGGTGCTCGCCGCCTGTCAGGGCGCGGATGGAAACGTCATCGCGGGAGAGGGCACGCTCAGCCCCGCCCGCGCGCTCTTCGTCGGCGGCGCGCGCACGGTCGTGGCTGGACTGTGGCCCGTTCGGGACGACGAAGCCTCCCAGCTCTTCCAGCTCTTCTATCGACATCTGGATGCCGGCGTGCCCGTCGCCAAGGCCCTCGCAAGATCCCAGGCAGAACTCCGCGAACGGGGGGTCCCAGCGTCCGCATGGGCCGGATTCATCGTCATCGGCGACGGTGAGTTCCGCCTTCCTCGGCGCCCGCAAACGCCAACACTGGGGTGGGCGTTGCTGTCGGCGTTCATCGCCGGTGGGCTCGCCTTCGGCTTACACCGCGCATTCGCGGGGCGACTCCATCCGAGGTAGCCGCGGCGAACAATCTGCCCGTGACACGATGTCTGGGCGCTCGTTGCTCGTATACTCGCGACTGTGGCGGGAGTGAGCGACCGCGAGCTGGTCGAGCGATGGCGGGGTGGTGGAGATGCTGCCCGCGAGCAGCTCATGCAGCGGCACTACCCGGCGATCGAACGGTTCTTCTCCGTCAAGCTCCCCGCTGCCGCCGCGGAGCTCACTCAGCAGACCTTCCTCGCTTGCCTCGAGGCGGCCGATCGCCTGGAGAAGGCATCCAGCTTTCGTGCGTTCTTGTTCGGGGTTGCACGCCACGTCTTGCTTCGACACCTGCGGGCGGAGGGACGGCAATAACTGGTCGCTCGCATCGCTCGAGCCGCAGACTACGTTCACAACGCCAAGGACGAGGACGACAGGAGGTTGGGGCTCGTGCACCGAGACCTCTCGCCCGACAACGTCATGTTGTGCCCCGACGGCGGCGAGATCGACACGATGAGCGAGATCGACTCGACGCTGCGGAGCAACATCCTCTTCGGCGTCCAGGTCTCTGGCGCGTGGGATACCGAGGAGGACAACCTTGACGAGGATCCCTTGTTTGCCGACCCGGGGACCGGTGATCTGTCGCTGTCGGATGGGAGCCCAGGCATCGACGCGTTCGACACCGGGAGTTCCGTGTTCTTGGTCTTCGAGGAACTCTACGGGCTCGACATTCGAACCGACATCGCTGGAACTTCCCGGCCGGCCGGAGAGCGCTGGGACATCGGCGCAACCGAGCAGCCTTGAGCTCCCAATGCCCGCGACCTGTGTTCGCAACGCCCCATGAAGACCAAGAGTCTGGGAGTGGCGACGGCCTTGCTGGTCGGGCTGACGGGCTGCTCCGCGGCGGTCGGAACGTCGGGCCTAATCACCGTACCGCCCGACGCGGGCAAGACGTGCACCACCCACTGCAACACGATCGGCATGGACTTGAGTGCAAGTCGCGATCATGGCGAACAACGTCGGTTGTGTGTGCCAGCCCAAGGCCACGCAGGCAGACGCCTCGGCAGCCGTTGCCGCGGGCATGGTCACGATCATGATTCAACGTGAGCAGGAACAGCGGCAGCAGCAACAAGCGTCCTGACAGACGCGCCAGCGGCGTCGTTCTTTCGCGTGAAACAACTCCTGCTCCAGAGGGTCTGTTGATCCTGTGGGTGTGGACGACGCGGAGGGCCGAGGATTCGGACCCACCGTGGTCGAGGTATGGGCCCTCTACGGCCGTAGAGTCCTCGACGCACGACACCTCGACGGAGGGGCCGGGTCGAAGCGATACACCGTGGGCGAGTCGCACGATGTCGCGCTTGTTGTTCCGCCGGCTGGTCTTCCATCCCAGCCCTCCTTTGCATTGGTCCAGGGCAAGACCCTCAACTTCACCGCATCCATGCGCGGAGAGGTGAGCTGCGGTGGGAAGACACTCTCGCTGCGCACACTGGTCCACGATGGTCACGCCACCGCTCGCGGTTCGACATACAGCTACCCGTTGACGGCGGGGGCCCGATGTCGAATCGAACACAACGCAGTCACATTTTTCGTGAACGTGGTGCCTCCCGAAGCGCCCCTGCGGCTCGACGGTCAGTCCAGTCGGCGATTCTGGGCGTTCAACGCACGATCGCTCCTCCTGTTCGCGTCGGTCCTCATCCCAGCCTACTTCGCGACACCAACCGCCGACGAGCCCGACATAGAGATCGACGAACGCATAGAGGTCGAGACGGTCGTCGCGTTCTCCAATCCTCCGGTCCCCGACGAGCCCACACTCGCCCCCGACAGCGATGGACTCGGCGGTCCTGCCGATGGACGGCTGCCCCTACGCGGACCCGGTGACGGTGGCGACGGAGACGGGGCGCGGGGAGGCCGAGGCGGCTCCGGAGGGTTACCGGCGCTTGGTGTCGGACCCGAGCTTGGACCCAGCCGAGACCGTTCTGGCGAAGGCGGTGGTGACGGTGCAGGTATCGGTCAGGGGAGCGGGGCCGGGCGAGGTCGCGGAACAGAAGCCCGCCCTCGGCGGGGCGACGGAGACCGAAGAGGACTCACGTTGGCGGGAACCTCCGGCGCAACTGGAACGGTCAACCCCGAAGCAAACCGCCGGGGACGGATCAACGGCTCCGCCCAATGCCAGACCCTTGACCTTCTGGCGGTCGAGGCGAAATTCCATACTCACCCGATAGCAGCGCTCATCACCCCGTGTACGCCCCCCGAACCAGGCGGCATCCCACAGCTCGCTCGCAACTTCGACCCAGACATGATGAGCCGAAACATCGAAGTCCTCGGGGCGATGCAAGGCGGCCAGGGCCACTTCCTTGCATCGCCGTACGGCGACGCTTTCGCCGTCGGGAACGACAGCGAGGACGTGTGGGCTGGGCTCACCAACGCCGGACCAGCGGCCGCGACCCACGGCCGCCGCACGGGGACCGGACTCCGTTCGCGGCGCGGCGATCCGCGGGTTCGACAGGCCAAAGCCAAGGTCAAAGGGAACCTCGACCGAGACATCATTCGCCGGATCGTCCGCGCGCACCTGGGCGAGGTCCGCCACTGCTACGCCGGCGGTCTCGCAAGACGGAAGAAACTCAGGGGGCGCGTCGCGGTCCGGTTCACGATTGGAGCCAACGGCAAGGTCTCGGCATCCTCCGTCTCCAGCTCTTCGCTCAAGGACGACCGCGTTGAACGCTGCATCTGTGCTGCCGTGCGACGGTGGAAGTTCCCCAAGCCCCAGGGCGGCGGCGACGTCGTGGTGACGTACCCCTTCGTCCTCGAGCCAGGGTGACCGCAGGCGGCGGCTTCCGCCTCACACGACGTTCCAGTAGCCCGCGAAGTACGCCTCGGCGAGTCGCCAGCGCCCCTCATCCGTGTCCATGTCCAACCGCCCCTCTTGGAGCGCCCGGTAGCAGGCTGCGAGCGAAACCTCCCCGGCCGACGTGTCCTGCGGCGGCTCGGAGACCAATTCCAGGAAGGCGCAGCCGTAACCGATGTAGACCAGGCGCCGTGCTTGCGCGAGGACCTCGGCGCTCGGACCCGGTACACCCGAAGCCAACGCATAGCGCTCGAGCATCCTGGTCGCTCTCTCCTCAGGGAGCAACAACATGTTGAGCAACGTGGCCAGGTCGACCCATCGGTCTCCGGCCGCGGCGGTATCCCAATCGACAAGCCACACCTTGTGCCCGTCGTAGATGAGATTCGATGGATTGAGGTCCAGATGGCACAACGTATCTGCGACCTCCGTCGGCCCGCGGTCGAGGAAGTCGCGCCACGGGCCCGCCGCAAACGCCGGCACGGCAAAAGGAACTCTCTCGAGCACCGACCGGCTGCGTTCCACAGGAGACACGTCGCACGGCGATAGCCGCGGGTCGATCGCGTGGAGTGACACGACCGCCTCGACAAGTCCACGCAACGCCCCGTCGATTCGTTTTGGGTCGAACAGTGCCGCGAACAGCGAAATGTCCTCGACATGTTCCGACAGAACTGCGCGGGACGATGAGTCCCAGGCGACGACCGCTGGCGTGATGCCGCGCTCTGCTGCCTCGCGCTGAACCTCGAACGTCGAGGACCAGCGTTCCTGGCTGCGCCCCCGCGCATCGATCTTGAGGATGAAGCGCCGCGGCCCCGCCACGATTTCGAAGGTCAGCGCGCCAGATCGGCCGGTGCTCAGTGGGAGGAGCCTGGGCGGCTCATCAAGCGGAACGATGCCGCCCAGGAGTGTTTCGGCGAGCGCCGAAGGATTGTCTGCATTCATTGCGAATCTCCGTGAACTGTCCCGGGACCGCTCCTGGGGACGAAGATGCAAGAATGTGAAGACCGACAGCCGTCGTGCGTAGGGTGCGTTGGCTTTCGGCGGTGAGGCGGCCCTACCGACCTCAGATGCAACCGTAGCAATGTTCGGCGCTTCGCGCAGCCAGCAAGAGCCCGCCATCCCCAGTCCGTGGATGTAGGGCACCGCCGGGACAGGTATGACACCAGATCGGCTCAAGGGCGGCCGGCCAGTGCCGATGAGTCCCGAGTGCGAATGTCGTCTCGAACGCTTCTGCTCCTCGCCCCTGCTCTGGCCCTCGGCTTTGCGACAGGCTGCGATCCCGCCGAGGCGGAACCAGCCCCAGCTGATAGCGGAGCCGCTGACGGGGACCACGCGGAACCAACCGCGGACGACAGCGACGACGCGGATGGTGCCGACACGCCCGATCCGGAGCCGGAGGGGGACGCCGAGGAGGATCCCGGCTACGCGATTCGCGGCCGCACGCTCCTCGCCTCGGCCGACTCCACCTCGCAGCAATCTGCGGGCTTCGTCGGCGGACCGCGCACCACCGCAGACGAAGGCTGTCCCTTCGACCCGACCTCCGATCCCTGCAACGCCGAGGTTTGCTTGGACGACCCGTCGTCGCCGGACTGCAAGGACATCGTCGAGGCATACTGTGAGTCGCACCCCGAGGACCCGGGCTGCAGTAGCGACCCGGCCGCGCCGGGAGACGGAACCGAGCCCGACGACGGAACCGAGCCCGACGACGGAACCGAGCCCGACGACGGGGAGACCTGGGCCTGCGAAGTCGACCCCGCGTGGCCGCCATGCGAGGTCTGCCTCGACCCAACATCCACCCACGACGATTGCGGCGAAGCTTGGAACCAGCAGTGCCACGACCATCCCGAGGATGAGTGGTGCGACAACAACGACACGCCGGAGGCCGTCTACCAACCCACGTCGCTGAGGTTGTTGGTGCACCAAGTCGAGTTCTCCCTCGACGCCGAGGGCTGCTCGGACCCCGTTCTCGTGGGCGAGCCTGACTCGCCTCACTACGTGGACTTCGCCGATGCACCGGAGCTGGTCGACGCGGTCCTGCCCCCCGATGGCACCTACCCGTGCGTCATCATCACCATGAGCGACCACCTCCAGTGGTCGGTCGACGGCGAGAACCCGTGCGCGGGAGAGCACGTCCAAGACGTCTCCGGAGAGGAAGGCGTGGAGGAGACGGTTCGGCTGTACCTGTCGTCGGGTGGGGACTCCAGCCGAGATGGCGGCGACGCCTTTGAGCCACCCGGTCTCTACCTCGACGGACCGCTCGAGGTCGGCCTGGGGATCGTCGCGTCGGACTTCCTCGTCGCCTTCCCCGAGGGTGTTTGGTACCGATCGCAAAACGAACCGGCGTGCGAGATTCAGAAACCCGAGTTCGCGTTCGAGACGTTCTACGAGTAGCCGCTCGAGCCGTCCCTGGCACGAGCTTCACTTCCCCGGTGCGCAGACGCTTGCGTCCTCAAGCTGCGCGATGGAGTTTTGCGCTGCGAGGACGGAGGGCTGGAACTCCGCGGGAAGTGCCGTACGCTCTGCGCTCCTCGTTGCACGAGGCGACCAGCTCGATGCTCGACGACCACTCCTTCAGCTGCACGGTGACGGTCGGGTTGCTGTCCGATTCCGGGGAATCCAGCAACCACTCCAGCCCCACGCTCGCCACATCCGCAGGCCTCGCCCTCACGCCACAACGGTCGCGCGAATCAGCCGGTCCCGAACCGCAGCCCACCGCGCGGTATCCGGCGGCATCAGCACGACGATGCGCTCGACCCCGTCGCTCTCCAGCCGACGCAGGACCGCGTACAGCTCTCGCGCCGCGACCTCGGGCTCGAGCAGCTCGTGCGCCCCTGCCACCTTGTGCCCCACCGACACCACGCCGTCACCGGGGAGCCCACGGTAGCTCGAGACGTCCGCCCGCACACACGGCACGTCGGGTGCGTAGTGCCGCAACCCCTGCCCGGGACTCGCTTGCGCCGCCCCGAGATCGACATGCTGATCTGCCACATCGACCTCGCCCAGCACCTCGCGCACCGCTTCGAGCGAAACCGGACCCCGCCTCAGCACGCAGGGCACGGGCCGGGTCACGTCGACCACCGTCGACTCGATGCCAACCCCAGTCGCACCACTGTCGAGCACCAACCCAAGCCGCCCGCGTAGATCGTCCAGCACATGTTGGGCGGTCGTGGGCGACACATGCTCGCTGCGGTTCGCACTCGGAGCGGCAACCGGACGCCCCAGCGCCTCAATGACCGCGCGAGCGACAGGCGGCTCCGGAACACGAAGCCCGACGGTGTCGAGCCCCGCCGAAACCGCCGCGGTAATCCGGTCCGACCGCGGCACGATCACAGTGAGCGGACCCGGCCAGAATGCTGCGGCCAGGGCCGCCGCAACGTCGGACCAGGCACCCGCCCATGCTCTGGCCATCTCGGCCGACGACACATGAGCGATCAGCGGGTTGCTCTGCGGACGCCCCTTCGCCGCGAAGATCTTCGCGACCGCATCCGCCTGCGTCGCGTCCGCGCCCAGCCCGTAGACCGTCTCCGTCGCGAACGCCACCAGCTCCCCAGAGCGGAGCACAGCGGCCGCCTCCTCGATGGAAGCGACCTGCGGTGCCCGAGCGTCGACCGCCAGGACTCGGGTCACCGATTGAGACCGAGCGGCTTGCGCAGCTTGAGGTAGGGCAGGCTGACGCTGTAGCCGATGAGATCCGCGATGCGCTCCTTCGCCGACACGGAGCTGCCATCGTCCCCTTCTCGGGTCAGCATCGCCGCGGCCGTCTCGATCGAATCGCACAACACGAAGCCCGCGCGCGTGGTCGTGTAGGCCACGCCATCCGCAAAGGCCTTCGCGTCGAAGCCATCGGCGAGCAAGCCCGCGCTCAGAGACTGAATCTGCTCGAGCCGAGCCGGAGCGAGGTGCGTCTTGAGCTCAGCCGCGTAGGTCTTGGCTGCCTCGCGAACATCCTCGGGAAGCTCCGCATCCGACTTTGCAGCCAGGACTGCACCATAGACAACCTTGCGAACCGCACCCGCCGAGGGCAGCACGGTCAGCAAGATGTTCTCTGGGCGTGCCCGTGCGACCGAGCGCCCAGCGCGGAACTTCAGCCCCACCTCGGATGCATCCTTGGTCGCGCCATTCCCCGCGATGAGCGAGGGGAACACCGTGGACTTGCCGCTGGAGTTGTCGACCAGCGCGCTTACCCGGATCCCCATGCCGTCGACGTCGCGCTGGAACAAGTCCGGCACGGAAACATCCAGCATCTGACAGGCGTGCGCGACGTAGCGTGCGATACCAGCCTTGGACTTGAGCGAGACCTCCACCCGGTCCTTGCGAACCACATCGAAGTGCGCATGAGACTGCCCCTCGCGGGCTGCGATGACGGCCCAGACCAGCGACAGGATGTCGGCAGCCCGACCGTTCTGCGACGGATGGAACACGTTCTTCCGCCAGTGATCGCGGGTCAATGCGGTCCGGACCTGTCCGGGATCCGACTCCCCTTCGAGGAGCTTCAGCTCTCCATCGTTGGCCTGCTTCAGGAACCGCAGTGTCTTGGCGACCCCGCGCGCTCGGTGCTCGTTCCCCATCGTCCCGTAGAGTTCGACCAACCGGTGGTAGTTGCTCCAATCCATCGGGTCATGGGCGATGAGCGCATGCGCATGGAACGTCGCCTTGTCGAGAGCATCGGTGCCCAGGGACACGGCGAGGTTGATCACCTGCTCGCGACGCTCGAGCAGCGACGCGGGGTCGGCCCCGGCCTTGGTCGCCATCCGAAGCGATTGGTCGTAGGCGGCCACGGCCGTCTTCGCATCGGACATCTTCTCGTGGGCCTGTCCGAGCTTCTCAAACAAGGGGGCGACTCGGCCCGGCAGTGTTTCTTTGGGAAGGGTCTTGAGGTGCCCCCGGACCGCCTTCGAGACGTCTTTCCACGACCGCTTCTCGACCAGCCGATCGAGGTAGGCCTCGAACGCTTTGGGGTGGTTGGGATCGGCATCCATGACCCTCTGCATCCAGTCGGATGCGTCGTCCGGCTTGCCAAGGTTGTCGCGGAAGATGAGTGCCCCGGCATAGAGGTACTTCGCCTTCACCACCTTGTTTTCCTGTGCCTCGGCAAGCCGGGACAGGACGTTGGTCGCGTCGCGCCACCGCTGCTCGGTGGTGAGGATCTCCAGGATCTTGTGCAGGATCGCCGGGTCCTCGGGACTCGTATCCATGACCTTCTCCAGCGTCCGAACGGCCTCGTCGGGAAGGTTGAGCTCTGAGGTCTGCAGGTCGGCCACCTCGCCAAGCAATGCCGTGCGCTTGGCGATCAACGCCGTCGCTCCGGCCTCGTCCTCGCACTGGTCGATCTGGCGCAGCAGAAGGTCTGCCATCCGAAGCTTGGCCTTGGCCGCGGAGGACGGCCCTCCAGCATCGCCGCCAAGCTCGATGAGCATGTCGACCGCCGACGCGTTGTTCTCGTCGAGGTCCAGCGCACGCTCGAGCATCTGTCCAGCCTTGGACGCTTCGTCCATCCCCACGCGCGCACGGGCCATCTTGACGTACAGCTGCGACTGCTCGGCGGCGGGAAGCTTGTCGCCCATCCCCAACACCACCGACTGGTAGTTCCGAAGCGCGTCTGCCCACTTCTCGGCATCGAGGTCGAGGTCGGCGAGCAGCTGAAGCACGTCGAGGTTGGTCGCATCCAGGCCCCGAGCTTTCTCGAGGTACTCGCGAGCCTTGTCTTCCTGCTCGACCGCCAACGCGCAGCGGCCTGCGAGTGACAACGCCCGCAGATTGAGCTTGTGGTCCATCGCCGCCTGCGACTTGACCTGTGTGACGTACACCTGCGAGTGCGGCCATGCCCGGGCGAGGTCGTCCTCCGCCACGAGCTGCTCGAGCAACAACGTCATCCCGTCGCGGTGATCGGGATCGAGTTCGACGAGCTGCTCGAGCACCTCGACGCCCCGCGTGGGCCGGTCCAGGTCGCCAACAAATGCCTTTCCGGCTTCGAAGAGACACCGCACCTTCTCTGCACGGTTCGGGTTGTTCTCCGCAGCAGAGACGAGCGCGTTGGCTGCCTTGAGGGGCTGGTCGTTTTGCTCGTAGATGTCGCGGAGCGACGTCCAGGCATCGACGAGCGTCGGGTCGATCGACACGGCCTCTTCGAGCGCCTCGACCGCGCCTTCGGTCTTCCCGATGTGCGCACGCAGCTTGCCGCCACGAAGCAGCAGCGCAGCCTTGCGCTTGGGGTCGGGCTCGGCGAAGACCTGGTCGCGGATCAGCGGCCCAGCTTTCTCGTACTCCTCCCGAGCCAGGTATTTCTCGAGCAGCTTGTCCCGCCATTGCGACTCGTTGGGGTCGAGCTTGGCCAGCGCTTCGAGGGCCTCGGTCGCGCCGACCTCGTCCTCGAGCGGGCCATTGCACAGCTCGAGCAGACGCTCCCACGCCTCCGCCCGAAACTCGGGTGCAACGTCATCGGCGTGCGCCTGCTGTCGCGCGAGTTCTGCCAGCTTGGCGGGGTCGTCTTGACGGCGATACGCGGACTCGAGGCCTTCAGCCGCCGCCTTGGCCACAGCGTGGTCGACCGGCAACAGGCTGAGTACCTGCTCGCGAGCATCCACGGCGCGGTCCTTCCCGTCGGGCATGCGGTCGAACAGTTCGGCCTGCTCGGAGAGCAATCCGGCCTTCTCCTCGGGGGCCTCGGTCTGCTCGGTGAGGTTGCCCAGGACGTCGACAAGCGCCGAACGAGCCGTCGCGTCATCTGTGGCTTGCGGACGCAGAAGCTCCGCCAGCAGAACCGCCGACTCGGCCTCCGTGCGGTCGGTCTGTGTCAGCTCGATGAGCTGAGCAATGGCCTTCTCTTCGTCTTCGAGATGCTCGAGCGCAACCGAAACAGCTTGCTTGCGAAGGCTCTTGGCCTCGCCTCCGTCCGCCGACTCCGCCCGCTTCACGAGCACATCGAACAGCACGTCCCACCGCTCCAAGGAGCCGGCCAGCGACTCGGCGAGTTCGAGCGCTTCGGGATTCGACGGTGCCTCGGCCAGCACGATCTCTGCGGCCCCAAACGCGCCTTCTTCATCGCCAAGCGACTCCCGCAGCAGCTTGGCCGCGGCGAGCAGGGACGTGTGGCGGTCCCCCTGGGTCTGCAGGTCGGCCAACGAAAGAAACGCACCCACCAGCTCTGCTTCCTGGCCCAGCTTGCGATGAAGCGGAATGGTCGCCGACAGCCACGCTTCCTTGGGCTCTAGCTCTAGCGCACGCCCATAGGCCGTGAGCGCCTGCTCTTGAGCGCCGAGTCGCTCGGCGTGCACCTCGGCCAACGTGGCGTACAGCTGTGCTTGGTCCTCGTTGGACGGTGCGCGCTCGGCCAGGACGCCGAGGGTTTCCGCCGCGGGAGCCCAGTCTCCGGTCTCCGCCGCCAGCCGCATGACTTCGCCAGCCAACTTGACCTGCTCCGCGACCTCCACAGATTCGATCAGCGCCTGCAGCGTCTCGAACGCGCTCCGTGGTGCGCCGAGTTCCTTCTCGAACAGCGACACCATCTCGCGCAGGTACTTCACGCGATCTTGCTGCCGTTGAACATGCTCGGCCTTCACTCCGAGCACCTCGACCAAACGGTCCCAACGCTTGCCGTCGCGGGCCTCGTCCTCGATCCGGTCCACGGCCTGTCGCGCCTCGAGGTGGGTGCCCTTGCGCTCGAGAATCGCCGCCCAGGCCTCGAGGTCATCGGGATCATCGGGAGCCGCCACGGAGATGCCGCGTGACCCTTCCTCGTTCGCGACGGCCTGCGGCGCAGCTGCGTCCTGCGTGACCACCAATGCCGCGATGGCTGTCTTCAGCGCGTCGCTCGACGACAGGTTCGCAGGATCACGCATCGCAGCGCGGACCGACCGAACGAGGTCAAAGACGTCGGCCCGCGACTCGTCGGAGGGCTGAACCTCAACGTCGGCGGTCGCATCCCCGATCGCCTTGACGATCGCTGCCATGTCATCGTCCTCGCTGGCGGCCAGCACTTTGACCCCGCGACCCTCGAGTTCGTCGGCATCACCGGCCACCACAGCAAAGTGTTGGCCACCGCCGCGTTCGAGCAGATCGAGAGCTCGTGCGAGTTCGGCGTCGTCCGAGTCAAATCCGACGAACAACACGGTCCGGGTCTGCGCGACCTCTTCGACGAAGTCCACGAGCTTGTTGACCGCTTTCGAGGCGTCGACGATGACGAACCCGTCCTTGTCTTCCAAGGTCAGGTCTTGGGAAGCACCTACGACTTCGCCGTCCGAGAACACGACCTTGGCGAGGTCGGGATCGACGGTCGAAATACAGGCGCGCCACGGCAAAGCTGCGAGAGGTTTTGCGAATTCCGGGGCCTGTGCCGACTCACTCGTGACACCGAGTCCGGTGCCGACCCAAAGTACGCAGTCTCCAGCTTGGACTGCACGCGCGAGCTCGTTGGTGATGTCGACCATTGAAAGCGCGCCAGGGTACTGCCGGCGCGCGCGAACGCGCAAGAAACACCCTCACAGTTGGGATCGACGTAGTCTCACTCAGCGTCGAACGGATTCTTGAGGCCCCCGGCCTCCTCGCCCGGCTCGGGATCGGATCTCGACACGGACGCGGGCTCGGGAGGGGATGTGGGAACCACCTCGGGGGCTGCCTCGGGGGCCACCTCGGGGGCCGCCTCGGCTTTGGGAGGCTTTGAGGCGGCCGACGCTCTCGGTTTCCGGGGCCGTGTAGGTGTTGCCACGACCGCCTCAGGTTCGGGACGAACTCTGGGCTGGGCGACCTCGACGGGAAGAGGAGGCTCGGGTGGCTTGGCAACGACCGCGGGAGAATCAGGGACCTGGGGAGGCACCGGGTCTGCCTCAGCTGCGACGGGCGCGGGATTTGCCACAGCGCGATGACTGGGCACCGACACCGCCGGGGTGAGTGGAGGGGGCGAGTCAGCGTGCCACACGGCCATGGCCGCAAAGACCAAGCCCCCGGTCACAACAGCCCCAGCGACGACGGCCGTCATCAAGCCGCGGCGCGACCGCCGAGCCCGAATCCGCGTCCGACCCGTCGCCTGTGCCGGGCTGACTCCCAGCGCACGATCGAACAGCCCCTCGTGCAGCTCCTCCATGCTCTGAAACCGCTGCTCCGGCTGCTTCGCCATCGAGCGCTCGATCGCGATGCACACCTGGTTCGGCACGTCACCCGCGACGAGCTCAGACACCTTGGGCACCGGAGCCTTGATGTGCTGCCGAATGATTTCACCGATCTTGCCGACGTAGGGCGGACGTCCGACCAGCATGGAGAACGCGACGCACCCGAAGCTGTAGATGTCGCTCGTCTCCCCGAGATCCATCGTGCGCGTCTGCTCGGGACTCATGAAGTGCGGCGTGCCCAGCACTTCGCCGTCCACCGTGATCCGAGTCCGCTTGCTGGCGCCGGCGATCCCAAAGTCGATGATCTTTGCGCGCGAGTCTCCACGCTGCAGGACAATGTTGGCCGGCTTGAGGTCGCGGTGAACCACGCCGGCTCGGTGGGCCGCACAGAGGCCCTCGATCATCTGCTGTAGAAGCGGCCCCGCAACATTCCACGGCATCGCGCCACCTTCCTTGAGCGCGGCCGCGAGCGTGCGACCTTCGAGCAGCTCCATCACGATGTACGGGCAGCCTTGCTCCTCGCCAAAGTCGAGCACATTGACCACCGCGGGGTGCTCGATCTCCGAGAGCAGCTGGGCCTCGCGGAGCATGCGTTTCGTGGCCCAATCGTCTTTGTCGGCGGCGTGCTCCGCCCGAAGCACCTTGATCGCAACTCTCTTGCCGATGGACATGTGTTGTCCACGCCAAACCTCGCCGGCCGAGCCGCGTTCGATGGGCGACTCCAGACGGTAACGACCACCCAGGATCGCCCCAGCGGAAGGTCGAAACGGCGCGTCTTCTCGAGACGACTTGCTCTGCGAACTACCCACGACTGCGAGGTCTACAGTGTACGACGTCGACCTCAGCTCGGATCAAACTTGCGCCCATCGAGTAGCGTCAATGGCCCTGTTTGCACTTCGAGCCCCTGTTCCCGCAGGGTCTCGTCCACCAGCTGAGCGACCTGTGCAACGACGTTTGTGCAGAAGGCGTGCCGAGTGGGCCCTTTGAAATCGCCGTGAGGCCGCGTCATCGAGTTGCAGACCAAGTCCGGGCTCGAACCGCGGTCCAACTCCTCTTCGACCCGGCGTTGGTATCGTTTCGATGCCTCGACCAAGCCGGGTGTGACCGGCCCCGTCGGCTCAGGGTCACCCAAGAACTCGCCCAGGAGCAGCTGACCGGCCATGATCGCGCCGCAGGTGCCATGGCCGGTGATTCCACCGCGACGCAGGGACTGGTAGGGCGCGGTGGGCCGCCCGAACGCCTCCGCCAGGGAAATGCCGCACGAGCGATGAGGCGTCTGCGTCCCTTCGTACAAGACCAGAGCCTTGCTGCGAATCGGACCGGTTCCCGCGACGCCTTTTCTCATGGCACGCAGTGTAGCCGAGCGCGGCATTCCACGGGATGATGCGCGGGTCGTGAGAGCTCGAATGTACAGGCTTGGGGTTGCAGCTCTTCTTGTGGCCGGGTGTGGCGACGACGTGTCCGTCGAAGGCGGCACCACCTCCGGCTCCAGTGGAGCGGCGTCGAGCAGCGGCAATTCCCCCGACCTCACCAGCTCGACCAGCAGCACGACCGGGGCGGACGAATCATCCTCGACCGGGAGCTCCACGGGTGAGGCCGTGGTGGACTGGCCCAACCTCGAATGTGATCCCTTGGTGCCGGCGTACTGCGGCTACCCGTTTCCCAACAACGTCTTCACCGTCGCCGATGCACAGGCGCCGAGCGGGCGCAGACTCGCACTATCCCGCACCGCGATGCCGCCGACCAACGACGGCTTTCAAGGTGAGCCCGACGCGTTCAACGATCGAGACGGGTTCTCCCCCGGCGGAACGATCCTCGCCCACCTCGCGGGCGCCACGGCGACCGGACTCGTCGGGCCTCTAGACATCGGCGACTCGCTGGGCGACGCGTCGCTCACGGTCCTGCTCGACGCCACGACCGGAGAGCGGGTGCCCCACTTCGCCGAGCTCGACATTCACGCGCCGTCCGGTGAAGCGTCGCTGATGATCCAGCCCGCGACCACGCTGGACTACACCCACCGGTACATCGTGGGTGTGCGCGGCCTCGTGGACGATACGGGTGCTGCCGTCGAGGCCTCGGAAGCGTTCGCCGCATTGCGAGACGAGCTCGCGACCGACGACGAAAGTGTCGAGTCGAGGCGCCCGCTGTACATCGACATCTTCGCCCAGCTCGAAGACGCTGGTGTGCTCCGAGAGGAGCTGCAACTCGCGTGGGACTTCACCGTTGCCAGCCGTGAAGACACCAACGGCCGCGTCCTCGCCATGCGGGACGCCGCACTCGAGGCCGTCGGCGATGGACCGACCTACGAGATTCTCTCCGTCGACGAGGATGTCTCGCAAAGCATCTTCCGCCGCATTCACGGAGAGATCGAAGTGCCCTTGTTCCTCGATGACGCGGGCCCCGGGGGCGTTCTGGTCCTGGACGAGGACGGACTCCCCGTACAAAACGGCACCGCGCGGTACGGCTTCACGATGATGGTTCCCTACTCCGCCCAGGAGAACCCAGCCCCGGGCGTGTTGTTCGGTCACGGCCTGTTCGGCAGCCAGTCCCAAGTCGAGGCATCAGCGTTTGGCGAGCTGTCTAACGCAGGCAACATGATCTTCGTCGGTGTCGACTGGATCGGGATGTCCGCCGAAGACCCGGCTCTCATCGCGTTGATCGTTCAGAACGGAAACCTCGGCAACTTCCGCACCCTGCCCGACCGCCTCCAGCAGTCGCTGGTCAACTTCTTGTTGGTCACGCGGATGCTGCGGACCAGCATCGTGGGCGACGACGCGCTGCAGTTCGAAGGCGCTGCCATGCTCGACGCACAGGAGTCGTACTACTACGGTGGAAGCCAAGGCGGCATCATGGGCGCCAGCTATATGGCCCTGTCGACGGACGTCACCCGCGGGGTTCTGGCGGTCCCCGGACAGTCCTACAACCTGCTGCTGGAGCGCAGTGTCAACTTCGACGCGTTCGTCGACATCATCAACTCGACCTACCCCCAAGCGTACGATCGACAGATGCTGTTGGGGCTGGTGCAGCTGCTGTGGGACCGGGCCGAGCCGTCGGGGCTGTCCCGTCACGTGGTCAACGATCTGCTGCCGGGCACGCCACCGCACGAGGTGCTGCTGTTGGACTCCATCGGCGACCATCAGGTCAGCACCCTGGGCGCCCACGTGATGGCGCGAACGATGGGCATCCCGCTGTTGGCCGAAAACCCCCGCGAGGTCTGGGGCCTCGAACAGTCGGAGGGTCCGCTGAGCTCCGCCTTGGTCGAGTTTGACTTTGGGTTGCCACCGGAACCGCTCGGTAACGAGCCCATGCGGGAAGGGGAAGACCCCCACGGCCGCCTCACCGACGTCCCGGCTGCGACCGAGATCGCGCTCCACTATTTTCAGACCGGTGAGGTCATGAACTTCTGTGACGGGGTTTGCGACCCAGGGTAGCCGCCTTCGCCGAGACCGGAGACACCGAGGCTGGATCGGGTTCGAGCGGAAGCCGGAGCGGCTCGTCATCGGGCACCGCCGACCGATTCGGTGTCTCGATTTTTCGCGCGGCGCGTGAAGCGACGTCAGCCCGTGACTTCGAAGGGAAGCTCGATCATGAAAACCGAGCCAACACCCACCTCGGACTCAATGCGCATCCGTCCGGAATGCTGTTGGACAATTCGGTCGACCACCGCCAGGCCAAGGCCGCTCCCGTCGTACTCGGAGTGCCCGTGCAGACGGGTGAACGGCTGCAAGATGCGGTCGAGGAACTCGTCGGCAATGCCGATTCCGTTGTCCCGAACCTCGATCACGTGGTGCTCCAGCTCGGCCCGACCGCGAATCTCGATGCGCGGAGTCCGGTCCCCGCGAAACTTTATCGCGTTGGCGATCAGGTTCCGCAGGGCCTGACGGATCGCGCTCGCTTGGCCGTAGACGACCGGCAGCTCTCCGACGACGACCTTCGCTCTGCTCTCGTGGAGGACGGTCCCGAGCTCGCCCAGGACATGCTCCACCACCTCGTCCAGAGCGACAGGTGCGGACTGTTCCCCATGGCCTGCGCGGGCGTACTCCAGCAGATCGGTGATCAGCGCCTGTAGACGCTTCGCACTCGACACGATGTGGCCGAGGAACTCCTTCTCATCTCCTCGCAGACGCCCCTCGAGTTCCTCCTCCAGCAGCGTCGCAAAGCCACGCATCGAACGAAGAGGTGCGGAGAGGTCGTGTGCTGCATGCGTGGCGAAGTCTTCGATCTCTTTCTGCTGCTTGGCGATCGTGGCCGCGTAGCTCGCCCGTTCGCGTGCGTATCGGACGGTTCGGGACAGGACCGCAGGCGTCGCCTCAGCCTTGTCCAGGTAGTCTTGAGCCCCCGCTCGAAGCGCGGCGCTGTAGGCCTCGGTCGCGTCGAGGGACGTGAGCACGACGATCGCGAGCGGATGAAACCGTTCGACGATCGCTGCGACGGTCGCGGTGCCATCCGAGTCGGGCAGCTTGAGGTCGAGCAGCACCACATCCGGCTTCATCGCCCCGATCTCAGAGATCGCGGACTCGAGCGATGTGGCGTGTCCGATCAAAGTCCAGTCGGGGCGGGTGTCTGCCGCGTGCCCGATCAGTTCGGCGAAATCGAGGTCATCCTCGACCAAGAACACGCGAACGGGGTTTACGAAGGACACGCCTTCACGACTATACAAGCGCCTCTCGCAGGCTCGACAGTGCAAAGTACGGCCTCCTTCAGGCCGCAAGGCTTGGCCCGTTGACTGGTACCGTGTTCGGCGGTGAAGCGGACGTTGCCTCGTAGGCGAGAACTTCTCTTGGGCGCCGCCGCCGCGATGGTGTCGGGCCGCGCCGTCTCGGCAGTCGGCACACCACGCGCACCGACGCTCTACCTGCCCAAGGGCCGCCGACTGAGGGTTTTGGGCACCCACGTGACCTTGCAGGAACCGCTGCGCCTGCGTGCCGAATCCGACCTGGGATTCGCGATCGAGTTCTCTCCGGGGGGCAGCGCATCCGTGCTGCATCAGGCATCCACCCAGCCCGAGACCTTCGACCTCTACGAGCAGTGGTCAAACTCGATTCGGGTCCTGTGGCAGGCGGGATCGATCGCCGGAATCGACAAGTCACGACTGCGGCACTGGGGTCAGGTCAACGACCTCACCCAAACCGGTCGGCTGACCCCCAACGCCCCCATCGGCCGTGGAGACGCTCCGCACCGGCTACTCCACGTCCAACCTGACAGGACGCTCGGGTCCGCAGCCAGTGACACGATCAGCTTCCTACCCTACGTCCACAACGCCGACTCGCTTGGCTACGACGCGGACGTGATCGACGAAGGCATCCCCTACGAGACGGAGAGTTGGGGCTGGCTGTTCGACGAACGCCATCGCGGACGCGTCGCGCTGGTCAACGCACCCACCATCGGGCTCTTCGATGCTGCCCTTGCCGCCGAGGCGAGTGGCCTGATGAAGTTTGGAGACATCGGAGCGATGACTCGAAGCGAGCTCGATCAGCTCACCCGGCACCTGATCGCGCTCAAACGTCGCGGCCACTTCCGCGGGGTCTGGAGCTCCGTCCCCCAGTCCGTCGAGTACATGCGAACCGATGGCGTCGCGGTACAGAGCATGTTCTCCCCTGGCGTCGCGGCGCTTCGCGGCATGGGCACGCGATGCATCTACGCAGCGCCGAAGGAGGGCTACCGCGCCTGGCATGGGGTGATGTGCCTGTCTTCCGCTTCGACGGGGCCCGCCGTCGACATGGCCTACGAGTTCATGAACTGGTGGCTCTCGGGGTGGCCCGGTGCGTTCATTGCGAGGCAGGGCTACTACATCTCCACCTCGGAACGCTCTCGTGAACACCTCAGCGGAGCCGAGTGGGACTACTGGTACGGAGGCAAGCCGGCAGCAACAAATCTGCAGAACACCAGCGGTGAGGTCGCCGTGGCTGCCGGGGAGCTCCGCCGCGGCGGGTCCTATAAGGAGCGTTTCTCGCACATCGCGGTCTGGAACACGGTCATGCCGAACTACGAGTACAGCTTGATCAAGTGGAACGAGTTTCTGCTCGCATGATTCGGATGTCCATCGCCCAGCGGATCTATCTCGGCTTCGGGGTCGTCGTGGCCATCGCAATCGCCCTTGCGGCGATGGGCATTGGCTCCGCCGGGCAGGCGCGGGACAACGCGCGACGGTTTCGAGAACTCAACGACCGCACGTTTGCGATCTTGGAGCTGGGCACCGAAGTCGCCGAGCTCCAGCGGAGTGTTCAACTCTTCGCCTCCACTGGACACGAGAGCTTGGCGACGGATGCCAAGCAGCGGATCACCGCGCTGACGGCTCGATTCGACACCGCGGAGGCGATCGAAGCCGATGCGGACAGCATCAATCTCGTCGAGCGCATGCGGACCTCGCTCAAGAACTACCAAGGCTCGCTCGAGACCGCTGTGGACGAGCGGCGTGTGCGGTACGAACTCGTCCATACCCAGATCCCCAAGCTCGACGCGCGGCTCGAGGCCATACTGAAGGGGCAAACGAGCGTGACCGGCGACAGCCGATGGGCGCAGATTCGTACGAGCAGCCGGCTGATCCGAAGCAACCTCTACCAGTACCTCTACGAGCCGGACTACGCCCTGCTGACCGACAGTATGGAGCTCACCCAGCGCATGGACGCCCTCGCGGAAACGGACCAAGAGCGAGCGTTCGTCGGGTTGCTCGAAGACTATTCGCGGACCTTCACGCGCATCGTGCAGGCGACACGCGGCTACCTCTACCTCGTGGGTGTCGTCATGGCGGGCGAAGCTTGGGAGTTCACCCACCTCTCCGAGCGGCTCCGCAGCGTCGCACTCGCCGACGTCCCCGAGATCGTCGACGGCATGGAGACCCTCGCGGACTCCGTGCGGCGTCGGACCCTGGTCGGCGCTGGGCTGGCCCTCGCCGCGGCGCTCGTTCTGTCGTGGCTGGTCGCACGCAGCATCTCGGGTCCGCTGACCGAGGTCTCACACACCCTCGACCGCCTCGCGAAAGGCGAACACGTCGCTCAAGTACCTGGCGTAGACAGAGGTGACGAAGTCGGGGTCATGGCTGCCGCAGCCGATGCTTTCAGGCGGGCCAACGAGCGGACCGAGTCCCTTCTGGACAAGTCCCGAGAGCTGGGCCTCGAGGTTCAGGCCAGCCGCCGCGATCTCGAACGTTCGAACCAGGAGCTGGAACAGTTCGTCTACACGGTCTCTCATGACCTCAAGACACCCCTGGTCACCTCCCTTGGATTCATCGGAATGATGCGAGAGATGGCTGCCGCAGGTCAGCTCGAGCGGGCCATCTCCAAGCTCGACGTCCTCGAACGCAGCAATCGGCGGATGAGCCGGTTGATCGCCGAGCTACTTGATCTGAGCCGGGTCGGCCGTCTCGACACCGAGCGCGAAGACATCGACTCGGGCGCGGCGGTCGGAAGCGTGGTTGAAGATTTGTCCTCGAGGCTCGAGGGGGCCGGATGCCGAGTCATCATCGATGCGGAGCTGCCTAGGGTGCGCATGAACCCGACCCGATTCCGTCAGGTCCTCGAGAATCTCCTGACCAACGCGATCAAGTACGGGAAGCCGAAAGAGGGCCCGTTTGAGGTGCGTATCGTCGCTCGTGAAGCGGGCCCCGAGCGCGCTACGCTCTGCGTGATCGACCGGGGCCAAGGAATTCCGCCCGCGCACCATGAGCGCGTGTTTGGCCTGTTCAATCGACTCACCGTCGAGGGCGAGGGAACAGGCCTCGGTCTCGCGATCGTCCAGCGCGTGATGGAGACCTCGGGGGGGACGGTCGGCCTCGAATCGTCCGGCGATGGCAACGGGTGTACGTTCGTCCTCGAGTTTGAACGAAGTGGCTGATCGAGCACCCCAACGTCACGTCCTGCTGGTCGAAGACAACGACGAACACGCCGAGCTGGTCGAGTTCATGATGGAGCAGACCCACCCCGACCTCGTGCTCGAGCGGTTCGGTGAGGCCGAGCCGGCACTGCGCCGCTTGAAGGAGGGCTCCCCGACCCCGCGGCTCATCTTGCTCGACCTCAAGCTTCCCGGCATCAGCGGCCTCGACCTGCTCGCTGCGATCAAGAGTGAGCCGTCTCTACGCTCGACACCGGCGGTCATGCTCACAACCTCCAACTCGGCCCGTGATCGAGCCTGCGCGTTTGAGAACCACGCGAATGCGTACCTCGTGAAGCCGATGGACTTCCTCGAGTTCAAGGCTCGAGTCGAAGCCACGCTGCGCTTCTGGTTGGACCACGCGGACGGTCTGTAGGTGTGCTCCGCACTCGGCGGGCCAAACGGTTCCTCACCGTTTGGAAAAAGTCCCCGGACAGGTGAGGGAACGCGACATAGCCGGACGTTACCCTAGGGTGAGCGCCCCTTCGGCCCGCAGAACGACCATGTCCTCGACGCTTCCCCCCCTTCGTCCCCTGCTCCTCATGTCCGCGTTCCTGCCCCTGCTCGGATGCGACAGCGAACTCGTCAAGAGCTTCAAAGGCCACGAGGAGACCATGTGCGCGTGCGCCGATGCCGACTGCGCCAAGGCCGAGCACACAAAGTTCCTCGCCTCGTGGGCGGAGATGGGCAAGGCGACCATCGACTGGGAGTCCAGCGCCGGCAAGAAGGACAAGAAGGGGATCGAGACCGCCGTCAAGGGCTACCGCGAGTGCCTCAGCAAGCAAGTCAGTGCCAAGGACGCGACCGCAGTCTGCCAGGAAGACGCCAAGGCCAAGACCTCCAGCGAGACCTGCACCGCGTGTTGCAACAACGAAGGACGCTTCTTCAAGTCGTGGGTCGACCCACTCGCAGCGGGAATTGCCGGCGCGCTTGGTGGAGGCGACATCAAGGGCTGCAGCTGTAGTTAGCACCGCGGTTCCCAAGCTCGTTCCCGGTTCTGTGAGGCGCGGAGCGGGAGAGCGAAGCGTCCTGCGCGCGACCGGAAGACCACGACAAACCCGTCGGTGCCCTTGCTAGGCTCCGCCTCATGCCGTCGCGCCCCGTCATCCTGTGCGCCCTCTTCCTCAGTCTGTATGTACCGCTCGGGTGCACGGCGGGGGCCACGTTCACGACGCAGCAGGTGACGGAGCTCGTAGGAACCCGCGCATACCCGGAAGAGTCCACGAACTCAGCTTCCAAGGCAATGGTTTCGGCGTTTGCCGCGATGGGCTACGAGGTCGTGAGCGACCCCGGAGAACTCCCCCTGAAGACGGCGCCGAAACTCGTCCAGGTAAACGCAAGCGGCGGCTCCGGATACGCGTCAGCAACCGGCGCCGAGATAGCTTGGACCGTCGACATCGAAGAATTCGAACCCGGTGTCGAGGTCCGCCTCACGCCGCGGGGCTACTCCAACGGACAGCAGCAGGAACGCTACAACGCCGCGTGGATCGAGTCGACGACCAAGACCGTCTTCGCGGAGTTCGAATCCAACCTCGGCAACTGAGCATCGACTTGCGGCCAGAGGACCGCGTCGCTACCGTCGCGCCGTGTCCACCGTGCTGTTCTCTGCCGAAGCGCTCGAAGAGCGGCTCGAGACCTTGGTACCCGAGCTGACCGAAGCTCGTCACGACATCCACCAGCACCCCGAGCTCGGCTTCGAAGAGACCCGGACCCAAGCCAAGGTGAAGGACTACCTCGAGGCCCTCGGCTACGCGCCGTGCGTCAGTGCCGAGACAGGACTCGTCGCCGACGTGAGGCCAGACTTAGGGCCCCCGCGCATCGCTCTGCGCGCCGACTTGGACTGCCTCCCGATGCAAGAGGACACCGACCTTCCGTACAAGTCGGTCCACAGCGGTCGGGCCCACAAGTGCGGACACGACGGACACACTGTGGTGCTGATGGGCGTCGCAAAGATGCTCTCCGAGGTTCGAAGCTCGTTGTCCGCCAACGTTCGGCTCCTGTTCCAGCCCGCCGAAGAAGGCGTGCGCGGTGGGGGGGCGAAGGTGATGGTTGCCGAGGGCGCGCTCGAAGGCGTGCAGGAGGTCTACGCGCTTCACAACTGGCCGGGCTATCCCCATGGCGAAGTCCGGGTACGAGCGGGAGCGATGATGGCCGCCACCGCCGAGTTCGACATCACCCTCACCGGTGTCGGCGGACACGGGAGTCAGCCCCAGCTGTGCCGCGACCCCATCGTTGCAGCGGCCGGGATGATCAACGCGCTGCAGACCGTCGTCTCCCGTGGCGTATCCTCGGATGGCGGCGCGGTACTCAGCGTGTGCACCCTCCACAGTGGCACCGCCCACAACGTGATCCCCAATGAGGCGCGACTCGGCGGCACCATTCGGACGTTCTCCGAAGCGGTCACCGAGCGGGTGTTCTCCCGGCTCGAAGAGGTTGTACGGGGAACCGCCGCCGCCCTAGGCGTCGAGGCTGAGCTCGAGGTCCGCCGGGGCTACCCGGTCCTGGTCAACGACAGTGGTTGCGCCGAGTCGGTCGTGCGTGTCGCCGAGCGCATCGTCGGCCCGCAAAGGATCACCGATGCCGACCTTCCCATGGCCGGCGGCGAGGACTTCGCATACATGGCGCAAGCCATCCCGGGTGCGTACTTCTTCTTGGGCACGGGCAACGAAGAGCTGACAACACCGGTCTGCCATCACCCCGACTTCGACTTCGACGACGGGATCATCCCGCTAGGGCTGAAGATGTTCATGGGCCTGGTCGAAGACCGGCTGCCCTAGTTGGCGCCGACAACCTGGTTCATGACCAGGCTCAGTTAGACCGATGGATGCACGAGTTCAACAACGTCCGCCCGCACGAAGCGATCGACTTGAAGGCACCGAGCGAGCCCCGGCGGGGTGGGGATCGAGCTGACGTGCCGGGTCGACACCAGGTTCTGTAACCGCGCGTATGATCGGCTCGCGACCCTTGGCGACGCCGTGCAGGTTCGCCTTCGTCACGTCATCCCGCCCGACGCCCTGTACGAGCAACAGGTCATCGCCTGCGCTGGCGCGGCCCAGGGAAGTTGTTGTACGCGAATACGAAGACCGACCCCAAGGTGGAGGACGTCTACGTGTCCGCCGAGCACATCGGCCTCGACATGGGCCGGGTCAACGGCGCGCACTCTGCATCTTTGCTCTATCGAACTTTCTGACGAACCCGTCGATCCACCGAGCCCGAGCTGGCTTACCCTTCCCGACATGGCCAACGGAGATGACAGAACAGGCTTCTTTGGCTACGTGCAGGACCAAGGCACCTTGGCTCGCGTCCTCGCCAGCGGAGGCGTCGGAGCGGGACGGCGGCTACACACGCTGCGAGAGATCGCGGCGGGGCGCGTCGTGCCGCCTCCCCATACGCGCCTGGGCGCATTCGCAGCCACCTCCGGCTACGCGCAGGGAACGGTCGGCTACGCGGTCAACCGTGCGATCGGGCTGCTCTACGCCGGCCTCGGGACCTACGGCGAGGAGCGCATCGGCACCGTCTTCACTTCGCCTGCTGCGAGCCAGTACTACGAAGACTCGATCCAGGGTCCGTCCAGCGAGAAGGTCGCCCGCATGGAGTTCGACTACTGGTCCCGCGTGAAGCGAGAGGACCCCTGGTCGCCGGGGGCCAACATCGCCACCGCCTTCGACCCGGCGACACGCGACTGGCTGCAACGCGAAGTGTTCACCCGCGCTCCGTAGCAAGTCGTCGCGCGTCGGCGCTCGCCGCTTCTTCCACACGAGCAGCCGAACCGCGAACAACCGATGCGGCAGCGCCTGTTGACCCGACGGTCACGTACTCGTGCCGCTTCTGGAAGGACGTCTCGTCGATACCGATGCGGCGCAGAGGCTGCGACTCGCGGCGCTTCAGCCCCCGTTCGACGGCTCGCTGCATGACGCCATCGACTTCGTCCCAGCTCATGTGGAGCATCTGTGCGGCCGCCGTGATGCTCGTCCCCTGCAGCCAGTCGATGACGAGCGATTCGAATAGCGCGGTGAACCGAGACCCCGGACCCGCCCAGGGAGCGGTGACCTGCTTGACGCCGTGTTCCTTGCACTGGACCCTGGGGACATATGCGGTCAGCACTGTCTGGTACTGCATGGTGTCCAGGTGTCGCCACGATCGTGTCCTCGTGTCGTAGCGGCCGCAGCTCGCTCCGCAGTCCGGACACGCGAGTCGAACCTCCTTGTCGAACCCAAGCACGACCTCGACCTGTTCTCCTCGAGGCGCGCGTCGACGTCCCGAACGAAGCACGGGGCCTCGATGCCGAGGAGCTTCGCGTAGAGGTCTCGGTCACGCATTCGCAACGGTCATGCACCGAGGCAGCGGCTCGGTGCATGAATGACACCTACGCTGCGATGCGGTGCCTTTCAGGAGGCTTCAGCAAACTCCGGAACCCACTCGAGATCCCGAAGCCCCCTAAAATCTGGGTCTCATGCTCCGTGTGTTTGATGCGGTTTCCTCGGCTGATGGACGAAGCGCGAAGCCGCGAAGGCCGGGAGCCCCAGACGTTGCAGGTACACGAGGGCCAGAGTGTGGCACTACGCAGGCGCGCTCGACCGCGCGTAGCACTTCCGCTGCGAACAGAGACCCTTGTCGCTCGCGTTCGTGCCAAGCGGCAGCGTTTTCAAGCTCGTCGACAGCGTCGGCTTGGAAGGGTAGCCGCATCAGATCCGGCGAGGGTTTCTCGGGTGCGGGCTTCCTCCTAGTCACCGGGAATGAGGCGGACTCACCACGTCCGACGGCCTCGATGCGACGCTCGATCTCGGCCTTCCTCGCCCTGGGCCCTCGTGCTTTCGCCGAGGGCCCACACGGTTCTGCACCACGGAGTTGTGTTGGCCCACGAGGCGCTGTGCTCGGTGGTGGTGCCTCGCGCTTCTGAGAACACTGGACCGAGCTTTCTCGCGCGTGACTCATGCCCGCGTCCGAAGCTCGCGATGTGATGGCTCGATCGAGACGGACCACAACGTGATCCCCAATGAGGCGCGACTCGGCGGCACCATTCGGACGTTCTCCGAAGCGGTCACCGAGCGGGTGTTCTCCCGGCTCGAAGAGGTTGTACGGGGAACCGCCGCCGCCCTAGGCGTCGAGGCTGAGCTCGAGGTCCGCCGGGGCTACCCGGTCCTGGTCAACGACAGTGGTTGCGCCGAGTCGGTCGTGCGTGTCGCCGAGCGCATCGTCGGCCCGCAAAGGATCACCGATGCCGACCTTCCCATGGCCGGCGGCGAGGACTTCGCATACATGGCGCAAGCCATCCCGGGTGCGTACTTCTTCTTGGGCACGGGCAACGAAGAGCTGACAACACCGGTCTGCCATCACCCCGACTTCGACTTCGACGACGGGATCATCCCGCTAGGGCTGAAGATGTTCATGGGCCTGGTCGAAGACCGGCTCGGCTAGCCGCCGACTCCGAAAGCCGCTGTCTCCGCTTCCCGAGCAGATGACGGCTACTCGCAGGAGACCGTGGGAGCGTCGCTCTCTCCGACGAACTGAAGCGGTATCACCCCAAAGCTCGCCATTGTCGACGCGTCTCCTTCGATCTTCATCACGCCGCACAGCATGGTGTCGCTCGAGAAGTGAGCCTGAAATTCGATGTCCAGGACCACATCGGTGGGCCCGAACGGATGGCGACCGGCCGGGAACGTGTGCCCCTCGAGCAGGAACGTGACCTCGTTGTCCTGTACCGCCGTCGATGTGAACGGAGTTGCCAAGCTGAAGATCCACCCGCCACCCTCGGCCCGGAGGACACTCTGCGCCGTCCCCTGGAACGTATCTCCAAGCCGCTCGGCCTGGAGCAGAATGTAGAACGGCCCGGAATCGGTTTGCGCGATGAGGAAGTGGTTGCCCGAGAACGTTCCATCGCCAACGTCGCCCAGGGGGTTAACCGGGGCTCCGTCCTCGAGGTCGCAGCCCCCCCAGCAATCGACCTGCCCGGGTTCGTCACACTCAAACCAGCAGCCATCCGCGTCGGGATCGTCTTCACAGCGATCGATGCAGTCGAGGCCGTCCGGATTGTCTGCGCAGAAGAGCTCGCCGCAGTCCGGCGCTCCGGGTGTGGTCGTTCCGTCGGACTCCTCCCCCGCGCTGCCCTCGGACTCCGGATTGGCTCCGAGGCTCTGCTTGTCACAAGCGGACGGCAGCAGGCACGCAAGGGCGGCAATGCAGGTCGCCAAGCGACGGAGTGTGGGGGTGGTCGTTCGCATGGAAGGGGTTCCGCAGTTCAGGCCAAAGCCGTCACGAGCCTCATCACTTTTTCTGTGTTCCCGACGAAGGGCGTTGAACCGGAACCGAGGGCTGTTCGCACGCCCGCTCGAGCGCAGGGGACTGCGGCGACGTCGGATACTTGCGGTTGAACGTGGCGAGTCTCGTGGCGGCTCGCTGGCGGTTGGGTTGCTGACACAGCACCATCACTTCGAGAGCATCCACCTCTTCTGCGAGCACGCCGGTCTTGGTCGTCGCGCGGTGAGACCGGATCCGGGAGAGCACCAGCTCATCGTCGCCGGATGAGAAGGCGGCGCGGATCAACTTGAGGGAGCGAACCTCCGCTTCCACACCGACGGTTGTGGGGTTGGTTGCAACAGGAGAACGCGACCGTGTTCGGCTAGCCTCGTCGCGCAACGGAAGTCCCGGCTCCGCCGTGTTCTCCACCGGCACGACAACAGACGGACTCTGAGGTACTGCAATGAGCTCTTCCGCCGGAGTTGGCGAATGATCGGCTGCAGTCGCTGTCCCCCGCATCCTCGGCGGGTCGGCGGGCACAGGGTCGGCGGCGCGCGTCTCGACCGCAGGCGGTTCGGCGGGCCGCGTGGCAACCCAAGTCGCCACGCCACCCAACGCCACCGTGGCTCCGATGGCCGACACGATCGCGAGCTTCGTCCCCGCGGCCATCGCGGTACCTGTGGCTTTCGCGAGGGGTCCGACGGCAACCCAAGCAGCGTTCTTGCGCTCGCGTGTTGGTGAGATCGACGCTCGATAGGACCGGAGCAAGTCCTGCTCCCGCTCGGACAGGGACTCGGGAGGCTCGGCACTCATCAGGACACCTCCCCAGCCTGCTCCGCCACGAACGCGCGGAACTTTGCTCTTGCCAACCGTAGACGCGAGTAGACCGTGTTCACACTGACTCCGAGATCGGCCGCGATGACAGTGGGACGCACTCCCTCAACATCAACGAGATAGAAGACCTCACGCTGCTCCTCGTCGAGACCGTCGAGGAACTGCTGCACACGAGACGCGGCGTCCTGATCCATGAGGCGCTGCTCGATCTCGTCCCCGGACGGATTGGCAGGCGGCGTCCCTGCGGCACGATTCCGCGACTCTCGTGCGGCGGACGCAAGGTGTTTGCGGGCCACCATCCGGGCGATGCCCCGAAGCCAGGTCCGGAGCGGGGCTCGACCGTCGTAGTCCTCTCGTCGACGGTGGAGAACGATGAACACATCCTGAACCGCGTCGTCGACGCGGTCATCGGGGACGCCAAAGCTGCGCGCCGCGCGGAAAATGTAGCCATAGTGTTCACGGAACGCCTCCCCGACCAACGACTTGGGCTCATCCGCAACGGTTTCGCGCCGCCGAAAGAAGCCGCGTCGGGCGTATTCCCCCATCGTCAGGCTGGTTCCCTGCTTGCAGCCAAATCCGTCACGGCACCTCAAAATGGACCGCAAGATTGAGCCGAAACCCCACCCGGCCCAACTGGTGGTCGAAACCGGTGTTCTCGCCGCCAAATGATGGGCGAAGGAAGCCGACAACGACACCGGGCTCCAGGCGCACCGTCGCCAGACCAAACCGGTAGCCGACCCACCCCGATACGACGCCGCCACTCCAAAGGGCGGTGGCACGATCGTTGACGGCAAATCCCACGCCAACGGCGGAGACGCCCCCCACCTCGACCGCACCGCATCCTCCGAACTGGAGCCGGCGCGCGGATCGTCCGCAGGCCCGGACGCCGCCCGTCCAGAGCGTGAATCGACCTCCGTCTCCCCCGTTGCGAACCGTTCGTGGAGTGACGGCATGGGCCACGACCGCGAACTCGGCCGATGGGATCGCGACCCCCAACGAAGCCCCGAGGTCGGCCCCCACTCGAGGGATCAGCCCGAACGCGAGTCCGGCGTGTGCGGCTCCTTGCAGCCGTAGCCGCGGTCGAGCGCTTGCCGCACCGGCTGGGGCCGCCACGGGAGGGGCCGTCGCGATCACGATGTCATCCGCGGGATGGTCCGCGGCCTCGGCGGGCCGGTGTTCACTCTGCGGCCCCACGGGTGCCGCAGGGGGCGGAGCCGGCACAGCTGGGGTGACTTCGGGTTGGTCCGCGGGCTCATCCTGCGTCCGGGGTTCTGCCTCCCTCGACGCCGCCGCCGCCGCCTCGCCACCAGGATTGATCGCCGTCGCGACGATCAAGGCCATCGCATCAACGGCATCCGAACACGTGGCCGCGTCGAACTTCCGCGACGTGACCCCCGTCGCGACGATGACATCGATCTCGACCTCCCACCGATCGCGTTCCCGGCGAAGCATCGTCTTGACTTCCGCACCCGCAGCCGCTTCGCCCGACCACGAACTCAAGTGTTCCTCCGCTCGCCGGGCGACCGCGCCCTGTGCCGGGCAAGCCTCCGGCCAGGATGCATGCGTCACGACAATGTCGGGTGCTGCTCGCTCTGGGGCACGCACAAACCACGCGCTCGCAAACGCAAGTGCGATGTGGCTGGCCGACACGGGGCAGAAGATAGCGAGTTACATCGCGCGCGTGTCGCCCCACTTGCTCAACACGTCACGCCGGAGGATTGTCGTCAGGTCTCCCGCTGCTGTGGCCGCAGCTCCAGCTGCGCCAACCGCCTCCCTCATCCCGCGTCGAAGTGGGACAGCGCGACCTCGTGCAACAACCCGTCGCTGGAGCTCAGGCTTCCGCCGCGGATGTTCCGATCGCCGCCGACCGTCGTGGCCTGGCCGCCCGCCTCCTCGACGATGATCTGTAGCGGTGCGATGTCCCAAGGCATCACGATCGGATCGCGGGCGGTTTCCCCGTCCGCCCGTTTGACCAAACAGGGGCAGGTATTCGACGTCTACGTCTCCAGTGCTCACGTTGCCCCCACCGACCCGGGCAGCGACTCGAGCAACGCGAGCGTGATGGTTGTTCGCGTGCAGTACGCGCCCAACGGACAGAGCTCTCGCCCCCATCACGCCCTCGCTCGCCGCGAGCGCCTCCGCATCCGTACGCGCATTCCCACACCACCGAGCCCCGCGTGCGTCCCTGTGACGCCCATCCGGCCCCGACCGGCCCGCTTCCGTCCTCATCCGCCCCTGCCCTGGCTTCGCTCCGCCCCCTTCCCTGTCACTCCTCTTCGCGCACCTGCGCCCATGCCGCTGCCTGCTTCTTCCTGCCCGTTTCGCTTAAGCGCACTGGGCGATCGAGATCTGGCTGCTCACCGAGTTCGACGGGCAGACCGGGAAGGCGCGGGTGTTCATGGTTGCTCCCACGAACGAGACGGTGACGCGCGAGTTCAACACCGACGTCCAGCTTGCCTAAAGCCGCCGCCGGCGAGACGAGCCAATCCGCAGTAGGGAGTCCGCGGCGGCGGGTGGGTTAGACTCGTCGTTCCGCCGGACCCATGGCTCATCTCCAAAAAATCACACTGCAAGGCTACAAGTCCATCCGTAGCCTCCAGGAGTTCCCGCTGAACAGCGGGCTCAACGTGCTCATCGGCGCCAACGGCTCGGGGAAGACCAATTTCATCAGCTTCTTCAGCTTGCTTGGGTACTTGATGAACGGCAGCCTCCAAAGCTACGTGGCGAAGAGCGGTGCTGATGCCCTTCTCTTCCGGGGGGTCGAGGCCACCCCAAAGATGCGCGCGCACCTGTACTTCGGCTTGAACGAGTACAAGCTCGAGCTTGAGGCCGCCAACGACCGCACCTTGTTCTTCGCGCAAGAGTCGGCGCCCTTCGATGGACCACACTTTGGCCGCTCGGACTACGATCAGGGCGTCGGACATCGCGAGAGCAAGATCGCGACCGCGCGATCTCACGAATACGCTGCGCTCAAGGTCACGCGAGACACACTCCGCAGCTGGCGCGTCTACCACTTTCACGACACAAGCCCCGACGCAGCGGTCATGGGTCGCTGCAACACAGCGGACACCCAGCTGCTTCACAGCGATGCAGGAAACTTGGCGGCCATCCTCAAGAACCTCGGCACGGAGGACCCGGATGCGCTCTTCCGGATCGAAGAGACCGTTCGAATGGTCGCTCCGTTCTTCGCGAAGTTCGACCTTCCAGATCTCCCGAACGAGCAAACGCAGCTCATGTGGCGAGATCGACACGCCCAGGAGACACTGTACAGCCCCTACCAACTCTCCGATGGGACGATTCGGTACATCTGCCTAGCCACCCTCCTACTCCAGCCCGAGCCGCCGGCGATGCTCATCGTAGACGAGCCTGAGCTCGGTCTTCACCCCCACGCGATCGACGTACTTGCCAGCATGCTGACGGAGGCAGCAGAGCGAACTCAACTGCTGGTTTCGACCCAGTCTTCGCGGTTGCTCGATCACTTTTCTCCAGCCCAGGTCATCGTCGCCAACCACCACGATGGGGAGACCTTGCTCGAGCGACTCGACGCCGAGCAACTCGCCGGTTGGCTGGAGGACTACAGCCTTGGAGAACTCTGGGAGCACGAGCGGCTGGGAGGAACGCGATGACGGCTTGGACCCGCGTGAATATCCTCGCCGAGGGATACTCGGAGGTCGAGTACATCAAGCTGGCGCTGGCACCCCACCTCGCAACCCTTCAGCTGGAGGTCAGCCCAATCCCGGTCATGACCAGCCGCAAGCACAACAAGAGAGGCGGCGTCACACGCTACGCCAAGGTCAAGAAGGAGATTGAGCTGTTGTGCAAGTCACAACCAGACGCCTACGTCTCCACGATGTTCGACCTGTTTCGCTTGCCCACGGACTTCCCGGATCATAGTGCTTGCGTGAAACTCGCCTCGGCTGCCGCGAAGGCGGAGTGCCTTGAGCGTGCGTTTGCGGACGATATCGCACAGGGTCGTTTCATTCCGTACGTACAACTGCACGAGTTCGAAGCGCTGCTCTATTGCGATCTCGACGTACTCAGCCCACGTATCGAAGGATCTTCGGCTGGCGTGGATGCTCTCAAGAACGAGGTTGCTGGCCTTGAGCCGGAGGACGTCAATGGCGGCGCAGCGAGTTCTCCCAGCAAACGGATCATCAAGCACATCCCCAGCTACGCCCGCAACAAGAGGCGTGTCGGCGGCCCTGCGGCTGCGGCGATTCCTTTGGCGCTTGCCCGCGAGAAGTGCCCCCACTTCGCGGCGTGGCTCGGTCGCCTCGAATCACTCGCCTCTTAGGGAAGCCGGCAGACGCCGATGTCCTCGGAGCCCTCGGGCGGCTGGGCGTCCCCATAGAAGGGAGCGCACCACCTGGCCCTCGTCCGGGCACGAATCGTCCCCGCTCATCGCCAGGCTGCACAGCTGCGTGCAACACCCCATGCCTTCGCCACCGTCGCAACCGGCAACACCCAGCCCCTCGGCGGGCAAGCAGATCGTGTCCCCCGTGTATGCGACACCCGCCGAATCTTCGGGCCAGCATTCGTCAGGGGCCGATGCGGGTGGTCCGCGCGGTGAACAACCCCGATGAAATTGCCGAAGCGCTGCATGCCGCTCGACCCCCACCGCGACCCTCACCTCCCGGACAACTGCTGTTGTTTCTGGCCTGAGCTCTCGGAGCCATCACGCCCTCGCTCACCGCGAGCGCCTCCGCACCCGTACGCGCATTCCCACCCCACCGAGCCCTCGTGCGTCCCTCAGACCCCCCATCCGGCCCTCGACCCGCCCGCTTCGGTCCTCATCCGCCCCTGCCCTGGCTCCGCTCCCCCCTTCCCTGTCACTCCTCCTCGCGTACCTGCGCCCATGCCGCTGCCTGCTTTTCCCAGCTAGTTTCGCTTAAACGCGGAAGGCATGAAGCCAGCGCCGCTTTCTGAGCCCCCTGTGGCTTCTCTCGATCGCGAGGGGCGTTGTCCCCGAGGAGGTCATGGCGGTCTTTCCGGCGACGCTCCGCGCGAAACTCGAGACGCTCCGCGCTGCAGATTCGTACGAAGTTCGCTGCGGCGAGACCTCCGCTGTTGTCGTTCTCGACGAATCGGGACGTATCCTAGCAGCGAGACTTCCCAACGTGTTAACGGCCGGGCGCAATGACCATCTAAGCGACCTTTTCGGTCACGCCGCGTGATCAAGAGCGCCGCCTGCCAACGCCGAGCGTGGTCAACCGGCGTGACCTTTTTGGCCCGCGGACAGCGCGG
>Ga0316204_10000968_pt1 | contig 88349 bp, 77 predicted proteins | sample 6monrhotite_MG_2_FD_205661 | JGI IMG/M metagenome (GOLD analysis project Ga0316204, IMG submission 205661) | Microbial mat bacterial communities from mineral coupon in-situ incubated in ocean water Damariscotta River, Maine, United States -... | ecosystem: Environmental > Aquatic > Marine >... | reverse complement strand
CAGTTACGGTAGGGTAGCGGGCCTGTATTTCAGGCATGATATTATCGCGAATATCGGCCACAATTTCGCTGGCACTTTCATTGGCATCTACGAGGTCGGCTGTCATTTGCACTTCGCGCCTGCCGTCCAGGTGGTTAATGGCAATTTCACCCCGCTCTATGGTATAGTTGGCTATTTCTGCAAAGGGCACCTTAGAGCCATCGGGTGCAGTAATCCGCATTTCATCTAGCTTATTGATGCTGGATCGGTTGTTGGCATCATAGCGAACCCAAACCCGTATTTCGTCCTGACCGCGCTGAAAACGCTGCGCCTGGAAGCCAAAGAAGGCATATCGTACCTGGCTCATTACGTCCTGTGTGTTCAGGCCTAGTAGATAGGCTTTCTCTTTCAGGTTGATGCTGATTTCTTTGATGCCCAAAGGATCGTTATCGGTTATGTCCTTGAGTAGGGCATTGCTTTGCAACTTTGCTTTCAATTCTGCTTTGGCAGCTTTCAACTCCGTGATGTTTGTACCCAACAGGGAAACAGAGACAGGGCTACCGCCAAAGTTGCCACCAGACCCAAAGACCAGTGCTTCCGCACCATAAACGGGCCCTACAGCCTTTCTGATAGCCCCTGAGATGGCATCAGAAGGAAAGTCTCTCATTTCACCAGGCAGTAAGTTGATGTCCAGTCGACCAACGGCTGTACCAGGGCCAATTCGCTTGATGATGTTTTCAACCACAGGCACATTGTCAGTTTGTCTTTCGGTGAATTCTTCACCTACCAACCATGATTTTTCTTCGATAATGGAGAGAATAGAGTCCGTAATGGCCACATTGGTACCCTCCGGCATGTTGAGCGTAATGGTTACCCTATCGCTGGCAATGCGCGGGAAGAAGGTAGAACGAATGGTACCGCCACCCATAGCACCAATGGTGAGAATGAGAAGCGAAAAGGCAATGGCCAGGGTGAGAAAGCGATTGTCCAAAGAGAACCGCAATACTTTGGAATAGGCCTTATCTCTTAAGAATACGATGATGGCATCACCAATTCTATTGATCTCTCTCAACTTAGAAAACACCCTTCTGATACCGCCTTTTTTCTTTTCTTTCGGGTTCTCCTTAACCAATGCACGTGAGTGTGCAATGTGTGCGGGTAGTATAATCAGTGCTTCAATCAAAGAAATACTAAGCGTGAGAATTACCACTACTGATACTTCTCCGAAGAATTCGCCAATACGGCCATCTAAGAAAAGGAAGGTGCTAAAGGCCAAAAGGGTAGTGATAATGGCAGACACTATGGGGGGGATCACCTCCATGGTACCATCGATAGCCGCCTGTACACGGCCTTTGCCTTTTTCATAATGGTTATAAATGTTTTCAGCGATGACAATGCCATCATCTACCAAAATACCAATCACGATGATCATGCCAAACAACGACAATACATTGATGGTCACAGACAGACCAGGGGCAAAAATGAACATGCCCAAAAAGGCCACGGGTATGCCAATAGCCACCCAAAAAGCCAGTCTTGTGTTCAGGAAAATGGACAGGAAAAAGAGGACCAGCAAAACTCCCATGCCCGCATTTTCAATCAACAACTTGGTACGCTCAGTTAGCGTAATGGAGCGGTCACTTATTACATTCAGGTTAATGTTGGTATAGCGCTGGTTAAAGTCAGCTATGTATTCCTTTACCTTTTCTGCAGTAGAAATAAGGTCTTCATCATTGGTGTTGCTGATGGCAATGTTTACCGCCACTTCACCATTGTAAAAGCTGGCGTTGGGTGTTTCCGCAAAGCGATCCCTTACCTCAGCAATGTCTTTCAGGCGGATTACATTGCCCGATGGATCGGCTCTGACTACCAGGTAATCGAGCTCACGGGCCTGATAAGAGCGGCTATTAGCCCTGATCAGGTACTCTTCTGCCTCAGTCTTAATGTTGCCACCCGTCACCAGTATGTTCTCTCTGGCTATGGTTTGTGCTACTTCATTAAAGGTGAGGTTATAGGCCAGCAAGTCTTTCTCCCTGATGGCAATTTCTATTTCTTCGTCAGGATAACCCGTGATTTCTACCTGGGAAATGCCCTCAATGGCCCGAAGGTCATTTTCTATTTGTCGGGCTATCTGCTTTAGAGTCGTAAGCGGCACCTCTTTGCCACTGACGGAAAAGGAGATGGTTTCGCGCACAGATTCATTCTTGCTTACCACCAGCGGTTCCATGCCTGTGGGGAAGGAGGGCACACGATCGACCGCATTCTTCACCTCTGAGAGCATGACATCAATGTCTCTGCCTTTCTCAATTTCTACGGTAACCCGGCCGTCATTTTCATTACTCACTGAAGTAACCCGGTCTATACCTACCAGGCCTTTCAGATTGTCTTCAATTTTGAGCACAATACCTTCTTCAATTTCCAAGGGAGAGGCCCCCGGGTAAGTAATACCTATGGAAATGATCTTGGAATCATTGAGCGGGAAGAAGGAAGATTTCATCCTTGTAATGCCCACCAGGCCAAAAATGATGATAGAGATCATCAAAATATTGACGGCCACTGAGTACTTGATAAAATAGGCTATAAGTTTTCTCATGGTCTATTACTCAATGTTAGCAGTGTTGGGAGCGAGCTTTACCAGCATGCCGCTGTAGGCGCCCGGAATGGTGCGGGTAAGCATCAAAGTGCCGTCTTCCAGGCCTTTTATTACGGCCGTATTGTCTGTGAAATGCACTGGGTTAATCGTTTTGAGTACCAGCTTTTCATCTTCTACTACAAACAGCTCGCGTTCATTCACCAGCAGGTTTCTGGGTATTTCAATGGCACCGGTTTCGGCCCTGGCCACAATCTTGGCTTCCAGGTACATGCCTTCTACCAGCTCCGGTGCTTTTACAGCAATAAACACCTGAACAGTCTGCGTGCTTTGGTCAATTCTGCCATTCACCCTTTTTACCACACCTTGCCATTCTCTTTGGCCCGATAGGTCAGTCAGTGCTACTGCTTCGCCTATGCGCATAATGTCCATAAACTGCTCGTTCACGCTTACTTCCAACTCAAAATCATCAGGAGCGACTAGCTCACCCAGCTTTTGACCAGAGCGTACCAGCGTGCCGGGTGTCACCAGCGATTCGGTAAGGATGCCATCAAAAGGAGCAGTGAGGGTGTATTTTCTGTAGCGCTCTTCCAGGTTTTTGATGTTGTAGAAGGTGCTTACGATCTGGCGACCGTTCACGAAATACTTTTCTTTATCCGTAGTAGGCTCGGGTAGGGGTTTGAGGTCCTCGTCCAGATCAAAATCCTTCAGGTATTGATCCCAATGGCCAAAAGCATCTGGGTAATCAAACTTGAGATCGGGCATCATATTGGTGATCAGGTCGAAGAGCGTACTTCGCTGCGCCAGCAGGCTGGTGTAGAACTCACGACTGTCAATGTTCATGAGTGTGCTGCCCTTGCGGTAATACTCACCTGCCTTAAAAGGTTTAGTGGTTTCTTTGAAAATGCCCTGCACTTCAGAATAGAGTTCAATCTTTCGGGAAGCCAACAAATTGCCATTGGCGTTTACCATGATGGGTATTTCAGTATTCAGTACCGGTTTGGTGAAAACCGTTTTTACAGTTTTGGGTACTTCTCGTACAGGTCGCTTGTTGTTGGCAATGGACTCTCTTGCCATGTAAACAGCTCCTGCTAAGAGGATTAAGCCCAATACCACTCCAATAATCTTTCGTGCCATAATCAGTGTTTCACTCTGTGAAAAAGAGCATCCAGCCCTTTTTTGTTCAATCAAAAGCACTATTTCTGGCCTTTGTTGATCAAAAAATTAGACGCGAAAGACCGATGAATGTCAAAATGAATAAACCGATCCTACTTCAATGGAGAAATAGAATTAAGAGTGGCCGAAATGTTTGACCTGAGGTAAAGTCGTTTTGATGGTTCTCAACTGAAATATTTTCAGAAAAACTCTCCTTTCCAGCTACTTGTCTGGCCATTGCTTTTAATAAACTGACCAGGTAAATTTCTATCTTTCCTAATGCAGAAAGGTGATTGGCTGTGTTTTGAATAATACAGTCTTGCGGCAGGATGTAAAAAAACACTATGAACCATGAATTGTAACAAAAGCGAACCCATAGACGAAAAGAATTGCCTCTTCCCGGGTGACCAAAAGGTGAATATCGGCATCATGCTTTACCCAGGTTTTGATTCACTAGATGTATTGGGCCCCAATCAGGTTTTCTTTTTCCTTAGATCTAAGGGAGTAAAGGTGATGTTGGTGGGTGAGCACATGAACCAGGCTGTCATATCCATGGAAGACGTTCCAATCCTTCCTCAGGTAGATTATACAACCTGCCCCAAGCTGGATGTGGTTTTTGTGCCGGGTGGTTATGGCAAAGGCTATAACGATTTACTGAGAAATGACACTGATCCATTTTATGACTTTCTGAAAAAGCAAGCAGCGCAGGCTACATTGGTTACCTGTGTTTGTACCGGAGCACATATTATGGCCAGAGCCGGTCTCCTGAATGGATTTAAGGTTACCACGCATTGGGCATATAAAGAGGCGCTGGCACTTTTTGCCAATGTGCATGTAGCCGAAGGCTACCCCAGGTATAAGGTTGATGGTAACCGGGTAACTGGTGGCGGCATTTCATCTGGTATTGATGAAGCCATAAAAATTGCATCCATGCTCAAAGGTGACTTTGCCGCTCAGGAAGTTCAGCTTTCTATGCAGTATGCACCTTGTCCACCTTTTGATAGTGGTGATCCAGATGAAGCCCCAAAGGAGGTATTGGAACTAAGCGCGAGCACTAAAGCAGGAGAGAGTTTGAAAAAAGTTGTGGAAGAAATATTGGCGAAATAGTCAGTAGTTCTTCCACAGGTAACATCAAGGCTGGTTGATGATGGACACAATGATGTCCTCCAGCTTTTGACCAGGGCGGGGTCTTTCCACAAAGCGGCCAATCTCTACATCATCGCGATAGAAGATGATGGTGGGCACGCGGGTAACGCCAAAACGCTGCTGTTCATTTTCCGGACCATGCTTGCGAGTGTCCAAAGCCCACATTTGTAGGTTTTTGTCATCAAAACCCAGTCCGTCCATAACTTTGAAAAAGGCGGGCACATTGCGCTTGCTGTCACCACACCAGGTAGCCATCAATAGCTTGACGGTTAAGCCTTCTAGTGCTTTCTCACCACACAGGGCCATCTTTTCGGCATTAGGCTGGTAGCGGTCATATAGCGGATTGAACCAGTTTTTGTACTGCTTGCTCTTGAGCCCATCACGGTTGATTTCTCCATATAAATAGGTGCGACCATTGACAGATACCTCTTTGTTCAGTTCCTTTTCAGGGCCGGAAGAGATGGAAATTAGAGACAAGCAAAGTAGTGAGACAAACGACAGGACTTTCATGAGCTTTTTCTTTCAATGAGCCCACTGTGACTTGCTCTATCAATTTTTATCTATCTGTTCATTTAAAACCCCGATCATCTACTCTTTCAAGCCCATTAAGCCTGTTTTCTAAATGAATAATGCGTTGGTAGTGGTGAAAATGTCGTTGATCGATCTGTGCTTGGTGAACGTTCGAAATGCTTTAAATTCACAGCTGCTTTGATACAGAAACTCAGCTTTACCGGACTGCTCACTCATAGAATTACCCTGAATGTCATTTTTTGGATTGGCTATTTTGTGTACCCATTTCTGAGGTTCCGCTATACCGGTGAGCATACCATTACCAATGAGGAAGTGCTCTTCTACCTGGCCTTCTATGGCAGCATTCTCTATTTCAATAATCTGTACCTGCTGCCCATATACCTTGAAAACAGGAAGTTTAAGCAGTATGCCTTAATCATAATACCCTTGCTGTTAGGAGCTGCTTTTATCGAAAGCTATGTGAACAAAACACTGCTCAAAACCTGTGATTGTGAGGGGCCTAACTCCACCTATGTCATTTACAATTTCATTCACTTGGGCAGCATCATGGTCATTTTTGGGGCTGTCCACATCTTCCGTACGCTCAATGCTAAAATGCGGGCCTATGAAAAGTCTGAGAATGCGCGTCTGGAAACGGAGCTTAAATTTCTAAAGTCACAGGTAAATCCACACATGCTTTTCAACAGCCTGAACAGCATCTATGCCTATGCCTTGGAGAATTCTAAGCGTGTGCCCGATATGGTGATTAAGCTGTCTGAGATACTGCGCTATATGCTCTATGAGTGCGACAAACCGCTGGTTTTGCTAGAAAAGGAACTCAATTATCTCAAAGACTATGTGACCCTGCAGCAAATGAGGCTGGAAGACCTGAAGGTGGATTTTTATACTTCAGGGGGCATGAGTGGCCTGCAAATAGCGCCCATGATCTTGATAGCTTATGTCGAAAACGCCTTTAAGTATGCGGGAGAAACGTTGGATCCGGACGCTTTCGTGAAAATCCATACAGAGGTGAGGGAAGGAGAGTTGCACTTTAAATGCACCAATAGTTTCAATCAGGAGAGGGTAGCCCATACTGTGCCAGGTGAGAACGGGGGACTGGGCATTAAAAATGCGAAGTCACTTTTAGAATTGAGCTATCCCGGAGCTTATAGCCTGCATATGAGGGAAGAAAAGGGCGTTTTTGTTGTAGATTTGACTTTAGACCTGTCACAATGAACTGCCTGATTATAGAGGATGAAAAACCTGCCCAGAGAATACTGCAGCAGTTCATAGCCCAAAGTCCAGACCTGGTACTTAATGGCACCTATAAAACAGCCATGGGTGCTCAGAAGGTGCTGCACAGCGGACAGATAGACTTACTGTTTCTGGACATTAACCTACCCATGATTTCAGGCATTGCCTTGCTCCGAAGCCTGAAGAATCCACCACTGGTCATCATCACCACTGCCTATTCTGAATATGCTTTAGAAGGCTTCGAATTAGATGTGGTCGATTACCTCTTAAAGCCTTTCCCTTTCGAGCGATTTGTCAAGGCGACTAGCAAAGCCATGAAGCTGCATTCCAGTGAAAGCAAAGAATCTCCTACTGAGTCAGAAGTACCAGTAAATGAGCAAATTATCGTGAATGTAGACAAGGTGTTGTATCAGCTAATGACACAGGATATTTGCTATATCTCTTCAGACCGTGACTATGTCTGTATCTACACTGCCGAGCGCAAGTACATGTTCATTGACAGTCTGAAAAACTGGGAGCAAAAGCTGATGAACAAGGGCTTTCAGCGCATCCATAAGTCGCACCTTGTCAACCTGTCACACATCATCAAGGTAGAAGGCAACATGGTACAAATAGGCGAAGAGCGCTTACCCATTGGCAGAAGCTATCGCAGTGCCTTCCTGGATGTTTTTGTGGGGTAATTAGTTGCCCGTCAGGCCATTGTTTGCAAGGACACCTTCCTTCAAAAGTAAGGTGTCCTTGTACTTATTTCAAAGCCTCGATCACCTGTATTTTGTAGTTGCCGCCAATGGGTATCTCCATGGGACCAATCTCCACATCCGTGGCAGTATAGGCGGTCACCTTGTCCTTATTAACGATAAAAGAGCGGTGGATGCGGATGAATTGCTCAGGCAGTTTTTCTATAAACTCACTGATCTTCTCTTTGGTAGTAAAAGGCTCTGCATTGGTATAAATGCGCAGATAGTCCTTGATGCTTTCTATGTACAGTATCTCGTCAAACCGTACCTTGTGATGCTTCTTGTTCACATTGATAAACAGGTGATCATTCACTGCAGGGGCTGTCTGAACCACATTTACAGGCAGGGCAGGGGCAGTGGCCTGTGTCAGTTCAAAGTACTTGTTAATACCCTTAAAGAAGCGCTCAAAGGTGATGGGCTTTAGCAGATAGTCCACAATATTCAGCTCATAGCCCTCCATGGCGTAATCGCGGTAAGCAGTAGTAAAAATCACCTTTGGAGGTGTTGCCAGCGACTTTAAAAACTCCACACCCGTGAGCATAGGCATTTGTATGTCGAGAAAGAGCAGGTCTATTGGCTCATTTTTCAATACTTCAAAAGCCTCCAGGGCATTATCACTGGTAGCTACCAGGTCCAGGTTAGGCACCTGCTCTACATGAGATTTTAGCAGCTGTATGGCCAGCGGTTCGTCATCAACTATGAGGCAACGGGTCTTCATATCAAAGATCAATATGCAGATTTACTTGATAAGATTCGTCTTTCTCCACCGTATCCAGACTGTACCGACCATTGTAGACCAGTTCTAGCTGCCTTTTGATGTTTGATACACCAATACCTTCTTTGTAACCTTCCGGGTCGGCCTGCAGCTTCTGAGCCTTAGTATTGAACACCTCCATGTCCAGTTGACTGTCAGCTACTTTCAGCTTGATGTGGATGGCTGGCTTCCTAATGGCGCCACTGGCACCATGTTTAAAGGCATTTTCTACCAATGAGAGTAGTATTAAGGGAGCAATGGCCGTTTCGGGTTTGTCTACCTCTTGCGTAAACTGAAAGTCAAGTCGTTCACCATAACGCAGCCTCTCCAGGTCTATGTAATTGTTTAGCAGCTGAATTTCCTTGCTCACTGCTACCTTGGGGTCGTTGCATTGGTAAAGCATGTAGTCCAGCATTTCCGACAGTTTAACCACTGTAGTAGGAGCCAGGTCCGACTTTTGAAGTGTCAATGTGTAAAGGTTGTTGAGCGTATTGAAGAGGAAGTGTGGATGTATCTGCGCCTTTAAGAAGTTGAGCTCTGCCTGCGTTTTCTCCTTCTCCAATCTTTCTGCTCTGCGCTTAGATAAAGTATGCTCTTTGACCATTTTTATCACTGCCATCGAGAATGCACCCAATGCCACAGTATAGAAGTAATTCTGAATCAATCGGTCGATAGACACCAGCACAATGGCCCACATATTGGGCATAGGACGGTCTACACCTAATACTGGCTCGGCTACGTAAATGGTGAGCAGCCTCGCCAGTACCGTGAATACATACATGCTGATAACAAAGGAGAGCGCAAACTGCCAGTACTTTTTAGGGTAAATAAACCTGGGTATCTGATAATAAACCAGAAAATAAGACGAACCTATGATTGAAGGGAAGAGGACAATGTTATTGACAAAACCAAACCAAAACGACCCGTCTCTCTGAAACAACAGCTGCGAATACAGGACATATATGAACACCCAAAAGAGGGTATGACTGAGGATGCGATTGTTCAGCACCTTATCAATAATCGGAAAACTTCTTGCTTCGTTCACGGCCCCAAAATAGACAGAAATACCAATACACAGACTTTTTGTCGACCAATTGGCCTTTGCTCATGATGAGTACTGTATTGCTCCAGCTCAAGCTATTTCATCAACCGTTTTGGCCCATCAACCGGTAGGTGCATGGCATCCATCCGCAGCATGTATTATGAGTGAAAGCAGGCGCTACATTGCTTCCATCAACAATCCAAAACCCATAATCATGAAAAAGATAGTGCTTATTTTTTCCCTGTTATGCATCGCATTTGTAACACGGGCCCAAAGTTCAAAAACTCTCGATCTGGTCAAGATCAATCAACTCATTGATAATTATGTAACAGAACAAAACATTCCCTCTGTGGTGGTGGGCATCATTCAGGAAGGTAAACTGGTGGAAGTAATCAGCCATGGCGAAACTAAAAGAGGTAACGGCATTAAGGTGAATGGACAGACAGTGTACCAGATTGGTTCGCTTAGCAAATCTTTCACAGCCATTATGCTAACTACATTAGCCGAAAAAGGCAAAGTAGACCTGAGCAAAAGCCTGGCGCATTACCTGGCTGAAGACCTTTCAGCTGATGCTTTGAAGCAATATGAGGCCATCACACTCATAGACATTTTGCAACATAGATCGGGGCTACCCAACAACGGAGAATCAATTCCACCAACCCCCAACGGTACGGCCATGAAAGGCGGATATAGCCCCGAGGCCATGCTGAAAGACCTGAATGAACTGAAACTAGACACCGAAGCCAAAGGAAAGTTCAACTACTCAAATCTCGGTTTTGCAGTGTTGGGTTATGTAGCTGAGAAAGTTTCTGGACTGAGCTTCGAAGAAATGCTTCAGCAATACATTGCCAAACCATTAAGCATGAATGCTACCACAGGCATTCAATCTGATGCGGTTTTGGCAAGCCTGGCTACTCCTTATATGGTAGGCGGAGACCGCACCCGTGAAACCAGTCCCTGGGAAATGGGTGTGAGTGTAGCCGGTGGTGGCATTTTCTCCACCGTAGAAGACCTTTCAAAACTGATGTTGGCCGAAATGGAAGCATATGCTTCATTCCATAACAGTGGAGAAAAGAGTCGCTTTATGTTGACAGCCGACACGCAACCTCTGAATGATTTTATGGATTATGGCTATGGTTTTTTCAGCAGTCGCAACACGTTTGATTCTACCGTAGTGCAGCTAGGACACGGTGGAGATTTAGACGGATATGCCAGCCAGTTTGAGTATTACCCTGATCATAACATGGGGCTCATCATGCTCACTGCCAGTGGCTTTGGTGGCTGGAATGAAATTAAGTCGATGGTTGAACGAGTGATGGTAGGTATTCCCTTGCCAGCAGAAATCAGCGTGAGCAAAGAGGTAGTAAAACGATACACCGGCACCTATGAGTTTGAGTCAGGCACCACCCTGAAACTGTTCAGAAAGGGGAATCAGCTCAAGGCATATATCCAGGGTTGGGGTGCCCAAAACCTCTATGCCCAAAGTGAAACCCGTTTTCACTGGAGAGGAAGAAATTCAGCATTCGAATTTGAACTCGATGCGAAAGGCAAATTGGTTCGGGCGGTTTTATTTGAGAATGGTAAAAAGCACTATCCAAAGAAGATCAAGTAATTCATCTCAAACCAAATTGTGTGACCGGATGCCATTAGGTATCCGGTTTTTTTTATTGAAGTATCAATCAATCAGAACCACTTGCGTGAGTTGTCGTTGCTTATAACAGCATTGCTCATTAGCTTGACCTTAATTATGCCTGTAGTAAAGTTTACCACCAATCTGAAACGTTTTTATCCCGATCTGGCGCCTTTGGATGTGAAGGCTACCACGGTGGCCGAAGCCCTGGAAGCTGTAGAACAAAGCCACCAGGGTTTGAAAGATTATATCGTAGACGAAAATGGCGAGTTAAGAAAGCATGTCAACATTTTTATAGGCAACGACATGATTCAAGACCGGCTGGCTTTAGGTGATGCCCTTGGCGATACGGACGAGATGTACATCATGCAGGCCCTTTCCGGGGGATAGACCAAGGTCAGACCGTTCAGGTCAGACCGACTAAATAGTAAGGCTTCAGAGTCTTCTGCGAATGACTCTGAGGGATCTATTAGTCCCTTTTACCTGTGCTCGTTCGTCATACCATTGATTTTTAGAAACATTCATTTTTTGAAATATGGCACAGCAAACCCTTCTCATCGGTACCAGGAAAGGACTGGTTACCTACCGCAAAAATGGTTCAGGCCAGTGGGCCTATGACGACACCCAGTTTTTAGGCATTCCCGTAACAATTGCCACTTATGATGAAAACACTGGGGCCTGGTGGGCCCTGCTCGACCATGGTCATTGGGGTACCAAAGTGCATCGCTCGAAAGATGGTAAAAACTGGGAAGAGCTGGCCGCGCCCAAATATCCTGATGGAGAGGAAATCAAAGAGGGCGTACCTGCAGCCACTAAATTACTCTGGGCCTTTTCAAAAGGAGGAGCAGACCAACCCGGAACCATTTATGTAGGCACCGAGCCAGGTGGGCTATTTAAAAGCACTGACAACGGAGATCATTTTGAGCTGGTGAGAGGCCTTTGGGACCATCCTTCTCGCAAGGGCCAATGGTTTGGTGGTGGCAGAGATCACCCTGGCATTCACTCCATTCTGGTAGACCCAGCCGATTCTAATCATATGTACATTGGCATTAGCTGTGCCGGTATGTTTGAAACTACCGATGGTGGTACGTCCTGGGTGCCAAGAAATAAGGGGCTCAAGGCAGACTTTTTGCCCGACCCAGCATCAGAAATAGGGCAGGACCCTCATCTGATCGAATGGTGCAAAACCAATACTGATGTGATGTGGCAGCAAAACCATTGCGGTATTTTTCGCTCGGTCGATGCGGGTGCCAACTGGACAGACATTAGTGAAGCAGAAGGACCCGCCAATTTCGGTTTTGCCATAGCTGCTCATGAAACGGATGCCAATGTAGCCTGGGTTGTTCCCGGAGTCAGCGATGTGATGCGGGTAGCGATAGACCAGTCACTCTGCGTTTGCCGCACCGATGATGGCGGAAAAACCTGGACGGCTCAGCGCAATGGTCTGCCTCAAGGTACTGCCTTCGACATTACTTATCGCCATGCCATGGATGTACAAGGCGAAGAATTGATTTTCGGCACTACCACCGGTAACCTGTATCACTCTGCGAATGGGGGAGACAGTTGGAATGCCCTAAACACCAATCTGCCTATGGTGCATAGTGTGGAGTTTCACATGATTTAAAAGTGGTCAGGCATTGTGCATTTTTAACGCGTTTCTTTTGAAGAGGAATACCGAAAGGCTGCTTAATACCAGACCAATAGCCAGCATCATAGTGACTCCGGGAATCATTTCAGAAATCGAAAAGTCACGCCAAAAGACATCATAGAAGCTTTCTAAACCCCAATAGTTAATGCTGATCATGGCAAGTTTTTTCATAAATGGGGGCATAATAAACAAGGGTACAATGCTGCCGCCAAGTGCTGACATGGTGAGCACAACAAGGGTGCCCAGGCTCTGAGCCTGCTGCCTGCTTTTTGAGATAGAAGCCAGAAAAATGCCAAAGCTTGAGATGCCGAAAGTGGTGGCTAATATGGCCATTAATAAAGCCAATGGGTGAGAGAAAATATCAAGACCAAACACTAGCCAGGAGTAGGTGAGCATGACGGTGAGCTGCATGAGGCCAACCACAAAAGTGAAGATCATTTTACCTGCCAATATCTGGGTAGGAGAAAGGGGCGAATAGAGCAGGCGGTCGAGTGTTCCTAATTCCTTTTCCTGTAAAATGCTGGAACCCAACCCAGATACGCTGAACATAAGCATGAGTATGGAAGTACCGCAGACGGCATGAATAAGCCCCAGGTTTTTATTGTCTACTTCTCCCACTACAGACCTAAGACGAAAGTTCACCTCTGGTTTTTGCGCTGATTTAGCGGTATTAACGGGGTCTATGATGCTGTCTTTGTTCTCATTTAGGATAGAGAATAATATGCCCATTTCCATCTCTTGTGCCCGGTCAAATAACACTTCAATATGATCTGCTCTTTGGTCTGCTGGTGCCGATTCAAATCCGGCCCGAATCACCAGAGCGGCAAAATAATTACCCGATTTGATCTTGGTTTCCGGATCTTCATCGGCCTTTAGCTGTAGCCAGGCAATGTTTTGTAGCTTTTCGATTGTGGCCTCAGAAGTGGGCGTTTGGTCCAGGTCTTGAATGAGCAGGGGCAGTGGATTCATGTCGTTTGCGCTTGAGCCAGCACCGAACATCATCGCAAAAAGACTGATCAAAACGATGGGCAAAGCAAAAGTGAAGAGTACCTGGCGAATATCGCTGAAGTAAGTCTGGAGGTCTTTTCTCAATAGGTATAACATATTATTCGCTTAAGGTTGATCCTGTTAATTCAAGAAATACTGACTCCAAATTGGGTTTGAGTATTTCAATGTTGGAGATGTGCTCATTCAAAGACTCTATAAGCTGTAGGTTTTGCACAATTTCACCGTTCGAACCTTCGTTAAGCGCAGTATAAAGCGCTACCTGTTGACCGCTATGTACAACTTCAAATCCTTCCGGAACTACATGGCGCAATTGCTCAGACCAGTTTGAAATTGAGACTTTCATTTTCTGCTGCTGCTTCGATTTCTTTTTGATCTCTGCTACACTTCCTTCTTCAAGTATTTTACCCAGGTTGATAATGGCCAGCTTGTCACATAGCCGCTCCATCTCCTCGATATAATGCGAAGTGTAAATAATGGTGATCCCATCCTTCTTTAGCTCTTCTACCAATTCATAAACCGTAGCCCGGTTGTGTGGGTCAATGCCCACGGTGGGTTCGTCAAGCAAGAGCAGCTTAGGCTGGTGCAGCAAAGAAGCAATGATGTTGATGCGTCTTTTCATACCTCCTGAAAAAGTCTTGAGTGCTCTTTTGCGCTCAGTCCAGAGCTCTACTCTTTTCATGAGCTTTTCAGCCCTTTCCTTTGCCTGTTTCCGGTTCAGGCCATTGATTGATGCCCAGAACAATAGGTTGTCCCAGGCTGAGAGATCGCCATAAAGGGCAATGTCTTGAGGAACCATGCCCGTGATTTGTTTGCATTGAGTATTCTGAGATACCAGGTCGAACCCGAAAAGGCTGACATGTCCCGAATCTGGTTTTATAAGCGTATTTAGAATGTTGAGCGCTGTAGACTTTCCTGCGCCATTTGGCCCCAGGAGTCCGTAACACTGTTCCGGTTCTATGCTCAGGCTCAAGCCATCCAGCGCCTGAACCTGGCCATAGGATTTCGAAATATGGTTTACTTCTATCATATACCACGAAGGTTCTCTTTTTAGCAGGATAGGAAAATGGAACTGACTGAACCGTAGTATGTGTAGGATGAATCATGCAAACAGGCTTTGGTGGTTGAGTCAATTGTGCCTGCTGGCTAGCAGAAGTGCAAGGTCAGACCTATATATATACCCATTAAAAACAAGGACACCTTCCCTTTGAGGGAAGGTGTCCTTAAAACGAATCTTATATCAAGAGACGGTCTCAAAAGATAATTGAAACGGTTTCACGAACGGATTGAAGTGATCTCCTTGTTTGATTGCAATCCAGAAGATGAGATTGCTTCACTCTGTTCGCAATGACGGGACTTTTGAGCTCGTCTCTTTTAGTCCTATTTCTCCACCCAGGGAGCACCAGCAGCTACCAATGCCTGTTCCAACCTGGCCATTTCTTGATGGGCAGCATTCAGTCTGCTATTGAGTGCCGACAGCTGATCGGTGATGATTTTCAATGTGCCTTTATGCGTTTCCGTTGGGCCATAGGTAGAGTTGCCAACACCTACTTGTAGCGTAAACAGCCTGCCACCAATCGTAGGTTTGGTCTTGGCACCCATCTGATTTTTAGCCGGATTGCCATTGAACTCCGAGTTCATGGTCAGCAGTGTATTTCTCAAGTCACTCAACTGTTTGTCGAGTGTGCCCGGAACAGCTTCAGACTGCTGTAAAGCCTTCTGCATTGCCTGCACCCTGCGCGTAGTTTTATTCAGCTCCATGCCCAATAAGGCTGCCCCTTCAGAAGCACCCTCATAAGACCTCCAAAAAGCAGCAGTTACATCTGGATTCGAACCAGGTAAAGCACCTTCTCTCAAACGCTCCACCTCAAAGTCTACAGGCTCACCCAATTGAGAAACCGCACCGTCTACCTGCTTATACAGGGTGGCTGTATAGGTGCCGGGAGCAGCCATAAAACCACCAAAGCCGGTATTGTTGCCATCCAGGTCAATCAATCCAGGACTTGGGTATTTCAAATCCCAGGTCACACGGTGAAAGCCTTTTGAGGTTTTGGCAGCCACACGCCTAATCACCTTACCACCTTTGCTCACCACCAGCCATACATGTGGCCCTTGCTCATTAGCTTCAGCTTCTACAGTTTCCCAGCCAGGGAAACTTATGTTCTGATTGGCCTCATTCAAAGGCTTTTCACTGGCCTGACGAGTTGCTTTCTTAGAGTGCAGACTTTCTTTCAGATAATAAGTGAAAGTAGCTCCAAAGGCCGGATTAGGGGCCGTGTAATGTTGTGCACCAAACGATCCTTTAGGCGTGTCAAAATCCAGGTGGGATCGAGGAATGAACCAATCGGCTGCTCTTGGCTTGAACAAAGTCGCTTCCTGATCCATTTGCTCTTTAGAGACATTTCGCAAAGCAGAATAATCGTCCAATACATAGAAACCTCTGCCAAATGATGCGGCAACCAGGTCGTTTTCACGTTTTTGAATGGCCAGGTCACGGAAAGAGATGGTAGGCATGCCACCAGTCATTTGCGTCCATTCTCCACCAGCATTGAGGCTGAAGTACACGCCAAACTCAGTAGCCAGAAAGAACAGCTCAGGCTTCACATGGTCCTGTACTATTCTCCATACCATGGTACGGTCTGGCAGGTTGGCCTTGATGGAAGTCCAGCTATTGCCGCGATCTGTGCTTTTTACCAGGTAAGGCTGATAGTCACCATACTTGTGGTTGTCAAGTACCACATAGACGGTATTGGCATCATGCATGTCAGCCTTAATGTCATTCACAAAAGCAGTGGCCGGCACACCAGGCATATTACCTACAGCAATAGATCGCCAGTTCTGGCCTCCATCTTCAGTCACCTGTACAAGGCCATCGTCTGTCCCTGCATAGATCAGCCCTTCCTGCTTTGGCGACTCGGCCAGTGAGGTAATGGTATTGTAATTGGACATGGCCAATACATCCCAGGGAGAATCCCAGCTTTGTTGACGGCCCATAATGGGCTGTTCCATGCGTTCCTGATCTTTGGTGAGGTCACCAGAAATGGATGTCCAGCTATCGCCACGGTTTTCAGATTTCCATACCCGCTGTGAGGCAAAGTAGATGCGGCTGGGCTTGTGCGGGCTAACCAGAATGGGCGCATCCCAGTTGAATCGCTCGTAATCTTCGTCAGCAGTAGGCTGTGGTTGGATGTCTATCACTTCACCAGTGGTCATGTCAACCCTTGAAAGGGTGCCTTCCTGACGTTCTGCATAGATAATGTCTGGGTTACCGGGTTCTGTTGCCGGTTGGTGACCGTCCCAATTCAGTACAACGCGCCAATCAGAGTTTTGAATGCCCTGAAAATTATCTGTGCGAGAAGGGCCGCCTTGCGTACTATTGTCTTGCGTGCCACCATAAATATTGTAGAAAGGCTCGGCATCATCTACTGCCACTTTGTAAAACTGAGTAAGGGGAAGGTTAGGAAAGTACCTCCATTGTGCACCCAGGTCAAAGCTTTCATACACGCCACCATCAGTACCAATCATGAGGTAATTAGGATCGCTGGCTTTAAAGGCCAAAGCATGGTTATCAACATGTCTGTGTTCTGTATTGAGCCTTGTAAAGGTCTTACCGCCATCTTTTGAGAATTGCACATCTGTATCCATCAGGTACAGCCAATCCTCGTGATGAGGTGAGGTATAGAGTTCCTGATAGTAATGTGGCCCGGTTGCACCTGATACTGCATCGGACTGCTTGGTCCAGGTAGCACCTCGATCCGTTGATTTGTAAATACCACCTGTTCTGCGGTTAAGCTCTATGGCTGCATACACCACATCAGGGTTGTGATGGGAAAGGGCCAGGCCAATCTTGCCCATGTTTCCAGTAGGTAGCCCAGTAGTTAACTTTGTCCAGTTTTCTCCCGCATTGTCGCTGCGGTAGAGCCCTGTTTTGGGGCCACCACCCATATAAGCGGCTACGGTGCGGTGTCTTTGCCAGGTGGCTACATAAATGCGGTCAGGGTTTCTGGGGTCAACCACAATGTCAGTCACGCCCATCCACTCATCGTCACCCAGGGTTTTCATCCAGGTTTCACCACCATCTAAAGACAGAAAAAAACCTCTTTCTCCGCCTTTGCTCCATAGAGGGCCTTGAGAGGCTGCATAAATTTTATCAGAGTTGCCAGGATGTACAATGATCTTGGAAATGTGTTCTGAGCTTTTCAGCCCCATATTCTTCCAGGATTGGCCACCATCTTCGCTTTTATAAATTCCATCGCCAAAGCCAATGTGTCGGCCGCCATCATTTTCTCCGGTGCCTACCCATACCACCGCTGGGTTATTGGGGTCAATGGTCACGCAACCCGTAGAATAGGAGCCCTGTCCGTCAAATACTGACTCCCAGGTGACCCCGGCATTCACGGTTTTCCATACGCCACCAGAAGCCACCGCCACATAGCGAATATTTTCATTTTCAGGATGGATGGCAATGTCGGCAATGCGGCCCGACATAAAACCGGGGCCGATACCTCTGAAACTGATACCATCAAAAGTAGCAGCATCCAGTGTAGTGGCAGGTGCCGCTGGGGCTGGATTGTTTCTTCTTCTTCGTTGCGCTTCTGCCAGTGAAGTGCAGAGCATGAGTAGAACTATTAGGATAGGGACAATTCGTTTGTTCATAGCTTAAGGCTTGATAAAAAGGTTAACATGATATCTGTAATAGACTCTAAATACAAAGTCTGTGACATCATTCGGGTTTAATGCCATTTAGATAAGAGTTTTCCACCCTTGTATCCCTAAAGGGACCACAGAAACAGGACGTTTTACCCCTTCAGGGATAGGGCGGTCTCTAAATCTTCGTCTCAGTGACCATTAACTCAATGGCATTAAATTCAGGCTTAAAATACGTGGAACCCTGCGATTAAAAAAGTACCGGTCACCTATGTGGTTATCACACCAGCCGTCTGGCCCAAATTCTCCCTGAAATAACGTTGCAAATTAAGGGCTTCCGGGTCTATCTTGCGGCCCTTAAAAAATTGCAATGAAACTATTTCCTGAAGGCTTTGTGTGGGGATCGGCCACTTCGGCTTATCAAATTGAAGGGGCACATTTAGAAGATGGCAAGGGGCCTTCTATTTGGGATGCATTTTGTAGCATTCCGGGCCGTATTTATGAAAACCACAATGGCAATGTGGCCATTGACCACTATCATAGATACAAGGAAGATGTAGCTCTGATGAAGTCGCAGGGCTTTCATGCCTATCGCCTGTCTATCTCCTGGCCCAGGGTAATGCCCGATGGCAAAGGAAAAGTGAATGAAGCAGGCATAGAGTTCTATTCCAACCTGATTGATGAGCTGTTGGCCAATGGCATTACGCCATGGGTTACGCTCTATCACTGGGACCTGCCGCTTGCTCTCGAAATGGAAGAAGATGGCTGGTTGAACGATAGCATTGCCGATCGGTTTGAGGCATTTGCAGACCTGTGCTTTGAGCGCTTTGGCGACAGGGTTAAAAACTGGATCACATTTAATGAGCCCTGGGTGGTAACCATCCTCGGATATGGTCAGGGGCAATTCGCTCCGGGGCGTACCTCTAATGATGCTCCCTACCTGGCTGCACACAACATATTGAGGGCACATGGAAGGGCAGTAAATCTCTTCAGAACTAAGTATGCTCATCAAAGCGGAAGCATTGGTATTACGAATAATTGCGATTGGAGAGAACCACTGACCGATAGCGCTGAAGACAAAGCAGCTGCTGAAAGGGCATTGCTGTTCTTCCTGGGCTGGTTTGCTGACCCTATCTACAAAGGGGACTATCCGGCAGAAATGCGTGAAAGGCTGGGGGACAGGCTGCCTCAGTTTACCGATGAAGACATGGCCATGATCAGAAACTCTTCTGATTTCTTTGGGCTCAACCACTATACCACCATGTATGCTGCTCAAGCCAAGCATGGCGAAGCTCAAGACAACATTGCAGGCAATGGGGGTATATCAGAAGATCAGGCTGTAAACCTTTCTCAAGACCCTAATTGGACACTTACCGGTATGGACTGGGCTGTAGTGCCATGGGGTTGCAGAAAACTGCTTTTGTGGATAACAGAGCGATATGACAAGCCTACCATATACATCACTGAAAACGGTTTTGCCTGTAAGGATAAGGAAATAGATGGTGAAATTGATGATAGTAATACCCGCCTGGACTATTACCGTCAGTACCTCAATGGCTGCCATGAGGCCATAGAAGCAGGGGCAGATCTCAAAGGCTACTTTGCCTGGAGCATGTTCGATAACTTCGAATGGGCCCATGGCTATTCAGGCCGCTTTGGCCTCAACTGGGTAGACTACGATACACTGGAACGCAAACCCAAAGCCTCAGCCAGGTGGTTTACAGAGGTGATTAGAGAAAATGCAGTAGGTTGATTCGTCTATTGTGGGTATGCCCAAAATGACTCTACCAATTTTTTGTAATCTGTATTAACTTCTCATTTTGTCGGGTATAAGTCCTGAACCAACAAGATACATTTGACTCTCGTTAGGAGTTGATCCTGTAACTACCAAATACAAATCCCATTTGAAAACTGAATTTGTATTAGGGCTTTCAGAGATTCCAAAAGTCAATTCGGATCCGTTGGTGGTATTACCAAAATCTTTAACACCAATGCTGCCAATTGGCCACGGTCCTGAATCTGAATGAATCAATGTGCAAGCATATTTCAGCCCATTTATTTCTCCAGATGCCACAGGCAAGAGTTTTTCTGGCGAATAATCGGGATTGTATTTTAGGTCACCATTTACATTAACCTCATGGAGTTTGCCGGAAGGATCGACAAAATAGGTGACATATAAGGATATGGAAATGACATTGTAATCAGGCTCTCCTGATGAATCTTTGCCAAAACCGAATGAAAATCCATAAGCATAGCCCTTTTCATTGGCCTTACCCGAGCCTTCATACTTAAAATCTGTAAACAGGTTTAAAGGGAATTTGCTCAACGCTTGTTGAAGTGGAGTTGCCATATTGTTTTAGTGTTTTATGTTGAATAAAATAAACATTATACACTTAAGTGTTATAGTACAAACTACTTGAATAGAGCAAATCTCAATCAAATACTTTTTCAATTTCAAATATTGGCATGAAGGCGCTGATTTTTAATTGAAAAGTTGGACAACCATTTGGCCTGCGAAATCACTTCACTCACACGGTTTTAGAAAGCCTAAATCTGTATCTTAAGCCTTGAACCTAACAAAACACTAAATGCCTAATCCCGAAATACAAGCAGGTGGAACTGTGACCTTTCAAATCCTATCTGATGGGAAGAAAATCGATAACGCATTTCAGATACTCTCTATCAAGGTCAGGAAAGCAGTGAATACAATCAGTAGCTGTGAAATTGAGCTGCACGATGGTAGTTCATCTCAAGAAGACTGGCCGGTAAGTGATTCCAGATTTTTTGTGCCAGGTGCTGAAATTGAAGTAAAGGCTGGCTACAATGGCGCAACTAAGACCATCTTCAAAGGCATCGTCATGAGTCAGAATTTAAAACTGGACCGGGCTGCCGTACCTGCTTTGATTGTGAATTGCTTTGATAAAGGCATCAGGCTCACAATAGGCAGGAAGAATGCCACCTATTTAAATAAAAAAGACAGCGAAGTCTGGAAAACCATTATTGATAGTCAGAAGGGGGTAGCTTCTGATATTCAAGCCACTAAGGATAAACTACCTCAGATAGTGCAGTACTACGTTACTGACTGGGACTTTATAGTATCAAGGGCAGAGTTTAATGGTATGGTTGCCATTGCCAATAATAATCGCATCACCATTGCTGAACCCGGCAAAGATATTTCGCCTGTTTTAGCTGTGAAGTATGGGCTCAATATGCTTGATTTTAATGCTGATCTGAGTGCCTTGCATCAATATCAAAACATCAATAGCCAGTCTTGGGATGTGAAAAGCCAAAAAGTAACATCAAGTTCTGTCAGGGTAAGTGATGATGGTCAGGGAAATCTTTCCTCCGGAGAACTGTCTAAAGTGATTGGGTTAAAGGACTATGTGCAACAAACCAATGCTTCATTGGACAACGGCAGCCTAGGCACTTGGTCGAAGGCACAGGCTACCAAGTCGAAATATGCCAAAATCAGGGGAGAGGTGAGCTTTGAAGGAAGTTCATTGGTAGAACCAGGTAATTACATTGAATTGACTGGACTCTCTGATAGGTTTAACGGTGATAGCTATGTGTCTGGAATTACCCATACAATCGCAGATGGCAACTGGATAACAAATGCTTCTATGGGCCTTTCTGACGAATGGTACGCTAAAAAAGTAGTTATGCAAGCCCCTTTGGCTGCAGGTGTATTGCCGGGCATTCAGGGGATTCAAAATGGCATAGTGAAGCAGATTGATAAAGATCCTGATAATGATTTCCGGGTATTGGTAGAAATGCCTCTCTTAGATGAAAAGGGAAAGGGTATATGGGCGAGACTGTCTACCCAATATGCGGACAACAAGGCAGGTATGTTCTTTTATCCGGAAATAGGCGATGAAGTAATTCTCGCTTTCCTCAATGATGACCCTCGATATCCTGTTATTTTAGGGGCTGTTTACAGTAAACAACATCAACCACCGTTTTCTCCTGACAAAAAGAACTCTACCAAAGCCATTGTTACAAAAGGAAACTTGAAGCTGGTTTTTGACGATGATAAAATGGAAGTGACTGTCATTACTCCACGGAAAAATCAGTTTGTACTGAGTGATCGTAAGAAAGGCATTACCGTCATGGATGAACACAAAAATTCCATTGTGATGTCTTCATCAGGGATTACCGTATCTAGTGCCACTGACCTGAATCTGGATGCCAAAAGGAGTGTAAGAATCAAAGCAGGGGCAAATATAAAATTAGATGCTGGAGCTAGTGTGGACGTGAATGGTCAGAGTATTGACCTGAAGGCAAAAGCACAAGTAGAAGTACATGGACAGGTAAAAGCTGCATTAACAGCCGGAGGACAGGCTGTAGTGAAGGCTGCCATGGTAAAAATTAACTAAAAACTGTAGAAAGATGCCACCAGCAGCAAGATTAACTGATATGCACGAATGCCCCATGGTAACCCCTGCACCAATACCTATACCTCATGTAGGGGGTCCCATTACCGGGCCAGGTCAACCAAATGTATTAATTGGCGGACTGCCCGCTGCCCGTGTAGGAGAAATGCTCATTTGTGTAGGTCCGCCAGACGCGATTGTAAGTGGAAGCGCCACTGTGATGATTGGGGGAAGGCCTGCGGCAAGATTGGGCGATACCACTGCACATGGTGGTACCATCCTTATGGGGCTACCCAATGTCCTGATTGGAGGGTAAATGTCATTTGTTTACGTTACCTCCCGAGCCAAAGTGATCTGTAGTTTTCAGTTATCACAATTCCTTATAAAACCAATTTTTTGACTCTCTTATTAAAAATAACACTATGCCAAAGTCACCATTAGCCAATCAAACCCCAGGTGTTTACATTAATGAAATCAGCGCTTTCCCAAATTCAAATATTGAGGTAGCTACTGCTATTCCGGCTTTTGTTGGCTACACATCACAAGCATCTTATGGAGGGAAATCATGCATTAACAGTCCTGTCAAGATTTCATCATTTCAGGAGTTTAAGGCCATCTTCGTACTTCCCGATCCCCCTGCACCAGCAGCTCAAAATTATCCGCAGTATTATGTGATTCAACAAAAGAATGCACCTGATAAAGGCAAGTACTACCACTTAAACGGGGATGTATATACGGTTGAGCCCGACCCTGGCACTATTTATTACCTCTATAACTCTGTGAAGCTTTTCTTTGAAAATGGAGGAAGAGAAGCCTATGTTATTTCGGTGGGAGGCTATGGTGTACCCACAGGATCACCCATTGACCCTGGGTGTCAAATCCAAAACCCAAATGTAAAGTTGGCAGACTTGATGGGGGGCATTAAAGAGTTAAAAAAGCAATCTGAAGTGACCATATATGTGGTGCCTGAGGCTACACTGCTCAAACAGGAAGACAATGGCAGGCTTATGGAAGCCATGTTGCTGCAATGTGGCGATATGGGTACAACTATTTCGTTGTTTGACATCATTGGCGGTCGAAATCCAGACCCAATTCTGTATACACAGGACATTCAGGAATTTAGAGATAAGACAGGAAATAACGACCTGGACAGAGGAGCGGCTTATTACCCCTTTCTAAATACCACCATCACTGATTCAGGAGAGGTAGATTACACCAATCTGAATGGAGGAGATACTAGTGTCCTGGCAGATATAGTCAATCCACCATCAATGCCTAATGTCTTAGCAGCCCAGATCCTAAGGGAAATCCAGAATCCAACAAAAGGCAAGACTGCCTCGCAGCTTAATCAGGCCCTGATGGACTCAAGTACGCAGTATAATCAGCTGATGGGCATAGTGCTGCATGAAATTAACGTACAGCCAACAAGTGGCGTCATGGCTGGTCTTTTTGCCCTGGTAGACAATATTAAAGGCGTATGGCATGCACCATCAAATATATCCCCTGCTGGTGTAGTAGGAGTAACCTTGGACATTAACGACTCTATGCAGGCAGGTCTCATTGCAGATGCCATTGGTGGTAAGTCTATAAATGCGATACGTTTTTTCATCGGTCAGGGCATCATGATATGGGGTGCCAGAACCCTTGATGGTTTTAGCCAAGACTGGCGCTACATCTCCGTAAGACGAACCGTGACCATGATTGAACAATCCGTAAAACTAGCTGCACAAGCCTATGTGTTTGCAGCCAATGATGCCAATACCTGGAGTTCTGTAAAGGTCATGATTGAAAACTTCCTAACCAATATATGGAAACAAGGAGCACTGCAAGGCGCCAAAGCTGCCGATGCCTTTAACGTAGTAGTAGGACTTGGTAGCACCATGACCGCTGAGGATATTCTGGAAGGCAGAATGATTGTGTCGGTGAAATTGGCTGTGACGCATCCTGCTGAATTCATGATTATTCAAGTAGAACAAGAAATGGCCACTGCTTAATTTTTTAGTTAGCCAAGGTGATGTAACTCACTTATAATCATTTGATTAAATCAAATTATCGAATACGGAACCAGTACCAACTCCATGTCTAATCGCGAGAATATGCCGAGTATAATTGGGGTTAATAAGAGAAACAGTCAGCACTTAGGCTGAGGCAGGCTCGGTTCAGTCTTCCACAATAGCATCCGCCTCAATTTCAACCAGGTATTCATCACCCACTAGTTTTGCTTCCACCAATGTATTGGCAGGTTGAATGTTGGCAAATCGCTCACCATGAGCCCTGGCTATCGGCTCCCAGTCATCTACATTGCGAACAAAGATTCGCGTTCGGATCACATCTTCTAAGCTGCTACCCAGGGACATGAGCGCTCCTTCAATTTTATCAATCACATAATGTGCCTGGGCAGCAGGGTCACCCGGCCCAATCACTTTATCGCCATGTGTGGCGGTGGTACCTGATACGGCTATGGTATTGCCTTTTCTCACTGCCCGGCTAAAACCTGCCATATCTTCCCAAACTGTACCACTGAGGGCCTTGCTTCTGCCGTCCGAACCTGGTTTTACAGGATAGGGAGCAGGAAAGCTCTCAAAGTGATGGCTCAGGTCTCCGGAAGCCGTTAGAAAGGGAGGTTTGCGGTATTCATCACCACAATCGCCAGGTATGGCATCAAAACCAGCAAGTACTTCATAGATCTCGGTCAGTTCCTCAGCTGAAAGCGCAAAGCCAAAGAGCTTCGCATTGTCCTCCAGGTGAGAAGATTCACCCAGTCGAGCCCCAATAATTACTGAGGCTACCGCTTGCTGTTCCAGCATAAAACGAGTAGCCACATTGGGGATAGATACCTGATGCGTCTTTGCAATTTTATCTAAAACCTGGAGTAGTTCCTGAAAATGAGCCCAACCACCAGCTGTGTCGATAAAGCGCTTGTACTTCATCTGAGACCAGGTGAGGTCTTCATCCAGTTTTGGTTCAGCTTTACCCAGCCATTTATTGGTAAGAAAGCCACCGGCCACTGTGCCAAAAGCAAACAGCTTTACGCCAGTTTCTTTGCAGAGTTGCGTCATGGCACCTGCCGCGCGCATATCCAGTAGCGAAAAGCACACCTGGTTGCTAACCACCTCTATGCCCGATTTGACCACCATGCGTAAATGCGCAGTGTCAAAATTGGTGAGCCCCAAATGCTTGATCAGCCCTTCTTCCTTCAATTCTTGGAGGTAATAGAGCGCATCGAGCCAGGCCGGATCAGCGTATTGCCAGGCGTGAAACTGCAGCATGTCCAGTTGCTCAGATTGCATTCTCTTCAGCGATACATTCACTGCTTCACGCACAATATCTTTGGTGATGGCACCTGGCTTAGGTACCCATTTGGTCATGGCCTGAATGGGCATTTCTGAACCAAATTTATGCAGGTAGGCACCGGTAATGTCTTCAGCAGAGCCATAGTGATCGGCCATGTCAAAGGTGTTAAAACCCGCTTCAGCATAGCGTTTCATATCTGCTACTTGTGTGTCATATTGCCCCAGCTTGGCTTCACGCTCCATGTCTGCTACCTGCCAAAGCCCAGTCAACACTCTGGGCACGGTAAAACCGTCTTTTAGCTTGATGGAAGGTATAATTGGCTTTGAATTACTCATCGGGTAATGCTTTAAAGAGTTGGTTCATGTCTTTTCCTTCGGCCTTTCGCTTTCTGTATTGATAGACAAAGACGAGGGTGCCCAAACTCATGACGATGAGCCAAACAGGGGTGGATCGGAAATACCAGGCACTTACATCACTGTTCAGGTCTTTCATCACATGAATGACCATAAATCCGCCAATGAACAGCATGCCCAAAATGGCTATCAACTTGCGTAGCTGTGGTTTTGCAAGCAAACTGATCTGACTGGCAATTTCAGGGTTTACCTTTTGAATGCTCAGCAGGGTGACAGACATCATCAGAAAATTGAAGAGCATGGCCAGCACCATAATGTCTATACCCAGAAAGAAGTCGCCTGCAAAATGACTGCCTAACACTCCGATAGAAGCGAAAACACCACTGAGAAGCAGTGCCCTGTTTGGCGTTTGATACTTTTGGTGAGTGATAGCCAGGGAGCCGGGGAAGATGCCATCCCGGGCCCAGGCAAAAACCAAACGAGAGACTGAAAGTAGCATGGCAGGTAAATCGTTGATCAAGGCAATGGCAGCACCAGCCGTTATGAAGATGGCCAGGGCAGGGGAGATCAATGGTTCTAACAGGCTGGTAGCCGTAATATCTCCAGCCAATGCCTGTGCTGCCACATACTGCCAGGGCACAGCATGGTATACCGCAGAGGCAAAAGTGAAGTAGTAGACCCCAACACCCAATATGGCCAAGGCAATGGCCCTGGGTAGTGCTTTCTTTGCGTTTTTGGCCTCTCCACCAGCCTGAGCTATAGAGTCAAAACCAATGAAGCTGCTGAAGAGTACCGCAGCAGCGGCCAGGAAGATATTCCAGTCCAAATCCGCAGTAGACTCGCTAAAATCAATGTCAGGGACAGCCTTTTGAAAATCAGCATGATCAAAAGAAAAGCCTGTGAATATTACTACAGCTCCCAGGCTAAACATAAGAATCATTAATGGAATTAAAGCCTTCACATAAGTCTTGAGCCCTCTAATATTCACCCAGACAAATAGCCAGATAAGCCCGAGTGCCAAACCAACCCGAAGCCAGCCAGCATTGAGTGCCTGTGCCATAGAGTCCCAACCCATGGAATTAGCTATATCTCTTACAAAAGGAATGACCACATAGGCCACTACGCCTATGACAATGGACAACCCAAACCACTGAGAAAAACTAGCCACAAAGCCCAGGTAGGGGTGCAGGCCACGGCTGGCAAATACATAACTGCCTCCGGCCCGTGGCATGGCCGAACTAAGTGAGGCGTATGCAAAAGCTGCAAAGAGTGCTGGAATGGCCGCGAAAAGGAAAGCAGGAAGTACCCAGTTGCCAATGCCAGGTACGTTGCGCTGGATCATAAATGGCACCACATAGATAGAGGCGCCAATCATTGAGCAGATGCCGGTGGCGGTGAGTCCGGCCAGGCCAAGCTTTCGACTTAGGCCAGTTTGTTTGTTTTGATGCTGCATGTAAGGTTGATGTCACCAAGATGTTGAGCTTTTGGCAGGATTGCAAGGCCCTTTTTTCGGCATTCATTCTAATAGGACAGAAGTACACTTCTCAATTAGCTAATCCGTCAGCACTTACGAATCTAAAAGTTGAGATTCTGGCAAAATTCAATTCATGAAAACAACACTCAAATTTACAATCACAGTCTGCCTTTGTCTGAGCATTCAAAAAGCTTCGGCTCAGAATATCAAAGACCTCGATTTCCTCATTGGCACCTGGGAGGTGGAAGAAACCATATACCCCGGTACTGATAAGGAATACAAGGAGAAAGGCATTCGCACCTGTAGCTATTTTCTCAATGATGCCTTTATCAAATGTGAAGCCATTACCATCGTTTCTACCAGCGGCAAAGAGCGCCATTATGGCTATTACATCACCTGGAACCACATGGACGGGTTCTTTCAGGCAGTTAGCCTGGCGCACGACTTTCCGCGCCCTGGTATTCACCAATGGTACCTGGATAAGGAGAAAAAGATCATCACTTTCGTTACCCCTAAAAATGTGTTGGGAGATCGGTTTATCAGAGGCACTATCTCATATGAAAACCCAAAACAACTGATTTGGCAAGGATGGTGGAGCAAGTATAACGAAGACAAAGACTGGGAGCAGATCTTTAGAGATGTAGCCACCCGGAGAGAATAGTTGCTAGCTCCTACTTTGAACCCTTTTCTGTTGAAAAGTGGTCATAACATGAGAAATGTCATAGGTAAAACAGCCTGTTTTTCATCCAAATCAGTAGCGAAACGCGATATATATGAAAGTGTATTATCATATAGAGAAATTGTTTTATTATATTAAATCCAGTCAACCGTAAAACATTTTTCCATGAAAGTATCACCAAAAAGCATTTTGTTGATAGCGCTTTGTTTTAGTCTAGCCGCTACTGGATGTAAGAAACCACTACAGACTACTCCGCCCACCGAAGAGACCGTAGAGCTTCCGAAGCGAAAAAATATTGACGAACTCACCCCTGATGAGTTGGCAGCCTATGAGCATGCCGTGAAAATGATGAAGGAAAAAAGTGATCAAAACCCTTTTGACAGAACAGGATATATCTGGCAGGCTTGGACACATAATTGTCCCGGCACATGGGTTACTAATAACAGACAACCCGACCCAAATAATCTTAATCTGAATGCTTCGTGCCTGTTTGCAAGGCCCCGCCCTGGCAGTGAATATCATATAGAAAGACCTGGCATGTGCGAGCACGCCAAAGATATCTTTCTATCCTGGCACAGGGCTGAGTTCTATTTCTTCGAAAAAGCATTGCAAGCTTCAGATCCTGATGGATTAAAAGGCCCTTCGACAAAGAATGTAATGGTGCCCTTTTGGAATTTCACAAAGCGTCCGTCAGGCGACCGATACCCTAAGGCATTCGAGGACCCCAATTCACCCTTGTTTCATGCCAATAGAGATGACACTCCCGTTACTTCTCCCAGGCCTTACACTTCGCCCTATTTACTGGCGTACCAGTTATACTTTCTCGATTGGCAACAGTTTGGAGGTTATGAAGTGGGAGGAGCGGGCAACTATGGTGCCTTTGAAGCAGAGATTCACAACCCGATGCACTCTGCCTATATAAATGGTTCAATGGCAAATCCCATGACTGCCGCCAATGACCCCATATTCTTTTCGTTTCATTCTTTTATCGATTACATATTCGAAACCTGGATTCAGGAACATGGAACCAGTTCTATTACAGGAGGAGCAGAGTTTATGAGGTCTGAACAAGAGCGATCTTTACCATTGCCGCCTGGCTTTGACGAGGGTAGTGCCAGCGGAACTGTAACTGCGGGAGCCACTCAAAATATGGGGCGTGCTGAAGTGTATTTTGACATTGAAAATCTAGGCTATGGTTACCAAATGAGCAGCGGGGGCGATTTTATTCCAAAAGACTCAATAGAGAGGTTGCTACAACAAAGCCTTGTGGCGGGTTCTGCTTTTGGAAACAGCCCCAGAAGCCTTTTCAGGTCATTGATGAGTTACGGAGGTCGAAAGGCCGATTCACAGCCTAATAATGTATTTGAGGGTACGCTTTCGATTCCAAATTCAATTCAATCAAATGAAAGGTATCTTTTAGGAATAATCAGGAACCCTGTGCAAGATGATTTCTCTTTTGCGGCTGATGTCTATTTGCATCCAGTTTCAGTTTCGGCCAATATAGCAGATGATGATTTCAGAGAACGTTACCTGGCAGTAAGTACGGCCTACTGGAAATTGGGAGGGCATCATAATAGTGGGGGCAACACAACAGCATTACGTACTGATTTAACACAGGTACTCCGCAGTCTCATTGCAGCACAGAATGGAGGAGAGTCGTGGAAAATCTCACTGGCAATCTCCTCTGATGAGACCGATGGAGTGAGTTTTCGAAATCCAGAAGTAAGAAGAATAACTAGAAACGCTAATTAATTGATCTATGACACATCCAAATTTTGAAGACGACATAAAACCCATATTTAGCAACTTTGTAGACTGTATGCTTTTCGTTAACCTGTCTGATGATAATGGAGTCGCGCCCCTCGACCTGAGCAACTATGATTCTGTTGTGAGGTTTCATCATAAAGTTCAAATAGCCATTCACGGTCATGAAGAAGGTTCTAACGCACCACATCCAATGCCTCGCAGAGGCCCTTTACCACCAGCAAATATTGAGCTTTTTGATGAATGGGTGGCCATAGGCATGCCTAAAGATGCGGGTATAGCGGCAGACTGACCTATAAGACTACTGGGTCACTTTTTTATTTATTATACTGACAAAAGTAAACTTAATCAGATTCAATCCGTATATTGCTGACAAAAGTAAATTTAATCAGCATGAGCAGATCACAACTCGGTGAATTTGAAGAGATCGTTTTACTCACAGTAGGGGTGCTTTATGGCGATGCCTATGCCGTAGCCATCGCCAAGGAGATTACTGCCCAGTCTGGGCGAACTGTAGCGGTGAGTGCTGTGCACAAGTCGGTGTATCGCCTGGAAGAGAAAGGCATGCTAGAGTCACGCTTGAGTGATCCCGAGTCGAAACGGGGCGGTAAGCGCAAGCGACTTTTTAAGATTACAGCCTTTGGCAAAAAGGCCCTGGATGCCTCAATGGATCTGCGCCTTTCTCTAAGACAGCAAATTGCTGATCCGGCATTTCAACTCAAAGGTAGCTCGTGAAAAAGCCCGATCACATACCCAAACTACCGCATGCCTTCTTTAAATGGTACTGCAAGGCCAATCGCTATGAAGAACTTCATGGCGACCTGGAAGAATATTATTACGACCGCATAGAAGCCCAGGGCCTGGTCAAAGCCCGACTGCTTTACTGGCGCGATGTCATCCGATGTTGCCAGCCCTATGCCTGGAAAAAACCTAAAGGTTACTCAAACTCAAATATCATTATGTTCAAAAATTACTTTAAAACATCGCTCAGAACGATGATGCGAAATCCACTGAGCTCATTCATCAACATCTTTGGCCTGGCTGTGGCCATTGGAGTTAGCATTGTGGTCTATTCCATGATTCAGTTCTCTTACTCCATAGACCAGTATCATGAAAACAAGCATGAGGTCTTCCTGAGCACCTTTACTTCTGACAAGGAGGGAACACCACAACGCTATGGTGTAAGCCCGGTACCATTGGGGCAAATGCTAAAAGATGATTTATCACAGATAACCAGAATGTCTCGGGTAGATGATCATGGTGTGGTCATCAAGCATGGTGAAAATGTCTTTCAGGAGTCAGTACGCTTCGTAGATCCCGACTTTCTGCACATGCTCACTTTCCCACTAAAATGGGGAGATAAATCTGCTTTGAACGATCGCAGTGGCATCATTCTCAGTGAAGAAATGGCCATCAAGTATTTCGGTTATAACGAGCCTATAGGGCAGGAAATGCTGGTAAAGTTCAATGAAGAGAGTAAAAAGACCTTCCGCGTAGTGGGGGTAACACAGGCCTTTGTAGAGGCCCGGGCCATTAGTTTCGATTTCCTGATCAACTTTGAAAACCTGGAGGCCAATCTGCCCGATTTCAAACCCAACGACTGGACGCTCTTCATTGATGGCTTACTGGTCCAAACCAATAATGCAGCAGACATAATACAGGTACAGTCGAGTATGGACAAGTACCTGGACATTCAAAACAAGGCAGTGCCCGGCTGGGAATTCGACAAGTTTGGCTTTACCTCCGTTGCTGACTTGCATGAAGACTCTAAGTACATAGCTCACGACATTTCCACCGACCTGGCTGAAGAAATACTCATAGGCCTACCGGTAATGGGAGGCTTTATACTGGCCCTGGCATGTTTCAATTATATGAACATGTCAATAGGCTCTTCTACCAGGCGCCTGAAGGAGATTGGTGTGAGGAAAGTGGTAGGAGCCAACAGGCGCAAGGTCATGGTACAGTTTCTGGCCGAAAATGTCTTTTCAACCCTCTTTGCCTTAGCAGCAGGACTCATTTTGGCCGCTACCTTGTTTCTGCCCTGGTTTGGCACCATAGCTGATACTAGTCTATCCATGCAGGTATTGGATGTCAACCTATGGGTCTTCCTGATCATCATTGTACTGACTACAGGCATCGTTTCAGGCTTCTATCCAGCCCTTTATGTGTCTCGTTTTCAGGTAGTAAACATCTTTAAAGGCACCGTACGCTTTGGTAAGAAAAACCCCATCATGAAGACCTTTCTGGGGCTACAAATGATCCTGGCCTTTGTCTTCATCACCATGGCCGTCATGTTCAATGAAAACTCCAATTGGCAAGCCCAACGTCCCTGGGGTTACAATCAACAGGGGGCACTATTTGTCGATGCTGCTGACCATTCTGCTTACACTCAATTGCGCGATGCTTTGAGTCAAAACCCCAACATCACGCACATGTCTGGTGCAGAAAACCACATTGGCAAGTCGGTTTGGCAAAGCAGAATCAAACTGGCTGAAAAGCATTATGAAGTACAAGGCCTGAAGGTAGGCCCGGAATACTTTGAAACCTTTGGCATTGAACTCCATGAAGGTGCCGTTTTTAAACAGCAGCGTGGCGAAACCACTGAGATAATGGTGAATGAGCTATTTGTCGAAAATACGCTCTTGACCGACCCCATTGGTCAGTTTGTGTCTATGGATACGGTGCAGTACCAGATTGTTGGCGTGGTAAAAGACTTCCACACCTTCAACTTCTTCGCCAATATCAAACCCATGATCTTTATACCGGCAGCGGAAGAAGATTTCAGATACCTGACCATGCGTGTGAGAGAAGGGGCTGAGATAGCCGTTTTCGATGATTTGAGAGATCAGTGGGCCGAGCTGTTTCCTGAAACTCCATTTCAAGGCGGTTTACAAATCGATCTGTGGGCCGACTTTTACATGTCATTACAGAAAATGAAGAAATTTACACGCACAGTGGCATTCGTAGCTGTTCTGCTGGCTGCCCTTGGGCTCTACGGCCTGGTAAGCCTCAATGTATCGGGCAGGGCCAAGGAGTTTAGCATCAGAAAGGTGCTAGGCGCTCGATTAAAGAACATTACAGTGAGCATCAGCAAACAATACATGGTACTCATGTCCATAGCTTTGGTTATAGGTGCACCAGCAGCCTATGCACTCAACATGGCTTTGCTCAACATGATGTTTGCGGAATCATTGCCCCATGGTCACTGGTCGGTGCTTATTGGGCTCTTCCTCATTCTGGCCATCATGTTTGCAGTCATGTGCACGCAGATCAGAAAAGTGACACTGGCCAATCCCGCTGACGGTTTAAGGACGGAATAAATAGATTGTCAAATGGAAGGTGTCCTTCCAAATCATAATAAGATTAAGAGGTAAAGACCTTTTTTCAAGGACACCTTCCATCAAAGGTCTGACCATCGCCAACCCTGCTGACGGTTTAAGGACGGAATAAAGGATATTTTTTTTCAAGGACACCTTCCTTATGAAGGAGGGTGTCCTTTTTTAATTGCTTCCTTATATTGGGTTAGATATAAATAACCCTCCAATGACCACCCGCAGAACCTTCATCAAAAAGTCCCTTATGGGCACCACAGCCTTGTCTATGCCCATGTATTTTGGGGCTTGTACCTCAGATAAACAGATTGAACTACCCAAAATCTCTCTGGCGCAATGGTCTCTCAATCGGGCCATTCGCAAAGGTGAAATCAAGCCAGAAGATTTTGCCGCCATTACTAAAAACACTTACGGTCTGGACGCAGTAGAGTATGTAGCTACCTTTTATCTGGATCAGAAATACAATGCAGCCTATTGGGGCGATTTAAAAAAACGATCTGATTCGGAAGGAGTCAATAACCTGCTGATCATGATCGATGAGCAAGGTGATTTGGGAGCTGCAGATGAAGATACCAGGTTAGAAGCGGTAGACGATCATAAAGTCTGGGTAGATAATGCCGCCAGTCTTGGCTGCCATTCCATTAGAGTCAATGCCTTTGGTGCTGAAGACCGGCAGACCATTAAAGCAGCTTTGGTAGATGGATTAGGCGACCTCTGTGATTATGGTAGCCAGGCAGGCATCAATATCATTATTGAAAATCATGGCCTTTACAGCTCTGATGCCGATTTTATTGTAGAAGTCATCAAAGAGGTAGACAGCCCTTTCATGGGTACACTACCAGATTTTGGCAATTGGTGTACTTCCGTAAAATGGGGTGTTACAAGCGATGACAGTTGCGAAACTGTGTATAATCAGGTGAAAGGCGTAAAGGAATTTATGCCGTACAACAGAGGAGTGAGCGCCAAAACTTACGACTTCAATGCTCAGGGTGGACAAGACAGAGTAGATTTCAAAGCCATTCTACAAGTAGTAAAAGACCACGGTTTCGATGGATATATAGGCATTGAATATGAAGGCAATAATTTGAGCGAAGAGGAGGGAATCAAAGCAACTAAGGCACTTATTCATTCTACCTGGGCAGAATTACACTAATATTTTAGAAACATAAAATACTGACATCCAATTAGATAGACCTTTAATGTAAAATATCTTTAACATCAGGTATAACATAATAGACACAATGTTCGTCTAACTTGACAACGAGTCAATAATAATCAACAACGAACCTTATGTCTTATCAAGAAAAAAAGAGCCTCCTTCACCTGATGTCAGGTATATTAATTCCGGGAGTATATTTCTGGATCATTTTGAGTGGCAACCCATTGGAAGGCCTTACTACCGATGAATTACTCTACTTCTGGGCCAGGTCTATTCTGATACTTATCCCCATCACAATTGTCATACATATCATTGGCGCCATTGTTTTTGGCATTGGCAATGCCATTATCACCAGGGAGAAGCCTCCAGCAGCAGATGAGCGCGACAAACTCATAGAATTGAAATCAATGCGCAACGCACGTTATATGTTCGGAGCAGGCTGTGTGTTTGGCCTGATCGCCCTTACCATGGGCATGTCTGTCAATGTGTGGTTTGCCCTTTTTATTGTTTTCAGTGCACTATCTCAGGCCATCGAGAGCATTTCACAACTTTATTTCTACCGCAATGGTATCTAAAGCCCCCAAACATCAGATCAGCAATGATATCAGGAAACTGCGCTTCATGGCCGATGAAATGACCCAGCAGGAACTGGCAGAGCAGGTAGGGGTAAGCCGACAAACTATTGTGGCCATCGAGAAAGGGAAGTATTCACCCACATTGGAGTTGGCGTTTAAGATCGCTATGGTCTTTGAATTGCCATTGCAAGAGGTATTTACCTACCATGGCAGTAGCGAATGAAGTGTCAGGGAAAATAGTCGCCTTACCTTCTCGGTATCTTCTGAACCTTTCAGGCAAGAAGGTGGACTATTCAGTAAAGTGATAGGGTAGCAAAAGCCCGATCTTTGTAATCAACAACATTAAAACACAGGTCTCAATCCATTGTATATCAGTTGGATAATGATTGCCTGTGCCTATAACTCAAAATATCATGCAAGTACTCATTTTTAAAACCAACATAGACAACCAGGGCCGACTTCGTCACATCAGCCCCTTGTTTGCCAACCATCCCCAGGTCAGGGATTGGTCGGTTGACTTGGAAGATTGCGACCATGTGTTGCGCATAGTGGCCAAACCTACGCTCAACGAAGGCAGCATCATTTACCTCATCAATACCTGTGGGTATCAATGCGAACTTTTAACCAATTGATGATGAAAGCCATAACTCTTAGCGAATACGGCACACCAGATGTATTGAAGTTGGATGAAGTGCCTAAACCAAAACCTGACTCCAATGAGATATTGGTCAGAGTAAAGTCGGCCTCATTGAACGCCCTTGACAAGCATCTGTCTAAAGGCATGTTGCTGGCCAGACCCAAAATGGGGCTCTTCAAGCCTAAATACGGCATACTTGGTTCCGACCTGGCCGGTGATGTGGTTGAAATTGGTACAGAGGTAAAGGAATTCAAGCCTGGCGACCGGGTGTTTGGTGCACGCCTTTGGGGCGCATTTGCCGAGTATGCATGTCTATCTGTAGAGAAGGCGGCTAAAATACCAGAGAATGTGAGCTATCAGGAAGCTGCCGGACTGCCCGTGGCGGCAGTAACCGCTCTGCAAGGGCTGGTCAATGGTGGTATCATGAGTGGACAGGAAGTGCTGATTAATGGTGCAGCCGGGGGCGTAGGCACCTTCAGCGTACAACTGGCCAAGTACTTTGGAGCGCGAGTCACGGCAGTATGCAGTGGCAGAAACACCAGTCTTATAGATGCCCTGGGGGCCGATGAAGTGATCAACTATCAGACTGATGACATTAGAAACATGGACATGCAATTTGACCTGGTACTAGACAATGTCGGTAACCTGAGCATTGCTGATGCCAAGCGACTAACCCTTAAAGGCGGTGCCACAGTGGTAGTAGGCTTCAGCTCAGCAACAAGGCTGCTGGTTTTTGTATTCAGAGGCCCTTTGACCAGTAAGCTCTCAGGTAAGCAAATTGGAATGTTAGACACCACTGTCAACACCAGCGATCTCGACTTTTTGGCACACCTGGTGTCTACAGGAGAGCTTCGTTCACTCATAGACCAGGAATACCCATTGAACGAAACCACAGCCGCCATGCAATACCTATGGACGCGTAGAGTGAGGAGTAAGCTTATCCTGAATATCTAAGTCAAAGTCAATCAATTTGGTAAAATACATGCACCTGAATTCCACTTCAGGCCAAAAGCAAGGTGCTTTTACAGTGCCTTGCTTTATTTTTTTACCAACTATAACTCCCTGTTTATCAGTGCCTAAAACTTGACACGGAAAAGAATTGAAGATTTTTTCATAAAAAAAGTAGGGCAGACTTCTGTTTATGCGGTGTAAGGGCAAATGATTCACAACAAAGACAGAAAAAGAATGAAGAAGTTGAAATTAGTCTCATCGTGGGTGGCGCTCCTTTTCGCCATATTAGTAATGAACTCCTGTGATGACAGCAGCGAGGTAGATCCGATTCTGGATGATACAGATTTAATAGCAGCCATTGCTTCGGCCAACAACAGCCAGAGCATTAGCATAAACGCATTGCCTTCAGGTGTAATCAGCACCTTGGAAAATGAATATGGTGAAAGCTTTGTGAGTGCAGCAGCCTTGGCACCTGAGCTGGGTTACCAGATAGATTTAATGCTGTCGAGCGGGGCAGATGTAGGAGAGAGCTCATCGGCATTCTTTTCCCTTGACGGAAGAGAACTTGAGGCAAGGAACGGACGACTCAATGGCAGATTTGGCAATAGAAGAGTAGGCAGAAGGGCCCGAGGCTTGCGCGATTGCTTCGACTTTGTATTCCCGCTAACACTCACCATGCCCGATGGAAGTAGCCTTGAACTAGACAGTGCCAATGGCTGGTCTGATGTAAGAGCATGGTACGAAGCCAACCCAGATGCCGAAGGAAAACCAGAATTTGTATTCCCACTTGAGGTAACCATCAACGACTCAACGCTGACCATTAACAGTACTGAAGAGTTGAGAGAAGCCAAAAACATTTGTGAAGTAGACAGAAGAAGAGGAAGGTGTTTCGAATTGGTACTGCCAGTTGATTTGAGTTTGCCTGATGGTTCAGTCATTACCCTGGCCAGCCGTGACGATTGGGACCTGGTGCGTACCTGGTATGAGGCCAACCCCGATGCAGAAGAGCGTCCAGACCTGGTGTATCCGGTACAGGTTGCCTATGACGGTGACAGCCTGGTGACCATCAATAGTGAGGAGGAAATGATTGCGGCCAGAGCAGCCTGTGAAGTAGACCGTGACAGAGACCGTTGCTTCCGCATCGATTTCCCACTGAGCTTTACCATGCCTGATGGCTCCGTCATTACCCTGGCATCTCGTGAAGAATGGACCCTGATCAGAGATTGGTACGCAGCCAACCCTGATGAAGAAGACAGACCTGACCTTAATTTCCCCATCACCATCACCTATGAAGACGGTAGTTCGGCAACTATCAACAGTGAAGAAGAACTGAGGACGGCAAGAACTGACTGTGGGTAGGCGAGGAGAAGCAAGCCCAGTTAGTTTAAATGATCATTTGAAACACAAGTTGTAAATGATTAACATTAGAGGGGTGTGTGATAACATACCCCTCTCAATGCTAGAAAGTGGAAAAACAGGTATTTAAAAAGTGTTTTGACCTATGGTTCGATGAGCTTCGCAACTACATCACCTATCGCTGTTGTGACGAAGCCCTGGCCACCGACATTGTGCAGGAAGCTTATGTGAAGCTGTGGGAGAAGAAGCTGGAGTTTCAGGGAGAGCAGACAAAAGGCCTGCTCTACAAAATGGCCATCGACCTGTGGATAACGCAGTATCGAAAGCAGCAGTCGGAGAAGAAATACAAGCTCTCTTTTACCTGGAAGCAGTCTTATAATGAGACAGAAGAACTGCTCTATTACGAAGAGCTGAAAGACAAATACGAGAAGGCACTTGTGAAACTTCCCGATAAACGAAGACAAGTGTTTCTGATGAGCCGTATGGATGGACTCAAATATCAGGAAATAGCAGACCGGCTAGAATTATCGGTCAAAGCAGTAGAGAAGAGAATGAAGTTGGCATTGGAGGAGTTGAGAAAAGAATTGAATTATGAAACATAACAAGGATAAAAAGCAGCGAGGCCCTGAGGAGGAGAAAGCCATGTTTTCCAACCTTGAGTTTTCGTATTCAAGGTCTAAGGAAGAAGTGTGGGACCAACTGGAGGGGATGCTGGATGAAAAGGAGGACGAAACTCCTGTGGTGGCCATGCCAAAGGCTGAGGACCAGGATGATGCTAAAGGCAGGTCCATCAGCTGGAAGTGGATGAGTGTAGCGGCTTCAGTGGTTATACTTATCTCTGCGGGGCTCTTTGCCCGGTTCTATACCAAAACCATTGGAGTAGCACCTGGTGAGTTTGTAAGCCATACACTGCCCGATGGCTCTGAGGTGCATTTGAACGCGGCTACGAGCATATCCTACCAACCTTTTTGGTGGCGCCTCAACCGCGGTGTAGACTTACAAGGAGAGGCCTATTTTGTAGTGGCAAAAGGAGAGAAGTTTACGGTTAATGCCGTTATGGGCTCAGTTGAAGTTTTGGGAACAGAATTTAATATATATGCCCGAGACAATGGTTTTCAAGTGTTCTGTGAAGAGGGCAGGGTGAAAGTGACCAGTGATAAGCAAGCAGAAGGCAATGATAAAGAAGTAGTACTCACTCAAGGCCATTTGGCTAGCATTGAATTGAACCACCTCAATAATCCTGTGCTGCTCAAGCAAGTAGATGCGGTGCCCAATGAGGCAATTTTGTCCTGGAGAGCGGGACGCTTTTTATATGACAATATTTTGCTTTCTAAGGTGTTTGAAGATGTAGAAAGGCAATATGGCATCAGCATACTTTTAAACGATGTAGACATCAGCCAAAGGCCTTATAGCGGTTCATTTAGCAGAGACAAAGACCTTGAAGGAGCATTAGAGACTATTTGTCTTCCGTTGGCTCTGAAATTTGAAAAGCGCCAGGAGGGAGTCTACGGCATTAGTAATCGATAGAGTAAAACGTTTCAGGCGATTGAAAAAACGAGGGATCCTCATCATTCTATTTCTTTTTGCCCTTGTCAATCTGGCACAGGCGCAAGCGGTAAGGCTGGACTATGACGACCAGTCGCTCAATGATGTATTGCTCGATTTGAATGAACGACTGAAGGTTCAAATCTCCATAGATTCAGAAATAGCCAACCGCTGCGGGGTCACCATCCATCAGCGGTTTTCTTCTATGGACGCGGCCATGCAGGCATTAGCGGACTACTGTGAACTGGCTTATGTTAAAATAGATGGCGTGTATAGCTTCTACCCAAAACCAGAGGAAGCAATGCCTGAAAGCCCAAGACCTGACCGTCCCAAAACGAGGCCTCAGTACCTCTATCAAGGTGTGGTGGTGGCCAACTATTCAGATGAACCCGTGCCTTATGCACTTATGCAGTTTGGAGACCGGGGCATTGTGGCCGATGAAAATGGTCGTTTCTCATTCAAAAGCTATCGCAACCCCGAGCAAGGGCTTTTCAGAAGTCTGGGCTATGAAGTAAGCGATACCACCATCAACCCAAGTGCTTCACACAAAATATCACTAACACAGGCCTTGTATGAATTGGAGGCCATTGAGATTATTTCAGACACCTTGCAGCTGGCCACCCATATGGGTGAGAATGCTGGTCACCTGCGCTTTAATGACATCAGCAACAACCTGGTGCCTGGCCTCAGCAACAACCTCATATTTAACAATCTGAGGCTGTACCCTGGAGTAATGGCAGCAGGGGAGGCCATTACTGATTTTGTGATCTGGGGCAGTTATGCCGGCCAAAACTATGTGACTTATGACGACATTACCCTGTTCAACAGTTGGGGCATAAACGATGACATGGGCAGGGTCAATCCTTATATGATCCGCAATGTAGAAGTATACAAAGGTGCCTTCAATGTGCCTTATGGAGACCGAATTGGCGGTGTGGTGAAAATGGATGGGACCAGTGGCAACAGCAACCATTCTGAGTTTAACCTAAGCCTCACCAACCAATTGGGCAATGTTTACGCAAACCTGCCGGTGTTTGGTAAAGCCACTTTACAGCTGGCCGCACGCAAAACCCTTTTCGAGTCCTTTGACCTATCCAGCGGAGCCGATCAAAACCAACAACTGATTGTACCGACCTATGACTATACCGACTACAATCTGAAATTCGTAGCACCCATTGGCGAAACAGATCAGCTCACCATCAGCAGCATTTACAGTGAAGACAGCTATGATGGCAGGCTTCAGGAAGAAATCAGGCGTAGGGTCATTCAAGATCTAAAGCTCAACAGTACCCAATCAGGCGCTTCTGTGAAATATGAAAAGCGTTGGCCTAAAGGAGGTATTTCCTCAGTCACTTCATCTTACAGCCGCTATGACCCCACGGTCACGGCCAATTACTTCCTCAATTTCAATCAAGGCCCCATTGGTGATACACTTTTTAGTTATGCCTGGACCAACCCGATTGAAGAGACTAAGGTCAGCGTAGACCATGCATTTTCGGCCACAGAACGCTACCAGGCCAAGGTGAACCTGACGCACACCTACAATGACCTGTCCCTAAAGTCAACTGCAGATGAGCGCATCATCGATGATGACTCTGCCAGCGTAAGTCGCACCTCTGCTTTTGTGCTCAACGACTTTCAGGTTACTAAAGACTTTTCAGTGCAGTTAGGCCTCAAAGTGGATAAGGTGCGAGGCAGTGGCACTTACTGGCAGCCCAGAATCAATGCACGGTATGACATTAACCACCGTTGGAATGTTCATGCAGGCTGGGGAATGTACAACCAGTATATCTCCAAAAATATCTTTGTCGATGAACTCGGCAATCGCTCAGAGGTATGGCAAAGTGCTGATGGTATAGATAGACCAGTGCTATCCTCCACACATGGCGTATTCGGGTTAAGTTATCGCACTCCAGGCTTTGAATGGGGTGCTGAAGCCTTTTACAAAGAGTCGGAAGGGTGGGTGCGATACACCTTCAACAGAAACAGAGACATTGTATTCAGACCTGTACAAGCGAGTACCAGTGGCCTGGAGACTTATGTCAAAAAGACTGTTGGGAAGCATGAATTCAGAGGCTCCTATACTTTGCTCGATGTGGAAGAAAGTCTGCTTGATGTTTCCTTCAACACTGCTCGCCTGGCACCACAAAGTCAGAAACATGAGTTGAAATTCATTGCTTTGCTCGATCTAAAGCCATGGCAACTTTCGCTGAGTACTGTGTATGGTTCCGGTTTCCCCAACCGCATCATTGAGCGTGACAGGGCACAATTCGACATCTACCGCAGAACAGACCTTGCCCTTCAGTATAGCTTTTCCCTAAATCAGACAAATGTAGAAGCTGGCCTGTCTATCCTCAATGTGTTTGATCAAAGTAATATTCGTCTTAACCAGGCAGTGAACACCCCCACAGGCGGCTTGCTTAACACAACGGGAATTCCATTTACACCCACCCTTTATTTCAACCTGAAGTTCTAAATAGCGCTACAGTCTACAGCTAAAATTGTCATCGGCATCAATAGCACGATTATCTACTCTGGCAGGGCCGTATTTCAGCCTATAACAATAACCTCAGTAGAAAATGAAAAAATTAGTAATCCTGTCGATTGCGCTTTTCACAGCCTTTACGACTTATGCCAATGGGCCGAAATACGCCTCAGACAAGACCAAAGAAGTAATAGGGAAGATGATTGAAGCCCATGGCGGCTATGAACGCTGGAGCCAGTTAAAAACCCTATCATTTACCACGGTGATGCATTCAGCCTCACTGCCCACGCTTCACTTCTGGATCAATGACCAGGTAATAGACATGAAGACCCGCAGAACCTACCAGGACTGGCCCGTGGTACAGTCTAAGATGAGCTATGATGGAGAAAAAGCATGGTCGGTAGACTGGCGTGTAGGCAACCCACCAAACCACCAGCACTCAGTATTCTTTTATTACATGAATCTACCCTGGCTCACGCAAGACGATGGTGTGATACTTGGTGAGTCACAACTCGTTGATCACAAGGCCTTTGACAACAAAGTATATAAGGTACACATGAGCTATGAAAAGAGTCCTGTTTTGGGCAAGTCTGCAAAGGACACTTATGACCTCTACATAGACTCAAAAACATATCAGCTGGTGGGTTATGAATATACCGTGGGCTACGGCCCGTTACTCGACATCATGGGCATACCTAAAAGCAAAGAGGTATTCGGACCGGTTTTTCGCAAAAATGCCTATTTCGTTGACTACGATGGCCTCAAATTCGCGGCATTATTCTCTACCCACTCAGCTGATTTGACGCAACAATATGGCGACCATGTGATCTATAGTGTTGAGCTGGATGCACCCTTTGACGAAAGTCGAATGAAAATGCCAAAAAATGCCGTGATAGACACTGGCAAGGATGTAAGAAAATAGGTTTGAGTTACAAGTTGATTAGTGAAAAAGGGCCGCCTTATGGGTGGTTCTTTTTGTACTTACTCAATAAATACATCTGGTTGCCTACAATTATTCGGGTGGGAAGGTCAGCCCTGTTGTGCAATATTCAATTATGCGGCTATTGGTAGCCAACTATACGCTTACGAATTTTTCAGAATAAACATCAAGCGAAAACCTTTTGAACTTTTTTGCTAAAAACCGCGGGTTTGAACGATTTCGATTTTTCGAATGCCTGATTTGACATTTTGCGGTAAAGTGCCGGTGAACTCACTAGTTTCTGAATGGATTCGGAGATTAACTCTATTTCTGAACTATCAATTAAGAAGCCATTTATACCATTTTCTACTAATTCCAATACGCCTCCGACAGGTGGGGCAATGCACGGCAGACCGTAAGCCATACCTTCCAAAAGCGTCATGCCAAAGGTTTCTACATGTTTACGCGGGTCTGACAGATTTACAACAATTGAAGCCCTTGAATAAAATTGGTGAACATCTCTTTGAGCAGAATGGACCGTCAGGTTTTCCGGGCCTAAATCATCTTTGAAAATTCTCTCAATCTCTGCCTGTGTTGCGTTTAATACCAGGTCGAAATTAAGGTGGGGGCATTTTTTCGCCAACTGAAAAAACTCAGTGATACCTTTATAGCCTGCCAAAGAACAAATCATTAGTATAGACTTCTGATCTCGTGCTGACTTTTTATGAGCTTCAGCCTTATTTAGAAAACCATGAGAAAGGCTATTATGAATGGTTACCGTTTCTATGTTTCCGAAGGCCTTCTCTTCTTTTAAAAAGTGAGAAACATAAATGGTCTTTGAGGCCGTCAACCTCACCACACCAAAAAGCCACTTTTTCAACCACCATGGCGCTGGTGCAAGAGATACCTCATGCAAGTGGTAGACAACCTGCTTTCTCATAACCCAGCCCGAAAGAGATGCCCCAAAAGGCAAAACAGTACTTATGTAAAAAACGGCCGGTTGGCCCAGGTACTGAAGAAGCTTAAAAAAGAGCCAAATTTGACTGTAGAGATATGAATTAAAACTCTTCCAACGTCTTGTATAACGACTATAAGGAAGTGGAATGATGTTTACTCCTGGAAGGTCAGATAAAAAGCCTTCATAGTCAATTGTAGCAGTATACAGGTCTATTTGACAGGCTTCATCCTTCAATGCTTCAATGGCCTGAGACAATACCCTGGTGCTTCCGCTTAGGTCATTTCTCATGTGCACAATCACTACCCTTTTCGTAGGGGTTTGCTTTTCTTTAACCATCAACTAGCCTAGCATTGGAAGCTGCAATGATAAGAAACTTTTATGCGCTCTAGAAATTTATTGAGTGGTCTAATTAACCATTGAAGTATTTAACTGATCATGGTGCTGTGAACCACTGGTTTTGATCTGAGGATTTTGAACCTTTGAAAATACTTTTGTTCATTTGCCCACTTGAGAAGAAGGAATTTTGAGAATTGAGCTCAGTATTATCTATGTGAACTATTACTCTAAGTCAGAACTAGAGCGTTCACTGGCTTCTGTTGAAAAGTTCACTAAAAGTGCATTCGAAATCCTCATTGTTAACAATTCTCCCTTAAAGGAAAATTTTGACAACCTCGAATCCGAGAATGCCCATGTAAGAACCATTAATTCTGCTGAGAATTATGGTTTTGGCAAAGCATGCAACATGGGTATAAGCCAGGCAAAAGGCAATTTCATACTCTTACTCAATCCGGATACTTTTTTAAAAGACAATGCCATAGATTCTTGCCTGGAAGCTTATAAAAAGCTTGATCCTGAAAAAACCGGAGCATTCACTTGTAGGCATATCAATGAAGACGGGAGTTTTCAGTATAGCAGTTGCAGAAGGGGAGACTTGCCACGTTTTCCGTTCATTCGGGTGCCATGGAAGAGGGCTTCCCTCTCGGCTAAAGACTATATGAATAGCTCCGAAAAGCTTCAGTCAGTTCATGGTAGCTCTGGATATACTTATGCAGTTCATGGGTCGTTTCTCATGGCCAGGAAAGAGCTCCTTGAGCAAACCCCTTTTGACGAAGACTTTTTTCTATATTCAGAAGAAATAGACCTTTGTAGAAGGCTTAATGCAAAAGGGAAAAAGTCGTATTACTATGCTGAGGCCACCATCGTACACTCCTCACATCGTGCCAATGAAAGCGCTTCCATTCGAAATCAAATGTACTTGTCTTCTGCACTGCTGGTGTTAAAAATGTATGGTAAGGGGCTTTTCCTATTTTATCACGGCCTTAGGGTGTTGAGAACCTTGTGCCTATCGGTGTTGATCCCCTTTTTACCTGTGACTATTAATGCGGGTTTGAAAAGCCATTTGAGTGATGCCAAACTGTTTTCAAAAGACTATTTGAAAATCCTGAGATACAAAAGAGGCATCAATAGCCATATACCGTTGAAAAGCGCTGCTCTGAATTAAACCCAGATCATGCATTGACAATATTCCACTTAAGCATTCGCTTATACCGGGTGCCATGGTTTATAGGGGTGATTGTTGTGTAAAAAATGACCTTACATGTCTTATTCTAAGCATAAGAATCAACATGGCACCGAAACATATAGCAATACAAACTCCCAAAAGGCCAAGCGGTTTTATCAAAATAAATGAAAGGGCAATTACTGTGAGAATGCCAATGATGGTAGTAGTGGCCAGTGCCTTCGACTTCTTTTCGTAGGTGTAAGGAATGCCCAGATAAATCGACAAAATGATAAGAAAATTGGCCACGGCAAGCCACGGCATGTATTGAATACTTTGGCTCAAATCGGGGAATAGAATGGGCATAAGCACAAATGAGGCCATCACAAATAGAATAATACCTAAGCTAGTAAAAGAGCCTACCTTAATGAGTAGTGCCCTGAAGCTTTGCGCATTATTCTTCAGATCGATCATGGATAGAAAATGGTCCTGGGCCGAAAAGAAATAGAAAATGCCAAGGAAATAAATGGCAGTTGCAAATTTTTCAGCTATGGCAAAGACACCGTTCATTTCATAGCCCAGTTCTGCGGTTATGATGTATTTGTTTATGTTAATGAGCATCATCCAGCCAAGGGCGTTGAAAATCAATGGATAGACGTAGTTCAAAATGGTCTTAAAATGGTCTCTGCTCAGTGCTGACATGGCAAATTGCGACTTCCTGAATCCTTTCCAAATGCATAAAATAAGGACTACACCGTTGGCCATGGCAAATGAAAAGAGGACGTTTTGCAATTTGGATTCCGTATAAAAAACGGCCCATAGGGTAGATGCTGAAAATATGACCGACCGCAGTATGGTAACATTGGTGTAGAGTTTAATGTGCCCGTTGCCACGAACAATTTGCATCATGGTACCAAGCAATATCTGACTGATGAGAATAAGGCTGCCTATCCAAAGTAAAGGGTGGGGGGATAGAAAATAGAGCAACAAGGTGGCCACACTCACAAAAACTATCATCACCATGGTGAGCAATGCACTAATTGTAACACCAATGGTTTTTTGCTTTTCGTCCGGATCACTTAGCCACCTGTAGGCAGCATCTCCTAGTTGGAGCGAGAAAACCGGAACCAGAATTGTAACTGTGGAAAGCACCAGGTCGTATTTACCCGTATCTGACAAGCCCAGTTCCACTGCTATTATTGGGAATACCAGCATGGAGATGATCTTGCTGGAATAGGTGCCAAGGGAGTAAATCAGGGCATTGCGACCTATGGCTTTGTCTGGCAATAACGAGGACAATAGTTTTTTCAAAAGATGAGATTGATTGTTAATGCTCTCGCCTTAGGTATCCCATAATGTTGAAAGTGGCATTTTGGCCAAAAAAGTTGACCCATTTTTCCTCTATACTAAACCCTGAGTATTCATTGGTGATTTCCTTTAATGCCCTCACGGGGCCTCCATTGAACTGTTTCTTATTGATGTTCAATTGATCCAGTATGCCATCTTCAACAATGTAATATGATCCGATGGAAACCAATTTGTTAAACTTGTCAAAGGCCAACTTAACGTCTTCATAGGTATGTGAGCCATCATCTATTATCAGTACTTTCTCAAAGCTCTCGGCATCAGAAACAGGATAGTTTTGCCATCCACCTTTATAAAGGGATATATTCGGACAGCTTAAGACTGCTTCAGAAAGGTCATTCTGTTGCAGATCTATGGTATGTACAAGGCCTTGCCCTAAAGCACGAAGCAAATCGGCAAAGTACAAGGCGGAACCACCTTTTCTCGTACCAATTTCGATGATGAGATCAGGCTTTATTTCCGACACTATCATCTGATACGACACCAAGTCAAATGGGCATTTGAGCATTGAAACACCCCGATATGTAATGTGGTGATGCGCTTTGTTGATAGATTCCAAACTCGTCTGAAATGGCATCTCGCCATCATATTTGGATCTTTTACCATTAAATAGACCATCGAAAAGACTCATACAAATTACTTAAGTAGGTTTCTAAGTTTGAAAATCACTTTTTCAAGCAGACTTTTATGTGTGTTTTGGTAGGTAAGCATACTGTTTTTTGTGCCTGGTAAGGAAGCCAAATCAGTACATATCCCAATAAAGTATTGTGTGTGAGTATGAGGGTCAACTAGCTTGTAGTTGTCAAAATTGCCCCTGTACTCCTGCAGTTGACTATTATCATCTCCATCTGTGAGAATCAATGAAGCATTGATTGTTTTCTGAAAAAGCAAAGACACCTTCTTGAAATGGGCATTGAGTAAGCCTAAAAATTCTTTTTTACTTAATTCAACTGGGTGAAATGGATTTCTGCCACGAGAAGCATGTTCATGTTCACTAAGACCATCGGGTGTTGAGATAAGCAGCACACCCTTAGGTTTCAAAACCCTTTTCAGCTCAGAAATGGCCTTGTCATGCTCAACAATGTGCTCTATCGTCTCAAAACAGGTAATCACATCGAATGAGTTATCAGGGAAATCCAGGGAGCGAATATCTCCTTGAATAAACTCAACATTTTCCTGCTGATAGGCCTTTTGAGCATGTGTAATCGCTTCTTTTGCAACATCTACACCAACTACCCGTTTTGCGGTTTTGGCCATCAGAGCCACTCCATAACCTTCACCTGAAGCTATGTCCAATACATGCTTGTCCTGCACAAAGTCCATAGCCACGTAGTAGCGGTGCAAGTGTTCATAGGTATAGTATTCATTGACCTGGGTGACAAGCCTCTCTCCGGTAAACTTCATTGAGGCTGAATAGTTTTTGGTTTTATAATCATGCCTTGACAGGTTGGCAAACATAGTACACTGGTGCCTTTGCTTTTAGCAAATTCGTCATGAATTTTTTGTTGAGCTTCAAAGCCGGGGTATCCATAATCGTCAAGAATGATCAATCCACCCGGTACTATCTTATCCCACAAAAATTCAAGGGCGGCCTTCTCAGGAATGGCACTATTCAAATCCATGGACACAAATGCGATTTTGTCTAAATTAAGAGCAGGCAGTATTTCCGGTACTATGCCTTTGACAACTCTGACATTTGGTCTGCTTGAAAATTGATTGAGCACATCTTCATAAACCTGACCCCACAGGGCATTGGACTTCACACCCGGTTGTTCTCTTTTATATTCACTATCCGTTAAAACATCAGGGATCACCCCTCTGAAGCTATCTATCATCACAAAATTTCTTTCTTCTTTTTCGAATTGTAGATAATCCATAATTGTGGTTGAAAAAAATGCAGTTCGTACACCAAACTCCACAAAATCTCCAGCCAGTTTCAAGGCTTGTTGCGCAGCCCAGCACAGTGTATGCAGTCTCCACTCTAAATCCACACCTTTCAGAAATCGATCCTTATCAGTTGCTTTACCAAGATGATAGGCTTTCATAAAGGCAGTGTCCCGCATAAAAGGAGTAAGGTTATAGGTAAAGAGGTTGTCCTTTGCGTAACTCAAGTCCTCCTTTATAATGACGTGAAGCTTCCTTCCCAAAAACCTGTTTACCACCTTAGCAAATAGCGCAAGCATTTTATTGTTACTCATGAATCGAGAAGTCATTCGAGAGAAAATTAGAACTTTTTCAAGTTGGCTAATTTAACCAAATGTATCAATCATTGATGAACGACTGACTTTGTCTTCTTTGGACTGACTTGTTAAGCAGATAAAAAACAATAGGTATAGTTAGCATCGCATCAAAATGTGAGTAAATAGAGTCAATTTCACCTCTGCTATCAATCTAGTATAAGGTTCAGTGAAGAATATTTATATCTCAATTGTCCCTGTTTGAGACACTAAGCCTAAAGTTGTTTTTCTTCTTGAGAAAGAATGATTCGAAATACTTATATGAAAAATGTGATGCTAAAAAAGTGATTGATACTACCAGGAGGTTTATGATGAGAATGGTTAGCACATCTGATTTCAGATTGAGTTTCAGGAATGTAAATACCACGAAGTTTAATACAATTGTATGGAGCATATAAATGCCATATGAAATCTGGCCCAGGTAGTTGATCCCTTTGTTCTTTACTACGAATGGTTGTTTTAGGTTCGATATGATTAAGATAAACATACTGAATGCGGCAGTTAGGGTTAGGTCATAAACGAGGACAACATCGGATTTTAGGAAATCAGTGAAGAACAGCATAAGTACCACAATTGAGATTATGATTTTCAATGCTTCACTTTTCAAGATGGAATCGAACCATCCCTTCTCATAACAGATAGCCGTAAGTCCTCCACAAATCAGAAAAAAGTACTGCAAACCAAAATCCCTGAAAAAAGACACATACTGGATGTGAAAAAGAAGAACAGAGATGACAAAAATGACGGCAAGTACTCTTGCAAAGTGTTTCGTTTTTGTGAATAAAAGAAGAGGGGCAATGCCTAAGTAAAACTGCTCTTCAATGCCTATAGACCATAATACCTCCAATATACCCCCAGGCTGATAAGTTGATAATACGTTTGGTGCCAAAGCGGCTATCATGAGCGCACCTTCAGCCAGCGTATACTGATTATCAAATGCAACATTTAGCTGCGGTAATAGAATATGGTAGAACAAAAGACCAAATAGCCCCACGGAATAGTAAAGAGGCAGAATTCTTAGTGCCCGTCTTGCATAGAAATTTTTAATGGAAAAAATTTTGTTCCTTTTTTCAATAAATATGGAGCGAATGATGAGATAGCCGCTTAATACAAAAAAAGCATAAACAGCTTCTGTCGATTTATGAAGGATGGGAAGATCAGATAAATAAGATAAGCCTTGGTTTTTGGAAAGTCCTGATGTGTGATCAAGCATCACAAGAATGGCAAGTCCTAACCGCAAAGCATTAAGATTCGGTAGATGGCGTTTCTCCTGGGCACCTATATGATGTTGTCTTTGGTCGATTTGGCCTTTGCTTAATGCATTGCAATGATCAGCACTTAGTTGTTAGAAAGAAAATTCAATCGCTAAAAACAGCTCAACCCAATCAATTTACAATTAGTTATCTCTGGTTTTTATTAATGCTTTTTTGTCGGAAATAGGGGTTTGTCCTAAGCAACTGTTTTAATACCTTCGATTTACTTTTCCTGAAGAATGAATACATTACTTTTTGTTGGCCACCCAGGGCATGAATTACTTGCTTTTAAGTTTCTCATTTAATACAAGCCAAAAGTCATCTATCTAACCACTGGCTCGGGCAATAAAGATCAGCCCAGAATACAAGGGTCCATCGACCTGTTGACATCCCTGGGTTTAGAAGTATACACCCCCTTCGAGCCTTTCACTGATAAGGATATCTATAGCCTGATTATTGAAGGTGATTTTGAACGATGTATCATGGTCAAAGAAGCTTTAAAGTCCTTTGTGAAGGAACACAACATACAGCGTATGGTAGGTGATGCGCTGGAAGGCTTCAACCCATCTCACGACTTGTGCAGGTATTTCATCAATGGCTTAGTAGAAGATCTCGCGGATGAACACCCAATGATGAATTATGACTTTCTGCAAGATGAAATTTTTAAGAATAGTGCCCATAAAGCAAGTGAGCCAGATATTTTGCTCCATCTTAACACGGCCGAGATGGAACAAAAACTAAGTGCTTGTCTTAAATACAGTGCTCTAAAATTTGAAGTAGACCGATTTTTCGAACAGTATGGAGTTGATTTTTTCAGGCTTGAGCACTTCAGGCAAATCATCGACAACAAAGTGATAAAAACCTGGGAAGGCAATATGCCTTTTTATGAGACACATGGAAGGAAAAGGGTAGAATAGGGAATATATGAGCGGGCCATACTTTTTGAAGATCACATGAAACCCATTGCCCAATTACTCCTTGGACAGGGTACCTAAATGAATATTCTTATCACCAATGTAGAGATGGACGGATACAGTGGCACCACACTGTATGTGAAAGAGCTGGCATTGGGTTTACAAAAGCGCGGCCACACTATTGAGGTGTATACCATGAGAATTGGCCCGATTGGAAAAGAGCTGCTGGAGCATGACATTCATGTTACTACCAGTATGAAAAAACTCGCCAAACCTGATATTATTCATGCCCATCATAACATTACAGCATGGCCGATATTGCGAAGGTTCTCCCAATCACCAATGATCTTTTGGGTTCACAGTAGGCTTAGCCCTTTAAATATTCCCCCACGACATAGAAATATCATACAGTACATGGCGGTTGACTTCAATTGTCAGGAGCGATATGTGACTGAACATGGTTTTGACCCAGGTTCTGTAAGTGTCATCTATAATTGGGTGAATTTAGATCGTTTTAAACTCAAAGAGCACACCGCTTCAACACTTAAAACTGCTCTGGTTTTTTCTAATTATGCCAGTGATCAAAGTGGCTATTTGCCGGTAATCCGATCGGCCTGCAAACAGCTGGGCATACGGCTTGACGTAATGGGGCAGGGTACCCACAGCGAGCAAAATGACCCTGAAAATTACCTGGGAAACTACGACCTGGTTTTTGCCAAGGCCAAAGCGGCCATGGAAGCCATGGCCTGTGGCTGTGCCGTAGTGATATGTGATTTTACCGGCCTGGCAGGTTTTGCAAGTCCTGAAAATTTCGACAAGTTCAGAAGTCTCAATTTTGGCATGAAGCTGATGACTCGGCCAATTCAACCAAATCTTATTGCGAACGAGCTTGAAAAGCATACTTATGAAGATACTAACAAGGTTTGCAACCGAATTAGGTCAGTTGCTGACATGAATCTCTGTATTGGGCAAATACATGAATTGTATTTAGAAATTGCGGAGAAGCATAGGCTGGGTATTCAGGGAGATTATGGCTTTAATTTGAGGAATTTCTTCGGTTGGCGCGGTGCATCCTTTAGAATCTGGATAGGGCTTTGGGCTCACTTAAAATTCCCGTTACTGCACAGTTGGTTTAAGAAATTGAAGGGCTCTACACATTAGCCTAGCACAGTGCCAGTGGTTGTGAAAATAATTTTCAACAAACAATTGAATGCCTTTCAAATCCAACTGGATAAATTGGCATTCGGAAGGCTTAGTACATGACAAGGAAAAAGTTCGTCAGAGTTATCAGTATCAATATTGGAATCATGGGCGCCTTGGTTTTGCTTGTTGAGCTCATATTCGGTGCATGGCTAATTCCTGCAAATCAACTGAACTTCTTTGGCGTCTCGTCAAACATGGACGAGTACATTGAAGTAAGTAATCTTACAGGGCCTCCTGTAGTCATACATCATACCCGTGACAGACATGGATTAAGAGGGCAGAGCACTTTCAATCAACCGGAGAAAATTGATATCCTGACCATAGGAGGCAGTACCACTTTCCAACAAGACATAGATGATGCCGATACCTGGCAGGAGCATTTAGAAGCCAAGCTCAAATCTGCGGGTAAGATGTTAACCATTTCCAATGCCGGTATAAATGGTCATTCAACTCACGCACACATCAAGGCTTTTGACACCTGGTTTTCAACCATTGAAGGTTTGCAGCCTCGTTATATTCTGTTTTACATCGGTGTAAATGATTACCTGCCTAGACCATTTTTACTAGGAGAGAATGTAAAAACGAATAGGCTAAAGAGCACTTTGCAGGACAAATCGGCCATATACAACGCCTTGAGGAGGGCGAAGGGCGCTTATTTGGCCAGTAAAAATGATTTCGATTCCGACATTATAGACTTCAGTAAATATGAGTTTACAGAAGAATCATTGTTGACCGAAGCATATAGGGAATTTTACTTGAATGAGTTTGTGCCTGCCTTTAAAACACGTCTGCAAAAACTCATTGCCCTTAGCCAGGCTATGGGGGCGGAACCTGTATTCATTACGCAGCCTATGGCCTTCTATCGATATCAAAATGGAGCATTGGTAGGGGTTTCCAATGCTGGTCATGATTTTGTGAGCAAGCAGCCCGTGTCGGGGTCGGATACCCATGAGCTCATCACATATCTCAATGAGGCAATGCATGAGGTCGCTCTAGGTTATAAGGTAGTAGACCTTACTGATTTGCAGGTTTGGTCACCAACTGATTTTCGAGATTGGATTCATAACAGTTCAACCGGAACAGAAAAAGTGGCCCATGAAATATGGAAACAATTGGGTGACTATTTAAAATAGGTAGTCGAACCTCCGATGCATATTTGTAATAAGACTTATTGTATAAGACACCTAATCTATGAATAAAGACAAAGCAAAGAGCAGCTCCATGAACCTCGTATTAATCGAGCAACATGCAACCCAGAATGAATTGGCCAGATGGACCTATCAAGCTGAAATGCAAATTGATTTGTCTACTGGTGTCTCAGAGACTCTGGAGGTAACCGTATTTACTCACGAAAGTGACACAAGTGTGGATCTTGCCATGGTCAATATGACTCTCTCGTTCAATGACCTTGACGGGAAGGCATATCAGTTTCAGTCAGTTCTTCATAATGTTAAAGCAGTCGGTACAAGTGAGCCCGTGGTTAAAATAGGGGTTTCCGAAAAACCAAATACCGTACCCGAGACCTGGTGGACTTTGCAGGAGGGTACTATTCATGCGCTCAAGCAAATTGCCGCAGGAAGCACCAAGACTTCTGTCACGATTTACGTTCAACTTTCCGGACTGAGTTTGCCTTATGTTCATGCCATCAATACTTCTGTAGATTCTTCAATGGGGGAGATCCGCTTCATAGAAGCACTGCATCCTGCCCCCAAGTACAGTGGGGATTTTGAGCCCCTTGGCAGTGGTAAGCAATTCTCCTCAATGGAAAATGCCTGTCAGGCAGTGATTGCACGCGGGTTACCCTTACCAATGAAAAAGGTGGGAATGGGTTGTGAGATCAGCTTTAAGTATATTCCGGCTGGTAGTTCACTGGCAGTTCAAATTCCTGTTGGGATTGTCCCTTTTACCCTGATTGACGACAACAAGTCGTTTGCCAGTGTTTTAAGTAATTTGATATTGGCCTGGCTTAAAGTACAAGGCATTGCTCATGCAAAGAAGGAGGAGTTCCTATTCAACCTGTCTATATATGCTCCTGATGAAAACACCAAAACTCCTTGGCTCATAATGAACAAAGTGGTATTGCCTTTGGAAAATGTTCATATTCCTCACTGAAGCTTCGGGCTCCAACTTTGCCAGAGGTGCATTGAATAAATCTGCAGGAGTATTTTATTCTAAGCAGCGTCAGGCCAATTAACCAAATAGGGGTGATGCAATGGTATAACCCGCATGAACGAATTCATTCAGGCAGTAGAATGGGGGGTGACCATTCGAACGCATGCCACAGCACCAAAATTCCAACCATATCAAACCAGAACCCGCATGACTGATCATCATTCAGCCATGCAGGTCCTGATAAGACGCGGTGCGAGGTTTTCCCTCTGAAGAGTTTATGAGTGCTTAATCAGCCCCTACAATTCTTCTGCCCTTGAGAATACCGTCTTTTGTGGCCAGTCCATAGATATCGACAGCTTTGACATCAAAAGCCTTACCTGCAAAAAGATTTTTCAGAATTTCATCCAATGGGAACTTACCACTTCCTCCTGAGTTATTGTCACCAGCTGGTGGCTCAAAGTCCCATTCAAAAAAGAAGGCAAAATCAAAGTTATGCTCGTATATCTCACCATCTCCACCCTGAACTTTATTAGCCACAGTCACCTGAGTTTTTGTTGAAAGAACATTGACTTGTCTCACCCCCACAGCGTTGTTTTTAAGGTCTTGTTCAAGGTTCAGCGCTTTAGGGAGGAGTTTTTTGGCCAGACTTAACAGTTTATTAAATTCCTGATTGGCCGTGCTATTGTTAATGTCATATTTGAAAATAGTTAGAAATTTATCCTTTGGATTTCCAAATGGAAAATTAACAGGTGCTGCGGGAACACCAACAACCTGACCCTGGGCATTTACAGAGTAGCCCTTGTACTCAAAAACCGTAGTGGGTTGCAGGGCACCGAAGTCATAGTCAAGAGGGTGATCAAATTCGTAGGTGACCGTATTAATTCCCAGTTCAAGGTAGTCTCCAGAGGTTGATTTACTCCAGCCTATAAACCTCTTTTTTTGATATTTCACTTTGGTGCCAATCTCGTCCCAGAGCAGAAAGTTTTGATTCCAGAATTGGGTTTGAACCCTGTGCGTTCCATCATGGTAGTCGTTGCATTTCTCCCTGTTTCCAAAATATGATTGCCAGATACTGGCAGCATTGTAATTACAGAGTTGCAGAGATTTGGCCGCGAGAAATATCTCCGGTGTAGTTGGGGTAGAAGTACCAGTTCCTCCGGTTCCGCCACCACTTGATCCTCCTCCATTACATGGATCGTCCTCATTTAAATCCAGACTTGCATAGTGGGTGATTTCATCGGTTACGGGATATTCCATTAAGTCAACACTTTCAATGGCAATGTCCTGGTTGCATGTTCCTGCCAAAGACTCTGAAGAAGGTTGTAGAGATTCGAAATGAGCCGTTCTCTTTTTCAGAAAGCTGTCATCTGTGAGCAATCCTTCTTCCAATTCGATCAAATATTCATTGAGTAGGTCTTCATTAGCAATGTCACTTACAAAAATGCCTTGCGTGGTGTAAACATAAACCTGGTTTTCTACATAGATGGCCCTGTCCAAATTGAGTATTGAGGCAAACCTGGAGCTGAATATAAGATCATCATCAAGGTCTAAATCATATTCATCCTGGTACCGAAGGTTGTACAAAGGCCCTTTGGACTGAATTCGCGCAAGCTTCTCAGATAAGAATTGATCAATGGCCGCTTCTTCATTTTCTTTAAGTGGAGGCTGCAATGACTGAAAACCATTGGCCATTTGACTTCGTACAAATGCATCCAGTTCTGATCTTTCACCGTCTAACAGTGATTGTAGACTTGCCTTACTTTTGAAATGGAGCTTACCATTAGTCAGTGTCGTTACTTCTGTCGATTGAGAGGGAAGGGGAACCATGGCTTCCTCTTCGGTACAGGCATAGAGAAAGGCCATCAATACAACCATGAGCAGGTAATTTGATCGGTAGTAGTTTAATCGTTTGATCCTCATAAAGATTTGAAATTTAGGTTAGGTTGATTTAATGAATAATTATCAAGTGATATAAGTGTAAAACCAATATCCTTTAATTAAACACACTTATTATCAATAATAAATAAATCTGAGCTTGGATAAAAACGACAATTGAAGAAAATAACTTGTTATGATACCATCAAATCACCAACTCTCTCAAAAAAAGCAATCGTATAGTACAACAAAAATAAACAGCCATAAAATCTTATGCTTAGCGCAGGGAACTGCCGGCACTGCACGAAGCTTGCGCCATATAGCTCGAGCGATGGTGCAGCGGCTATTTAACATAACATGTTATTATATAACGGACGTGGCTGTAACTGCCTAGAATCACGCATTTCCATGCGTTTGTTATATAATTTGATAAGCGTTATGTTACTTTGCTTTGCTCAGGCTGTATCGGTTTTCAATGGACTTCGCGAATTCCGCTTCGCTTCATTTGGTTAAAGTTGCGAACCTCCCGCAGCGCAGCGAAGTGGGGGAAACGCCACTTTAAATCAGGGTAGGGTGAAGGACCTTTTCTTTTTTTCAGGGCGGGGCATCGCGGCCCCGACCAACTGGCCAAGAGAGAAAAATTTATTCCTAAACGAAAACCTATGAGCAAAGGAGATATAAGAAGACAGTCAATATTTGACAAATACACTAATAACCTCAACTTATTAATTGATAATGAAATTCTTCAAGAAGAAAGAGGAAGGTACATTTGTCCTATTTGCTTGGAATCTCATGACTCGATCAAAACTGAAGGAAATAGTTTAACTCTTGAGGATGCACCGCCTAAGTCCTTAGGAGGTAAGGCAAGAACATTAACTTGTCAGACTTGTAATAACACTTGCGGACGTCAAATTGATTTCCATCTGACTGAGAGGTTGAGGGAACTAGATAGTGGAGAGTTTAGACCAGGAACTATTACCAAAGTTCTTGTAAGAATTTCAGGAGAAACCCTTAGAGGAACTGTTGAGGTTTTAGAGGATGGGACTTTGGTTATGAATCATAGTCCAAAGAACAATCACCCAGGAGAACTAGAAAATACCATGATTCATACACAAGGTGGCAACACAATCAACATGGACTTTCTAAAAAGTAGAGTAGTACCAGAGAGAATGGGGTATGCTCTTTTGAAAACGGGTTATTTGCTGCTATTTGAAAAGTTTGGTTATGATTTCATACTAGACCCTAGCTATGATATTGTACGGAAACAATTGCTTGAACCTGAAAAGGAAATCTATCCAGAAGGCTTTTGGACTGTTCAACCTTTCCCCGAACAATTTCATGGTGTATATGTAGTCCAAGATGAGGGTATTGAGAGTATTGTAGCTATTTTTCAATTAGATACAGGTATTTCAAAACGAGTATTTAGCGTCTTCTTGCCTTTACCGATTCGACCCATTGAGGAAGTCTTGCAAAAAATGAAAGCGAAAATGGGCCCAAGTGGAGAGGCCCCTTTTGGTTTATATCCGCCCCCTGATCATAAAACTGACTTTCTTAATGATCCAGATGAAATCAATGCTCTAATAAAGTGGATTGACGAGAGAAAATAATATTAATAGTAGATAATCGAGATGAGTCTAGTTTTATCCTTTACCTAACTCTTCAATCTTCTCTTTACAGATTCTTTCAGTCAGCTCCTTGAGTAGTTGAACCCGTTCGCTCAAATAGTATAATTCAAACTTCTCAACTATGAAACTTTTTGAATATCGAGCCTCGATATAAGACTTCTTAAGCAGTTCAAAGAGTCGCTTTTCCTCATCAGTTGATTGTGGAAATACTTGAAGAAAATCAGAGTGTTGTTTTGCAGCTTGTTGCCCCATATCCTCAATATCATGAGTCCTTGGCTTGTAATCTGTGAAGACTAACAACACAGCAGCATAGTAGCGTTCTACGGACTGATGAAGTTCGAAAATGGCTTTATTCCAACTTTCTCTTTTATAGGCATTCTGAAAGTCGATCCAGAATTCATTAGCACTTGAAAACCAATGATCAAATTCTTCCTGAGCCTTGGCTTGACGTTCAGTAGGAGAGAGCTCTTTTGGCTCACTTAACTCACAGTTCCCTGAGTCGTATAAAATGATACCTTCATTCAGAATATCGAGAAAGAAGTAATTCTGCTTCTCTATTCGGTCGTTTACAAAGCCAATACTGTGATGAATAATGTTGGTCTTAGTGATTTCCTTGTGATCTCTTAATTGGGCTTCCAAGTCGCGCCATTTCTTATTTCGTTTAGCTGACTTCCGATCTGCGGTAATTACAAGTATGTCATAATCACTTACATACTCATGATTCTCTTGATAATCTTCCACCCATTCCCCCCTTGCATAGCTTCCAAAGAGGATGATCATCTCTGCAGGTGCTTTACTCAGGATGATCTCGCAAACGGTTGAGAGTTCTTCTTGTTTTACTTGGGGTAAATGTGAAAAGGTAATTTTCAAGTTAGGTAATTTAATTGTCTGCTTAAAGGGCTTCTATCTTGTGGTCTTTTCTTATGTAAAAGTTCATACTTCAAAACTAAGAACATTCATAGTCACTTTCGCGCCACCTTTAGATATAATCACGATATGCTGGTTTTAATCTTTAAGATACACAATCTTCACTAGCAATTAAATTCCGTTTGTTGAATTATTCATGTCGATAGTTAGTCATCTGATGTCGTTTATATAATTTTATGTAACTTGAACTAAGTTAAGAATGGCGTATGCATGAACTTGTTTGTATCACTATCATTTCCATCAGTCTGGTTTTCGGTATTTACTTCATCTTACTTTACATGAAAGAAAAAAGACAGTCAATGCAAACTATGATCTTGTATAAAGAAATGAGTCATCGAGTCACAAATAGCCTCGCATTATTGGGTAACGTGATGAGCCTTAATGAAAGCCAATCATCAAGCAAAATTGAAAAGGTGTCCATTAATGGAATTATGAATAGGGTACGATCAATAGAACATTTACATAGGCTATTGTATTCCAGTCCTGATAACGATAGTGTAATTCACGTTGATCAATACTGTGAGTTAATCATAAAAAACGTCATTCAAACTTATCAAGGTCCAAATGGTGGAGAGGAAGTAGCTACGGAGATGGATATCCCCCCCTTAGTAATAGATAGTAATAGGTGTAGTCTCATAGGTTTGTTGCTTAATGAACTTCTAACCAATTCGTTTAAACACGCCATAATGAGCTATTCAATTAATAAACCCAAGATCACCTTAAGCATAGAAAGATTAGAAAAGGGCCAGATTAGTTTCTTCTACAGCGACAATTTTGATATTGAAAGAGGGAAAGCAATGAGTAATTCAAATTTTGGAGAAAAACTAATTTCCATGTGTGTCCAGAGTTTGAACGGTCATATGACCAAAAACAGAACGCATGATTTTCAAATGACATTTCCTTATGGATACTAAGAGTCAAACTATTTTTATAGTAGAGGATCAATATATTACCTCAGAATACTATCGTGATTCGCTCAAATCTCACGGTTTTGAGAATATAATCGTTTCTAACTCTGGTGAAGATGCAATCGAAACATTAAACCGAAAAGGCATGGGTGAGAAAATTGGTGTTTGTCTTATAGATATTGATTTGAAAGGTGCGTTAGATGGTATTCAAGTAGCTAGAGCAATACGAAACTCTAAATTTAATATCCCTGTAATTTTTCTTACCGCCCATGCCTCAAAACACCTAATGGAAATGGCTCTGGATGTTGCCCCAATTGCCTACTTGATTAAGCCAATTGAAACACTTCAACTTATAATTATGATCAATCATGCACTATCTCAGGAAAAAATAGAACAATCAAAACTGTCAAGTGATGAGATTTTTGTAAAACAAGAAAGTCAGTTTAAAAGAATTCCAATAAGTGAAATCCTTTATATCAAAGCTGACAGGTCATATTCAACTATCATAACGAAAAGTGGTGTTTTTACATTGGCCTTCCCGATTTCAAAAGCCATCGAAAGAGTCAATAACAACGAAGATTTAATAAGAGTCCATAAGTCATTTGTTGTTAACAAAAACAATGTTGTTGGGCTTTCTGGAGAGTCAGTTGAATTGACCAACGGAGAGAGTATTCCCATAGGAAGGGCCTATAAGAGTTCATTTATCAGGTTTTTTAGGCTTATCTAATCAAGCAATGAATGATTAATGAAAACATGTAAAATGAATTGGAAAGGCTAATAGAAATATTGTTCAAATCAGAATACTATACTTATGGCTTCATAGGTATAGCTGCGCTATTGTTGATTAAAGTGGTTTGGACAATATGGAAAGTCATAAAGGAGAATAAGGCATTAAACGCAATTGATAAAGAAGGCGTAGAAGAGGTGAAAATAGATAAAACCGGAGCAATTTTTGTTAAAATGAAGAACAATTACAATCAAGATATCACAGGCTCCAACAACAGCCCTTCCTGATAAAGGAGCAATATTATTTTAAATTGCTCGCCTTATCTATTTGTTTCTTGAATCACTCCCCGGACTAGATTTCAAACATGTTATTGAAAGCTTCATTATTTATCTTTCTTTTTGGTATTAAGAGCTTTCATTAGTTCTATTACATTTTCAAAAATCTTTGGGTCAAAATCACTCGAATTTAACGTAGAAAAGAATGACTCATTATTTATGTTCCAATGTTGGAATACTTCCTTGATTTGATCGTAGCTTACCTTTTCTCTGAAGGCCTTAAGATAAAATTCTCCAAATGAGAGTGCGTGTATCCTATCTGCATTTTTAAGAGCCTCGTTTGTATAAGATTTACCAAGATTAAAGGCATACTTAGACAAAGCAATCAGCAACCCAATGATTATTAAACTCTTAAGAGAAATAAGAACATATCCTCCAACTTCTAGTTCTGGGGTTTCGACAATATTAACAAAACCCGCGACACCAAAGCCCACTCCGACTAGCAATGCTACATACCCCAATACATACCATACCTGTCCAGTGTTTTTGTTAGTCTTCTCTCTATTTTTAAGGGCTTGAATGACATCAGCGACATAAGTAGACAAATCACTCTCAAACTGTTTAACTTTTTCCTCTTCTTGTTCTCTACTACTTTGGAAGCTTACAATTGCTGAATGAAGTTCCTCATTAGCCTGATCTATTTCATCAGGTTGTATTCTGAGACAAAATATATCTTGAACAATCGGGGGGATTTCTATTTCCCCAATAATCACCGGAATAAAAAACTTGTTTGGATTGGTTTCGCTTAGCGTTCTTGCGGTCCCAATTTCTGTCAGGACATACTGTGAGGAAAGAGAATTTTCAGTGATAAGTACGACAACTCCATCAGAGCTTCTTATACCAGATTGAAGTTTAGACCTCATACTGTCACCAGCTTTAAGCATATCAACATCAATAGCTATTTCATGCCCTAAATCTTTAAGTCCAGCTGAAATCAAACCAGCTATTTTGCTGTCTTTATTATTGTAAGAGATATAAATTCTGGCCATGGATCAAAGCATTATCATATATGTAGATTTAATTTAATGAATTAACTCGACTGAAGCTTACCTTATAAATACTAAGACAGCCCGCCTGAATATGAGATTCATAATAAAATAATGAAAGGGTAGGACTCAAGGCTACCAGGTTTTAAGGACTGCTCCCCACCAATTAGTATGTTCACAATTCTTGTACACCGCTAATTTACTCACTGCAGGGTTATTTGAGGCCATAATTATTTTTGACCTTTCCGATGTTCCGTAGCTCTCAGACGAGTTTTCAAAAAGTTGAAATAATTTTCAATCCTTTGATCATTATCCGGAAATTCCTGATCGTTTTTTAGAGACTTCTCACTTATTTTCGTTTGTATCAATTCAAGTCTCTTTAGATCTTTAAAATCAAGGTAAAAGTCAAACGTGGCCAAACAATGGGCTATAGTTTCAGCTCTGATTTCTTTGTCTAGAATTGAAAAGATGTCCTCTTTGATTTTATCTCTCAAATGAGCAGACTTTGGTTCTAAGCACCCCAAGCTGTATACATACTCTGAATGGTTAAAATCTTCTTTTTGATTCTCTTCGATCTTGATTTTTAGAATTTCGTAAGCAATCCTTTTCCCATTATGACTCAAATCACGAAGCTCCGAATGCGCTTTCGATCGAATAGTATTAACATCGTTAATGGCATCTTCCAAAATTCTTTGAAGCCTTGGCCCAGGAGTGGAGGATGCTTTTTCAATAACTTCAGGCAATTCAGACCACTCGTTAATATCAATTGTATGAATTCCGAATTTGGTCAATAGTTCATCTTTGTAGTTCTCATCTTCTGAATTTACTTTTTGAATTCTTAAATGGTTTTGAAGAGGTCCTCCAAAACGGTTTAAGATGTTTTCCAAAAAATCATTGAAGTCTTTGTCTGCAAAGCCAAACCCTAGAAATAAAAAGTTATTGTTAACAAGTAAATTTTGAATAAACTCCCTGTACTCTGGCTCATCCTTTAATATTCTTTCGAATCCTTCCTCTTCAATAATCAGTTCATTCGAATCGTTTACACAGCCATGTGCCTTCAAGATGAATGGTTGTGAATTCTCTTTTAATAGATACTCTTTCATCTGTTGTCTGCCTGGCTTTGAAAATGGAATGATCTTGGTATATCCGCTTTCTATATCCTCTTTAAGCTCTTTATGCGCTTTCTCATGTAGATCATCAAAGTTCAAAGTAATTATACCTTTTGGGTATAACCTGGCAATATGTCGATGGGTAGGGGAGTAATAGTCTTCTTTAGGTTTTACATACTTTCTAAGAGTTGAAAAAAAGTCTAAACCACTAAAATTGAACAAGTTCTTCAAAATAGTAGCTGCCTTAATTGGTTCTGTATTTAAAAAGTCCTGCGGGAAAGGGACTGGTGAAGGCAGGTCTCGATTCATATCGGAAATTAATCCAGGCCAAGATGGGACGTTGTTTGAGTCAAATTCCCTCAAAGCATCAAGAGATATTCCAGAACCCGTCATAATCACTAAGTGCTCACTTAAAACGAGATCACAAAGTTGCTTAAATTCATTAGTCCCGGGGTACTTCATGATATGTTGTTAAGAGCATTTTGAAAACGACTTTCCATATCATTCCTTTTAAAGCCAACAAATTTTGACCGAGGCACTTTAGAATTAAAGACTCTAGCAATAGCAGGGTCAATTGGTTCAGAGAATCGTGGGCTATAGTTGCTCCCTATCATTGTACTAAATTCATCGCATGCAATTAAGCCGTAACTCAATTTTGAACTAGGGGTTAAACGTAAATGAGGTGCATGTTCGAGGACTGCCAAACAGACATCATAGGAAACTCTTTTTTCAAACAACCACCGACAGATTTCAACAGGATGTGCGTGTGCTGATTCTACAGTATCAATGTGATGTGGATGATGGAGATAATCGAAATCATGTACCAAACCTGCCAATTCCCACTTTTCTTCATCCTCATTCAATACTTTCGCTAAACTCTTCATCAGGTGTGCCACTTCGAAAGAATGCTCTTGCCAATACTTCCAAGAACAACGCTTTAAACAATCTTCAGACCTTGTACAATCCTCAGAGCGAGGATCAAGGCAAGTGTAGAGACCAGATGGTAGCCACTCCTTAATTGATTCCTTTATTTTACTGATTTCTGGGATTTGATTTAATATAGCTTTGTTAGCCAGTATCAGATTTTTTAGATCAGTTGCTTTGCTTATCCTATTAAATTTCTCTTCGAATTCACTGTACATAGTTTTTCTTTCTTAGAGCTGCACTGTTTTGAATTTGGCTAATAATAAATAAAATTTTATTCATTCGTATTTTTCATATAATATTCAGTTAAAGATTATCGTATTGGAACTCAAAAAGGGTAGGGGCTCAAGGCCCCCAAGTTTTAAGCACAGCAGCCCACCAAATAGCATGCTTGCAATACTTATGCATAGCCAGCTTACGCGCTGCATAGCGGTTTGAAGCCATGACTTCATAAGACTTTAAAGACTCTGGAAACTTTAAGCCGGGAACTTCCAGAACTACGAGATAATCATACATGATAGAGAGATTTAAATGAAGCCCCAGGCAACCGCGCCAAGGGCTACCGGCTAACATGGATCAGGTGAGGCAAATACAAGGCTCTCGCAGCGCAGCAAGCGAGATTCACTTGGCCTTGTATTTCCTGAGCCTGGCTCCATAATTTAGGGAGCATCTGGTGCGATATAAGAATAACAGCTGGTTTCGTTAGTGTCTCTACATTATGTTAAGTAGAAATCTTTGAAATGAACTGGAAGCCTTGAATAGGAAGGCGCGTTGGCCAGAAGGAATCGCGGGGGTGCGCCCGCTAGTGCGGCTGGCCGATTATTCCTTCTAGATTTTTGCATACTTTTCATCAATGGAAAAGTATGAGCCCAGCGGCTTGAGCGGTAACAGAAGCAACTAAACAACAATAGATCGACCCACAGGCCACCAAAAGTCAACAGACGAGCCATGGCAAAAAGAAAAGCCACTGACTAGCATTCAGCTCAACAGAGACAACTAACAGTCCAGGACAGCACCAACAAAGCGCAGGCAAGCATGTGTTTTAAAGGCTAATAAACGTAACGCCTGAGAATGGCATATTTGAGAGCGACACGTACAATCGTACAGTACACGAGAAAATAGACAGCCTTTAAATCTTATGCTTTGCGTAGGTAACTGCCGGCACGGCACAGCGGGCGGGTAGAATAAAATAGCAGCTTTGGATCGCTTGCGCCTTAGCTTCAGCGATGGAGCAACAGGGCGGCCGTGCGGATGCAGATTGGTGCGCGAGAGTTTTTGCTACCAAAGCAAAAAGCTCTCGTAGCCAATAGCGCTGGCCGAAGCGGCTATTTAAAATAAAACTAATTATATAACAATGGTGCCTAAGTCAATCGCTTACACTGGGACCCAAAAGAGCTTCAATGGAAAACGAAAGCGTTCGGTCCAGCTTTGCTGGTTAACATAATATCATTATATGTATGTCCCTGATATAGGTTGACCACAACTGTTAACCAAATGAAAGCAAATGTCAGGAAGATTAAGAAGTACCGTAAGTATTCTGATGAGATCAAGCGAAGAGCTGTAGCTGAGTACGAGTCAGGTGAGTATAGTGCACTTCAACTAGCTAAAATCTATGAAGTAACAGCCACAGCCATCTACAAATGGATTTACAAATTTTCTACTTATAATGAGCGGGGATTCCGGATAGTAGAAATGAAAGAAAGTGCTTCACAGAGAGTTAAAGATTTAGAGAATCAAGTAGCCGCTTTGGAGCGTATGCTAGGCCAAAAGCAGATCAAGATAGACTACCTGGAAAAGATGATGGATATCGCCAAGGATGAGCTTGATATCGACCTGAAAAAAAACTCAGACACCCCACAATCAACTGGTTCAGACAAAACCAGGAAACAGTGAGCTTTTCAATGACCGAACTCTACCAAAGTATTGGTATCAGCAAGCAAGCTGTGCACCAATACAATGGCAGGCAGTTGAAGTTTGAACAGCAGGTCGAACAGCTTGTGATGCAGGCAGAGCTATTGAGAAAAGCGCACCCTGGTTGTGGGGTTGAGAAGATGTACTATGCACTCAAACCAGACTTTATAGGCCGTGATAGGTTCATAGAGCTGTTTATGGATCTAGGATTTGGATTGAAAAAGAAGCGCAACCGAAGGCGTACCACCTACGCTGGGAAGTACCATTATCCGAACCTGATCCAAGGCTTGGATGTATCAGGACCTGGTACAGTATGGCAGAGTGATATCACTTACATTCAGATGGGCAATCGGTTCTATTATGCAGTGTTCATCATTGATGTTTATAACAAACAGATTGTAGGCCATCAGGTAGCAGATCATATGAGGACTGACATGACCCTGATTGCACTCAGAACAGCATTAGATGCTCATGGTCCTCCTGATATTCATCACTCCGACAGAGGAGTGCAGTATACTTCCAGGAGCTACACAGGTTTGTTGAAAGAACATGGAATACAGATCAGTATGGGCTTGACTGCCGAGGACAATGCCTATGCAGAAAGGGGGAACAGAACGATCAAGGAGGAATATCTAGACCACTGGAAGCCAAAAGACTTCAAAGAACTAAAAGGCTGTTTAAGGCGGGCAGTTGTTCATTACAACAGTGCAAGACCCCACAGAGGTCTGAACTACCAAGTTCCAGATCAATATAGATCAGGAAAAACAATTACTATTTTTAACAATCAAACGATCTCTAAACCGGTCAACTCTATTTAGGGATATACAAGCTTGGGGTTCAGCAGGGGTATTTTATTCTAAGCAGCGTATGGCCGATTAGCCACAACAGGAGCGAGGGCAATGGCACACTTATGTGACACGCTGCTGGCAGATGTGTGTGGCATCTGTAAATACAGACGCCTTCAAACTTGATTAAAGTATAGTATACAGTATGGAATACAATGGGTTTTGCACCTAATAAGTGGTCGGTGCTATTCAAGTTTCACAATTTGGCCATAACACCAATACCAGATGGCAATACATTGAATTGTTCTACTGTTAATCCAGCCTCTTCGAGCCAATCTTCTATTTCTTCGGGTTCAAATCGGAAGCAATAGGCCGGGCTGTACCAATCGAAATTTATGTGATTCATTTGATCAAGCGTATATTCTTCTCTGTAAAATGCCTTGAAGAAATGCCAATACAATAGCTCTTGTACCTTGTATTCACCTTTGGGTATGCCTAAGAGTTCAACATCTTTTTCGACCTTCACTACTTGATCTATTTTACCAAGTTCAATACCCAATTGAGTGAGTGGGATCATTTTTTCCCAAGCTTCTTCATGAGGCAAACCTTCCAGGCTATTTCTCACAAAATCGTCCACAAACTCTCTAACAGGGGCCTTTTTCTTATAAATGTAAAAAACGATGCGCCCACCAGGGTTTAGATGATTTACGAGATTCAGAAAAGTCTCTTTTGGTTTTTCTGTATGGTGTATAACTCCAGAACTGAGGATGATGTCGAACTTCTCTCCCAAGTCCATAGTAGAGATATCGGCATTGATGAATTCTCCGTTGAAGCCTTCCTCTTGAAATCGATTTTCCCCCTGCTCAAGTGCTCCGTCAGCATTATCTACACCTAAATAACGCAGCCCGTTCAGCTTGTTACCCCATAACACTGAAGCGGTAAAGCCATTGCCACATCCCGCATCCATTAAACTTTTTCCCTTCGTCCAGTCAATGAATTCTTCCATTCTCCGGTGTGTAGAAAAAAAGCGTTCAATCGACCATTTGATATGAAACTCATTGACCTGATGCCCTGAATAAGTATTACGCTTTTCTCCCCATTTAAAAGAGAAGGTATTAGCGGTCTTTTGAACATCCGTAGAGCTATCGTCTTTCTTAATCATTCGTTCTAAAAAGGTAAACCCAGATTGCAGTAGTAGAAATCATAGGACTCTTGATATCGGTAGTTTTCATATTGAAATCCAAAGAGGCGGCAATCTATAAATTTTGACTTACTAATTTGATACCTTAGCAGAAGAGTGAAGCTTACCGGATATATCTCTCAATATTTAAACCACAGAATTCCAGAAATTGCTAAAATAGCTTTACTGATACTGGTCTATTTCTTCTTTGACAACCTGTTGTTTTTCACCTTCCACAATGGTTTTGTCGGTACATTCAGTGCTATTTTAGAAAGGCTTCAAATAGATTCCCAATGGTTGTCTGCAGTGCCGTATCATGGTGATTCCATTTTACTGGAGTCACTAAAAAACCCCGTAGTGCTTTTGGTGTTTTTGTTAATCACACTCACCGCTGTCATTGGGTGGAAGAGTCAAAACTGGCATGAGATCGAATTCGGGAAAACGTTGAGAGTTTTTGCCATTGGTATTTGTATGGTGCTTGCATGGAGCTATGCATTCTATGATTTTAATTACTACCTGAATGAGCAGCACTTACTAGATAGGATTTTGATTGTTGTACTGGTAGGGCTCGTTGCATGGAAACCGGCTTTCATTCCCTTTTTTCTTGCGTTATGCCTATTGGTTCTTTCTCAGTTTTCTTATCCATTTAGTGCTTCCTTGTTAGACAAGAGGCTGCTTTTTAATATACTGACCATGATATGGGTGTTTATATTACTATACCCCAGATTCAATTTTAAAACTGTACATCTCGTTTTTCTGATTCTTTGCCTTCACGGTTCAAACTACTTTTTTGCTGGCTTTACTAAAATCTCAATAGGTCCCGGATTATATGAATGGGTGGTCGAAAATGACCTTTGGATGCATGCTGTTTACTCACAGAGTAAAGGTTGGTTAACGTTTTTGGACTCAGGTACAGCTGAGGGTATATTGAAGATAATGAAAGACTGGAATCAGCTCTTTCTGGTAGTATCATTACTTATAGAGTTACTGCCACTGACTTTGCTACTCTTTAACAGACGATGGGCCGTAATATGCCTGCTTTCATTCGATCTACTTCATCTGGGTATTTTCTTTGAATCTGGTATCTTCTTTTGGAAGTGGATCATTCTTAATTTACTAATCATATTCTTGATAAGGAAGCTCAACGGTGATCAGATCAAACAGCTATTTAGTAAGCGATATTATGCCATGTCACTTGTCGTAATTGTTTGTGGATTTATCTATTTCAAACCAGTAACTCTGGGCTGGTGGGACACCAGAACTAATGAGTCCTATTCAATTGAACTCGAGTTAGAAGATGGGGCTGTTAAGGCGCTAAGAATGAATGACATGGCGCCCTATGATATGTTCTTTACTTTTTCTCGATTCTCTTTTTTAAATCCGCATAAGGCCTTGCTCTCCAATGCTCATGTTACCCAGGACTATGAGTTGTATCAAGCGCTTAGAGATGTTGATTTAAAAGGATTTAAAGCACTATCAGCAGGAGGTACCAGTCGTTTTGATGGGGAAACTTCCAGCACATTTGACCAATTCATTCAGCAGTCATTCCTGAATTTGAATCAGCAAATTACTGAAGGCTGGGATCCTGTATCTTTATCCGCCCCAAATCACATCTACACCAAATTTTTCAGCCAGGATCAGCCCTTTTTTAAATTTGATCAACGAATTGCCAAAGTACGTGTAAGATACCGTCAGATGTTCTATTTTCGGGGCACGATTCACACCGTGCAAGATGAAGTGATCAGGACAATTGCTATTCCTGAAAAGTCATTGGATTAGCCTGTTTAGAAGTTGTTACTAGTTACTAAGATTGTCATTGAGCAAACCTGACCTATACTACTTACTTGGTGCTGAGAGCCCCACAGCCATTTCTTTCGCACAGGCATATCCTGAGTTAAGTTTTGTTTTCGTATCAGAAGAGCTCATAATTTCGGGGCAAGACCTGGCAAATGTTAAGTGCATGCATGTGTCAAAAGTGGATCACGCGCATGTTTTCAGACAAAACAATGCTGATTTCATTCCTCTGACCAACCTGTGGTATAAACGGCATTGTAGTCATCTAGGGATTTCGTCATCCGTTCTGGACTTAAGTGATACATTAACCAAAATAGAAGAGGTACTTCCTGGGAGTACACTTCCCCTCAGAGATTATCCAGACTTTTCACTTGCCCCGAAGTGGATACTCAAAGGAAACAGAGAGCATAAGCCAAATGCAATTGAGTACTGGCAAGAGTCTAACTTTATGCCCAATAGTGACGACAGCATTAAGTGTCAGGAGTGGAAGAGCACTGCTGAAAATTACGTGATTACAGGAAGGGTCGATGGTAAAGGGCATTGTGATATGGGCATATTCGGTGTACACCTTGAAGCCTTTGGCAAAAATGACCAAATACTCGCAGCGGAAACCATTGAGAACCCAGAGTTTGCCAGAAAGGCCATCCAATTACTGGATTCCTTGATGTATTCCGGGTACTTTTCCATTAACATTGTTCAGTCTTCAAATTCTTTTTTCATTACCTCTTTCCGGCCTTATTCCAAAGGTCTCATACATTCATTGATAAAATCAGGAGTAGATATACTCGATCAAAAGAAAACGGGTCAAATTGCCAAATCGGGCATTAAAATGATTGTCGATATTTGTTATACAGAGTATATTTGAGTCGGTCGGAGTGTTAACCGGACCTAAAAAATCGATTTGACCAAAATACTCATACTATCAGGCACTGCTTCGGCTGTTAACTACGTGAAGTCTCTTGATTCTATTCAGGGATTATCGCTTTTTGTTACTGACGCAAGCAGGTACGCTTCACTTTTATATTCTTCTGAGATTACTCCTTTTGTAATACCCTTAGCTCGTAATAGTAAAGAGTATCAAAAAGCACTCGATGCAATCATCGAGGAGCAGTCCATTGACGTTATGATTCCCACATCAGATCATGACATGGAAGGAGTTATGCAGTTGATCAACAACGGCTGGAATCCTCCTGTTTTGATGTTTAAACCTGATTTTGAGACTTATCATAGGCTGACTCATAAAGGTGATTTGGTGAGATCTCTTGATGGCCTGGGTTTAGAGGTGCCAAAACTCTACACCTCATTGGATATGGTTGACTTTCCCGTGGTTTTAAAACCACCAAGAGAAGGAGGTTCTAAAGGAGTTTGGATTCTGGACAACCAGGAAAGACTGCAAAAAAAGTACGAAGAGATTGTACAGACCTATGGTGAAGATGTAGTGTTGCAGGAGTACATACCTGGTGAGTCAGGCAGTATCTATTTGGCTTTACTTCTGTATGATCAGAAGGGTGAATTATGCGGGGAAATTGCCACACGGTCAACAAGCACACTTATGACTTGGGGAGGCGGTGGCATATCAGGAGAAGTGGTGGATGAACCGGAACTTCTGGAAACAGCCAAAACTATTATAGCATCATGTGGTGGGTGGAAAGGACCCGTTAACCTTGAGTTTAAAAAACATGCTGATACAGGGTTATTCTATTTGATGGAAGTTAATTGTCGGCTCAATGGCTATAGTTACCTTACTTCAATGAATGGGCTCAATTTCCCTAAAGCGATCATCGAATTGCTGACTAACGGTCATACAGAGTATTTATCTTTAGACAAGATCAAAGAGCGTAAGAATTTCATCATTTCTTTTCGAGAAAGACACTTTGATTCTTTTTTGGACAAACAGCTGTTAAAACAATAGAGTGAGAGTAAAAATCCTGGGTATATCAGCAAGTTTGCGTAATGCAAGAAGGGGGCCTGGTTCAGACGAACTCATTGCTGATTTGCAAAAAGTTGGCGATAGAAAGAGTGACCTTTTTGACTATTTGAAACAGGAAGCCAAATACCATCTCGAGAATTTTGAGAAATCTGGCAGACTAGAACAACTCCAGTTCGATAAGATTTATAAGAACCTTCTAAAATTGAAGGGAAATAAGGGGTTGAGTAACTCTGAAGTAGCGCTGGCTGCTGCACTTTGGGCGGCCAAACAAAGCGGAGCTGAGATTGATACTCTTTCTTTAGGAGAACACTTTGAAACAAATGGTGAAGAGTCTTCAATGCAAGAACTCAGAACCAAGCTATTGGATGCTGATGCAACATTGATCTCAACCCCAGTGTACTTCGGTGATCGAAGTTCACTTTCACAATCACTCATACGCTTTATATCCCAGGACGAGGTCTTAAAGGCGAAGCTAAAAGGAAAAGTATATGGCGGTATTGCAGTAGGAGCCAAGAGAAATGGAGGGCAAGAGACTACACTAATCTACCAACTCTGGGATTTACTCAATGCTGGTTTTCTTGGTGTTGGAAATGACTCAGAGACTACCTCACAGTATGGTGGAACAGGGCTGGCTGGTGATGTAGGTACCATGTCAGATGACCATTACGGACTTGAAACAGCCATGGGAACGGGTAGAAGAGTCACTGAAATAGCCAATTTGACACGTGTTTCTAAATCAGTTCGGCTCAAAGGGAAATGCAAGATCGCTTTCTGGATTTTGCAAGATCAAGAAGGCAAGGCCCTGAATTTCGTAAAGGGGCTTAACGAAAGCTTTAATGATCAATACGAAGCAATCGTTATCCCGATAAATGAAAAGGGGATTCAAAGATGTATTGGCTGTGATATATGCCCAACACATATAGATATTGATGAAAAATACAGATGCATTATCAATAGCCCTAAAGACGATCTTTCTGAGTTGCACCCGCTGTTACTTGAGGCAGATGCCATAATACCGGTTGTTTATTCCGGTATCGACCCTAAGGGTTCTATTAGCAATTACCAGAAATTCATAGAGCGAACTCGCTATCTCAGAAGAGGTGATTATGCTTTGAATAACTTGTTGATAGCCCCACTGGTATGCGAGGAAGTAGGGGCCAATCAGGGCATGGCTATGAGAATGATGACCTCAATGCTGAGACATCATACCGTATTGGTAAGGCCCTTGACATACTACATTCACAATGGTGTAGGCATTAATCGCCAACCGTTTTATGATCAACTGTCTGAATTCATCTCTTTGTTGGAGAATTTCACTGCTACCAAATCAGAAGCTTATTTATCACACAAAGAGCATTTCAAATACAAACCTATTGGCTATGTATTGAGTGTGCTGAAAGAAGGGGAAGACGAAAGGTTGGCGAGGCGTTCGGAAATGATAGATAGCAGAACTGCCAAAAATGTATCGAGGGCAAAGGAACGCCTCGAATTTCTTGAAAAGAATACAATACCGAATAGGGGGCTGGATGACTATAGTTGATACGATTAGCCAGCTTGAAAAAGAGCTGGAGTGTGATTCAAGGGTCATTATTGAAGTCAAAATTGTAGAGAGCAATTATCCATTAAAGAAAGCCTACGAGCTCTCATTTGTCAGTTTAGAACACTTTTTAGCCTTTGAAGTAACATTGAAATTGTCAGATGGTTCTGAACGAGTGGCCGAGGTAGTACCGTTATTAGGTTACTCCAGTGAAAGCCCTGAATACATCTTAGACTATTTGAAGGACAAGGCCCGCAAACTACAAGGGCATACATTATCTAAGGCCAGGGCCTTGGTGACACCGGATGTTGAAAAAACGCCATTCTCTACTACGGCACTTCTTACTGCCATAGACTCTTTCTTTATTGAATCCCTCGAAACACAGCCTGATACTTCTTTTTGTATTCCCACATCCTCAAAGAAAATTCACGATACTATTTCCATAATTGAAGGCCTAGAACGAAGGGAGACCATCAAGCTGAAGCTTTCTGGGAATTATGATCTGGATTCTAGTGCTATCAAAGCTTTAGAAAGTGACACTAGGAATTTGCAGCACCGTTACAGGCTGGATGCTAACCAGGCTTACAAATTAGATGATGCCTATAGATTTTTCTCCTTTTTAGGGAAAAGTGAGCTGCTATCACAAATTGACTATGTAGAACAGCCTCTGGCTGCTGGTAACTGGGATGGCCATGGTCAAATACTCAAAGATTTTCCGGATATTCCTATTATGTTGGATGAGTCTATTGTGACTAATGCAGAGGTTGTAAGAGCGCATGATATGGGGATTCCATTCATCAAACTTAAGCTGTTTAAACAAGGTGGAATTCTTGAGCTACTGAAGACCACACGGCTGGCAAATGAATTGGGCATGGGTGTAATTTTAGGCAACGGAGTGGCAACACAGACCAGTAATAAGGTGGAAATTGACCTGTTTCATCGCTTCAGCAAATTGTATCAGGCTCCACTTGAGGCCAATGGATTTTTGAAAATAAGCACAGTACAGTTTTAATGATCACCTGGAGCATTATAGCAATCGTTTTTTTGATATCCTGGTCTATCATCTATTTCCAACTGAAATGGACCCCTGTCTATTCAGATCACAAATTGAATTTGTCTTGTGTCTATCAAGTAAAGCACAATGGAAATAGGTTTATCAATGAAAGACAAGACTCGCTCTTTAACAAGGGGATGGTTTACCCACAACTTTTGTATTGGGTTTGGTCGTTGCTACCTATCAAGACTATTAAAAGGTATTCTGTCTACACCACCCTTCTATTTCGGTTCCTGTCCTCCATTTGTTTTGTCATTTTCCTCCATTTTCTGGCTCCATATACAGGCTTACCATATGATTCGTTTGTGATCTATGCGAGTATACTTTACGCCTTCACTCCATTTACATACAATACGGAAAATGCCAAAAACTTAGGGCTCAGTGGGAGAGGAATGGGTCTTTTCTTCTGCGAAGTGTACACTTATTGCCTCTTTCTTTTTATAGTCAGCGGTAATCCGATTTTATTGATATTGGCCACCTTTGCGGGTCTCCTTATATTTTTGAGTAGTCAATTTGCTATTCAATTTTTAATTTTTGGCTCTAGTATTCTCTCCATTCTCTTTCTCGATTGGTCTTTCATTCTGGTGCTAATGGGTTCTTTTACCCTGTTCTTCTTAGGCTTTCATAAATATGCCAAACGGTACATCAAACTTCAATTTGCTCACAAAAGAATGTACTTTAAAGTCATCTCTCATAGCCCAACACTAAAATTCAGAACCAGTATCTGGACACAGTTATACAAGGATTTTTGGCTGGATACTATTCAAGTTATTAGGGGCAGGGGAGATAAAAAGAAACTCCTGAAATCTGTATTGACTAACCCGGTCATTGTGGTGATAGTGAGTTTCCCTACTCTTGTTCTCATGCTCATCTATACCATTGCCTCTCCATCTGCTTTTTCGGAGCTATCGGTAATGCAACAAGCGGGGGCCATGATTCTGAGCATGGCTATCTCTTTCATTCTCACTTCTTTCAATAGCACACGATTTTTAGGAGAACCACAGCGATATATAGAGTGCATAACGCCATTTATTGCCATTTTAGGTACTGGGTTGTTTTATGATCAACCTTATCTTTTGCATGCTTCTATTTGGGTGGGAGTAGGTCTTGCAGTGATCCAACCAGCCTTGTATGTTAAATTTAAATTAAAGACTTCTGGAGAAAGAAGACTGCAATACATTAAATCACTAGGTAATAAAATTGATGTGCTTTCTGAAGTACAGAACATTGCTGCCCAGGACCAACGGGTGCTGAGCAACAACTCACAACATGTAAAGAACCTTCTTAATGGAGAACGAAAAGTGTTTTGGGGACCGGCTATATCGAATAAAGTCGGTAGTTTCACTTACGAACAGGTCTTTTCAGACTTCCCCAATCTCAACGAGAAACTCATCCCTGATTTGATTAAAGAGTTTAAAATAAACTTTCTGCTCCTAGATTTAAAGTCTGTTTCTAACTGCTCAGAAATTCTCGGAGCAGATGGATATCAGTTGACACTTAAGAGTGAATTTTCTGACCTGAGACTCTACCAAATCGACCTCCTCTAATGTTTACTTTTAAGATAAGCTCGAGTATTCGATATGGCAATTTTGGGTACATTCCTTCCGGATATTTCCTGCGTGACCTTTACGGCTGGTTATTTGGAATCAACAACCTCATAAAGAGACTTCAGGCCAGAGACTTAATTAATGCCCTTGACCCTGATGCTCAACAAACAATTCTTGACATAGGCTGTGGGAAAGGACATTTCACCGTTGAAATCGCCAAGAAAAGTAAACGCACTGTGGGTGCCGACATTGCAGAGGGCACAAAGATGATACATGTTCCAAAGTCTTTGACTAATCGCTTAGAATTCATCCAGGTAGCAGGTGTTTCTCTCCCTTTTGAGACCAATACTTTTGACAAGGTTTTTGCAAATGCCGTTATAGGAACAGTGGAGAATGAAGTGGAGTTTTTACAAGAATGGCACAGAGTTTTGAAGCCAGGAGGAAAGCTAGTGATTGTGAACGCCTCAGGGAGAGCACCCATTGAACGAGCATACTTGAACCAGGGTTGGTTATTTAGAACTCTTCGAAAAAAGTACCCAAAGAGGTTCCCGGGCTCATATGCTGATTTTGAGGTAATCATGAATGACAATTTCGGTAATCAAAGAAAGAAATTCCCGCAACCTGGAGAGTTCAGTGGCACGCTTGCAAATTGTGGATTTGAGAAAACAGAAATAAGAAAGACATTGAGTATGATGACGGGAAATTTGCTTTCCTGGTACCAGTTCATTAGCTATTTAAGAAAGGGGAGGATATCTTCCTTGCCAGGCTGGCCCCCACATTATTACTTTTTCAGAACACTGGAATTGTTTTCTCGAGTGAAATGCGATTTTTGTCATATCTATATTTCTGAGAATGCAGAGTAAGATTCAAAAACTCATAGCCAACCCGCATAAATACCTGGGAAAGTATTTTAAAAGAAAGTATGCTGAAGCCCCATACCCACTACAGTATTACAACGAGTTATTAGATGAATTAACCGGACAGAGTGGAGTTGTATTTCACCCATTTCAGCATAGAGATAGCTCTGAGAACGATATTAATGTCTTTATTAGGCATGACATTGACAGAACCGAGTGTATTGAGAACTTTGACCAATTAGTGGAGTTAAACACACAACATGGCCTGCCATCGGCTTTGTTCTTTCTCGTCAATGACCGCACTTACGAATTGGCTGCTTATAAAGAAAAGGTTCTAGCAGCTCGAGCAGCTGGAGCAGAGATCGGCTTGCACACAGAGTGCTATCGAATCGATGATTTCATGGGCGAATTTCACAGAGAAACAAAGCGCTTTGAAGAGGTACTGGGCTTTCGCCCAGAGAGCTTTACAGTACATGGTTTGGGAAAGCGAGAAGATATAAGGCAACAGTTCTATGATGCGTTGAGTGAAGATTTTAGTAGTACTGGCTACCATTTTACCGACTGTATCTCCGGTTTTCGCACCTATGACTATGTTATTGAAGATTGTCACCAAGGCCCGGGTGCCAAAGGCCGGTTCATTTATACCGACTTTAAAAAACTCCCAAAATTCTTAAAACCTGGGGACAACCTGCTGATTCTTACTCACCCATGTTATTGGAAACCATGACATCGTGACTAAGAAATTGACCAAAGAAATAGCGATTTATGGCCTGGCTGGTGGTCTGGGTAAATTTTTGTTATTAATCCTGGTACCTGTCTATACGGGTGTTTTTTCGCCTGAAGAATACGGGGTGGTGGACCTCATCACCACTAGCATTGCCTTGCTTACTATAGTAGGGATGCTACAGATGGAGGCTTCCACAGGTAGATATTATTTTGAGGTAGCTCATGAGAATAGATCGAAGCTTATTTTCACCTCTTTGCTTACCCAACTGACCTGGACGTTACTGTTGATTCTTCCCATTTTTATTTGGGCCGGAGATTTGACCTACCTGCTGTTTAAGACCTATGAGCATACTAATGTCGTTCGCTTATCCTGTTTGATCGTCTTAATCGGTAATGCTCTTTATTACCTCTTAGCTGTTATGAGGTTTGTGAGGAAACCCATCAAATATGGGCAGGTCTATTTCGTTCAGATTTCCTTCACACTGGTTTTTTCAATACTACTGGTAGTTACTGCTAATTATGGCATCATGGGTGTCTTTCTTGGTCAGCTAATTGGCCTGACAGCTGGTCTGATTCTTCTCTTATATTACCTAAGAAAATGGGATTTACTATCGGTCCATTGGAATTCAGGTTATTTCAGGGATAGCCTGAAATATAACCTACCACTAATGCCCGGTGTTATTTCTGGTTGGGCCAATAACATGTATAACCGATTCGTAGTATTAGGCATTTTGTCGTTGACTGAGGTGGGAATTCTTTCATTTGGCATGAAGGTAGCCATGATTGTCACTTTGTTTGAGGAAGCAGTAAAGATGACCTGGAGCCCATTCGTATTTGACAATTTAAAAAAGAAGGGGCATAGACAGTTGTATATTAACGTCTTTCGCCATCTAACCAGGGCCAATTTTTCCCTGGTTATCATACTCACTCTATTCTTGCCTGAAATTGCCGCGCTACTCGCACCGGAAGAATATAAAACCGCGGTGGATCTAGCTGCTATATTGGTGGTTGCCTTTGGCTTGAGGTCTATGCAACAGATAGTTGCCGTTGGTCCAGGTATCAGTAAAAAGACTATTTATAGCTCTCTACTGGGCATTGGGAGCTTGATTATCAATATTTCCCTGTTGTATGCATTGACTCCAACTATGGGACTAACAGGGGTAGGCCTGAGTGTCGCTGTCACCTATTTGGTCCGGTTTGTAGCAGCATGGCTTGTCTCGGAAAAGCTATATCCTATTGGATATCCTGTTACAGCATTTATAACCTTTTTCTTACTGACATGTGTCATTGCAGCAGCCATGATTCTACTCAAACCCGACCTGATTTATAGAAGTATAGTCGCCATTGGGTTGATTATTGCCTTGCTTTTGAAATATCGGAATTATCTGACCAGAGAGGGGATATCCAACTTTTTGCAGTGAGCAAAACAACTTCTTGACATAAGCTACTTATACCCAAGGTCTTCTTCGAGCTTTTCAATCATCAAATTGGACAAATACAACGATAGCGCCAGGTGTGCCTCATTGTTCCAATGACCAATCTTACGGGTAATTTTCCACCAGTTAGGAGCATGACCATTATCATACATAGGTTGTATGAGTGGACCTAAGTCCCAATGAGTAATTAGGTTCTTTTCATAGGCAGCTAAGAGTACATTTGGAAGTGTGACTGTGTCTCTTTTAATCAAAATCGCTTTTGGGCCAATACTTGACAGAATATTATAAACCAGTGGGTCAAGTGGTAACTTGTATTTGTAGGATCTTCTGGCAGGTCTGTCCTGTTCATCGTGATTGTTGCGCCTGAGAATCACTTCTTTCAACCCCAATTCTTCCGTTTTCTTGAGCCCATTATTCAACATACCGGCAGTGATGGAATAATCCCTTAAGAATTGATGTAACTGGTCAGGCCTATGGGCTGAAAGGGGTGATTGATATTCAATGCTTACGGGTAGTTTTTCCGAATTCAATCTGGCAGTGGGCATGAACTGAATGCTTGCCGACTGACCTGTCTCAAAATCACGTTGGGCTAAAAAGTAGAGTTTGTAATCTACCTGAAATGAGTCTACAAAAACCTTGTCATAAGCATACATTTCTTTGAGTCCAAAGCCAGTTCTACCGAAATTGAATACCTCGATGTTTTTATTAGGAAATCGTTTAACAAGTTGTTGCTTGAAGAGCTCACCGAAATGATTCCGGGAGAAAACTTGTCTACCCTCAATGAAGGAGTCACCAATCAGCGCAATTCTGATTGTAGCACTGTCTTTTTCAAGAGGGCTATCTCCTAAAAAGCGGTGCTCATTTGTTTCCATAATTCCCAAGCCCTCATTAAAGAACAGCAGCTTCTTAGATTTAGGTAATCCATAACCGATATCATCATAATACTTGTTAAAGCCGGAAGTACTGAGCTTTGAAAAATGCAGGAAGACTTCAAGACATATAAGTGTCAGAAAGGCTCCAATGAAGAATAGGACAATATTTTTGATCCAGACAGTCTTCAAAACTGAAAATAAATAAAGGGTGAGGGGGTAGTCTGAAGCATGTAGATAAGTGTAAAGATGAACAGAGAAAATGTTACTCCAAATCTCAAGGGGATTGATCGGATCTTAAGTAAGAAAGTATGTCCAAAGTATGACTCAAGAAGATCAAGCACAAAGGTGAGGCCCAAAAAGGCGAAGATTACTTGTGAAAATAACCATGTATGACTGCTAGCCTCCCAGTAAAACAACTTTTGCGAGATTAGCAGGGCTTGATTCAGGTTTTCGGTCCTAAAGAATATCAAAGACACAGAAATCAATAAGAAAATCGATAGAGATTTGAAGTAGTCAAAAACCCGATATTGAGCCTTGATCCACTTAACGTTTTTTACAAACAGATTATAAATCAATAACAAGAATCCATGAAAGGCACCCCAAATCATGAAATTCCATCCTGCACCATGCCAAACACCTCCGATGACCATGACGATCATTAAATTGATACTTTTTCGATTTTCTCCCAACCGGTTACCCCCAAGGGGCAAGTAAAGGTAATCTCTCAACCAGGTAGAAAGTGTGATGTGCCACCTTCTCCAGAATTCGCTGATGTTTTTTGAAAAGAATGGTTGATTGAAATTGATGGATAAGTTTACTCCCAGCATTTTGGCAAGACCTCTGGCAATTCTACTGTAGCCTGAAAAATCTGCATAAACTTGCACTGTGAATAGCAAAAAAGCAGTCAGTATTTCGATTGACTTATAGAGTTCGGGGTCATCGTATATATGATCCACATACCTGCCTGCTGCATCACCAATGATTACTTTTCTGAATAGGCCCAATATGATCAATACCACACCTTCTTTCAATTGCTTCTTGGTAGGGTGTAGCCTTTTACTTAGTTGAGGCAGCATCACCTTTGCTCTTTCAATTGGTCCGGCTACGAGTTGAGGGAAAAAGGAGATAAATAAGGCGAAATCAACGAAGTTCTCAGCGGGTTTTTGCTGGTCTCTGTAAATGTCTATGGTATAAGAGAGTGTTTGAAAAGTGTAGAATGAGATACCAACAGGTAGCAATATGTTGATATGGAGAAAGTCCGCAGCTTGTATTGAGAACATATCAGTAAAACTGGAGACAAAGAAATCAAAGTACTTGAAGACAAATAAAAGCCCCAGGTTGAAAACAAGACTCAATGTCAGTAACCTCTTTCTATTTCTCTTATTCTTCGACCTGTAGATCTTATCGCCCAGGTAGAAATCTACCAGGGTAGAAGCAAACAGTAAAAGGCAAAAACGCCAATCCCAGTACCCATAGAAGCAATAGCTACAAAGAACCAGGTAGAAATTCTTAGTTGCCTTGGTCGGGAGGGCATAAAAAATGGGTAAGACTACCGCCAGGAATATTAAGAATATGAATGAATTAAAAAGCATATAAGCCGCCCAATGTAGTAGAAATTGCGCTAAGGTTTGATAGAAAATTTATAGGTGTCTGTGTTCTTGGAAATTTGATGCTATAAACAGCAATCGCTAACTATTTAGGAGCCTTTCTCTGGAGTCGAACTGGGGTAGGTTGTAGTTAGCCAATAGCGCCTGTCTGCCGACAGGCAGGTAAAACTAATTATATAACAATGGTGCCCAAGTCAATTGCTTACACAAGACCCAAAAAAGCTTCAATGGGAAACGAAAACGCTCGGTCCAGCCCTGCCTGCTGGGCCCAGACCAGCGGGGTGGCAGTCAGGTTTGCTGGTTTACATAATGTCTTATTATATAACCAACGTGGCTGTAAACAGCCTAGAACCACGCATTTTCATGCGTTTGTTATATAATGTTCACAGTTTTATGTTAACATAGCTTCGGGTTCAGCAGGGGTATTTTATTCTAAGTAGCGCCTGGCCAATTAGCCACATAGGAGGGAAGGCAATGGCACACTCTTTTGACATTTTTGGATTGAAGGGCTGCCCGGTGTGAATGACAAATGTGTGTGTCAGTGATAGGGGATAATAGGTCTTCCAAGCTCCTTCTCCTCAGCGAGCAGCCAATCTTCACTTTTCTCAAAAAAATGAGCAATAGATCTTAATAAGCTCTTTGAAGGTTCACGGGTTCTTTTTATCACATAGTCAATCATCACTTCAGAGGTTCCGATTTGCTCTGCAAACCTCGTTTCATCGTACCCACCAAACCAAATCATAAATGTCAATTTATTAGGAAAATCGATGAAGAACTCCTCAGGGGGGTAAAGGTCAAAGTAAAAACGCATTCTCCCCCTTCCTGATAATACCCACCTGTAATTGACTCTCAAATAGTAGGCAAGTTTCTGTAATGTTATTTCTCGCGGAAAGCTCTTCCCTCTCATAATATAGGAAACCTGAGGTTGAGTTATTCCACACCTTTTTGAGAGAAGACTCTGACTAACTCCTGATTCTTTAAATGCTTTCACCAGCCTTTCAGATACCTCAATTTTAGGATATCGTCTATAGTACATGGTCAATTGGCTCATAAAGCACTCATTATTTTTGTCCTTAAATGCATCAAAGGGTCAATAATTCTAGCGCGAAATTTATTTGCAGCTTCTTCCGGTACAGGGTATTTGTAAGAGTTCACGTACATTATATTCTCATTAATAGACTTGAGAATTACGGCAAGTTCTGTTTTAGTGAAATCCCTTATTCTGATCAGTTGAGAATCTTTTCTGATCTTTCCTTGAATTGTACTCAATGGATCAAGGCTAGAGAAAGAACCTTCTCTTGATATTGTGTGACGAATAGCCTCCGAAAGCGCATACAAATCGTCCAAGGAAAATAGGTCTTCAGAACTCAAAGAGGATTTTATTACATACTCAATAGCCTCGGCTAAAGAAGGTATTCCTTTATCTGATTTTATTGCCAGTTTACTTGCCAATAGTGGAGAAAACTTAACTACTTCCGAGAGATCAACTCCATGCCAAACAGGTATTATGACCTTTTCTTGACCATCTTCTCGAGCCACCAATGCATCCAATTCTTTTGCAGGCCATTCCTTCTTAAAAAAGTCTTTGCTCAAGATTACTACCCCATATGAAGATTTAGAGAGCCCTTCGTCTATTTTACGTCTAAGACTATCACCTAAGGATATCTGTCCAGAATCTATCCATACCTTAAGGTTTCTTTTTTGAAGTTCCTCAGACAAGGGAAGAGCTAAGTCTTTCTTGTCTTCGCTGGCATGCGAGATAAACACGTCCCAAGTATATTCTATTTTATTCGTCAAAGCTGAAACAATCTTCTCTATTGCATATGTAATCTATAATTAACAGTGTTTTTTTATAAATACTCACAATTTGACCACAATTCTTTAGCGAATTCATATTTTGTTTTCAAGTTTGATAAATGTTAATGTGATATGCTTACATCAAATCCTACGAATTACGGCACAGGAATAGAGATATTTGGCGACTATCATGATTTGAGTTTTCTTCACTCTCAACTCCATGAACTTGCTGGTGAAGATGATAACGTTCCAGGATACTGGAACCTGGTTAATTTAGCTTATGATGTTAGGCACGCTTTTCAAGGGGATAGCCTAAAAAAAGATTTCGGTTTTTCAGATCTACCCATTAAATACCTTGGGTTTACATACTACTGGATAGATATAATTCTTGTAATAAATGTTCTAAGACAAAGATGTGCATACGTGCCGACATCAAAACCTACCCAATCCTTACTGTACAGGCTCGAGTTTTTGATAGAAGACTCAATGAAAGAGTATGACTTAAAACTTGGAAGTCAACTCTCCAAATGGGTTGATTGGTTGAGAATAGACATAAATCATTATACCCACCTACTTCGAACAAAGGCCCTTTGGGAAACCCTGAATGAATCTAATGGCAAAAAAAGATTCAAAAAGGTAATAGATGAAATGCAAATATTCAGTCCATTCTCTGATTACGCTAAGTCATTTAAACACCATTTGGATGAGGAAGCTATAAGACTTAACTGCGAGATAAAGGATTTGGAACCGAACTACTCATTTGATTCACTTAAGTACAAATGGTAGGGGCTTTCTATGACAGGGAAAGGTTGGGCTTTAATAAAAGCTAAAACGTAGGTTTAACAAAAATTAAACTTGTACTTTAATTTTTTCTAAATTAGCTGGTAAACCAAGAGAGGTGATGATCCTATGAACAAGATCAAACACATTCTAAAGCAACAAGGCCGAACTCAAATTTGGCTATCGGAACAATTAAAGCTGAGTAAAGTAACTGTTGCGAATTATTGCAATAACAAGGCACAACCAAAGGTTGATAGACTGTATGACATTGCTGATGTTCTAGGGGTTGATATCAAAGATTTGCTGGAATCAAATAAAGGAGAGAATGAACGCTAGCGAGGAAGCTGTAGAAATTGATTATAAAAGATTTCCTACTACGAGGTATCAAGGGAGTAAACGTAAGATTCTCAACTGGCTACATGGGCATTTAAAGGATATTCCTTTTAATTCTGCTTTAGATGCCTTCGGGGGGACTGCTGCCGTCAGCTATTTATTGAAGGCCATGGGTAAAGAAGTGACCTACAATGATGAGTTAAAATTCAATCAAATAGTAGGTAAAGCCCTTATTGAAAATAACGAGTATTCTCTTGATCAAGACGACCTGACATTTCTAACCGACTTTCAAGATGTGGCCACTAATAATGGATTTATAGAAGCCAATTTTTCAGAAATTTATTTTACGAATAATGAGAACACCTGGCTCGATAAATTCCTATTCAAACTGAATCAGTTCAATTCAGTGGGGCCAGAAGGTGATTTTAAAAAGTCAATTGCTCTATTCTCCATTTTTCAGGCGTGTTTGACAAAACGCCCTTATAATCTTTTCCACAGAAAGAACCTCTATATGAGGACAAATGACGTTAAAAGAAATTTTGGCAATAAAACAACCTGGGAGCGGACATTCGAGGAGCAGTTTAGAAAGTTCGCCACGGAAGCCAATCGGTCAATTTTTCAAGGGGAACTGGCTTGTAGATCAATATGCAGTTCTGCTTTTGATTTGGAAAATGAAGGGTACGACCTTGTCTATCTAGACCCACCTTATGTCGATTTGAATGGTGATCATGATACAATAGATTATCTCTATTGTTACCATTTTTTGGAAGGAATGGCTAGGAGTGATGAGTGGTCCTCTCTCATAGATTTTGAGTCTAAAAACTTAAGGTTCAAAAAAGAGCTTTACTCCGACAGATTCAAAAAAAGGAATGTCATTGAAAGCTTTGAAGAACTTTTTTGCAAATTTCAAGATAGCACTATCGTAGTTTCCTACAAGAAAAATGGAGTGCCAACTATAGACGAAATTGTTGAAATTTTAGAAAGATTCAAGACAAGAGTCTATGTCGAAAGCATGCATTACATTTATGCTTTGAATAAACAAAATGGTAATGCAAAAGAAAATAGGGAAGTCCTCATAATTGGAATATAGTTTGAGTGAAGAAAAAAACATATGGCCTAAAAGAGTTACTGTTGATAAAAGAATTGTCAAGATTCTCAGTCAATCAACCTATGAGAGTTTCCCTAATGCAATCAAAGAAATTATTACTAACAGTTATGACGCAGATGCATCTATTGTAAAAATTACGGTTGACGAAAGAGAGGAAAGAATTGTAATTGAAGACAATGGCAAGGGTATGTCTGAGAAAGAATTTGAGTTCTTTTTAAGGATTGCCGGACGTAGAAGAGAAAAAGGGGTTAAAACCCCAACAGACAGATACATAATAGGTCAATTTGGAGTTGGTTTTTTGGCCAGCTTTCCATTTTTCAAGAATTATGATATCCAGACAACAAAAAAGGGGAGTGAACAGGTGGTGAAAGCTTCCATTCCGTGTTACAGGTATTTCTCAGATGAGAAAATCATTGACATCGGGGATATCAAGATAAGTGGAAATGTAATTTCTAAACCTGAAGACAAATCGGATAGGTATACTCGAATTACATTGACTGGTTTCACCTCACTAACCAAGGCATTCTTTAATTCTCAGGCCAAAAAAGAGGCATTCAGAAATTCCATTAAAAGCCTTAGCGGAATGGAAAAATTAATCTGGGGTATGACCGAAGATCTTCCAGTCAAATATGAAGATGATAGGTTTAATAGCTTGGTGAAGCTCTATTCTCCTAATGTACCTTTCCAAGTTTTTGTCAATGGGGATGAAATATTAAGAAAGACACATGGTCATATTTTGTTGGAATCTAATGGAGTGGAATTGGACTTCAATGACTATCAATATTCAGACATTCCACTGGAAGTTGACGAAAGCAAAGTGATGAAATTTGGGAGTATCTCTTTCCAATATTTTATACTAACAAGCAAAGTGTCAGTTAAACCATACGAAGCTCGATACTTCAAGAAGAGAAATTTGAATGCCGGGGTAGGTAAAAGAGACGCATTTGGATTGGGAACAGAGTTTGGTGGTGCTAGGTCAAGAACTCATTGGCTTACAGGCGAAATTCATATTCTCGAGGGCTTAAATGAATCAATCAATGTATCAAGAGATGATTTTTCATTTAATCAAGACTATGAGGATATAAAAAGCTTCTTAAGGAAACAGCTAAGAAAGCATTCAGGAAATTTAGAGGATGAAGCCTTTTATAATAGAGAGAGCAACGATCAGAAAATCAAGAATATTTCATTCTTAAAACCAGAGATCGAAGAAACCCACGAAGACATTTCTAGTTTTGAGCCTGATAACCAAACTCAGATTAGTGAGCAAGAAAGTCTATTCCCTGTAACACACAATGAAAATGAGTCAGTTGCCCCTAGTCAAAAAACTACTTCAAAGCCCTTAAGTCAGTCTCCATCAGAAGTTAGCAACAGAATACCTGACAAGGTTATTAATGTTAATGACAATAATTTCATTGCTAAAAGCGGCAGTTGGAACCATGAAAACGAATTGTTTCCCGCTTGTAAAATCGATGGAAATAAAGTTATAATAAACAAAGATTATCCTTTATTTAAGGGTGTAAAACATACAGATGTTTTTGTCAAACTTCATTTACTTTTATTGATAAACTACAACGAAGGAGCATTAAGTCAAGACGTGTATCAAAAAATGACGGAAGATGTGTTGAAGTTTTATGCCGATTACCTATAAAAAGACATTAAATGCTAATTCAATCTTTAGAAATATCTAACTACAAAAGTCTTAGTAAACAGACGATTGAAGATTTTTCGAGTGTCAATATGATCTACGGACATAACAACAGCGGCAAATCGAATATTTTGAAGCTGATTCATTTGATTTTTAAAAGAAAGATAAGTCCAGAGGGGAATGTTGTGGTTCCAGAACAAAGTTCATCACAAGGAGGGCTTTTGCCTGAAGAGAAATTCATGGAGAAGTCCCAGTCAAACTGGTGGGAGGGCATTATTCAAAATGAACCATTCATTTTCAGAAATGGAGATTTAACAAAGGACATCGAATTTAAAATAGTTGTTGGTATTCAAAAATCAGAAATTAAAACTGCTCTCGGAGAAGATGAGTTCGAGGAAGTAAAATCGGCATATTTCAATGAGGAAATGTTGAAATCAGCAACTGAAGATGAAAATAAGGCCAGATTAGCTGCTTCAGAAGCGGTCAAGAAGAAATCCGGTGATCAAGAAGAATTAAAAGCTGCATCGAAAATTGCCAAACGAATTCTTGATAGGCATCAACGAGCCAATGGAGGCGACAACGAGCTTCTAGATATTGAATTTTCGGGAGTGATAAAATCTAGAGGAACATATGACTCAGAGATTGTTTTAGTGCGAGTAGCTATATTTTCTAATTCTATATTCGAAATTCAAGAGGGTGAAGTAAAAGTATATTTTCAACATGCCCCGGAAAATTCAAAAGTTAGGAGCAGTGGCTTTTCTAGTTTGGATTCAATCCTAGATGTTCTCAATGATTCTGTCTTGTTCCTAGACAATGACAGGTACTTTACCAAAGAGAAAGAAGACAAAAACCTATCTGACAATTCGCCCAGAACATTTAAAAACTGGCTTCATAACCTCTCATTGGAATCCTTCGAAAAAGACAGTTATGAAAGGATTTTCAATCAAGTTAATAAATTTGCTCCGGGAGGGAGCGCTCAAGAAATGCGGATGGAACGGAATTCTCCTCTTGGCTCTGTTGACATCGAATTCTTTAGATCAAAAGGCGAAATAGATATTTTGCTTAGGAATAAAGTAAATCCAAATAAAAGGCTCTCAATAGAAAGTTTCGGAACTGGAATTCAACAAATACTCTATATTCTTACTCGCATTGCGGAAAGTCAGCCTAAAGTGGTTTTGCTAGAAGAAATTGAGTTGAATTTATCTCCTAAGTATCAAAATGCAGTTATTCGTCACCTTGAATCGGGTCTAATTAATGATCCAGACAGTAATTTTCAACAACTCTTTTTTACCAGTCACAGTCCATTGTTGAGTGTGAACTCTCAATATCAAATCCATCAAGTCAGTATCAATGAGAATGGAGAGTCAAGCGTTTCAAAGGCCAATAAGGATTCAATCAGGGAATTTTACCCAAAAGAGGTAATAGATGCCTTAATTGAACAAACAGCATAAGAAGGCATACCGCGATTTACAAGAATTAAGAGCAAAGACCCCTCAGGGCCTTT
>Ga0316204_10000967_pt1 | contig 88395 bp, 72 predicted proteins | sample 6monrhotite_MG_2_FD_205661 | JGI IMG/M metagenome (GOLD analysis project Ga0316204, IMG submission 205661) | Microbial mat bacterial communities from mineral coupon in-situ incubated in ocean water Damariscotta River, Maine, United States -... | ecosystem: Environmental > Aquatic > Marine >... | reverse complement strand
TAAGCATAAGCAGGTCATAGTCGATTCACTAGCATACCTGGTCAGTAATAAGCGCTGTGAAGTTTATGCTTTTATCGCCCTTGTCGGTGTTGTCACCGACAAGTTTGCCAATGGATGTATTGCTGTGTAAATTCTCCTGATGAATGAGAACTATGTACAATTCTTCACTGCCAGCATCCTCAAATGGATACCTCTACTAAATTCTAATAAGCATAAGCAGGTCATAGTCGATTCACTGGAATACATGGTCAGTAATAAGCGCTGTGAAGTTTATGCTTTTGTCATCATGCCGAACCATATCCACTTGATCTGGAGAATGAGCGAAGGCTATAAACTTGCACATGTACAACGCGACTTTCTGAAGTTCACAGCTCAGCAACTACGGTTTAGGATGATAGATAGCCAGTCGGGTCTTCTGCCAAATTTTCAAGTCGATAAGAATGATCGTAAGTATCAAATCTGGCAGAGAAAACCGCTTTCAGTGGATTTGTACTCTAGGGAGGTGATAGAACAGAAACTTGATTATATACATGCTAATCCAGTGCAAGGAAAATGGGCATTGGTCGATGAATTTACAGAATATGAATACTCATCCGCTTCATTTTATGAGACGGGAAAGACTAAGTTCGAATTCCTTGAACATTACATGAGCTACTTCGGGCATTGATGCTGGATGGTCAGTTCTTTGAGCTTTCCAGTGCTGGTCGGTGACAACACCGACCAGGGGAGAAATGTATGAAATAAATGTGAAATGCCTTAATCTAGAATCATGAAGTATGGGTGGGTGGTCCACCTAAACCAACATTTGGAAAAGAGGTACGGGGCAGAGTAGTATTGCCGTTTGACTAATCGAAGGCTATGAAAATACTAGCTATGGTGATCCACCATTTGCACAATAGAAATAAAACTAAAACGGTCAATAAAATTGGACCTGTTGAGATAGTAGTTAGTGAATTTCGTCCATGATCATCATTCTCAAATATAAGGATATAATTAAAAAATCTAAAAAACCTTCTTATTCAGACTTCTGCCATATCCATAAGTACCTTCCTGTATAACGTCCATATCTGTGAAAAGTTTTACAGTTAATTTACTATAACCAGATAAACCGTGTTTAGAAAAAAAGCGAAATTCTAAATACTGATAGTCTTCTGTCCAAATTTTTTCCAAATCGGCATTAATTGTAAAAACCTTAGCATAACGAGCATTTTTTCTTCCTCGTTTTGATATCATACTGGGGAAGTCCAAAACTTCAGTTGACTTCAACGGAATCTTAACTGACTTGACGCTAATCCCTTTCCCTCCACCAAAGGGTTTGACGATTCTTAGTTCCAGTTTGTTCTCAATAAGGTTCCGGAAAGTCCAATTAACTACTTTGATGGTGTAAGTTCTTTGCTCCTTTCCGTCTTTTAAAATAGGCGCTTTATTTTTATCCTTTTTCACTCGATAAAGTATCAGTCTTGAAATTCGAAGCCTAGGCCTGAAAATTGTAAGGAATAATAAGAAAATAAAGGATGTTACTGTCGAAACGACAATTGCCTGAACCCAATCAATATTAAGAAGAAAATCCATAAATTAATTTAGGGAAATAATCATTCAATAAAAATAAATATAATATGAAAAAATATTAAATATAATTGATTGTGTATAATGACAAACTACGATTGTTGAAAACAAATAAAAGTAGGAATGAAGTTATCGCTTACCAATATCCATTTCATACTCATACCAGTCGAGCTTGTATACTCCTTCGATCTTGAACGTGAAGGGCTGATTAGGCTGGAAATCGGGAATGAGCTTATAGCCCAGCAAGTCTTCACTGCCCAAATAGCGCCTGATCTGTTGATAATCTCGCCTTTTAAAGGCAGCCAAAAGAGCTTCGTGTTGCACCCGAACGACCGGATCTATTTGCTCGATAGGGCGGTCAAAGTCTTGCTCAATCATTAAGAAGAGGAGCGTTTTACCTTCTGCCTCTTTGCCCTTTTCGAAATAGTACTCATACACGCGGTCTTTTTCGCGAACTATAAAAGCCTGCTGAAAGAGTGGTGCTTCCAGTACTGTACTGTCCTGATATTCATAAATCAGCACCAGTAACTCATCGTTCTTAGTAGAAAGAATACGGCTCATGTCCTCACTGAGATTGGCTGCCCTGAAGGAGATGAAAACCGAATCGGATTTTGGCTTTTCAATTTGCGAATCCACTGACGAGTCCAAAACAGTTTTGGATGAAATACAGGCCGATGCTGCCAGTGCCAGAATGGCGAACAAACAGATCAACCTGTATTTCATGGGTGTGATTTCAGTAATCATTGAGCATCTAAAACTAGCTGACGAAGGCCGATATAACAACCAACAGCGCTATCCCTTTGGATTATTTGATGCGAATGTAGCTAGAGACTCGCTCGCCATATTGGTCAAAAAGTAAGTCTAGCAAGTCGGGAGTAGGGTCGATCTTCCAGCCTTCGTATTCGCCATCTTTTTCGTAGTGATCTTCAACAGCTGTGATGGCCTCCAGGGCTTCTCGTTCTTTGGGTTTCTCTACCCGGTAAACAAAGAGGCTGTCACCCTCTAAAACTACCTTCCTGAGTATCCAGGCAGTGTCTTTAGGTCGGAATACATTAATGTAATAGTGACCATCTTTGGCTTTTATCACGTGTTTTTCACCAAGGTTAAACTTATCTTCCTGGTAAGAGAAAGTGCCTTTTCCCTGACGTTTGTCATAAGTGATTTTTACACTGATACCTTCTTCATAGGCATGTGCGGTGAAGCCGCGAGCCGAACTGTCGGTGACAACCACATCTTTATCATCCGCTATTTCTTTGGCTATTGTTTCAAGGGGCTCAGTGAATTCCTCATGGTGTCGTGTGATGATTTTCTTCTTACTGATGATCAGCTGAGTGCTGTCATCGTCAAGGTAAGTGCCGCGAAGTTTTTTAGGAATGCTTTTGAGTTCGGGAAAGCCGGAGGGTTGGGTCTGCTCAAATCGCAGGTTTTCGCCACAGCTGAATAGCACGCATAGTAGTGCCAGGAAGCAAATCGGTTTTTTCATCATTGTTGTTTTTAAATGGATACCTGATTTTGCCTCTGGTCATCGCCTCCCGGTATATAAACGATGCAACAAATGATTATTGTGTTACAAAGCCCGAGAGGAAATCACAATTAACAAATCCCAAATCTCAAGAAAAGGCTCAGGATTTAGTTAAGCTCCGATATGGGAGAGTAGTTCGTAAATAAGCCAGGCAGGCCAAAGCAGGGCTTTGAGCACGCCAAATGCACCCATTCCAAAGCTGGTGGCTGTACTGATGTAGTAGATCAACGCCCCCATAAACCCAAGACCGTAGATACCATTACCGCTAGAGCTGTTTTTAATAGTTTCCTTCATGATTCCTTCCGTTTACACAAAGCTCGGTAGAAGGGGGCGGCTAAAAAATGACCTTTGTCAGGTCCCCGAAGAATGCATAAAGCTTTAATCCTCGCTTCTTTCTTCACGAGAAATGCCATGTGCTGTGAGTTTGGCATCCAATGCTTTGAGTATCATGGTGTATTCTTCCAGGGTCAGTTCCAGATAGGGGAGAAAGTTGTCATAAATCAGACTGGCATGGTAGCTAAGTCGGTTCTTGTGTTTAGGACTGTTCAGCAGAAAGTCGATGAAGTCTTCATTGGGTTGGTCCAGGTAAAAATCCGTGAACCAGTCGTAGTTATCGCGCCAATGCCGGGTGTTTTCCTCACTGTCTTTCGCAATGTCGGAATGGTAAATGTCCTTGGCATCGTGAAAGGCGGTGAGTGCTGAGATGATGTAGTTAGGCAATGTGTCGGCCTGGGTATCATAGCTGAAATTCTTTAAGGCTTGAAATCCCTTGGTCTCAAAGATCAGAAATGGGTAGCCGGTCATCAACTGCTGGCAGGAATCACAGACCATCAATTCTTCTTTGGAATAGACATTGTTCAACATCTTGCCATATATCTCCGCCTCAGCGATATAGTCGCGCAAGATGTCTGCAACATCTGTGGTATCATCTTGCAAGTCAGCTTCCAGCATGGCGTAGATGTTCACCAGCTCATTCTCATTCTTCACCTGCTGCTGCCATTTGTCCACCCACAGGGCGATAGAGATACCGACAATGATCATCAGTACCTCTTTGATAAAACCGGTGCTATCGCTTAAAAGTCTTTTAAGTCTGCTACGTTGCTCTGACAAAACAGTATGTGGTTTGGTACATCACAAGTTAGGGAATGCTTGAAAGAGGATAAAGGGGTTTGTGATATGGTTGGGGAAGTGCCCTTGTCTGTATTCTTTATCTCGGCCCTTGTTGGTGTTCTTCACCAACAAGCTCTTATTGCCCTTGTCGGTGTTGTCACCGACAAGAAAGTATTAGGCGTTAATAGTTTGGTCGGTGACAACACCGACCAAGGCGGAGATGCTCATAAACGTCTCAAGTGAGCGTTTGAGATTCCCGTTTTCACAGGAATGACGTTCTAAAGAGTCCCCAAATTCGCATAGGTAGCCTTTTCTTTATCCCGGCCCTTGTTGGTGTTCTTCACCAACAGTTCTCATTGCCCTTGTCGGTGTTGTCACCGACAAGAAAGTATTAGGCGTTAATAGTTTGGTCGGTGACAACACCGACCAAGGCGGAGATGCTCATAAACGTCTCAAGTGAGCGTTTGAGATTCCCGTTTTCACGGGAATGACGTTCTAAAGAGTCCCCAAATTCGCATAAGTAGCCTTTTCAAAGTCGCGCACATTCATGGCGATAAAGGGAATGGTAGGGAAGAGGCCCTTCAATAGAGAGACCATGCTCTTAGAAAGTGCGGCTTTCTGTTCTGTGGTTCGCCCTTCCATGATATCAGCAAATACATGGATAAAAGGAGTATCTGCTTTGCCGCCTACCAAATAAGTTTCAAAGGGTCTCATGCGCACCTTAATGTCCTTTGGGTCGAACAGGCCAGAGTTGACCGCTACTTCATGCACCTGGGTAATGATCTCTATTTCAGAATGGTTTTCGAGAATGTCTTTGGAGCAGTCGATAACGAAGTGGGGCATGGCGAAATTAGAGAGTGGTTAATTGAAATTCAGATTGCTAAGAACGGAACGAAAACTTTAATCCTTGACTTACCACGATAATTTTAGCGTTGGTTAGCATGCTTTTTTATAATGACTTCACATTTATCAAATGTCATATTAGTTCTTGAGAATTCTACAAGACAATCCTCAGTACCTATATAGCTGACATTTGTCTGATCAAGGTTTTTATAAATTAAGCCGAATAGGGCAGGTCGATTAATATCATAACGATAAGAGCCAGGTCCAGAAAAGCCCATTCGACTAGTTAATCGTACCTGATATTTCTCATAATTCCACTTGTTAATTAATTCCACATCATCAGTCCCCATGATAATGTATGGAGCAGCTCCAATAACTACATAGCCCGCTCCTCCTATGGCTACAATCATGCTCACTATTTTGACCCATTTGGGTATTCTTAATTTTAGGAAAAGGTGGAAGCCTCCGAAGACAACTAGTGTGACAAGAGCATAATTAAGATAATTGCTTGAAAAACGGTAATTCGTAATTACAAGTATCAACTTGAACACGACTATGGAGATTATTAGAAAAGCGAGGCGTCTTTTCATTTGGCTTGTTCCTTTTAAAAGTTAGCAATTTTTGTAATAAGTCTCTTTTGTTTTCACAGACGTCTCTATAAACCCTTGTTGGTCTTGTCGCACACGAGTTCAAGGCAGGTTGTTACTGTCTGTTTTAGTGTCATAAACTATTAGTCAGCACAATGCTTGTTTATTCTAAACCTTATTATTAGAGATGTCACCGACCAACACTTCAAAGAGTGTTTCATTAACGCCTCCAATCAGATAAATCTCTAATGAGGTGCGCAATTTGATGTGCTTAGGGTCAAAGAGGTCGGGATTGGTTGCAGCTTCATATATCGGGTTAACTCCCTGATTATAAATATTTTAATTGGATGCCTTAGAGGTAGTCTAGTACCAAGTGGTGGTGTGGTGGTAATATGTTCTTGTTCCAAGTGCAAGGCAATCAGTCCACGGTCCATATAAAACCAAAAAAAACTCCTCATTTCTGTGAAGCTTTTGTTGGTCTACTAGGGCTTCCCGAATTTCGCTATCGCTCCTTCGGGACAGGCTACTCGCCCTAGTTCAATTAAAAACAAAAAACCCAACCTTGCGGGTTGGGCTTTTCATTTTTAAGTTGGTCTACTAGGGCTCGAACCTAGACTCTTCTGGACCAAAACCAGACGTGTTGCCAGTTACACCATAGACCATCCTGTAAATGGAGGTACAAAAGTACTACTCGGTTTCTAATTTGGAAACCTTTTAGAAGAAAAAATTCAAGCTCTTTTTCCAAGGCCTGATTTACAGGCTTTTACTAGCATTATATTTTTCTCTGTCATTCTGGATGCAGTGAGGCCTGCTGGTTAGTAGACTGCAATCCAAGCCGGCTTTCAACGAAACTAATTTGATACTTCGCTGCGCTCAGTATGAATGTGAATAAGGTATGTGCCATCGGTCGGACCACTCAAAGCGGTCTGACCGGTGACAGAGTGTTCTTGGGGTTGCCGTTTGTTAACCAGGAGATTGCTTCGTCCTACGTCCTTGCAAATCGAAATCTACTGTGACCTTCCGTGTAGCGCTGTAATATTATTCCTCTACTTTCCAGAAGGCAATACCACCAGCCTGTTTTCCGAGGTAGGCAGTGTCAATCTTCTTCAGGGTTTCAAGATCAAACACATCGACCATGCCCGGATCGTCACCAATGCCTTCAACAGATACGAAAGCATAGCGGCTATCGCTTGAGATGGCCACACCATGCGTCACCTTCTGGCTGTTGTCCAGTCTGGCCACCTCTGTGCCTGTTTCCAGGTTCCAGATGCCCGTTTTGGCTGCCGTCTTGTAAGACACTACCATGAACTTACCATCAGGAGAGAGGTCAATGTTATATGGCCCCTTATCAGTAGCAAACTCGCGGGTTACTTTCCAGCTGTCTGTATCTATTTCATAGACTTTGGCCTGGCCGTTTCCTGCCACATACACTACGTTCTTAGAAGGGTGTGGACTTACCCAGGTAGGCTTAAAAGCGCTGTGCTTCATGCCTTCATGGCCCATTTTGCTATGGTCCATTTTAGAGTGATCCATGCCACCATCATCCGCCTTAGCATGGTCCATTTTCGAATGGTCCATTTCTCCGGGTACCTCAGCTTCGTCCAGGTTGAGCGTGCGGCTTACCTTCAGGTCCAGTGCGTCTATTTCAAAGAGCTCACCCGACATCATGGCCACCGAGTAATGCTTCATTCCATCGGCTGAGAGGCGAGAACCATGAGGCATAGCACCAGTAGTGATCTGCTCCAATTCCGTCATCGACTCTGGGTCAACCACTGATACCGTGCTGGGAACCATGTCGCCATGCAGGTTGAAGTTGACGCAGTAGAGCAGTCCTGTGGAAGAGGAGATTTGCATGGAAGCAGGGAAGAGGCCCAGCTTGGTTTGTCCCACCAGCTTGTCTGTTTCGGTTTCGTATTTGTACAAAGTACCATAAGGGTTGCCATGGGCCATAGAGAGGTACCAGTACTTGCCTTCTGGCCCTACGGTGATACCATGTGGTCCTTCATTCTCAGCAGGCCAAACCCCTACAGGAATGCGCTTGATGGTCTCTGCCTTCTTTCCGTCAAACTTCACCACCGCCACCTCATCTTCCGACTCAGCAGTTACATAGATGTAATAGTCCTGGGCTTTGGCAAAGCTGAACGACAATATTAGGGTCAGAATCAATAATGTCTTTTTCATAAGTAATTGTTCTGTGTTGAGATGCAGAAGTGTTTGGGTGTTGAAGTTCTCAAACCTCAACACCCAAACACATCAAAACTTGATTACTTGCTTTGAATCTTTGTGCTCTTTGGCTTTTCTGGCTCCGCCTTAGCGCTCCATAAGCCACTGTTCCAGTCGCTATAGAAGATATGGCCTTTGTGCAGTTGTGCTCCCCAGGTAAAGGGCGCATTGGGCACGTAACCTTTAGGATCGTTGGGGATGATGAAACCGATCTCACGGCCTTGCTTTCTCAGGTCACCCATCAATTCTCCGCTAATGTCTACCACACGCACACCGCCATTGTAGAAGGCAACATAGAGTGTTTCACCGTCTACCCAGTAGTTATGCGAACCGGCATAGGGCACTTCAAAGCGAGCAATTTCCTCAGGGTTATCCATGTCGGTAAAGTCGATGAAGTGAAGGAATCCGCCAGCCATATTTGGGCCTTGCATGTTGAGTCCATAAGGGAATACCTCATCGCCACCAATCACGTAGAATTTGCCCGTTGAGCCATTTCTGAAAGGGAATGCGGCATGGTTAGCGCCACTAGGGTAGGCGTAGCTGGCAAATTGTACCGGGTTTTCTGGTGAGCCACCGGCAATGCCATTTCCTACATCTACCAATTGAATACCATCGCTCCAATTTGAAGAATAGGCAATGCCATCTTCAATCCACACATCGTGAATGGAATGACCTGGAGTATCCAACTCAAATTTGCTGACTGCCTTTGGATTTTTAGGATCCTTAATATCTATGATGTAGTACTTCTGGCCACCACTGAGTGCATATACATAGCCTTTGTCAATAAAGACATTGTGTACACCACCAGTCAGGTTTTCGTCAAAGGTGGAAATGATCTCCACATCTCTTGGGTTGGATGAGTCGATGATCACCAGGCCATTTTTACGGTTGGAAGCACCTTCACGGCTGATTACCGTGATTTTTCCATCCTCTGATACTTTCACATCATTCACGGTTCTGGCATCTACCTTTACACTGTCTGTCTTCATGATGTTGGCAGGATCGGTAACATCCCAGAAATAGGCAGTGCCATCAGCACCCCAGGTACCGGTTACAGCATAATCCCGGCCATCCTGACCTTCCCAGATCCAAAGATCTGAGGTGTGTTTGTCGTTCACAGACCCTTGACCTACCAGCTCAATTTTGCGAGCTACATCACGCTTTTCGATTCTTAAAGTCTTAGAGGCAGAAGCTACACCACATGAGGCGGTTACTGTGTAGATTCCGGCTTCATCGGCTACAAAGCGACCGTCCTGTTTAATAAGGCCTGAGGCACTTGAAGAAACATCATCGGCACGGCCACTGAAGGTGTAATAGATGGGAGCATCGCCAATTTCACGGCCTTTGCTGTCCAGTGCTTTAGCCTCAAAGTGAAATACATCTCCTGTACGGGCGGCATCACCATCTGCACTGAGTTCTATCTTGGTTATTGGGTTTTTAACCACGTTTACCGAGATGGTATTGGTGATGTTTTCTGCTGTGGCAGTGATGGTCACTTTGCCAGGGGCTATTGTGGTCACGGTACCGAAATTATCTACCACAGCTACTCTTTCATTCTTACTGGTGAATTCAACAGCGGCATCGTCCCTGACGAGTCCAGCCTTGTCCATCACTTTGTAGTTGAGGGCCACCGGAGTGCCTGCATAGATTTTGTCTGGAATGGCATCGATTTTCACTTCGGTGATGGGTGGGTAATTGACCGTGATCTCGAAGTTCTTTCTCTGTCCGTCTGCAATGGCTATTACCTGGAAAGTGCCTGGTTTATAGGCGGTAACGGTCATGGTAGAGTCTACAAAGACGCTTTTGCGAGCCCTTGAGAACACCCTGATTCGGGTATCTACTTTTTCACCATCTTCCATTACCGATACATCGAGTTTGAGCGTTTCGCCCACCTCCATGGTAATGTTTTCGGGTTTAATTACGATTTCTTTTTGCGCGTGTAGCGCTACGGGGATCATAAATATGATCGCCCATAAGCTTAGTTTAAGGGGCTTCATTATCAGTCAGTTTACCTATAATTGAACTGATAAAGTACACAATCAGGGGTTGAGATACAACGGCTATTCCGTGTCCGGTGGGTTGGACCAAATGCTTTGCAGGTAATTGGTCTGCATACTGTCAAAATGCAGATTGCCATCCAGTGTATAAAGGTAGGCTTCGTTGTAAAAATTAAAGCCAGTAGGGAAGAGCAAGTCGGTTATTACCACTTCTCCATTATTTACAAATAGCTCAATGGAAGACTTATCCAGAAAGATGTCCAATGTGATTTTACCTTCAGCATCTGGTTGGAAGGTGCCGCTCAAGTGCTCTTGTGTAGCAAACCTGGCTTCAAAATCGACTAAGCCTGAAGCCCTTCGGTCGCTGAAGAGCCTGTTATTTCTAATACTTAGTCGGTAAACATCATTTTCTGAATTTCTAAGCAGCAGGCCATAATCTGCTCCTGTGGTTTTGTTGGCATCAATTACAATTTGAGTTCTGAATGGTGCAGTGATTGGGATTTGCAGCTCATCGGCATAATTGATAGAGAAAAGTTGCTCTTCTTCTAAAATTACATTCTGAATGCTCAACCCGGTTTGTTCCAACTGCTCTAATTCTCTTACCGGCCTGGATGTTACCAGATGGTCACCATCTTTGTTTACCAAATGCAGAGAACGGGGCAGGGTCATGGCTGATCGCCACTTGTGTGTAGGTACCACCTGGGCATAGTCCCAGTTGCTCATCCAGCCAATAAATAACCTGCGGCCATCTTTTTCCGGAATATCCGACCAGGTAACTCCCGCATAATTATCCCGACCATAGTCCAACCATTTGGTTTCTGGTTGCTCAGTATTGAAGGTCTGGCCATCGAAATCACCCACGAAATACTGTGTGGCCGACCCGCCATTGGGTCCGCCTGGGTTGATGCTAACCAGCATTACCCAGTGACTTTCTCCTGTTTGGGTTTGCAGCTTGAAGAGGTCTGGGCATTCCCAAACGCCACCATGTGCACCCAGACTTTTACCAAAGTCACTCAAGAATTCCCAGTCGATGAGGTTAGGGGAGTTGTACAGTTTTACCCGGTCACCTGCGGCAAAAATCATGATCCACTTTTCACTGTCTTCATGCCAGAAGACCTTGGGGTCTCGGAAGTCGCGAATGCCCGGATTGGGTATCACCGGGTTGCCCTCATACATGGTCCAGCTTCGGCCTTTGTCGTTGCTGTAAGCGATGCTTTGTACCTGAAAGTCATTTCTGCCTGCTTTCTCACCAGCCATCAGGTGCTGGGTGAAAATGGCAATCATAGGAGGGTGCTCGCCATCCTGAAGCCCTGAAGTATTGTTCCAGTCTATCACTGCACTTCCTGAAAAGATCAGGCCCAGTTCGTCAGGGAAGAGGGCTACCGGCAAATGCTCCCAATGTAACAGATCAGTGCTAATGGCATGTCCCCAATGCATAGTCCCCCAGACAGTACTGTCTGGGTAATACTGGTAGAAAAGGTGATATTCTCCCTCATAATAGACCATGCCATTGGGGTCGTTCATCCAGTTGGCTTCAGGGCTAAAGTGGATGGCTGGGCGGTAAGCTTCCTGATAATATGCTGTACCCACTTCTTCCTTGTTAGGCGATTCGCATGAGGTGTAAAGTATGGCTATTAAGACCGGGAGAAAGTAAACTGCTTTCTTCATTTCTTGATCAGTATAGATTCTAGTTCTTCTAAAGTTTTGCCCTTGGTCTCAGGCATCAGTTTCCAAACGAAAATCAGTTGTAATACCATCATAAAAGCAAAGAAGCCAAACATCCAGCCGGGGCCGGGATTTGTCATAAGTGCGGGTACCATGGCCGGAATAATGGCTGCCAGCCACCAGTGGGTTGAGGTACCAAAGGCTTGTCCTTTGGAGCGGTGTCTGGTAGGGAAAATTTCGGAGAGAAACACCCAAATAACGGCTCCCTGGCCAATGGCGTGGGCCCCTATAAAGAGGAAGAGTGCTGGAGGTACCACATTGGGCCAGCCATAGAAGAAGCCCAGTGATGTGCAGGTGAGCGTAATGATGTAGCCTACCGAACCTATGTACATTAGATGTTTTCTACCCAGGCGGTCTATGAGCATTACGCCCAAGAGCGTGAAAATAAAATTGGCAATACCTACCCCAATGGTGCTCAGAAATACTGCATCTTCTCCCAGTCCTGCCTCTGAAAATATTCTGCGGGCATAATAGAGCAGTGCGTTAATACCGCTAAACTGGTTGAAAATTGCGATGGCGAAAGCCAGAAAAAGTGGGAACTTGAATTTTTTGCTGAAGAGTTTATCACTGGACTTTTCGCTACTCGCAACCGACTCTTTGATTTCAGCAATCTTATCATCAACCTCTTGCTTTGAATAAATCATCGAAAAGACCTTTCGGGCACCGGCTTCATCATTCTTCCAAATCATAAGCCACCTCGGACTTTTCGGCATTCGCAGCATTATGAGGGTGTAGATAATGGCAGGCAAAGCCTCAATGCCGATCATCCAGCGCCAGGTCTCAGCTTCTACGGTAATGGCAATCAGGTAATTGGTGACAAAGGCCACGAGTATACCAAATACAATGTTCAGTTGGTAGAGGGCTACCAGTCTGCCACGTTTCTCGGCAGGGGCGATTTCCGATACAAAGGCAGGAGCAGCAATGGTAGAAGCGCCCACACCCAGGCCCCCAATAAAGCGGAAGATCGCAAATAACCAGGGGTCGTTGACCATGGCTGAGCCTAGTGCGGAAATGGTATACAGTACTCCAATGAGTATTAGGGTGTTTTTCCTACCGAGTCTGTCGTTGGGGATGGCTCCGAAAAGTGCCCCAACAACAGTCCCCCACAAAGCAGAGGCCACCACAATCCAGCCATGGAAATTGTCATTGCTACCCAGAATGGTATAATCGGCCCATAAGGCTTGCAGGTCTTGTTCAGCTCCATTGATCACAATGGTGTCGAAGCCAAAAAGAAAACCTGCCATGGCCCCAGCAAGAGACCAAAAAAATAGCTTGTTGCTTTTCATTGTGTGAGAAAGATAATTTAAACCTGGAGCATGTTATATGAACCAGATTTTGCGCGTTAGACGAAGATAGGGAATTGTGTTGAAGTAGGAAGTGGGAAGTATGAAGCTGGAAGTGTGAAGTGGGAAGATGGAAGTTGGGAGTCAAGTACTTTGGAGAATAGAGTCGGAAGATAGAGGAGGTGTCACCCTTTAGGGCTGGGGCGGTTTTTTAGTTGGAAGCCGGAAGTCAATTACTTTTTGGGACGCCCGGCTGCACAGGCCTTGCGCCATAGCCCTGCGCTATGCGGGGCAGGCACTCAACCCACCCCTGACCCCTCCCAGGAGGGGAATACAGAGGTGGTATTTTGGTTGGAGACTGGGAGTCGGAAGCATGAAGACCGTAGCATGAGACGGAAAGTATGACGCTGGGAGCCAAGTGCTTTGGAGAATAGAGTCGGAAGCCAGAGGAGGTGCCACCCTTTATGGCTGTGGAAGAATTTTAGTCAGAAGTCGGGAGAGGTAAGAGGGAATACCGAAGCAGAGTTCGTTTTGCGAGGACGCAGGACGAAGCAATCTGCCTGTTGTGAACCTCTATTTAAAGTAGAGTTGAAAATAGGAGAGGCGAAATTCAAGTGTGGAGGTAGTTAAACCCTTCCGTCATTCACCATTCGCATCAGTGGGAGTGTGCGGCCAGCTGGTTTGCTGGGGATGTTCTCTACAGTTTTGAAACCAAATTTTTCGTAGAATGTCACAGCATTGGGGTCGGCCAAAACATCGAATTGAGTGCCTTGATATTGCGCTTCAGCCAGCATGTGTTTGAGCAGGGTAGAGCCGCAGCCCTTGCCGATATAGGCTGGTAGTACGAAGCAATGCTCAATTTCGAAGCCATTTGCTATGCTACAAATGATGGCGTATCCGGCTGTTTTGCCTTCATGCAGCAGCTTGCAGCAATGGTTGTTTTCGATCAACTCGGCCGTTATGGTTAGGTCATCCCTCCAGAGTTCCATCCAGGCATCGGGGTAGCCCCAGTGTTTTTTCGATTGCCAGGCAATGTCTGAAAGCAAAGAAGCGTCCTTTGGAGACGCCTCTTCAATGTGATATTGATAGGTTGTTGTCATTCATTTAAAAGCGCAGTCCTTTGAGGTGTTTATAGCCTGCCTGTGTGCTGCTTATTGGGTCAACGGTCCAATTGCCGTCTTGTTCTACATAGAAGCCTTGCATGCCTGCTTCTTGTGCATGGGCAAAAATCTGTCGCCAATCGATGCGACCTGCACCCACTTCGGTCATTTTCCTGTCTTCATCTATTACCATGTCTTTGATATGCCAAAGCGGGAATCGACCACGGTTTTCCCTGAAGAGTTTCAATGGATCTTGATCTGCGAAGCGTGTCCAGTAAATATCCAGCTCCATTTTTACCAGGTTTTTATCGGTCTGGCCAAGAATAAGGTCATAAGGAACCTGCCCATCCACAGTTTCGAATTCAAATTCGTGGTTGTGGTACAGAAACTGAATGCCAGACTTGTTGGAAACCTCTGCACTTTTATTGATCAGATCGATCAGCTCCTTGTATTGGTCTATGCTCTTTCGCTCCTCTGGAGAAAGCCATGCTAATATCATGTACTGAGCGCCCAATTCAGCAGCATTATCTACCGCTTCCTGCCAGCCTTTGCGCATGGTGTGTTGCTTTAAATGGAGGCTTTTGATAGGTAATTTTGCCTTAGCAAAGGACTTTTTGGCCTCGGCTATACTTTTGCCCAGTACAGTTTTTCCTTCGAAATCAAAGGCTTCACAATAATCAAAGCCTACCTTTCTCAGGGCTTTGAGCGTGCCATCAAAGTCAGTATTGAGGTTGTTGCGGACCGTATAAAGGGCTACACCAAATTGCTTAAGTTTTTCATATTCAGCCATGCTCAACAGTGAGGGAGCTGCGAGGGCACCAGCCGTAGCCAGCGCTGATTTTTGCACAAAGTTTCTTCGATTCATAATCGTTTTTAATACTGAGGTTTTAAGCTAATAAAAAGCTGTGAATGTTACTATTTGTCTGTGGCCATTGGACCTATCAGTTCAATAAAGGTGCCATCCGGGTCCTGGACGAGGATTAAATACCTGCCATCTGGTATTTGAACTGGGTTTCTACCCAAACGCTTCACTCGGTTTTTCTTTAGCCTTGCCAATATTTCGTCCAAGTCCTTTACGAAGATGGTCACATATTGCATGCCAGTATCGTCTTGAATGTGCTTTTGCTCAGGATGTTGCGACTTCTCTTTGAAGCTCATGAGCTTAAACTCAGTAGCATCAGGTGAGTCTACCGTTTTTAAAATGACCACATCAAAGGGTTTGCCTCCGGTAAGCCCTGATTTACGCGCGAACTCACGTTCGACACTAAATCCACCGACCTCATAGAGACCTAAAACCTCTTTATAGAATTTGAGTGACTTCTTCATTTTACTTACCACCACACCAATAGAAATGGTGCCTGATGAGTAGAGAGAACTGTCTGATTGTGCCTGGCCGAATTGGGGAATGCAAAGCATCCCGACCAGCAGTAGGGTAAATAACGATTTCATGCGTTTCAGAATAAGGATCATAATTTACTAAAACCCGGCATAGACAAACTGAAAACGAGGTTCTTTTTTCACCGTCTACAATTAGACCCCTTTCTCTGGCTGATCCTTCAATTCCGCTTCGGGTAATTTGGTATATTGGCATGATTTCACCTTTTGAGGAAACCTTAACCAACGTATGAGGCATTTTGGCCACCTTTTGTTTATCTGCTCTTTGCTGCTGTGCATGCCTCTTTGTGCGCAACAACCTGAAGCCAAAAAAGGCGTTCTCGATCTGCGTGAATACAATCTGGAGGAACAATTTTTTCAACTTAGAGGAGAATTTAATTTTGAATGGGAACAACTAAGTTCTCCGGATGCTTTCGATGCTGAAAACGCTGAATCCATCCCTTTTCCGCAGGCCTGGTCTGGATTGATTCTAGGTCAGGATACACTCCGTTCCAAGGGCTATGGCACCTATCAACTCACCATCATTTTACCGAAATCGGCCAGGGGCAAGGAGCTGGGTATGTCTATTCAAGACATGTACTCTTCCTATCGCCTGTTCATCAATGGGCGTGAAGTAGCGACCAATGGGCAGGTGGGTACTTCCAGAGAAGAATACACCCCGTACTGGCTGCCGCAGGCCATTAGTTTTGAGGCAGAAACCGACACCCTGGATATTGTGCTTCAGGTAGCCAATTTCGACCATAGCAAGGGAGGGGTTAAAGAACCCATCATGTTTGGCGATGCCAAAAAGGTGGTTTCGCAGTTTGAATCTGATTTGGCCTACGACTATATACTCACGGGCTGTCTGTTAATGGGCGGGCTTTTCTTCTTCGGTCTGTACTTCTTTGGCAGGCACGACCATTCCATGCTGTTCTTCTCGCTGTTCTGCATTGCCTACAGCTACCGTATCATAGGCGCAGCCAATTATGGCTTTCACCACATTTTCCCAGACCTGCCATGGTGGCTCACATTGCACCTTGAGTACATTACATTGTACCTGTCTGGTTACCTGTTTACCAGGTACATTCGCCAGCTTTATCCAGATGAATCACCCGTCTGGCTGGTCAATATCTTCTCCTATGGGTCATTGGCTTTGTTGGCCATCACCCTTGTGACGCCAGCCAGCTTTTTCACCATTTTCCCAGTGGCCTATTTCGTAGCCATTTTTGCCTTTATCCCGGTTACCATTTGGGTGTATAGTCGCGCCATTAAGAACAATCGATACGGAGCTAAATTTGCGCTGTTTAGCCTGGTAGCTTTATTCCTGTCTTTCATATTCGATATGCTCGATTATTTTGAGGTATTGACCAGGAGCAATCTGGTGCTATTTCTTGGCTATACTTCCTTCTTTTTCTTCCAGTCACTCATTTTGTCCTACCGCTTTGCCATGTCCTACAAAAAGGCGGTAAATGATGCAGAGCAGGCTTCAGAGGCCAAGTCGGAATTTCTGTCGGTCATGTCGCATGAGATAAGAACGCCATTGAATGCGGTGGTGGGCATGTCGAACCTGCTGGATGTAAAGGGGGAGCAAAAAGAGAATGTTTCTACACTAAAACACGCTGCGCAAAACCTGTTGATTCTGGTGAATGATATTTTGGATTACACTAAAATCGAGTCGGGCAAGGTGGAGTTTGAAGAGGTAGATACCAATCTGCCAGAACTGGTGGAAAGGCTAAGGCTGATCCACAATGCCAAGGCCATGGAGGAACATCTTGAGCTTAAGGTAGAAATCGCTGATGATGTACCCACTTTCGTTATTTGTGATCCTACCCGGCTCAACCAGATACTGTCAAACCTGCTTGCCAACGGCCTCAAATTCACCCATAAAGGCTCTGTGGTGGTCAAACTTTCGATTGCCAGTGAGACAGAGGAGGGGGTAACAATTTTGTTTGAGGTGATAGATACGGGCATTGGCATTGCCAAAGAAAAGCAGGAATTGATTTATGACACGTTTTCTCAGGCCAACTCATCTGTAACGCGCAATTATGGGGGCACGGGCCTGGGGCTTTCTATTACCAGAAGGTTGTTGATTTTGCAAGGCAGCGACCTGGGCCTGGAAAGTGAGGAAGGCAAAGGCAGTCGTTTTTTCTTTGAGCAGACCTTTCAAAGGGGTATTGGAGATGTGTCGGCAGCCAGTGGCCAAACCAGCTGGGACCAGTGGGATCAGCTAGAGGGTAAGCGCCTGCTGCTGGTAGAAGATAATCCGGTGAATGTGGTGGTGGCCAAGAAGTTTTTAGAACGCTGGAAAACCGAGGTAGATGTAGTGATGACCGGGGAGGAAGCGCTGAAAGTGGAAGTGAACCACGACTTGATTTTGATGGACCTCCAGCTGCCCGACATGGATGGTTATGAGATAAGTAAGCGCATGCGAAAGAATGGCGTGACCATACCCATACTGGCTTTTACCGCCTCTGCTCTGATGAATGTGCGCGAGAAGATTTCTTCATCGGGCATGAACGATTATGTGATCAAACCTTTCGACCCTGAAGACCTTTACCGCAAGATCCTCAGGCAGTTGACTGACCGCTCCTAATCTTATTCCCTGATTTCTAAAGTGCTGAAATTAATAGACCGCGAAAGCTTTCGCGTCTTAATCACATGGTAGGGGCTGCTATTGGGCCCGGCTGGTACGCGGGGAACCCGGTAGGTGATCGTCACTGTGATTTGTGATACCTCATCCAGAACCTCTGTAATCTCATAGCTGACGACATCATTGCCTACCGTGCCCAGAAAAACTGCAATTACTGTTTCTGTATCGAAATCAACTGAGGCAGCGGTGCCGAAAATTGCTTCATATTCCGGATCATCATTAAGCACATACCCACCTCTGCCTGGGTCGTAAGGACTTTGGTCGCCTATTTCCAGTGTTTCAAACTCTATAAGGTTGGGGCCGTCATCAGAGCCGCAGTTGAACATGAAAACTGCAAAGGAAAGCATCAATAAGCTGAGGTATTTCTTCATGTCTATCAGGTAGTTACCATCATTTCAGTGCAAAAATCAGTCCGGTTTCAAAACCCTCAGGCCTGTTCTTTACCCTTCAAAAACTTGCGTACCAATGGCCCGATTGTGAGCCCTTGTACAATAATGGAGAACACCACAATCACATAGGTGACGGCAATGAATAATTCCCGTTCCATTTCAGGCCTGAGCGATAGGGCCAGTGCAATGGAAATACCCCCACGGATGCCGCCCCAGGTCATGATCAGGTCGGTTTTAGGGATGAAGTCTAGCTTCTTGTTGAAGAAGAAAATAGGACCAGCTAAAGCTATATAGCGCGCCAGCAGGGTAACCGGTATCGCGATGAGGCCAAACAACAGGTACTCTCCGTTCATCTCAATGATGAGCAATTCGAAGCCTATGAGTACAAACAGTATGGCATTGAGAAATACATCAATGATCTCCCAGAACTTGTCTACATAGGTTTGGGTGGTCTTAGACCAGGCAATTTGTGGTGACTTGTTGCCAATGTAAATACCGGCCACTACTACTGCCAGTGGGCCAGAGAAATGGATGTAGTGCGCAATGCTGTAAATACCCATTACCAGGGCCAGGGTAATCAGCACTTCGGTCTCATAATGGTCAATAGATTTCATCAATTTGAAGCCCAACCAGCCGACTACGAGTCCCAGGGCAATACCACCAAATACCTCTTCAAAAAAGAGAAACCCTACATCTCCGGCTTCAACACTGGCAATGCCTTTATTGGCGATCTCCAATATCACCAGGAAGATCACCACACCCACACCATCATTGAACAGTGATTCGCCTACAATCTTGGTCTCTAGATTCTTAGGTGCTTTCGCATCCTTGAGTATGCCCAAAACTGCAATGGGATCGGTAGGAGAGATCAGCGCACCAAAGAGCAGGCAATAGATAAAGGCAATGTCGTGGCCCAGAGCACCAGTGATCCAGTAGATTAGTCCCCCAACAATGAAAGTAGAAATGAGTACCCCGAAGGTGGCAAAAAGCATGATAGGGGCCTTTTGGCGCTTGAGCTGGTCTACATTGGTGTGCAGTGCACCTGCAAAGAGCAAAAAGCTGAGCATCACCTCCAGCAGCACTGTTTTAAAGTCGATGGACTCGATGAGCAGCGTGGCTTCATCGAGTATCCAGTGCTCTATCAGTCCCAGGCCAATGATGGCCAGGGTAAAGCACATGGCGATGATCATGAGGCCGATGGTAAAGGGCAGCTTTAAAAACTTAGTGTTGATATAAGCAAAAACGGCCGAAAGGATCGTCAGAATCGTAATTATGGTGAAAACATCCATCTTGCTAGGGCAGGGCTGTTGGTTGAAGCTTTGAAAATAGAGATTGTTTGTGATAAGTGGAAGGGGTAGTTAGTATGATTGAGAATTGAGGTGGGATTTAGGGGGCACTCCTACGCCAAGGCTACGGAGCACGAAGGGAACTGCACTCCTCCGCCAAGGCTAAGGAGCAATCTCAAGGAGGTGAAGGCTGAAGAAGGAGGAGGTATCACCCTACCTATATTTGAAATTTGGAAATTGAGTTTTGTGATTTGGAAGATGATATGAGTTATTTGCCAATCACGAACCTAGTACCCGCATGATGAGCCCCATGAACCTGAAGAGCAGATTGACCAAAGGAGAAACCCTGATCGGTACCATCATATCTATGCCCTCACCTGAAGTAGCTGAGCTAATGGCCCTGGCCGGTTTCGACTGGCTGTTCATCGATCTGGAACATGGTCCTATGGGCTTTCTGGAGGCCCAGCGCATGATCCAGGCAGTAGGTGGCCGCTGCGACAGTCTTGTACGGGTACCCGAAAACACGGAGGTTTCCATGAAGAAGGCGCTCGACATTGGCGCTGCGGGCATCATTGCTCCCAAAGTGAATACTGCCGGAGAAGCTGCTGAAATAGTGAAGTATTGCAAATACGCACCTGAGGGGCAACGGGGAATTGGTGCTACCAGAGCACATGGTTATGGAATCCATTTTCAGGAGTATGTTGCTCGCGCCAATACCGATATCCTGGTGGTGATTCAGATAGAACACATTGAAGGCGTGAAGAACATAGAGTCGATTGTGGCAGTGCCCGGAGTCGATGTGGTTTTTGTGGGGCCTTATGATCTTTCGGCCAGTACGGACCTAATGGGCCAGGTGGATCACCCTGAAGTGTTAGCTGCCATTGGCCAGGCTGAAGCAGCTTGTAAAAAAGTGGGTAAGCCCATGGGCTATTTCGGCATGACGCCTGAATCGGTAAAGCCAGCCATGGCAAAAGGCTACCAGCTAATCACCTGTGGTACTGATACCGGGTTTTTATCAGCTGGTGCCCAAGCCACATTCAGTGCCCTCAAATAAAGAGCAGCCTCCTGCCTAATCTTTTTTGAAACGGTAGGCCAGGGTGATTGCTGCATTTTGTGTGCCGCCACCCAGATTAAAGGTCCAAAAGTCACCATCGAACTGTGACGAGTTGCTGACCCTTAAACCCGGTACTACTTCAACATTCACATACAGGTTTTCAGAAATATCATACTGTAGACCAAGTATATAGCCTAGCTCAAGTGAAATCGTGGTGCTTGAGTTCTCATTATCAAAGTTGGTGAGCTTACTGGAATTGAAGCTTATGGCTGGACTAAAGCCATGAATGAATTTAAGCTTTTCTTCTATTTGTTTTCTCTTTTCCCAACCCATGCCAAACTGTGCTCCGAAAGAATAGCCATCAAAACGACTGCCTTCTGTGAGACCAAGGTTTAAAACCGCCAGATTATAGCGTGTCAAACTGTTTTCGGCTCGTTCTTTTTTGTAGATCACGCCAAAATTATCGAAGCTGTTGAAGCGGGTGCCCACTTCGCGATAGCCGCTTTGCGCTTGTGCTTTATGGCCCAAAGCCAAACCGATAATGAGTATGAATAATAGGGTAGAAGTTTTTTGCATACGCCAATTGTTTTTGACGGTATTGCATCAAGAATTGAGCCCAAAACCCCGTATTAACAAGATTTAAGAAATGACTACTTCAGTGCCTCCATTACCTTTTTGAAGATCACATTGCTGCGGTAGTGCCCGTGATAGGGACCATAGGCACTGGACATTAGGCTGACTACCATGTTTTCGCTGGGTACCACCATGATGTAATTACCACCATTGCCAGATGCATAATGATAGGTAATGTCCTTGCCATTGAAATTCTTGGTGCGGGTATACCAGAAGTAGCCGTAGTCTACCGGAACACCAAAATAGTCTTCGTCAATGCTGATTTCCGTCCCCAGCATTTGGCTAATGTATTCTTCACTTATCAGCTGCTTGCCACGCCAGTTGCCCTTATTTAGTGCTAGCAAACCCATTTTAGCGAAGTCGACACCAGTCATAAATAAGTTGCCAGAGGCCACTGTGCTGCCTGCCGGACTTTGCTGCCAGTAGTATTCCTCAACATCCAGCGGGCCGAAGAGGTGCTCCCTGGCGAACTCTGAAAGATTCATGCCCGATTGGTTTTCAATGATCTGGCCTATTAGCTGAGAATTGAGGTCGGAATAGACCCATTGCGCACCGGGTTTTCTTTTCATGGGCACTGTCCTTAGGTAAGCAGTCCAGTCTCTCATGCCCATCCACTGCCCGGCCTGACCAGGTGTGCTGCCATCATCAGAGTCGGCATCGTAACCGCCCGTCATGCTCAGCAAGTGCTTGATCTTAACCTCCGCATGCGCCTTGCTGGGTGGGTCAATCTTCAGGTAGTCGTACACAGGGTCTTCCACGCTTTTGACCAGCCCTTGCTTTATGGCTATGCCCATCAGCAGGCCAGTAATGCTTTTGCCTGCAGAGCGGATATCGTGCAAACTGGCGCGCCAAAATGTATGGAAGTACTCTTCGGTCACCAACTTTTCATCTTTGATCACTACCACACTTCTGAAGTCTTGAGGAGGTTTGTCCCAGATGGTGTTAACCAGGTTGACGATGGAATCTCTGTGAAAGAACTCAGCCGTTGGAGCTGATGGGAGGTAGGTAGTTTCTTCCTGAGCAAAAAGGGCAGAAGGAAGCAAACAAATGAGGAGTGCGATGATAATACGAGACATGAATTCGGCTTGATTTGAGATAAATCTAACGAAAAGATCAGCTACTCAAGTATTAGTTGCATGGGGAGGTGGAAGTTGGAAGCTGGAAGCTGGGAGTAGGAAGTAGGAAGTCTGAAGCTGGAAGTAGGGAGTAGGAAGTCCAGAAACAAAGATAGCGAGTGTTTTGCGAGGAGGTAGGACGAAGCAACCTGTGTGCCGGCAAAGGCAGGTCTCCTTGTAGCGTATTGCTATATGAGATTACCGCTGTCGTTTCCAGACTGTCATCAGGAATCTCCGTGGCAAAGACAAAATGGTGGACCTTGGTTTTTGAAATTTGAGGCTTCGTTGCCTGTAATCCCACTCTTGTCGGATAAATCGATTTTTATTTCCCATTCAGGAGATTAATACATTATTTGAGAGCGACCGAATGTTATGAAGAGAATACTGAAAGCCTGCCTTTTATTGACCGTGGTTAGCTCCATGGCCAAGGCCCAAACCAAGGACATAGAACTTTCTTACACCAAGAAGGCCGACTCTGTTTACATCTCCATGACAAACAATACCGAAAAAGACCTGAGGGTAAAAGTAGAGCTCAAGGTGACCAATTTGACCGGTTACAGATTTCCCATTTCTAAGTCGGTAGATGGTGGACAAACGGTGCCGCTTATTACCCTGGGTACTGTGCCTCTGAAAGGCTGGACCTACAATTACTCCTACTGGACCAAAAGAGAATACAAAGAGGGCAAGTTTGGAGAAGCCGCTCGTTTGCTGGACAAAACGCAGGATGAAATTAAAAACTCAATACTGGTTTTTGATAAAGACGGTTGTAGCCGCTGCGACCGGACCCTGGCTTATTTTGAGCAGAAAAAAGTACCGCATCATGTGCTTAACATCAGTGAATCGCAAGACAGTGACGATCTAATGTTTCGTTACCTGCTTGATGCCGGATTCAACGCCTCAGTCGTGACCACACCAGTGCTGGTTGTCGATGGCAAGGTCCACTACAGCATTCCCAACCTGGACTTCTTTATGAACGACCTGCGCAAAAAATTCAAGAAGCGCGCCAAGGCCGGTAAGTAAGGGAGAGACTGAAGGCGGAAGACCGAAGACTGAAGACCGAAGACTGAAGACGGGAGACAGAAGTCGGAAGTAGAAAGGATGAAGCTGGAAGTCTCCATCGATTTGCGAGCGCAGCGAAGCAATCTCCTCTTAGCTTCATGATCCTTTAAGGGAGATTGCCACAGTCGTTTCCTACCTGTCATTGGGAAACTTCATCGCAATGACGAAATGTGATTCAAAAGACCTGAACCCAAAATCTTATCGTTTTGCAGGCAAAAGCGAAGCAATCTATAGGAGGGAGAATACAAGCCCGAAGATGCTCCCATCTTATTTGCCTGCAGGCTTTATCTTATCACCCTTTACAGGCGAATAGTCCTTCTTAAGCTCTCCATTTACCAGCAGAACGTCAAAGTATGATTTCACGCCAGTGGCCAGACTCATGTCCTCTACATTCTGAATGTGAAAGTGGATATGCGGCTCCGAAGAGTTGCCGGAGTTACCACAAAGGCCCAGGAGCTCACCGCGCTTTACCTTTTGCCCTCTCTTCACCACAATAGAACCCTCTTTGAAGTGTGCAAAGAGGAGGTATTCATTTTCAGCAGTCTTCAGCACCACCGTGTTGCCGGTTACCTGTCCAGGATTCATTTCTCCCGGCACATTGTCCTTTACTCCCACAATTACTTCAGTTACCTCACCATCAGCGGGGGCCAGCAACTCCTTGCCAAAAGCATAATAGTCTTCATTGGTCTTACCATTAGTTTTGTGGCTTTTGCCATTCTCATCCGTGATAATGATGTCAAAGGCATTTTTCTGAGCCCTGTTTTGCACATGGTAGTTTTGTTCGGCTGTATCACCACCCCAAAACACCGTCCATTCATCATCAAATGGCAGCCTCATGTCCACGCTATTGCGCTCAGGAGTAGGGAATGTATCCGCCTTTGGGTCTACATATTCCTGAAACAGAAAGCCATTGATCTTAGAATTTCCATCCAGTGAAAGCTTCATAGCCAAAGTGCCTCTTTCAAATTCGGCTTTGTACAGCGCTACCACACCATTTTCATATTCAATAAACTCACGCTTTACTATTTTGCCTGCCTGGGCCTTCAGGTTTGTCAGAAATGTAGTGGCCTGATTCAAGGGTACAGCCGTTTTCATCTGACTGTTAAACATCTCAAATATGGCCTTGTATTCACCTTCATTAAAATGCTTCTCAAAAGTGGCAGACTCCTGCTTGTAATTGTCTTTTTCGGCCTGTGCCAGCGCCATATGGCCCGCCAGCGAAAGGGTTAGAAGTATCGTTATAAATCTCATAATCATCTTTTTACAATGTGTTGATAGAATGTAGAGGGTCAGGCGTTTTCTAATTGAAGCTGCACTCTTTCAATTTCCTGAATGGCCGGCTTTATCTGCTTCTTCACCGCTCGTTTGTTCAGCCATACTACAAAGCCATTGAAGAGGGCAATGAAGCCCAACATTCTCAATTTGTCGTTCATGGTTTCAGGCAGTATGTTTTCAAATCGTGGAGTCCAGTCATAGGCAGCTGCATCGCCCAGGCCCATGATAAAGACTACATTCAAAATAAAGGGTGGCAGCACATACCAGTACAGCACCGAGTCCAGCAATTGCCCCTGATGCGTCATGTACTTCTTCTGATTTACCAACTGCTCTTTGAAAGACAGCGAAAGGTCTTCTGTCACCTTGTGTTTTTGAGCATTGCGCAGCCTGTATATCACATAGCCAAACCAGCCAATGGTCATAATACAGGCCGCTTTGGTGATGGGGAAGGGTATTTGCGTTGCCATATAGCCAAAAAGCAACATGCCGAAAATAGAAGCCGCAATTTCTCTTTTATCTCTGTTCTGAATACCCTTGTTCAGACCATCCATTTTATGTTTTAAGTCAATCATTAGTCTTGATAGGTCAAACTTGATTTTATCAGCGTCCGCAGAGCTTTTCCAAATACTTTTCAATTCCTGTTCTAACATGTTATGATAGTTTAGGGCTTATGCACTCAAAGAGCACCTTTCTGATTCTTTTCATCTTCACTGCCACATGATTTTCCGTAAGCCCAGTCACCTGAGCCATTTCTTTATAAGGCAGTTCTTCCAGCAGCATGATCACCAGACTTTGGTCACTTTCATTCAGCAAATTGATGCAAGTTCTTAGGGCCTGGTACTTCTCTTCCTGAACCTCGTTATGCCCGTGGTAGTCAGCCATAATGTGTATCGAACCCAACTGCTCCGTCTTGTCGTTTTTCTTGTCCAGCTTCATTTTAGACCGCATGCACACATTCAGGGCAATTTTATACACCCAGGTACTCGTGCTCGACTTGCCCTCAAAGCCTGCATAAGATTTCCACACCTGAAAAACCACTTCCTGGAAGAGGTCCTGAGGCTCAATGGGGTCCACAGCATATATGCGACAGATCCGGTAAATCTTGTCCTTGTTGTCTTCCAGTATATTCTCAAACGATTCGGTCACTTGCTGTCAAATTACTTTTTTCTGCTTTCTAAATGGTTAGTGACCACCATTTCAGAAATATGACAGATGAGTCGAAATATTTTTTGGGACGCCCATCCGCACGGGCCTTGCGTCCAAGCCCTGCGCTATGCGGGGCAGGCGCTGAACCCACCCCTGACCCCTCCCAGGAGGGGAATTGAAACGATTGTTAAGCAGGTATGCTGGAAGCCAGCGGCCACCCGTCAGTACCGAACAGGTCAGACGGTAAAACCTGCAAGGATGCCTTCCCAATGAAACGGACAGAGTCCTATTATTCATAGGTAGTCACGGGTTCCGAGAACCCGCGACAGGTGAGGCGCTGGAAGGATTGTATAATCAAAGTCATTATCGATTTGCGAGCAGAGCGAAGCAATCTGCCTGTCGCCAAAAGGTCTCCTCGTAGCTTCAGGGCCCATTAATGGAGATTGCCGCAGTCGTTTCCTATCGGTCGTCAGAAATCTCCTTCGCAAAGACGATATGCTAATACCTGAACACCAAATAGAAACTAGCACCCTTGCCAGGCTCCGATTTCACCCTCAGGTCGCCCTTGTGCTTTTTCATAATCTGCTTGGAAAGGCTCAGCCCAATGCCCGAGCCATGCTCTTTGGTTGAGAAGAAAGGGATAAATATCTGATCCATTTTCTCGGGTTCAATGCCCATGCCATTGTCTTGCACCTCAATAATCTTGTAAGCCTCCTCGTAGTAGGCCTTTACCGTTACCGATGGATTTTCTGTATCCTCCACCGCATGGCGGGCATTGGTCAGCAGGTTAATCAGCACCTGAGCCACCAGCTTTTCATCAATGGAGAATTCAAAGTCGCTCCTAATGTCAATGGTCAGTGCAACTCCTGTTTTGTCAAATTCCATTTTCAGCAGATTGGCCATATCATCTACAATGGCTTTTACGCGCATCTTTTCCAGCTCCAATTGCTTAATCTTGGTAAGCCTGCGGTAGTCATCAACAAAGTGTAGCAGGCCCTCGCTGCGCTTTTGAATGGTGTTGAGGCTAAAGGTCAAATCTTCCAAATCTTCCTCGGTGAGTTCGCTCATCGGCTTCCTTACCTTTTCATCGTCTTGAAGCAGCATCAGCATGGTTTCGGTAAGCGAGGTAATAGGGGTTACCGAGTTCATAATCTCGTGGGTGAGTATGCGAATGAGCTTGTGCCAGGCCTCAATCTCTTTCTGCTCAATCTCACTTTTAATGTCTTGAAAGGTGATGATGCGGTAGCGGTAGTTCAGTATTTTGATTTTGGTCAGGTGCACCGAAACCTGCATAGACTGCCCCTTGATACGCAGCTCAATCAGCTTGCGCTCATTATCTTCCATCTGAGTTATTTCCTCAGAGAAATGGGGGAGTAGCTGCTGAAACTGTTTCCAGTAATTGGGCACCGTTACCTTTAGCATATCAGCGGCAGTCTGGTTCATCAGCTCTATCTGATAGTCCTCTTTAATGGCCACAATGCCCACATTGATGTGGTCGACTATCACCTTCAGAAATTTGAATTGTGCTTCCTTCTCTACCGACACTTTTTTGAAAGCATCAATGATCTCCACAAAGGCTTCTTGCAAGTCTTGAAAGCTCTTACCATGCTTTTTGCCCTTAAAAGAGATGGAAAAATCAGAATAGCGAATGGCCATCAAAAGCTTGGCCAGCTCACGATTGGTGTAAGTGATAAATCGAATAAGCTCCGACACCTGTATGATAATGATAGAGCCCAAAATGATTTGATTGAAGAAGAGCTCCGTCTTGGCAAAAATGAAAGCCAGGGCCGTGAGCGTCACCATCAATAATCCGATGCGAATGATAACCAGAAGGGCAAAGCGTTTTGAAACCATGGGAGAGTCAGAAGTCAGAAGTAGGAAGTCGGAAGCGGGAAGCCATGAGTCTGTAGCCAGAAGAAGCGACACCCTTTAGGGCTGGGGCGCCAACATAAGAGGTTAGCTCCAAAATATGCGAAATATCTCGCACATTGCGAATAATCTCGCGTATCCTAATGCTTAAATCATTGGCTAAACTCATTGCGCATTCACCATTACCAATTCAACATTATTCATTAATCATTCAGCATAACTCAAGTCAGAAGCTTAAGGCCTACATAGCTATCGATTTGCGAGCGCAGCGCGGCAATCTCCCTGTCGGAGACGTTCAAAGCCTGCGAAATATCTCGCGCATTGCGAATAATCTCGCGTATCATAATGCTTAAATCATTAGCTAAACTCATTTCACATTCATCATTACCCATTCAACATTTATCACTACTAATTCAACATTATTCATTAATCATTCAGCATAACTCAAGTCAGAAGCTTAAGGTCTACATAGCTATCGATTTGCGAGCGCAGCGCGGCAATCTCCCCGTTGGGGGTGTTCACAGCCAGCGAGATATCTCGCGCATTGCGAATAATCTCGCGTATCATAATGCTTAAATCATTAGCTAAACTCATTTCGCATTCATCATTACCCATTCAACATTCATCACTACCAATTCAACATTATTCATTAATCATTCAACATTACTAAAGTCCATATTTCTGTAGTCTTCTATACAGCGCCAAACGGTCTAGCCCCAGGTCTTTGGCAGCACGGGTTACATTGCCATTGTGCTTGTCTAAAGCTTTGAGAATCAAACGTTTTTCCATCTCAGTGAGGTTGAGCAGGTCATCTTCTTCACCAGTAGGGCCTTTTGAGGTTTGCAGCAGAAAATCATCCGGAGTCAACTTATTGCCATCGGCCAGAATAATGGCACGCTCTATGGCATGCTGCAGCTCGCGAATGTTGCCAGGCCAGTGGTAGCGCTTCAGTTTACTGAGCGTGTTTTGGTCTATGCGAGTTTTCGGCTTTTTATACTTTTTGCCATACATGTCCATAAAGTGCTTGACTAATATTTCCATGTCGTCTTTACGCTCTTTCAGGGCGGGCATTTTCAGTTCTACAGTGTTGATGCGGTAGAGCAGGTCTTGCCGAAAGGTGCCTTCCTGTACCATGTCATAAAGTGGCATGTTGGTGGCACAGACCAGCCGTATATCTACCGGTATTTCTTTGCCAGAGCCTACGCGCCTTACGGTGCGCTGCTGCAAAACCGTAAGCAGTTTGGCCTGTAGTGGCAGAGAAAGGTTGCCTATTTCATCGAGGAAGAGCGTACCACCCGAGGCCAGCTCAAAGCGGCCGGGTTTGTCTTCTTTGGCATCAGTAAAGGCACCCCTCACATGGCCAAAGAGCTCACTCTCAAAAAGTGTCTCGCTAATGGAGCCTAAATCCACATTGATAAATACTGAGTTGCTGCGCTCTGAGTGGCGGTGCAGTGCCCTGGCAGCCAGTTCTTTACCGGTTCCATTGTCTCCCAGTATCAACACGTTGGCATCAGTGGGACCTACCTTTTCTATCAGCGAAAAAACCTTCTGTATGGGCAGTGATTCGCCTATGAAATTTTCAAACTTCTGACCGATTTCATCTACCAGGGTTTTCTGCGTGCTTTTGAGCCGGTCTATCTCCAGTTTGCTTTGGCGCAGCTGCAGGGCAGTGGTTATGGTGCTGTACAGTTTTTCATTCTTCCAGGGCTTGGCTATAAAGTCAGTAGCACCGGCCTTCACAGCCTTCACTGCCAGGTCTAGTTCGCCATAGGCAGTGATGAGAATGACGATGGCATTGGGGTCAATTTCCAGAATGCGGTTGAGCCAGTTTAGCCCGGCCGATCCGTCATTTTCTCCCTTCTTAAAATTCATATCCAGCAGCACCACATCAAAGGTGTCACGCTCAAAATGCAGCGGTACATTCTCAGGGTTATTCTCAATTTGCACCAGCGTAAATTGTTGCTTCAGATACATCCGCGCAGTGTTCAGCACATCAATGTCATCATCAACTACCAGTATTTTGGCTTCGGTTTTAGGCATATAAAAACTGTATCAAAAACAAACACTCTAATGTATTGAAAACAAACGAATTTATTCGGGTATCGGATGTAAATAAGTTGTAATTATCTGTTTTGCAGTGTGTTATGTGTTTGGCACTGCTTTTGGGTAGGAAAAGACAAGATATTAATAGCCATGCTCAAAAATTATTTCAAAACAGCGATCCGCAACCTGCGCAGAAACCGCGCCTTTGCGATCATTAATATACTTGGCCTGGTGCTGGGTATATCGGGTACTGTGGTGATCTATCGCATCATCACTTTCGAAAAAAGCTTTGACACCTATCATTCCAATGCCGATCAGGTGTACCGCATCAATCTCATTCAGAATGCTGATGGAGATACAAGAAGGTCTGTTTCAGTAATGCACCCCTTACGCGAGGTTTTACGCAACGACTTTCCAGACTGGGAGGTTTCAGGTTTGCATTGGTACGGTCCGGGAATTTTCATGTTAGAAAACGATCAGGGGGTACAGCAGAAATACAAAGAACAGGACGGAATGGCCTTTGTCGAACCTGGTTTTTTCTCAATGTTCGACTACGAAATGGTCGCGGGAAATGAGTCCGGACTGTTGGAGCAACCCAGTACAATGGCAATCTCTACCTCAGCAGCCGACAAGCTGTTTGGCCTGAATGGTTCGGGTTATCAGGCCATACTCGGTAAGACAGTCCAATTCGAAAACAAGCTTACTTTGCAGGTTCAGGCCGTATATCAGGACCCTCCCAAAAACTCCGATTATGCCTTCAACTACCTTATGTTTTATGAAGGTGCGCGCATTTACCCCTATGCGGGCGAGCTGAAGTCCTGGCGTACGCGAAATGGCGACACCAGACTTTGGGTGAAGTTGCCCGATGGTTTTAGCCAGGAACAAGGCAATGAGTTGCTTAAAAACGCCACTGCAAAATATGCCGGGCAAATGGGTATTACTGATGACAGTATTTACCTGGGTTTGGAACCACTCACCGACATTCACCTGGATGAAGAAACAGGGCCTGGAGGCGTGATTAGCGAAGGCTCACTGGGAGCATTGCAACTCATTGCTGTGGTGTTGATTCTTACCGCAGCCATCAACTTTATCAACCTGGCCACTGCCCAATCGGTCAAAAGGGCAAAAGAAATTGGCATTCGCAAGGTTTTAGGAAGTGGCAAATCACAATTGATTATCCAGTTTTTAGGGGAGGTGTTTTTGATCACCACCATTTCGGTATTGCTGTCACTGGCCTTGAGTGAAGGTGCTTTGATGAAGCTGGAACCGCTATTGGGCTATCAATTGGGTCTGAATCTGGTCTCGGAACCAGGTACCATTCTTTTCCTGGTGGGCCTCATTGTGCTGGTTACGGTACTGGCGGGCTTTTATCCAGCCATGGTACTGGCCAATTACAACCCGGTGGATGCGATAAAGAACAGCAGACTGACTTCTAAAGGAAAATCAGGAGGCATGTCTATTCGCAGAGTGCTGGTAGTCTTTCAGTTTTGGTTGTCACAAATGCTGGTCATTGCCACGCTGGTCATCGTTTTCCAAATGGACTACATCAAAAACAAAGACCTGGGCTTTGATACCGAGGCCATCTTCACTTTCGCCATTCCAGAGCGAACCGAAGAAAAGATGGCATTGCTGAAAAGCCGCATCGAGTCCATACCCGGAGTAGGGGAGATGAGTTTTTACATCGCTTCTCCAGGTGGAGCAAGCAGAAACAATATTGATGATATAAAAGACCCCAGAAACAGCGAAGAGTCTTTCAATGCCAACCGCAAGAATGTAGATCATAACTATGCAGAGCTTTTCGACCTGCAAACATTGGCGGGCGAATTCTACCGAAAAGAAGCTGCCAATGATGCTTGTGTGATCAATCGCCAGTTTTCACAAGCATTGGGTTATGAGAGTCCAGAACTGGCTGTTGGCCAGCGCTTTGAAACCCGTTGGGGCCGCACCTACCTGATTAGTGCTGTGGTGGAAGATTTTCACAACAATACCCTGCGCTCTGACATGCAGCCGGTATATATGATGCCTGGCACCTCTCAATATTTTGAAGGAGGCCTGAAGCTCAGAATTGATGATGGCTACAAGCGCGCCATTGCCAATATTGAAAGAGTTTGGAGCGAGGTGTTCACTGCCGATGTTTTCACCTACGAGTTTCTGGATGAGCGCATTGCCCGTCAGTATGACTCTGAGCAGCAGTTTTCTTCGTTGCTTCAGGTGGCGGCAGGCCTGGCTATTTTCATTGGCTGCCTGGGACTGTACGGTTTGGTTTCTTTCATGGCCAACCAAAAGGTGAAAGAGATAGGCATTCGCAAAGTATTGGGCGCTACAGTGTCCAGCATTGTAGGTATCTTCTCCAAAGAGGTATTGGTGTTGTTAGGAATTGCTTTCCTCATAGCCGCACCCCTGGGGTATTACGCCATGAATACCGCCTTTCTCGATAACTATGCTTATAGCATTGACATTGGGCTTACAGTATTTGTTGTGGCCATTTTGGCTACCGTATTCATTGCGGCCATAACCGTGGGATTCAGAGCTTTTAGCGCTGCTACTGCTAATCCGATTCAATCATTAAGAGACGATTAAATACAAACCCGATGTTCAGAAACTATATAGTTACCGCACTCAGAAATTTGGCCCGCAACAAGGTCAATACTACCATCAATGTGCTGGGGCTTACCCTGGGCATCACCTGCTCGCTCGTGCTTTTTCTGGTGATCAAGTACGAGTTGAGCTTCAACAAGCACTTTGCTGATCAAGATCAGGTTTATCGCATTGTCACCCAGTCGCTGGGTGATGATGGCCGAACCAACCTTTCGTCTTCTATGCAAATGCCTTTTGTCAGGATTTTTCAGTCAGACTTTGAAGACATTCCTGTCACTTTTGTAGAGAACAACTTCAATACCCCAAATATTTTTGTGGAGAAGGATGGGGATTGGGTACGCTTCCCCGCAAGCGATGGCCATGTGGCCATGGTTCACCCGGACTATCCGCAGATCTTTTCACATGATTGGCTTTTTGGCGATCCTAATACTGCTTTGACAGATATCAATTCGCTGGTCATTACTCGCAAAATGGCCATGACCTATTTCAACCGACTGGATGTAGTGGGTGAAACCGTGCGCTATAACGAGGAGGCTACGCTGAAGATTACGGGTGTGATAGAAGATTATCCGCAAACCACTGACTTTCCGCTCGACCTGATCATTAGCATTGAAACACATGGGCAGTACAGAGAAGAAGCGGTAGAGAATTGGGGTGGCAACTATTCGGGCCTGCACTGTTTTGTGAAACTGCCCGAGGGCATGACGGCCGCTGCTTTTGAAGCGCGAATGGAAGGCTTTGATGCCAAGCACAGAGGGGAGAAGTATGCAGAGAATTACCATCGCCTGTTGCAACCACTGGGCGAGATGCACTATGCCACTGAAATGTCGGCCTTCAGCGTTGGCACCATCAGTAAGCTGAATCTGCTGGCAGTAGGCCTGATTGGGGCACTTTTGCTCTTTGCAGCCTGCATGAACTTTGTTAACCTCAACACCGCTCTGGCCCTGAAACGTGCTAAGGAAGTAGGGGTGAGAAAAGTACTGGGTGGCAGCCGTATGCAGCTTTTCAAGCAGTTTATGGGCGAAACCTTTCTCATTTCTTTCTTCGCCATGATCATCTCATTCGGGGGTGTGGAACTGGCCCTGATTCAGCTCAAAAAACACATTGGTTACGACCTGGACTTTACCGTGCTCAGCGATATGGGAATGATGCTATTCATGCTTATGGTGCTGCTGTTTTCAGTACTGTTTTCGGGCCTGTATCCCGCATTAATCATGTCATCTTTCAAGCCTGTAGCTGCTCTGAAAAACAGAGTTGGCCAGGGCAATGGCAAAGGAGTTTCGCTGCGCAAAGTGCTGGTTACCATCCAGATGGCCATTTCTCAGGCCCTGATCATTTGCACCATATTGGTAGTAAAGCAGATGGACCACTTTTACAACAGTCCGCTAGGGCTTGAGCCCGAGTCGGTAGTAGAGGTGTTTGTAGGCAGCACCAATGCCGAAGACAACCAGCTCTTCCGCAGCCTGGCCTCGGAAACACCAGGTATTGAAATGGTGACCTTTAGCAACACCGGGGCTATTTCCAACAGTCTCTGGGCAGGCAATTACAGCTCGCGTGTGGCAGAGGAAGAGATGACAGGCAATGCGCATGTCAAGTTCATTGACGACTACTTTCTGGATACATATGGCATTCAGCTCATTGCTGGCGAAAACGTCCGCGATAGCGAAAAAGGAGACGAATATTTGGTAAATGAGGTCTTTCTGGCTGATTTGGGTATTAAAGACCCGGTAGAAGCATTGGGCCTGCCTGTGTCAATTTGGGGCAATGACGGCTTTATCAAAGGTGTGGTGGCCAATTATAACTCACAGTCACTTCACGAGTCCTTGAAGCCGCTGGTGATGCTTTATCAGGAGGGTTATGCTTCCAGCGCCATCCGCTTTGAAACCAGCGAAGTGCAAACCATGATCAAGGGTCTGGAGTCTGCATTTGTGAAGGCATATCCTGGCAAAGAATTCAATGCCAATTTCCTGGATGAAACCATCAACAATTTTTACTCTGAAGAGCAAAAGGCCTCTCTTCTGTTTCAGGTAGCAGCGGGCGTTGCCATCTTCATTGGCTGCATAGGCATGTTTGGGCTGGTGAGTTACATTGCCGGCCGCAAAACCAAAGAGGTGGGCGTTCGCAAAGTATTAGGCGCCAGCGTGGCCAACATATTGGCGATCTTTTCAAGACATTTTCTAAGCCTGGCCTTTTTAGGCTTTGTGGTGGCAGCCCCCATCAGTTATTACCTCATGGACGGCTGGTTGCAGAATTACCAATATAGAATAGATATAGGCGCAGGCACTTTCGCCCTTGGCCTGGTGGCTACCCTGGTTTTGGTAGCAGTTTCCACAGGGCTGCGTGCTTATCGCTCGGCTACAGTTAATCCAGTCAAATCGCTAAGATCAGAATAACATCATGCTCAGAAACTACTTCATAACCGCTTTTCGCAACCTGGCCCGTAACAAGGCCAATACTACCATCAATGTGCTGGGGCTCACCCTGGGCATTACCTGCTCGCTGGTGCTGTTTTTGGTCATTCAGTATGAACTGAGTTTCAACAAGCATTTTGAGGATTCAGAACAAATGTACCGTGTACTCACCGAGTACGAGGAGGAGGGGAGCACGGTGCTGAGCAAATCGATGCAGTTTCCCTTTGTCAAAGCATTTGAAACTGCTTATCCAGATGTGCCCGTTACTTTTATTCACAACAACATTCCTCACAGGTCTTTCTATGTGACCAAGGATGGAGAGCGTGTCCGATTCGAGGAGAGCAAGTACCACATTGGTTTGGTGAATGGCAATTACCCCAAAGTATTCAGTCATGAATGGCTTGCGGGCGATTCAGAAACCGCTTTGCAGGATGTGAACTCCATTGTGATCACCAGAAAAATGGCAGAGAAATACTTTGGCAACATCGATGTGGTTGGGCAAACCCTTGGCTATCTGGAAGACATCACTTTGCAGGTAACAGGCGTGATAGAAGACTATCCGGAAACCACCGATTTCCCCATTGATCTGTTGATCTCCATCCAAACCAATGGCCAGTATGTTCGTGATAGCAAAGACAGCTGGGGAGGCAATTATTCTCAGGTCAATGCTTATTTAAAGCTGCCTGCCGGTGTTACCAAGGCCGATATGGATGCCAGGCTGATAGGCTTTGACGAAAAATTTTCCGGGATTGAAGATGCCATCCGCTTTCTCGAACCATTGAGCAACCTGCATTACAATGCCGAACTCACCAATTATGCTCGCAGAACCATAAGTCGCTCAAACCTCTGGACCATTGGTACCATTGGCATTTTACTGCTGGTAGCGGCCTGCATCAACTTTGTAAACCTGAATACTGCCCTGGCAGTAAGGCGCTCTAAGGAGGTAGGCATTAGAAAAGTGTTGGGTGGCAGTCGCAGGCAGTTATTCAACCAATTCATGGGTGAAACCACCCTCATCACCGTTCTGGCACTTTTGGTGTCTTTTGGAGCAACCGAACTAGCACTTATTCTACTCGACAATCAATTGGGCTATGATTTGAGCATGGGCTTATTTTCTGAGCCTATGGTGCCGCTGTTTCTGTTGGTGATATTCCTTTTTTGCGTGCTGTTTTCAGGGCTTTATCCTGCTACTGTACTTTCTTCTTACAAGCCTGCCGATGCCCTCAAAAACAAGCTTATGGGCAGGCAGCCTGGTAAATTCTCTATGCGCAAGGTGCTGGTAGTTACTCAGCTTACTATTTCGCAGGCGCTCATTATTTGTACCCTGGTCATTGTAGGGCAGATGGACTATTTCTACAATGCTCCGCTTGGTTTAGATGCAGAGTCGGTTTTGGAAATGCACATACCCGGAGGCAAGGCCATGAAACAGAAAAGGTTCAAAGAGCAACTTTTGCAGATACCAGGAGTGGAAACCGTAAGCCTCACTAATAATGGCGCTATTTCCAGCAGTCGCTGGGTAGGCCCTTATACTGTTACCCTGAAGGGTGAAAGGGTCAATAGGCCTAGTACACCCGTCAAGTTCATTGACAAAGATTTCCTGGAAACTTATGGCATTGAATTAATGGCAGGCGAAAACATCAAAGAAATTGACAGCCTGGACCAATTCATGGTGAACAAAGCGCTGATCAGCGAATTGGGCATTGAAGATCCCTATGAGGTGATAGGTCAGGTCATGGAGTTTTGGGACTATAAAGGCCAGATAGTAGGAGTGGCAAACGACTATAATACACGTTCGCTGCACAACGGCATGGAACCATTGGTAATGATTTATGATCGCGGTTTTTCTTTTGCCGGATTGCGCTTTAATACTTCAGACACCAAAGCGCTGGTATCATCAGTGGGCGATCTGTACGCAGAGACCTATCCTGAAAAAGACTTCAGACCATTATTTCTCGATGAAACCATTGCCAACTTTTATGAGGAAGAACAAAAAGCATCCACGCTGTTTCAAGTGGCTGCTATGGTGGCCATCTTCATTGGCTGTATCGGCCTCATTGGGCTGATCACCTATATGGCAAGCAGAAAAGTAAAAGAAGTGGGGGTTCGGAAAGTGCTGGGAGCAAGCGTGGCTAATATCTTAATGCTCTTTTCCCGACAGTTTTTGTCCCTCACTTTTATAGGCTTTGCACTGGCTGCACCAGCTGCCTGGTACCTGATGAAAGGTTGGCTGCAAAATTATGAATACAGGTATGAAATGGGCATCGGAGTATTTGCCATTGGTTTGATAGCCAGTGTATTACTTGTGATGTTGTCTACGGGCATCAGGGCTTACCTGAGTGCCTCAGCAAACCCCGCTAAATCTTTAAGGTCAGAATAAACAATCATGCTCAAAAACTTCTTCATCACCGCTGTACGTAACCTGTTGAGAAACAGGACCTACACTTTTATCAATGTATTTGGCCTTGCCCTTGGGGTGAGTGCTGCATTGGTGCTATTCAAGTTCATCAACTTTCACAAAAGTTTTGACAAACACCTGAGCAATTACGATGAACTCTTTCGTTTTGTGAGGCATGAAATCAGTGCCAATAGCATTGATCATGATATGGGTCTACCCGTACCCTTTGCCAGGGCTTTTGCCAATGACTACCCGGATTTAGGGCAGGTGGCCATAGTGCAGTATGCCAATGACGGTCAGTTTACGGTTACCAACCAATTGGATGACCGCCAGCGCTTTGTGGAAAAAGGAGGGGTGGCCTTTGTCACTGATGACTTCTTCAAGCTGTTTGATGTTGAAATGGTGGCAGGCAACAAAGAAACTGTGCTGGACAACCCAGCCGAAGTGGTGTTGACGGAAGCCCTTGTAGAAAAGTACTTTGGCTATACTGGTACCAATGCCGCCAGCGCACTTGGCGAAATGGTGCGCTTCGATAACAAGGTGGACCTGATGGTGAGCGGGGTGATCAAAGACTTTCCTGAAAACACTGATTTGCCCATTGCAGCCCTGGCCAGTTTTGCCTCAGCCGACTCTGTTTTCACTCTTTTCGACAGAGAAAACTGGGGCAGTGTAAGCTCTAGCACCAATGTGTACCTGCTGAAGAATCCAGCGGTAACGGAAGCAGATATAGAAGCCAGGTTGAAAGATATGGTGGTAAAATACCTGGAAGACGAATCGGAAACAGAAGAGTACCATTTGCAGCCTTTGAAAGATGTACACTTTCAGGGAGAGTATGATACCCATGGTGTGCAGCCCGTGAGCAGTCAGCTACTTTGGGGCTGTGCGGTTACCGCCCTCATTTTGATACTAACGGCCTGCATCAACTTTGTGAACCTGGCCACTGCGCAGGCAGTGAAAAGGGCCAAGGAAGTAGGCGTACGCAAGGTCATGGGCGGCAGCAAGGCACAGCTGACTTACCAGTTTCTAAGCGAGACCTTTGTCATTACTTTGCTATCGGTCATCATCTCGCTGGGAATAGCAGAACTGGCCCTGAACAGGTTGGATATGTTACTCGATTATGAACTGACGCTGGACCTGTTGAACGACAGTACCATGCTGCTGTATCTGGGGGGCATTATCGTAGCGGTAACCCTCCTGGCTGGGCTTTACCCAGCCTTTGTATTGTCATCGCTGAAGCCAGTGGCGGCCATGAAACGCTCTTCTGCCAGCCAGGTTTCGGGCAGGTTCAACTTAAGGAGAGTACTGGTGATTACCCAGTTTTTCTTCTCTCAATTCCTGATCATTTGTACCCTTGTAGTAGTTGCTCAAATGCGCTATTTCTACAATGCCGACTTAGGGTTTAGTCGCGAGCAGATTGTGACCTTTAATGTACCCGAGCCCGCTACGGCCAAAGAACAAATACTTAGAAGCAGGCTTTCTGATAACCCAAGCATTGCCTCCATCAGTTTCCACATTGGTGCACCCATGTCCAACAACAACCTGGGCTCTAATTTCAATTATGAGCCCCTGGCCAATGACACTGATTTTGATGCCCATTTCAAGGTGGTAGACCAGGAATACCTGGAGTTGTTTGGCATAGAACTCCTGGCGGGTCGCAACCTTACCCAAGCCGATACAGTGTTGAAAAACGCCATCATTACCGAAACGGTGATGAATATGATTGGCATTGACGATCCGCAGGAAGCGGTGGGCATCACAGTACGCACTGGCTTCAATGGCAACAAAACCATTGTGGGCGTGGTGAAAGACTTTCATGCACATTCGCTCAAAAACGAGATCACGCCACTTTTCCTCATTGGTTATCCCGGTTTCAACTATCAGGGTGCCATCAAGGTGGTGGGCACCGATGCTGATTTGCAGCGCATAATTGCTGAGGTGAAGCAAGAGTGGGAGCAAGTATACCCAGCCTTCACCTTCGAGTCGGAAGTTTTTGAAGATCACATTACGGGCAATTATGAGACAGAAGCAGATCAACTGATCCTCTTCCAAATTTTCTCAGGCATCGCCATTTTCATTGGCTGTCTGGGGCTGTACGGTCTGGTGGCTTTCATGGCCAACCAGAAAACCAAAGAGATAGGGGTGAGGAAAGTACTGGGCGCCACGGTGGGCCAGATCATCAACATCTTTTCCAAAGAAATGCTACTGCTGATTGCTGCAGCCTTTATACTGGCCGCACCGTTGGGCTATTTTGCCATGAGTCAGTGGCTGCTCGACTTCCAGTACAACATCAGCATTGAGGTGTGGATGTTTGTAGTGGCGGTAGGTTTTACACTGCTAATAGGTGGGGTAACCACTGGCATTCGCTCCATAAAAGCGGCCATGGCCAACCCGGTAGACTCATTAAGAACTGAATAGAAAAGGCCATGCTCAGAAACCATCTAAAGTCCATCTTAAGAGGACTCAAAAAGAACAAGTCTTACACCATCATCAATATTTCTGGCCTGGCCATTGGTTTTGCTGCGGCTGTGTTGATTGCCATTTTCGTAAATCAGGAGTTTACTTTTGATAAGTTTTACAAAGATCATGAGCGCACCTATCGCCTCAGTGCTAAGAGTTTTGCCTTTTCATCCATTGCCCACATTAAGCTACTGAAGCAGGAGCTGGCAGGAGTGGAGGCTGCCGTTAACCTAATGCCGGTTGCCAATGGCACACTGAAGCATGACAACCGGAATTTTATTGAAACAGGCGTATTTTACACTACGGCCGACTACCTGAAGGTATTTGACCAGACTTTTGTTTATGGCAATGCACAGGTGGCCCTGGATGCGCCTGATGCCATGCTCATCACCGAGTCATTGTCCAAAAAGCTGTTTGGGAACAAAAACCCCATTGGTGAAACCATTCAGCTCTCTACTCAACCCTCTTCTGATACCTACCAGGTTACTGGTGTGGTAAAAGACCCACCAACCAATGCAACTCTGAAATTCAAGGCATTGGCTCGTTTTTCCAAGGTCTTTGAAGAGAACATCAGCAGCGGTTTTTTCAATACCATTGGCTATGCCTATTTCAAAATGGAAGGCCAGTCTGCTCTGCCTGAGTTGCGAGACCAAATTGATCGTATCTACGCCCGAATGTCATATGATGCAGACCAGGCCACTGAGGATTTTGAAACCTACCTGAAATCAAGCAGTGGACGTTTGCCCTGGGTGCTGCCTATTGGCGATGTACACCTGGAGTCTAACCTCCAGTTTGAAGCCTCGGCTCCTGGTAATCGACAGTACCTGTTCATCTTTTTAGGCATTGCGGTCTTCATCATTGTATTGGCCGCTATCAACTATGTAAACCTGGCTACTGCACAGGCTTCTAAACGAGCCAAGGAAGTAGGCGTAAGAAAAGTGTTGGGTTCAGTAAAGAAAAACCTGGTGGCTCGCTTCATGACAGAATCGATGTTGCTGGCCCTTTTTGCATCCATTATAGGGCTTGGCCTGGCCGAGGGAGCCTTACAGCTGATGTCGGGAATGGGCTTTTCGAATTTCGAGGTCAATGTTTACAATTACCCTCAATTGGTGTTGATCATCCTGGCCATTGCGGTGCTCACAGGCATGCTTGCAGGTCTGTACCCTGCTTTTTACCTCACCTCATTTAAGCCTTCTGCAGTACTAAAGGGCGATTATCGTACGGGTAACCGAAGCAAGAATTTTAGAAATACACTGGTCGTCTTTCAGTTTGTAGTATCACTTTCACTGGCCATTTTCTCGGTATTCGTTTATCAGCAGCTCAACTATGGTTTAAGCAAGGAGCTGGGCTTTACCAAAGAAGGGGTCATCGTCATTGACAATGCGAAAGAGCAGTTAGGTGATGAAGATGAAAACGTAGCTCCCTTTAAAAATGAGCTGTTGAAAATGCCTGAGATTTCCGGAGTTGCCTCCAGCCAATACAGCATGATTGGGAGATTGGCCCTGGTAGGACTTCGTGAGAAAGGCGAGGAGCAAAAATTCCACAGGGCCCAATACAAATATGCCGATGCCGCTTTTGTATCCACCATGGACATGGAAATAGTGGATGGACGTGGGTTTGACGATGACTTGGATGATGACCGTAGGGTACTCATCGTCAACGAGGCTTTTGCTAAAACGCTTGGTGAGGGCCTTTACGACAAACGGTTTACCATGTTTGACCCCGATAATGACTTGAAAATAGTTGGGGTAGTGAAAGACTTTCATGCCAATGATTTCAGCCAGGCCATTGGACCTACCGCCATAATTAAAGGTTCTGCACCCAGACAGTTCAACGTTCGCATACAAATGGACGATTTGAATAAGACGCTGAAGGCCATTGAAACCACTTATGCCCAGTTTACTGATGAACCTTTGGACTATTACTTCTTCGATCAGAAGTTTGATCAGCTCTTTAATGCTGAAAAGCAGATGAGCCAGATCATCACCATTTTCACAGGGCTTAGCCTCTTTGTAGCAGTTTTGGGCATGATAGGGCTTATAGGTTATAAGCTAGACCAGCGCATCAAGGAAATCGGTATTAGAAAAGTATTGGGCGCCACCATCTCGCAGATACTTGGCATTTTTTCCAAAGAACTATCCGTGCTTATTCTCATTGCCCTGCTCATTACCATCCCCGTCAGTTTTTATGCCACCCAACTCTGGCTCAATGGTTTCGCCTATCATATCGATATGGGCTGGCTGCCTTTTGCCATTGTCGGTATTGCGGGGCTCATGGTCACCATTATCATCGTCACTCTGAGAACTTTCAAGACCGCTTTGGTCAACCCTGTAGATGCTTTGAGGAGCCAATAACCAGAACCAACCTGACCCCAAAACTATGTTCAAAAACTATCTGAAAATCGCCTATCGCAGCCTCATCAGAGATCGCTTTTTCTCTGTGCTCAATCTATTTGGGCTCACCACGGGTATCACGGCATTTATCCTCATTGCTCTTTTTGTAAGGGCAGAATTGAGCTATGATAAGTTTCATACCAAAGTGGATAGAATCTGGGCCATGGAAATGGTTTTTTCCTTGCCAGAGGGCATTCAGGCCGTAGATGAGTTTAACTATCTGGGAGGACTTACCTTTCACGAGCACATTCCCGATATCGAGCGTTTGGTGCAGTTTGCTGATGAAGGTAGTGCTGTTTTTGGAATAGGGGATCAAGTCTTTTATGAAGATTCATGGTACTATACCAATGATGACTTTTTCGAGGTTTTTGACTTTCCTGTGCTTAAGGGTGTTCCACAACTGGGAACTGATAAATCTATTGTATTGACCAAAAGTATAGCGGATGCCTACTTTGGAGATGAAGACCCGATAGGTAAGGTCATACAATATGAAAAGACAACTGACCTGGTAGTAACGGCAGTGGTAGCCGACCCTCCACCTAATTCTTACCTACAGTTTAAAATGCTGGTGTCGGACAAATCGAAGGTAGAGGAGATCGAAAAACGGCTGCAACCTAATGGCAATGACTGGGGGAAGATAGCCCATACTTACCTGTTGTTGGCCGAGGGAACGGACATAGAGCAACTCAAGGGTAAAATGATGGCTGTGGCAGAAGAACATTTTACTTCCAGGTACCACCGCAAAGACAATGGAGAGTTGAGGTTTGAACCGCACCTGAGACCATTTGAAGATATCCATCTTCATTCTGGTTATACCAGAGGAGTGAGTCCTACCGGTGACATCGGCTATGTATACCTCTTTACTACCATAGCCCTGCTCATATTGGTTATAGCCTGTATCAACTATATCAACCTGTCGACAGCCCGGTCATTGAAAAGATCAAAGGAAACTGGTTTAAGGAAAGTATTAGGAGCCACCAGAAGAGAAATAATGGTGCAGTACCTGTCAGAGTCTGTTGTGCTCACTACCATTTCAGTATTCCTGGCTTTTGCCATTGCTGAGCGCCTATTACCGGCCTATAATGAGATGATTGGTCGTGAACTCTCCTTGAGTTATCAGAGTGCCGACTTCATCTTTGTACTGGTCGGAGTCAACCTTTTGGTGAGTCTTTTGGCAGGTGCCTATCCCGCCTTCAAGCTCAGTGCCTATAAACCAACCGATGCTGTGAATGGGGGCAAAGCACCCAAAGGGAAGAAACATGTGAGGCGTGTATTAGTGGTTGTACAGTTTATGATTGCTCAATTGTTGATTGTGGCTACCATCGTCATCCAATCGCAGCTCCGGTACCTGCAAACCAAAGATTTGGGCTATAACAAAGAGCATGTGCTTTTTGTAGAAACACACGAAGAACTGGCAGAGGATGCCGAAGTATTCAGGCAAGAGATCAACAGTATTCCTGGAGTGGAATCAATGGCTTATTCAGAAGGCCGATTCACTTATGCCGCCATTACCTTTTTCCCTCTGAAGGATGTAGAAGGCAATGAAGATGCAGACCCAAGTGAAACAGTATTTGCCGATGTATTTATAGGCGAAGCAGGTTTTGCCAATGTGATGGGCATGGAATTGATTGCTGGTAGAGCCCTTTCCGACAGCCTGGCAACCGATGAAAAGGGAGCCATGTTGATCAATGAAACAGCCGTAAAGCAATTTGGCTGGGATGAGCCACTGGGTAAACGAATGGATATTTGGGGAGAGAAAAGAGAGATCGTAGGGATTGTCAAAGACTTTCACAATGAATCGCTGAAAGCTAAAATTAACCCCTCATTCATAATAATGAGTAAGACGGGCACCACCTTTGTCAATATTCGCATAGCACCCACAGAAGTAGCCGCCACTGTTGACCGCATAGAATCGGCCTGGAATGCAACTGTAGAAGGCAGACCACTGGAATTTACCTTTTACGATGAACACTTCAATCAGCATTACAAATCGGAGCGTCAATTAGGGGAAATATTCTTCACCTTTTCTTCATTGGCCATAGGCATATCACTGCTTGGTTTGGTAGGTCTTACCGCTTTCAATGCAGAGCAACGTCTAAAAGAAATTGGCATCAGAAAAGTGCTGGGTGCTTCGGTTAGAAAGCTGATTATTCTCCTGTCTTCAGAGTTTATCTGGCTCTGTGCCATAGCCTTTGTCATTACCACACCCGTGACCTATTACCTCATGCAAGACTGGCTGGAGGCTTTCAAATATCGCATTAATGTGGATGCAGTTATCTACCTCATTGCCCTGGTAGCCTCTCTGGGAGTAGGCTGGGCAGTAGTGGCCTTCCAGTCTGTGAAAGTGGCCAGAACCAATCCGGCAGAGGTCTTAAGAGGGGAATAAACTGTATCAAAAACAAACAGTAGGCTGTTATAAAAACAAACGATTTTCACACTGTGGAAGTCGTTTTTTTATTGTAAAACACTGTGTGTCAATTGTTTGTAGTCTTGGCATTCAATTTGGTAAGGGTTTATCGGAAAAAACTCAAACCGAACGCTATATACACTGCCATGCTGAAGAACTATCTCAAAATACTTTTTAGAAACTTTGCCCGAAACAAAGCCTTTACCCTGATCAATATCAGTGGCCTTACCCTGGGTATTACCTGTAGCCTGATCATGTTCCTGATTGTGAAGCAGGACCTGAGTTTCAATCGCTATCACAGTCAAATAGATCAGATCCATCGTATTGGTCATATCGATGTAGTAGAAGGTCGTGAGTACCCTCAAGGCGGAGTGCCATTGGTCATGCCACCTGCTGTGAAGGAAGAGATTGTGGGGCTTAGAGATGTAACCCTGGTATCGCATGAGCGCTATGGCCTCATTTCAGTAGGGGAAACCTCTGGCGACATGAAGCACTATGAGGAGAATCCAGAGCTGGTTTTTATTGAGCCCAACTTTTTCGATATTTTCGATTGGGAACTGAAAGAAGGCACGCTGGATGAATTGGCGCAGCCCAATATGGTGGCGCTGAACGAGACATTGGCAGCCAAGTATTTCCCGGAAGAGTCTGCTGTTGGTCGAACCATTCGCCTTAATAAAGAAATAGACCTTAAAGTAATAGCAGTACTGGAAGACGCACCGGTCAACTCCGATTTTCCTTTCGGCATTTTCGTTTCTATGGAGACGAAGAAAAGCCAGCAGCCTGATGAGTTCAATCGTTGGGGAAGCATTTCCAGCGATAACGTAGCTTTTGTACTGCTGGAAGACAACGTAACTCCAGAGCAAATCAATGAGCAGTTCCCCGATTTCATCGTAAGACACTGGAATGAAGAGACAGAGGCGGGCCGTTCTTTTGTGCTTTCCGCTATGGAAGACTATCACTTTGACGAGCGTTTTGGCACCTTCAGTGGCCGCGACACACCCAAAGTTCTGCTCTATGCCTACAGCATCATTGGTGCGCTCATTCTATTAATCGCCTGCTTCAACTTCATCAACATGTCTACTGCCATGGCCGTGAAAAGGGCCAAAGAGGTGGGCATGCGCAAGGTGCTCGGCAGCGGCAGAAAACAACTTGTATTTAGGTTTTTGGGCGAAACTTTCGTCATTACCTTAATCTCCATCCTCTTCTCTATGGCCATCACCGAAAGGTTGCTGCCCATGGTCATCAACGAATTTATAGGTCTTGAAATACCCTTCCGACCATTTACCGATCCCGTAGTAGCTCTCTTCCTCATAGGTACGCTCGTTTCGGTATCTGTTCTGGCGGGGCTCTATCCGGCCATTGTGCTCTCCAAAGCAAAGCCAATTTATGCCCTCAAAGGTTCAGTCAGTCAAGGCAATGGCAACATGTTCCTCAGAAGGTTCCTCGTATTCTTCCAGTTCTTTCTTTGCCAGGTACTCATTTTCGGTACTGTGGTAGCTACTCGCCAGATGGATTACTTCTTAACGGCCGACATGGGCTATGATCAGGAATGGATCATTGACATCAACCTGGCCGATAAGAGCGAGAATGCACGCAATCGCTGGAAATCTGAAATAGCCAACATTCCCGGTGTGGTAGACCATGCCTTTAGCTACAAACCTCCATTCTCAGGCTCGGTGTCAGGTACCAATGCCTACTACTATGACTCTGATACCTCCAGGGTAGAACTGCAGGTGCAGATCAAACCCTCAGATCACAAATACCAGGAGACTTATGGTTTAGAATTGGTGGCAGGAGAGTGGCTTTCTGAATCAGACACCATCAACCAATTTGTGGTGAATGAAGAGTTATTGAAGACTCTGAATGTAAAACCAATAGATGCCCTGGGAGAAACCATGAATGTTTGGGGCAGAAAAGCCACCGTAGTAGGGGTGGTAAAGGATTATCACACTGGCCGACTGAGTAGCAGAATAGAGCCGGTAATGATGTTTAACAATGCCAGCAGCTACAGAAGCCTGGGTATTAGGGTAAACGCAGCTAACGCAGACCAGGTGGTGAAAGAACTGGAAAAGATCTGGTACGGCATCAATGAGGAATATGAGTTCGACTACATCTTCCTCGATGAACAAATAGAAGCTTATTATGAAGGAGAGAAGAAAATGTCTCAACTGCTGACAGTTTTTGCAGGTGTAGCCATCTTCATCGGTTGCCTGGGTCTCTATGGTCTGGTGGCCTTCATTGCCAACCAAAAAGCCAAAGAAATAGGCATCAGAAAGGTTTTGGGAGCTTCTGTAGTCAACATCATGCGCAAGTTCTCTACAGAATTTGTAATTCTGGTACTCGTTGCCTTCCTTTTTGCAGCCCCACTCAGTTACTTTGGCATGAGCAGTTGGCTTGAGCAATATGAATACCGCATCCCCATTGGTCCAATGATCTTCCTGATCAGCATAGGTGCTTCCGTATTCATTGCCCTGGGTACCACTAGCTATCGTTCTATGAAAGCGGCTACGGCCAATCCGGTAAATTCATTACGAGACGACTAAACGCCATGTTTAAGAGCTTTTTAAAGACCACGCTAAGGAAGCTATTAAAAGACCGCCTGTACACGGTCATCAACCTCACAGGCCTGTCGGTTGGTTTTGCGCTCTTCCTGCTCATAGGACTCTATGTGCAGCGAGAGTTGATGACCGACCGGCATCACCGGGACTATGAGAAGGTTTATAGAGTAGACGCACACTATACCAGCGAGGAGGGAGCCACGGAAGACTATGCCATTGGTTACCAGCCACTGGCCAATGCGCTGAAGAGTGACCTGCCCGAAGTAGAAGAGGCAGTGATGTTTTTTTCGCCAGCTGCTCAGCTTTCATTCAGAGCAGGCGACCAAATGTTGTCAGTTGAAAACGAGAAGATCTTCTACACTACCAATGCCTTTTTCGAAATCTTCGATCATGAATGGGACCAAGATGGTTCAAAGCTTTCCCGACCCAATACCGTGGTCATTTCCAGCCATTTGGCTACGCGCTATTTCGGAACGGAAAACCCCATTGGGCAAACCCTGGTTTATGAAGATGCCAGGCAAACGCACAGCCTGGAGGTGACGGCCGTGTTTAAGAAAACTGACAAGCCAAGTCACCTGGATTATGACATGCTCATCAACTACGATTCGGGCGTTAACTTCTGGAAAAGAGGCATTGATAATAATTGGAGGCTCATGTATGTCTACACTTATTTCAAATCCACTCAGGCGGTAGCTCCCGCATTTTGGGATGAAGCACTTCAGGGAATTAAATCCAAGTACAGGCCCGAAAGCGAGGCGGTTTCTTTCCATGCCAGAGCACTGAAAGACCTTTATTGGGCTCCTGTAGAATTTGAACCCGGCAAGAATGGCAACCGTGCTTATGTCTATATTTTCGCGGCCTTTGCCTTGACCATCATTCTATTGGCCATGGCCAACTTCATCAACCTCATGACGGCCCGCTCCATCAGCAGGGCCAGGGAAGTGGCGGTAAGAAAAGTGGTAGGCGCCAACAAAAGAGGTTTAATGCTGCAGTTTCTGATAGAGTCAACCACTTTATCAGTCATAGCCATCTTAATAGGCGCTGTATTGGCCGAACGAATGATTGGCCCTATCAATACGAGTCTAGACCTTTCCTTGTCCTTCAACATTTTCGGTAACCCCGCTTTACTGCTGTCAGTTTTACTATTGCCTACCGTAATAGGCGCCTTGAGTGGTATTTATCCCGCACTGGTGCTCTCTACCACCACGGCACATCAGCTTTTGGAAGGAAGACAGAAGTGGAGTTTTTCTAAAAACCGCTTGCGAGACGGGCTTTTGGTATTGCAGTTTTTCATTTCCGTTTTGGTAATCTCCGGAGTGTTCATCATTTCCAGTCAGATGGATTATGTGAGAACTGCCGGACTTGGTTTTCAGGATGACCCGATGATTGTGCTGCCCAGAATCAGCAATAATTCCAATTACCTGATAAGACAAAAAGTGGCTGAAAACCCACAAATCAAAGCCATTGCTTCACTTTCCAGTATTCCCGGTTATCGCCTTCCGCGCGGGCGCAATATCAAAGAAGCTGGCACAAGTGGTGATGGCATATCTGCCAATGGTATCTGGGTTTCTGAAGACTATGCCGATATGATAGGGCTGACCTTTGCCACAGGCCGCAACTTCACAGAAGAAGATTCAGAAAATACCCTCGTTCTCAATCAAGCTGCTCTTGTAGCACTGGGCTGGCAGGCAGACGAAGCCTTGGGTAAAAAGCTGGTAATGACGGGCAGAGATGGTTTTGAAGATCAGACTTATAACGTGTCTGGCATTATGGAAGACTACCACTATCAAAGCATGTACGAAGAGGTGGCGCCTCTTTTTCTGCTGAACAATAGTAAGTCGAGAGCGGGAGGGGATGCTTCCCTTGTACAAATCTCAAAAGCTGACCTCAATTCAGCCTTGGTTTATCTTGAAAGTGTTTGGTCGGAAATCGAAAAGAACCAGGCCTTCGACTACTATTTTCTGGACGATGCAGTAAATGAAGTCTATGAAAAAGAAGTGAAGCTGGCACGCACAGTCAACTATGTGTCTGCCATTGCCATCATCATATGTATGTTGGGCCTATTTGGTTTGGTATCATTAAGTCTGCAAGCCAGAAAGAAGGAGTTAGGCATCAGGCAGGTGCTAGGGGCAAGGCTGGCACAGATAGCCGGACTGGTGGCCAAAAAATATTTAGTGATCATAGGACTAGGTACCCTGCTGGGCTTGCCGGTTTCTTACAAACTGATGCAGCTTTGGCTGTCAAACTTTGCTTATTCTGTACCATATTCCTTTACGACCTATTTGTTGGTCGGTTTGGGCCTTATGGCCTTGAGCTTATGCCTTGTGAGCATCCAGTCGGCTGGAGTGTCACAAACCAACCCGGTAGACTCACTTAGAGATGAATAGGTTATGAACAAATACTTCATCAATATCTGGAGACATTTCAAACGCAACAAGATTTTCACCCTTGTCAATGCCATTGGCCTGACCATCGGGATCACCTGTAGCCTGATCATGTTTGTGATGGTGAAATTCGAATTAGGGTTCGATAAATACCACGAGAACTTTGATGAGCTCTATCGAATCCGTACCGAAGCAGTGAATAATGGCAATCTGGTCAACCGAATAGGAGTACCTAAACCACTTTCGGAAGCCATAAAAGCCGATATAGCAGGCTTGAAAGAAGTGGCCTTCATTTCTACAGGGCACTTTCTGCAGTTTGAAATACAGGGTCAGGATGAGGCAATTAAGAATTTCAATGCTTACAATGGATTGGTCTATACAGAACCTTCTTTTTTTAGAATGTTTGACTGGAAATGGCTCATGGGAGGACCTGAAGAACTGGCAGAACCCAATACCATTGCCTTAGATAAAACCACGGCAGATAATTACTTTCCTGACGGAGAGGCGCTCGGTAAATTCATTAAAGTGGTGGGCAGTTCAGATTTAAAAGTGGTAGGTGTGGTTGAAGACAGGCCCGATCGGACAGATTTCCCTTTTACCACTTTTCTCTCCCTTGAAACTTTAAAAGCCAAGCAAGAATTTGATGGTTGGTTTAATACTACCAGCAATGACCGTTGTTATGTGCTTCTCGAAGAGGGTCGAGCTGCCTCCGACATCAATACACAATTGGTGACTTTGGTAGATAAATACATGTCTGAGGAGGCGGAGCTGGAGTTCTTGCTACAGCCCTTGACAGAAGTACATTTTGATGCAGTTGGGGGTAATCTCAACTATCGCTCAGTGGCATGGAGTCTCATTTATACTTTGGCTGCGGTAAGTCTGCTAATGATTCTCACGGCCTGCTTCAATTTCATCAATATGTCAACCGCCATTGCCATGAAAAGAGCAAGAGAGGTTGGCATAAGGAAGGTATTAGGGAGTACAAGACGGCAGCTGATTAGGTCTTTTCTTACAGAAACCTTTGCCATCACTTTTATAGCCGTTTGTATCTCACTGGCTTTAGCTGAGCGGCTTTTACCTGGAATTGTGAGTGAATTTGCCGATGTGGAACTCTCATTGAACCTCTGGAATGATACATTGCTGTTGGCCTATCTCATCGGATTGCTTGTATTCATTACCTTTTTGGCTGGTCTATATCCGGCATACATCATTTCGGCTTTCAAACCCGCCAACCTGATAAGAGGAACAGCCACAGGTGTAAACGGAAAATCTCTCAATCTGCGGAGGGTTTTAATTGTCTTTCAGTTTGCCTTATCACAGGTATTTATCATAGGTACGCTCATCGTCATATGGCAGATGAACTATGTGAAAAATGCAGATTTGGGCTTTGAAAAGGAACGGGTTGTCTCTTTAAACCTCCCTAGTTCGGATAACAACAAAGCAGAGGTTTGGAGAGCAGTCTTGGAGGCCAATGCAGGAGTCAAAGACTTTTCATTTGCACAGGCGACACCTTTCTCTGGAATGACTTCCAGCACAGATGCCACCTATCAAAAAGATTCCACGGATATACGATTCACAACTTTGCTTAAACCTGCAGATGGCCAATACATAGCCACTTATGAGCTGAATTTACTGGCCGGTGAAGGTCTGCATGATTTAGATAAATCAAATCGCTTTGTAGTTAATGAGGCTTTTGTAAAAAAATTAGGTCTGGCTAATCCACAAGATGCTGTAGGTCTTATGATCAAGATTGGCGGAGGAGAGTTAAAGCCCATTAGTGGGGTAGTGAAAGACTATCACATGCAGACCTTAAAAAATGAGGTGAAGCCAGCTGCGATTTTTAACAATTCGGATAGGTACAGCAACCTTGGTATTAAACTGCAAGGTACAACTCACACAGCTACCTTGACAGCTTTGGAGTCTACCTGGCAAGACCTTTATCCTGATAGCAACTGGAATCCTGTTTTTATGGATGACTATATTGAAGGCTATTATAAGCGCGAGAGCCGCTTTTTCAATATGATGGTGACTTTTGCCATCATTGCGGTTCTTATAAGCTGTCTGGGCCTTTATGGAATGATCTCCTTCATAGCCAACCAACGTGCCAAGGAAATTGGTATCAGAAAGGTACTTGGGGCTTCTGTGGTTAGAATTCTAGGCTTGTTTTCCGCAGAATTTACCAGGTTAGTATTGGCGGCCTTTCTTGTCGCAGCACCACTCGCATATTTAGGCATGCAAGGTTGGCTGGATGAATTCGTTTATCGCATCCAGGTAGGCCCTGCTATTTTCGTAACCGGTATGGTCATGTCACTGATCATTACACTAGCAACTATTGGATACCGCTCGCTAAGAGCTGGTTTAGCAAACCCTGTAGACTCACTTAGAGATGAATAACCTGCTTTTCAATAATCTAAAAATTGCCATTCGCAGCCTGAGCCGCCATAGGCTTTCGGCTGTCATCAACATTGCCGGACTGGCCGTGGGCATGGCTGCTTGCCTCGTCATTACACTGTATGTGGAGCGTGAAATGAGCTATGACAGCTTTTACAAAGACGCTCATCATATATACCGACTCACCACGCAAATGAAGCAGGAAGAGTCGAACGAGCATTTTGCCACCTCACCCGCACCATTGGCACCCATGCTGGCTGAGCTTTCGCCAGAAGTGCTGAGCCTCACACGCATGAGCAAGCGCACCGATTTTACCATGCGGCCCGATCACGATTTTGAAAGGCCCTATCGTGAAACCAATGCCTGGACGGTAGACAAAGACTTTATTCAGGTGCTGGATGCCGGAGTGCTGGCAGGCGACCCTGAGACCATGCTGGAACAAACCCGCTCGGTAGTAATGCCTAGGGCTACTGCCATTCGCTACTTTGGAGAAGAAGCACTGAATGCAGGCAACATAGTAGGTCGCGAACTTGGTGGTGGGGGCGATGGAGGCACCAAATGGCAGGTAACCGGAGTGATTGAAGACCAACCTGAAAATTCACACTTACAGTTTGATATGCTGCTTTCTCCGGGTGATCCTGTGAGCGCTTTTGATCAGAAAATATGGAGTTGGCTGGCGTTTTATACCTATGTAAAGCTGAAGGACAACGAGCCTGCTACACTTGCGAAAGTGAATGACCAGCTCGAATACATTGTGGCTAACCATGCCGTACAAGGCGAAGACATTGAAAAGCTGAGGGCCATGGGCCTCGACTTGCACTATGAGTTGCAGCCCATCACCGATATTCACTTGAAGTCGACCCTGCTGAGGGAAATGGCACCCAATGGCAACCTGGTGTATGTACGTTCCATGGTGCTGGTGGCCTTCTTCATCATGCTGCTGGCCTGCGTCAACTTTATCAACCTGAGCACTGCCAGGTCGACTGTCAGGGCCAGAGAAGTAGGGGTGAGAAAGGTATTGGGCTCGTATAGAAGCCAGTTGATCATGCGTTTCCTCACCGAGTCGCTGGTGATGACTGCTTTCGCACTTGTGCTGGCCTTTGGCTTGGTAGAGTTCTTCGTATTCATACTCAAAAACAACTTTGATTGGGCCATAGGCACCGATTTCATGAGCGAACCAGTGGTGTTTATGTCCATACTGGGCATCACCGTTGCCCTGGGTATTGCTGCGGGCATTTACCCGGCTTTATACCTCACCCGATTCAAGCCTGTGCAGGTGCTAAAAGGAACAGACCCCGCTGGTAAAGGAGGAAAGCTTACCCGCAACCTGCTGGTATCGGTTCAGTTTGTCATTTCCATTGCCCTCATCATCGGTACTTTAATCATCAACGATCAGGTAGACTTTATCCAGAGCAAAGACCTGGGTTTTGACAAGGAAAATGTGCTGGTGATACAGAACGACCGCGAAATCGATGAAAGGCGTGAAGATTTCAAAACCGTTTTGCGCAGCAAGGCCAATGTGCTGGAAGCTAGCTTTACTACGGGCATACCCGGTCTGCCGCGCTATATGCGAAGAGACTTTACGGTAGATGGACGCTCTGATGGTGCTGGGCTCAACTGGTTTCAGGCCGATGACACTTTCTTCAAAACCCTGGACGTGCAAATGCTTGATGGAAGGTCATTTGAAAACAACAGAACTACCGATTCTACCGGCATTATTCTCAATCAGTCTGCCGTGATGGAACTGGCGCTTGATAATCCGGTGGGTGCTTATATCACCATCAATAAGGGCGACAATGACCAGCGAAGGGTGCAGGTAATTGGGGTCATGCAAGACTTCAATTTCCAGTCTTTCGACCGTAAAATCCAACCTTTGGCCATCGAATACCTGGGCAATTACAACTTCAAGGATTACATCTGCATTCGCCTGGCTGCTGGCAATCTTCAGGAGGCCGTAGACCAGGTAGAGGCAGCCTGGAAAGAGTTTGAACCCAATGTACCCATCGTCCACAGCTTCTTAGATTCCGACTTTGACGAACTATTCAAAGCGGAGCAACAACTGGGCAAAATCTTTAACGCTTTTACAGGTTTGGCCATCTTTATTGCCTGTTTGGGCCTCTTTGGACTGGCAGCCTATACCAATGAGCAGCGCACTCGCGAAATCAGCATTCGCAAAGTGCTGGGAGCCACTGTTTTGTCACTGCTGGCCCTGTTGTACAAAAGCTATTTCAAGCTCATTATTGCATCATTTGTATTGTCGGCCGTGCTGGCCTATGCTTTCGCTACAGAATGGCTCTCCAGCTTTGTATATCACGCGCCTTTAAGTGCGCAGCCTTTTGTGGTGGCATTGGTAGGCACCGCCTCAATTGCTGCTTTAACAGTAGTGTGGCAGTCGCTGAAAACGGTAACCAGGAACCCTGCAGAAACCCTAAAAAACGAGTGACATGATTGGCCAGTTTTTGAAGATAGTCTACAGAAACCTAACCAGAAAGGGCAAAATGTCCCTGCTAAATATCATTGGGCTTAGTTTGGGCATTGCTTCATTTATGGTAATTGCCCTCCATGTAATACAGGAAACTACCTATGAAGCAGGCTTTGCCAAGGCTGATCGTACCTACCGGATCAATACACGTTTTCTGAATGCCTCGGTGTTTGCTACTTCAACTAAGAATACCAGATCATTTCTGGCTGAGCAACCTGAATTTGAAAGTGTCACTCAACTGTCGAGACTGAACAAGGGTTTTGCCAGTGTCGATGATATTAAACATCCCATATCAGAATACTATTACATTGATAGCGTCTTTCATGATGTTTTCAATTTTGAACTTTTGCATGGCATCGAAGAACTGGCCTTTAAGCAGGAGAATTCGCTCATTTTGGTTGAAAGGGAAGCAATTCGGCTGTTTGGACGTACTGATGTGATAGGCGAGAAGTTGACCATTGGTGCCTCTGAATTAGAAATTGCCGGTGTAATCAGACTGGATTATTTCAGAACCCACCTGCAATTCAATGGGCTTGTTGTAAACAGGCCCACTCCCTATCAAAAGAAGTACTGGTCGTTTCTGGGTGAATACACCTATGCGGTGGCTTATCCCAGCGTAACCACAGAGCAGATCGATCAACGGTTGGAGCTGATGGCCAGGGATTTTATATTTCCAGCCATTAGTAGTCAATTGAATTTTGTTGAGGGATACTCCTACGAAGATTGGATTGCATCTGACTCTCACATTAGAAATTATGCACAACCCATCGCTGATATTCACCTGAAATCCGACCTTTCGGCCGAAATGGCCATTGGGGGAGATGTCAGAACTGTACTCACATTTGGTTTAATTGCCCTCTTCATCATTGTTATTTCATGTGCCAATTACATCAACCTATCTACTGCGAAAGCCTCTGAACGGAGTAAGGAACTGGGCATTAAAAAAGTATTGGGTATCACCAGATTTAGCCTGGCTTCACAACTTTTGGCAGAATCGCTGTTAGTAACACTATGCGCTGGCATACTGGCACTTGGGCTCACCGAAATGGCCTTACAGCTTTTGAGTCAGGTAATGGTTGAATTCCAGAATATCTCATTGGCAGATTCACCTTTAATTCTCAGTGCTTTGATGGCCTTTGTACTCCTGGTGGGACTTCTGGCTGGTCTGTACCCGGCCTGGTACTTGTCTTCAATCCGTGTCAATGCGCTGCTGAAAGGTCAGAAAACTGGAGGCTTTGCAGGAGTGAAAACGGCCGGTAGATTCAGAAACATGCTGGTAGTGGTTCAGTTCATACTGTCTTCAGGGCTAATCATCTGTGCCATTTTTATCTCACGGCAACTCAATCACATGCAAGGGCTCGACCTGGGGTTTGAAGACGATGGAGTCATTGTCATCACGAATCCAAATAAGGCAAGCAACGAAAAAATTCCTTTGATCAGACAGGAGATGGAACGGCTGCCTTTTGTAAAAGAAATTAGCAGCATGTTAAGAGTGCCTGGAGCCAGCAGTACCCAGGGTTGGGCCCGAGTCATGACTGATATTCCCAATGGTACTAAGGCCTACATTGATTGGTTTCAGGGCGATGCTGACCAGTTCAAAGTACTGGGAGTCGAAATGGCCGAAGGGAGGGCTTTTTCAACGGAAATACAATCTGACATGAGAGAAGCGATTGTCATTAATGAGGCCGCAGCACGCTTGTACGGAGATATTCCTGTCCTGGGTTCTACTTTTTATGGCCGTACAGTCATAGGAGTAGTAAAAGACTTCCATTTCGAGTCGCTGAGGGTACCCGTTAGACCGGCCATGTTCCATTACCAACCTGAAGGCGGGAAGCTGGTGGTCAAAATGGAGATGAACGAAGAGAATATGGCGCGTTTGCAAGCGATATGGCAAGCAACTACTGCTCTGCCTATGACTTACAGTTACCTGGAAGAAAACTATGAGGACCTGATGGGTGAAGAAGCTCGGCTAAGAGATGCTTTTGGGCTGTTTACCATATTGGCGATATTTATTTCATGCCTGGGTATGTACGGATTGGCCCTTTATGCAGCCGACCAAAGAGCCAAAGAACTGAGCATCAGAAAGGTGTTAGGAGCATCTGTGAAAGACCTGATTCGCCTTTTAACAGGGAACTTCCTCAAACTGGTCCTTATATCGATGTTGTTGGCTATCCCCATGTCTTTTTTTGGGGTGAGGGCATGGCTCAGTAGTTTCGCTTATCGTATTGATCTGTCGGCCACAGTATTTGTATTGAGTGCTCTGATGGTACTCTTTTTAGTAATAGTCACTGTATTTCATCAATCATACAAGGCAGCCATTGCCAACCCCGCAGAAACCCTAAAAAACGAGTGATATGATTAGGCATTTTTTAAAAGTAGCATACCGAAATTTGCTCCGCAAGGGCAAAATGTCTCTGCTCAATATTGTAGGCCTCAGCCTGGGCATTGCCAGTACTTTGGTCATTAGCCTTTATGTGTTTCAAGAGCGCTCATTCGAAAAAGGACATGAGCGCTTTAGTGATGTTTATCGCCTTGAGGAGCACTTTTTAAGCATGAAACGCACGGCCTGGTCTACGGCCAACTTGCAGTTTTCATTGGACGAAATTCCACAGGTTGAAGCCTGGGCCAGAGTGAAACAGGCCCGTGGTGAGACCATTTTGATGGACAATCAAATTATCAAACCGGGCAGGGTATTGAAGGCTGATAACCGGTTTTTCGAACTCTTTAATTATCCTTCCCTCACTGGTAATAGCAATGAACTACTCACTGGGCCAGGTACGGGTGTCATCTCTGAAAGCCTGGCTATCAAGGTATTTGGCACAACCGATGCAGTGGGCAAAACGATCCAACTCAAGAACAATGGAAACATTGTGATCAATGCCGTATTGGCACCCAGAGTCACGCGATCTCACCTCGACTTTGACATGCTCATTCACTTCGATAAGCCCGAAAAGCCCGCTACCAACTGGTATGGCATTGGTGGCTATACCTTTGTGAGAGCAGTGCCAGGGGCCACTGAAGCCCAAATAAAGACACAACTTGATAAGATCACCGAGGAGAAGATCTTTCCCCAGGCCTTTAAGCCATCGCCAGACATGAGTTTTGAAGATTGGATGGCCCATGATAACCGAATTGAATTCTTCCCCAGACCCATTGCTGATATTTACCTCAACAGCGGATTGCAATTTGAATTAGGAACGGGAGGAGATGCACAAATGCTCATTACCCTTACGCTCATTGCCGGTTTTATTCTACTCATTGCGGCCATCAACTTTATGAATCTGACTACTGCCCGTTCTTCGAGCCGAACCAAGGAGATAGGCATGCGTAAGGTACTGGGGTCTAAAAAAAGAATGCTGGTTTGGCAGTTCTTGTTCGAGTCGCTTATGGTTACTCTGCTGGCGGCTACCATAGGGGCAGGGCTTTCCGAAGCCATGATATATTGGATCAACAACTCATTTGGTGAAGTGATTGGCATTTCTCTGCTCAGCTACTCTGGCCTGTTGCCAGTAGTGGGAGTTGGGGTGCTGTTGCTTGGAGTTTTAGCAGGCCTCTATCCGGCTTTTTACCTTTCTTCAGCCAAAATGATTCCGCTGCTCAAGGGCATGAAGCTGTCATATGTGCTCAACCTCAATGTGGCCAAGATATTGAGAAATGGGCTGGTAATAACCCAATTCACACTCTCTACAGGCATGATCATCGCCACGCTGTTCATTTACCAGCAGCTGGTACACATGCAGCAAAAAGACCTGGGCTTTGACGATGAGCAGGTCATGCTGATTGACAATGCCTATGATCTGGGCGATAATGCAGAGGCCTTCAAAAATCAGGTGTTGAATATACCCGGAGTGCACACGGCCAGTTTCGCTTCCCGTTTGCCAGGAGACCAGTCAGAAAGCATCATGTCCGTCATGCTCGATGCCAACAATACCATTTCTTTCAACAGTTTCGCGGCCGACCTGGACTTTTTAGAAGCCCTTGGCCTGGAAATGCAGGAAGGGGAGTGGTTTACTGAAGAAATGTTCAAGGCTGACTCTATCGTAGTCATCAACAATGCAGCAGTACAGGCCCTTCAATTGGAAGAGCCGGTGGGAGCGGTTATTGGCAATTCGCTAAAAGTGATAGGGGTGGTAGAGGACTTTAATTTTGCCTCTCTCAAAGAGGAGATAGGCCCAGCCTTTATCTCTTTCAGCCAGAAACCCCGGAATCTGGCTTTAAAATTTTCTGTAGAAGCTGTGCCTTTTGAGCAATTGAATACTGCATGGACGAAGTTCACCAACATGCCACTTGAAACGAAAATGCTGGAGCAGAATTTTGATGCGCTCATGTACAAAGAGGAGCAGTCGGCTAATACCGTGCTGGTGTTTACCGTGCTGGCCATTATCATTTCCTGCCTTGGGCTGTTTGGTTTGGCTGCCTTTACGGCCGATCAACGCCTGCACGAATTTGGCATCAGAAAAGTGCTCGGAGCTACTGTGGCCGACATTGTAAAACTCTTTGGCTATGACTTTCTCAGGCTCATTGGGGTAGCTTTTATCATCTCAGTGCCTCTGGCCTGGTTTGGGGTCGGTCAGTGGTTACAAGGCTATTCTTATCGCATATCGCTGTCAGCTGAGGTGTTCATGCTTGCTGGTGTATTGGCCATTGCTATTGCCTTTTTTACCATCTTATTTCAGTCCGTAAAAACGGGTAGGCTGAATCCTGTAGATACCATTAAGAGCGAATGATCAGAAGCTCATTGGCAGTTCAAAAGACTCTCCATAGATAGATTCGTATTTAATCTTTACATCTATTCCCAAGTCTCCGCGAAGGTGCTCTTCTGCTCTCAAAAGCCTAATAAAGATCACTGTCTTGCCTACCGCGAATGGTGAGTCTTTAGAAAAAGTGACACCACCTCTTCTGTAGTCATTCAGATTGGCTGCTGTCATCACTTCATCCCAGGTGTAATAAGTCTTGCCTTGATAGGTGAACTCGGTGCTTTGGAGAATAGCGGGCCCTACGCCCTCGTTTGAAAGTGTAATCTGCCAGTGGTTGTCATTATCGACATAGCCTGAGAAAAAATCCATATAAGGCCTCACGGACAGTCTGTTATGGGTTTGAGCAAGTTTTACCTGCCATACGGAAACCACTACAGCTGATATGGCGATGACTACCACAGCATAATGGGACATTTTTTCGGTGCGGGTTAAAGGCATGTTTAAAAGTATTGATTCTCAGGCAGACTCAAAAAACAATCAGTATAGAATCTGGCTGCTGGTAAATGGGACCATAAACATTGTTCAAGCACAGGCCTTTTAGATCGCAAAAGTGCCTAAAAATCCATACGAGTCGAGTCTAATTGCTGATAAATGGATTCATAGACAATATTGATCCCCAGATTTTTGGTGGTATTGGGAGTCTTCAATCGTAGAATAATGCGCGGAGCCCCCGGAGCTACAACCGAACCCTCGTTGTAATTATAAAGCTGTCTGATGCCTTCGTTAAGGCCTGCTGCTTCCAGCACTGGGTTCCAGGCGTCAAAAACTTGACCATCGTGTAACAATTCAAATTTATGAATACGGGCGGGGCCGTAGCCCTGGTTTGAAACCTCAATTTCAAGCAGGTTATCGCTACCATCTATGATTTTGGTGATTTCAATATAGGGCCTTACAGTACGCTTGTTATGCTCGATGGCTATCTCTAATTGTTTTTGAGAAATACGACCCTGCCATACAGAGACGACTACGGCAGTAAGGGCTATGACTAGAATCCCGTAGTGGGAGAGTCTTTCTGGTTTAGACATCGACATAGCATGAAATTGGAGAATTTAGCGCAAAGAAAAAAGGCTGCAAATGCAGCCCTTTCATATGTTTTTGTGAGAAAATCTTAGTCTTCGTCTACCACTTCTGCATCGGGGCCTTTTCTGAACATCTTCTGAAAAGCCTGATTCAGTTCTTCCATGGCGCTGCGAAGGTGAACCTTGGCCTCTTGTACCTTGGGTTCATTCTTCTCTTTCATGTCGCGCATTTTCTCTTCAAACTTGTCGCGTTGCTTTTTTAAGGCCTCTATGGCCTCATCCACGTCTTCCTTGATCTCACCAGATTTGGCGCGCTCTACCAGTTCATCGATTTTCCGGCCCAGTTCTTTGAGTATTTTCTCTGCTTCGCTCATGTATCAATTGTCACTAGCCCTTGCTTTGATTTTCGTGGTACCGCCAATCCAGCAGCCCACGCTGATAGACTCACCTTCTTCTTTGTTCGCAGTAAATACGTCAGATTTTGTAGGGAACTGTGCCATGGCATTGTTCATTCCAGCCTGATCTCCCGCCCTTTGATACATATCATAGGCGGCCATAAAGATGGCGCGGTCTTCTACCTGACTTGCTTTTTTGGCACATTCTTCAAAACTACCCATGTACATGCCAGCCACCATGGTATAGGCTTCTGCTGCTACTGTGCTGCTTAACTTGGCTGCTTCAAGCGCTTGTTTTCTGGCTTCTCTTTTGTCGCCCTGCCCCACATATACTTTGGCAATGTCCATTCTCAGGTCTGCCTTTTTATCATCGTCAGCCGACATTTCAAGGGCCATGTTGTAATACTCCATGGCTTTTTCAAAGTCTTTTTCTGAGGCAAAACGTTGTGCCATTACTTTAGCAAGGCCTTCAGTAGGTTCTGCTTTTTGAATAATCGTAGCAGCCTTCATAAAATAGGGGCTATCGCTACATTGTTGACCAAGCAAAAGTCGGAATACCGTTTTAGCGAGTTTCAAATCTTCTTTTTGATCCAGGCCAGGGGCCAGGTTCTCGTTGATAAAATCGCAGTTCAATCGGTCTTCACCGATGGTCTGGATCAATAGCCCGGAAACAGCCTCTCTATAGCGGTCAAATTTGGCATGATCCGCATCAGCTTTGTCTTTAGAGTCTATTGACTCGTTGACAATAAAATAAGTATCCAGAATTTTATCATCAGAGATGTCGTTGCCATAAGCTTTCGCCCGCCTGACAATGTCCATGTAAGAAACCAGGTTGTTATTGATCACTTTTTTGGAATCAGTTGCATAAACCCGATCATAGGCCGCAAGACCTTCCATGATCTTACTCTTGTCACTTTTCCAATATTTGTAATATCGGTAAGCCATGTTATTCTGCTCTCTGAAATTCAATTCATAAATCTCATCTTTCAGCTTATAACACGTCATCATTGAGTCGAGCAGCGCTTGTTTTTCATCGCCCTCTGCCTCCTCGGCCAGTTCTTCGTAAACTTTGTATCCATTGACGTAGAGGCCATCGTATAGCCCTGGAGCATTTTTCATTAGCCAGTTAATGGAATTGGCCGCCTGGCGATACTCTTTTATAGCCACATTGTCTACCGCCAAAGCAAACTGACGCTTGGCTTTTTCAGCTTTTTCAGGGTCTTCCGGAAGTTTCAGGTTTTGAGCATAACTGGCAAAGGCCAGCAACATGCACAGAGTGGAAGTAATAAGTTTGTTCATCTCAAAAATATCGTTAAGTCACCAATTTAGGGAATCTAGAAATTAGGGATTAAAATGTGCTTTATCAAATGATTAAGCGTGTATCCCTTTTGCAATCGCTTGCATAAAACTTTCTATTGACCCTTACACTGGATATTGCACTAATAGTGCCAATTAACGCTTTTGAGCAAAGAGGGTTGGGGCATTATTGACTGCTTCGGGTTTTTACCTTGGTTTTCACCTTGATCCAACAGCCAATATCTATGACTTCTCCATCTTCATATCTTTCGGTAAAAGCCTGAGAACGAGTGGGGAATTGTGCTTTGGCAGCCTCCATGCCTTCAAAGTCCATGGCTTTTTGAAATAGATCATAGGCCGCCATAAATATCGCTCGGTCAACCGTCTCTTTTTCATTTTCACGGCAATCTTCATAACTGCCCATGTACAGGTTGGCTACAAAACTATAAGCCATAGAAGAGAGTTCTTCGCTGGTTTCTATGGCTTTGAAGGCAGCACTACGAGCCGATGATTTCTCACCCAGAAGCGAGTAAACCCTGGCCATGTCCATATGGGTATTGGCCTTTTTCAAGCTGTCGGTGACTAAGGGCAGAGCATCCTGAAACAACTCTATAGACTCTTGATAGCGGCCATCTGCAGCGGCTTTTTTTGCCAGCAATGTGAGTATCCCGGCATTTTTACCCTCCGGGTTATTGGCAATGGTCTTTGCGGCCAGTTCGAAATAGTCGAAAGAAGTACATTCAAATTCCATGCTCCAGGCAAAGACCATGCGTGCAAAGTCATACTGGGTTAGCTTTTCGTTGGAGGCAATGCCTGCAATTACTTCGCAGTTTAAAGCGGGCTTGATGGTTTCGTAGAATAGCTGGTCTACCAGGTCGCTAAAACGTTTGAGCTTTGCCGGGTCGGTACCGGCTTCTCGTTTTTTGACTTCGGCCTGCGCTATCACCGCCCTAATGTCTAAAAGGGCAGGGGCTGAAAGTTGTTCTACCTTGGCGCTGTATTGCCTAATGATGGATAAATAGGCGGGGAAGTTGTTGAGGATTACAGATTCAGGGTTTTCATACACCTTTTCGAAAGTGGCGATGGCCTCATCATAGCGGCTCTTGTCATTTCTGAAGTATTTGTAATAGCGAAAAGCCAGGTTGTTGTACTCTCTGTCAGTCAGGCCAAATTGCTTTTCCTTCAATCGAAAAACGGTAATCATAGAGTCGAGATAAACGGCTTTTTGAGCTGCAGATGATTCGACCTCTGCTACCTTTTCATAGGCCTTATAGCCCATGATGTAGATGTCTTTGTTGTAGTCAGGCACCTTGGTGAAAAACCAATGCAAGGCCTTTTTGGCCTCAGCGTAATTCTTTTGCCGCATGTAATCCTGCGCCAGTACCAGGTGGGTGTCAACCTCTTTTTGAGGTACTTGTGCTGTGGCGCTCAGGCACAGGCCAAAGAGCACAGCTGTTAGCAGTAGTTTAGTTTTCATAGCCAAGGTCTTTGTATAATGATACGCGATTTGGCCAAATAGTTACAGTTTGACGTTCTACGTGGCAAAAAGTGATTTGAATTGGAAGTTCTGGCCATCGAACAGGCCTTTGTCGCTGAGTTTCAGGGCAGGTATCACCAGCAGGGCCATGAAAGAAAGCGTCATAAAAGGAGAGTTCAGGCTGCTGCCCATGCGTTTTGACAAGGCATCGATGCTGGAATAGGCCTTGGCTACGGCATAGCCATCATCGGCCGACATAATGCCAGCCACTGGCAATGGCACAATTTCACTTTCTGTAGCACTTACCGCACTTACGCCACCTTTTGCTTCTACCAACATATTGATGGCCTTGGCCAGACTTTCATCGTCTACACCCAAAGCTATGATGTTGTGTGAATCGTGCCCCACTGAAGAGGCAATGGCGCCTTCTTTCAAACCAAAATTCTTGATAAAGGCGAAGGCAGGAGGAGCGGGGTTGTAGCGGTTTACTACCACCATTTTCAATACATCATTGTCGGTATCAGAAATAGCATTGCCCTCAGCATCCCTTTTAACAGGTTCTGTCAGGCAGTTGGTGATGAGTTGGCCATCCAGCGCTTCAATCACATGAACCTGATTGGTTTCAGCTTTGATTTTCAATGTGGCAGCCTCAATGGGCTCACAATTGAAATTGTTGATGATGTCATTATGTACTCTGTCGATGAGCGTTTTTGAGCCTGCTGAAACCTGTATTCCATTGATATAAGTTGCCTTCACATTGAAGTCATCAGGATTGTCGATTACAATGAAATCGGCAAAGTCACCTTCTTTCAATAACCCGATGTCCAGATTGTAGTGCTCTACAGGGTTGATGCAGGCAGCTTTTAGTATGTTGAACAAGTCATGACCTTTGGCCAGAGATCTTTTGACCAACTCATTGATGTGTCCCTCCTCCAGATTGTCAGGGTGCTTGTCATCCGAGCAAAACATGATCATGTCCGGATAATCAGCCAGCAGGGGAATTAGGGCTTCGAAATTCTTAGCCGCAGAGCCCTCCCGAATGGCGATTTTCATGTCGTATTTGAGCTTGTCCAGCGCTTCTGCGGCAGTAAAACACTCATGGTCGGTGCTGATGCCAGCAGCGATATAATCGCGTGCCTGGTCGCCCCTTAGTCCTGGTGCGTGGCCATCAATCGGTTTGCCGAGCCTTTTGGCAATATCGAGCTTTTCATAAACCACAGGGTCATTAAAAAGCACGCCAGGCCAGTTCATCATTTCCGCCAGGTATTTCACCTCAGGTTTCTTCAAAAGGTACTCCACATCGGCTGGCGTAATTTCCGCACCGGCAGTCTCAAAAGTAGTGGCAGGCACACAGGAGGGTGCCCCGAAATTGAACTTGAAATTGACCTTTTTGCCATTCTCAATCATGTATTCCACTCCGGCCACGCCCAACACATTACCTGTTTCGTGGGGGTCGGAAACCGTGCCAACCGTGCCATGCACCACAGCCATTCTCGCAAATTCAGAGGGCACAACCATAGAGCTTTCCACGTGCACATGCGCATCTACAAAGCCAGGCAAGATATACTGATCATCTACCTCTTCTGTAGGTTCAATCTTCACTATGCGATCGGCCTCGTAATGTACCTCCCCTTTGAAGATGTTTCGATTGTTGATGTCAATGATGTGTCCTGAGATACTGGGCATAATCGGATGCTAATTATTGTAATCGTCTTAAAACAAAGGTGGGGTTTTTAAGGCATTTATGCTGGCACAATTTTCAGGTGAATCGATAAAAATTGAAAGCCAGTTTCAAATTCATCACTGGGTAGGGTAGTTATACTTGGTTTTGAGCTGTGGAAAACGCCTGAATTTATGACGTAAATATATTGTTAACACATATAGTTTGACATTTGGGGTAGATGTTGGTAGCTTTTGTTGAGTTTTTTTTAACCTAACAAAACACACATTTTATGGACCTAAGCAAAATCTTCCCTGTAAAGGAGGAAGTTACGCCCGAGAACTTCGAAGTAGTGATGCAAAGCGCCATTGCACTCGAATTAGCGACCATTCCCACTTACCTTTCTACCTATTACTCAATTAAAAGAGCGCAAGTTCAAGAGGAGCTTCACGCACAAATTCTGGCTGATCTCACAGACCAGAGTAAGTTGCCGGCAGGCACCAACCTGACTGAATTGGTACATGAGCTAACAGTAGATGTTCTGGTTCATGCCAACAAGTCGGCAGCACTGGTAATGAGTGTGGTGATAGAAGAGATGCTGCACCTAAGCCTTGCCTCTAATGTAAAGCAGGCCATTATAGGAGCACCAGACATCATGTCCATTGCCATGGGCTTAACTTTCCCCACTTACCTGGCTGGCCACGAACCTGAATTTTACATCAATGCAGCACCGCTTTCTCCTGAACAGCTAAACACATTTTTGCAGATTGAGAGCCCTAAGAAGTACGAAGACCCTAAAGATCCCACGATTCCCGGAGACAAAGGCTTGTTTGAGTACAACACCATTGGAGGTCTGTATAATCTGATCATCGAATGTGTAAACAAGCACTATAGCCAAGATGCTGATTATGTGGCCAGAAAAGGCAAGCCACAACTGGTGCCTAGCTATGGAGGCAAACCTACTCCATACTATTCGCAGAACTCCGTCAATACGGTGCACTACGATCGTGAGCACAACCCTCAATTTGCCAGTGAAGATGATAGCGGAGGTCTGAAGCAGGTTACTGATGCTAAGTCAGCGGTAGCTGCCATGAACGAGATCAAGGAGCAAGGAGAAGGTAACGATGATGGGAAGCCTAAGACACTGCTGACCTTTGATGCCGCTGGTATGCCGGTACCTATGATACCAGACGCTGATGGTAAGCTCAACTTTTTGCCTGGTGATTACGATGATGATTCAGGTACAGAGTTGTCACACTTTGCCAAGTTTATGGAGTCGTACAGCATGGGCCATTACTATCAAGGCAAGTTTGCTAAATACAAAGAGGCCGGCCTGAAAGACTTCTACAGCTACTTTGTGTACAATCAGGCCAAAGACCCCAAACAAGCTGACTTTGATGCTTACCTGGAAAGTCTCAGTGCCGATGATCCTAATTATGATCAGGCACAGGCCTTGGCCACTGCTTCCAGGTTGGGCAACGCCATTTATACCTACATCATGCTCATGGTGGAAACTTGCTACCATGTAGACCAGCAGACCCAGTTCAATGTATTTATGTATGGCATTCACAAGTCAATGATCTGGCTCTTGAGTGGCGTGGGCAATAAAATGAACATGTACTCATATGTGAAAGACAATACCACTTATGCTGGTGCATTGAGCTTTGAGGGTTACGATTTTGGAACAATTTCTCCAAAAGCACAAATAGAAGCGCTGGTTGACTTGCTGGCTGAGCAGGACCCTACTACCTGGGCGTGGACACAACAAGAGGAATACAAAGGTTACTGGAAAGAGCTGCCTGAAGTATCACTCGATCATGTGGTGACCCCGAACGTTCCGAACGTACCAATGCCCAACTATTAATCTTTTCACATCAAAAAAGAAATTATCATGTCTGAAAATACTATCACTCCAACAGGTAATCCAGAGCTTCACACATGCATGGGGCTCAATGAATGTAAGAATCTGGGCTATACCAAAACCAATGATTGTGCGGGTATGGGCGATTGCTCTACCGTATATCATTCTTGCCATACTTTGAATGAATGCAAAGGGCAGGGGGGCTGCGGCCTTTTTGGTACTACCATGGAATTTTGCTTTCCTTCTGAAAACACATGTCGATATCAGGGAAGCTGCGGAGCACCTATTTTATCTTCTCGCTTTATTGTACAAGGCCCCAACAAAGGCCGCAGTGTTTGGCAACTGGCCCGTAAGCGTTTTGAAGATAAAATGACTGCTGCCAAAAAGCCTTTTGGCGATTCTCCAAAGGATTATCCTTATGGACCAACCAATGAATTCATTACCCTGCTAACAAATTCACCAGGCGATCACTCATCATGTGGTCAAAGTGGATCTCGTCATTGCTCATATGCCCCTTTAAGCCAAAGAGAGGCTGCGGCAAATGATCGTGTTCAGGCGGCCAATGAAGTGAGTAAAGCTGAAATGCCAATTACCATAAGTCAGTGCCCCGCCAGTGAAAGCGAGTCTTGATATGCCCAACCTGGGCCTCGGCCTGGGACTAAGGAGTAAGCACTTCAACCATATTCTGGAAAATGAACCGGAAGTTGACTGGTTTGAAGTGATCTCTGAAAACTTCATGGATTCGTATGGCCGACCGCGCCATATTTTGAAACAGATAGCCGATAGATACCCCGTGGTAATGCATGGGGTATCTATGTCTATTGGCAGTACCGATCCGCTTGACTTTAAGTACCTGAAAAGCCTCAAAACCCTGGCCGATGAAGTGAAACCCGCATGGATAAGCGACCACCTCTGCTGGACGGGCGTGCTTACCGTCAATTCACACGATTTGCTACCCTTGCCCCTCAACGAAGAATCGCTGAAGCATGTAAGTGAAAGGATAACAAAGGTGCAGGACTACCTGGAACGACCTTTGATCATTGAGAACCCCAGCACCTACGCCAGCTTCAAAAATTCTACCATCAAAGAGTGGGACTTTCTGCGAATGATGACTGAAGAAACAGGTTGTGGCTTGCTACTGGATGTTAACAACGTTTATGTCTCTTCTTTTAACAACGACTTCGACCCAGTGGAATACCTCGAAGGCATACCTTTTGAGAGGGTGGTGCAGATGCACCTGGCGGGACATCAGAACTGCGGTAATTACATCATCGATACGCATGACCGAGAGGTAACCGACTCTGTTTGGAAGCTCTTTCAGATGGCCTGGCAGAGAACTGGGGGCGTTTCGACCCTCTTGGAGTGGGATGGCAATATTCCCGAATTTGATGTCTACCATGCGGAGTTGCTTAAAGCCAGAAATTTCATGTCAGCGCATGCTGAGTTCAAGCTGGATGAAGAGCAACAGTCACAAACCTTTGAGGAGGTGTCTAACCCGCTGAATGTGGTGGCACCAGAAATTGTAACCAGCTAGGGCATGGCCGTTGAAGAAACTACCGAAATACCCTTGGCCAGCTTTCAGCAATGGATGATGGAAATGCTGCTGGACCCTTATCAGCAATTAGGGAAAGCCAATGCGAAACTGCCTGAGAAGCTGCAGGGTTTGAGGTTGGATGCCATTATACACCACTCGGAAAAACTGCCAGCGCACGAGCATCTCGCCATTTATCAAAGAGGCTATATTGCCCGCTTGCGCAATTGCATGGCGCAGCAATTTTCGGCACTGGAATATGCCCTTGGGCCTGAGTTGTTCAGCGCCTTTGCCGATGAATATCTCTCCATTCACCCCTCTCACAATTATAACCTGGCAGAATTGGGTACAGGCTTTGCCGATTTTCTACAGACCAACCGACCAGACCAGGGAGAAGGTCCCAAAGAGGACTGGCCAGATTTTATGATTGAACTTTCAGAGTTGGAAAACATCATTGGAGTGGCTTTTGAAGAAAAGGCAGAAGACGACTACCAACTGGCAACAGCTGATACTCCGGAAGGAGACTTACTTCTGCTGCCTGTTTGCTACTTAATGCGTTTCCGCTTCCCGGTTCGCTGGTTTTACACCGAATTCAAAAACGGCCGTGAGCCGCAAATTCCAGGCTTGCATGCCAGCTACTGTGTCATTCTTCGGCACAATTACCAGATTTCGCTACATGACCTACCACAGGAGCAATACTTGCTCCTAAGCTACCTTAAAGAAGGACTAAGCCTTCCTGAAGCAAAAGCACGATTTATAAATGAGCACAACATTGATCAGGCACAACTAGAAAAGGTTTGGCCAGTCTGGAAAAAACGCTGGATGGAGGCAAAACTCTTCAGATCTAGTTAATAAATGAAGGTGTCCTTGCTATGGATCATTGTAGGTGATTAGTTCTTGTTGGGGACAACACCAACAAGGGCGTATTTAAGTAAGGAAGGTGTCACTCCAAGGGACACCTTCCTTGTATTAATATTTTTAGTCAAACACCAGCCTAAACCCAAAAACCGGAAAGCCTTCCTGTTCAAAGTCCAGGTCTTCGGCCCTCACAAAGCCTAATTTTTCATACATGCCCCAGGCCACTTGCATGGCCTTGGTGCTATGAATGACCACTTGCTTCTTACCTGTTTCTTTGGCCAGGTCCAGACAGGCATTGGTGAGCTTTTTACCCAGTCCCTGACCACGAGTAGCCGGATCGACAGCGAGCAATCGGAAGCCGCCTGCATCTTCTTCATTGTCAGCCACGCCTTGGGCACCGTATTGGGTGATGTCGTGAAAGTACAGTACTGCACCACCAATATTGCCTTCAGCATCTACTGCAGCCAATAGGTCCACTCCGGGTTGTTCTGCTAGTTCACCAATGTTGGCGAGTTTTTGATAATAAGCAGGTTGCTCATCGGGTTGAGGGAAACCGGCTAAGGCGGAATAAACTTGAACCATCAATTGGCCGATGGCAGGGCATTCTTCAGGTAAAGCCTGGCGGAGTTGGTATAGGGTGGAGAGTGCCATAAAAGATCGTTGTAAAAACTAAACAGAGGCTGCTTATGCGGAGTTCCCCGCAATATGGTGGAAACCCTGGGTAGCCCCAAAATCAAAAAGCCTGACAAACCAAAAGGTAAGCCAGGCTTTGATGTCAAGTGGACTTGGTTTTATTCTATATCGTGCGCATTGATGCGTACAAATGTGGCGAAAGGAATGCCAAAGGCGGCAGTGCCATATCCATATACGTGTATTCCTCCGATAGCTTCCAAAAAGTTGAGTAAGCCCGGACTGCAAGGGCCTCCTTGTTGCTTTCCTAACTTGTAAGGACCTGTTGGCTGCGGTACCCATTTGATTTTGTTGCCTGCAAAAGTCTCCATAGGCCATTGCGAAGGGAAATTGAATGACTGATTGCCTCGGCTCATGTCCGCCTCAGTTCCTTTTTTCTGGCAATTTTGAACCAGTTTCAAAAAGGCCACATATTCAAGGTCCGATTCCCAGTCGAGTAGGTTTTCAGGCTCCATTTTTCCGATTGGTGTTTCGATTCTCGGAGGCAGAAGGTGCGAGTTGAAATACTTGCTGTCAGCAGGTACTACCGGATTCTCTCCACTGGTATAAATGTATTGCCAGGCATGGGGTACCACATCTTGCTGGTTCCAAACATCCTCATTGAAATATTTCACATGGTTTTCCGGGCGAGCATTCGGAACGGGTGTTTTGGGGAAGAAGCCAATCCATTGGTTCTGATAAGGAGTATTACCAGGCGTAGGACCTGCAGTAGGCATGGCCATTACATTTTTCACTTGCATGATTTCCTTGGCCCAACGTGCCAGGGTAGGAGAAAGCGCTCCTCCCAGACTGTGCCCGGTAAAGAGGAAAGTTTCTTTTTCCCTTTGTTCCGGGGTCAAAGTCCTGAAATACTCCATCAGGGTACTGGCTTCCGACATGCCTGCACCTAATTGTTCGTATTTCACCAGTTGTGAACCGAGCGCATGAATGCCTTTGGCAGTACCCAATGAGATGGTCTGAACAGTAGGGTCGTTATGATATTTACCCAAAGCAATCGGTGGTTTGGAAATGTCATAAGCAAAAGATTCCCAGGCTACTCGATCTTTCAAGCCTACTTCAAAGTCTTCTACGCCCCAATCGAGCAAGGCATGGGGGTTGGTGCCAGCAATGGCCACAATGTGAGTTTTGAGGCTAGGGCTATATACTATGTAAGCTGTATTGTCGGCTTTGCCTTTCGTGCCTGGCTTAAATTCAAATACGCCAGGCCCCCATTCTAACACCCAATCTCCTCCTGTAAGTGCATTTTTTAGCACTTTAAGCATGCCGCGTGGTGTCAGACCTTTGTCCGCAAATGGATTGGGTGCTCCATTGGGAATGCCTTCCAGGCAATAATACACGAACTCTGCCAGATAAGCAGGTTCACCTGCCAAAGCACTGGATGCGTTTGCTACCCAATTGAACAGGTAAGCGGTTTGCGCCAGGTCGAATTGTTCGACCTCATTAATTTGATTTGATTCCATAATAACTTGATTTAGCATTAGTGTTTAATACTAAAATAGCATGCAGTTAAATGTCAAAAAACCGTATGTCGGGTAGTTCAGGCTTAAGGCCTCGAAATCACGTATTTCTACGGTGTGATTTCCGTATTTTTTCCGACAGTGAGCCTTGCGGTTTGGGTCAAATTTCGGGTACTTCTTCTAGGCTATAATAAACAGGTAACCCCATCTCCTTGGCTAACTGCACGTCCTTGTCGGCACCAGCGGAAGCGCCTTCAATCCGGAAAATGGCATCGCACTTTTTCAGTATGGCATGGGATACGGGGTATTGCATGCGATTCCATACTGTATCTCCGATTTTTTGAAAACCTGCCAGCTTCATTAAAGGTAGCGCCACCCATTCACCAATCATGGGTATATGACCTTTATTGAATAGGGGCAGACAAACAGCTTCCATTCGATCCAGATTTGCTTGAATTAGTTCCGGATCATCATTGGTGCCACTGCGGTAGGGGCCTGCTACGAGTATCATCATGCTTTTGTGCTTTGCACAAAGTAGGAGAGAGATCGACAAGTAAAAAATAAGATACCTTAAGAAATCAGGTTCGGTTTTAACAAGGAAGTTGTCCTTCAAAAGGACAACTTCCTTGTATTAATATTTTTAGTCAAGCACCAGCCTAAACCCAAGGACCGGAATGCCTTCCTGCTCAAAGTCCAGGTCTTCGGACCTCACAAAGCCTAATTTCTCGTACATGCCCCAAGCTACTTGCATGGCCTTGGTGCTATGAATGACGACCTGCTTTTTTAAGGAGTTTATTACTTGTTGGTGACAACACTAAGAAGAGCGTAAAATGGAGTTTGAGAGGGAAGGAGGAGCAATTACTAATCTACCGACAGTGACTGCTCTTTAGATTGTACATTCATTCTAAGCCGCTCAACCCTTTGCCTTAACGGGCTGATCAAAGACTGGAATTCAGGTTCCTTTTTCAGAGGAGATATGATAGGGTCATAATGCATCGTTTGGTAAGCCCAGAGACTGCCGGTTGCAACGATTTTTTCCACCCACTTCAGAGCCTTGTCCCGGTTTCCCCTCAGCATTTCCACTTGCACGAATGGAATGTATACATCACCATCGTCATGCACCGTGCCCCATTTACTTTCGTAAGCCTCATAAAAATCATTGAGTACAGCATTTAACGAATCTTGCATGCCTTGTTTTTTCAGCATGTATGCCAGACTCATGGTTCCTAGATATTGGTCGAGGTAAGTAAAGTCGGGGTGATTTACCAGTGATTTCAAATGACCATTCACAACTTCATCTGGCTGAGCGGCTGCAAGTGAAAAATAACTGGCCAAATCCAAGGCTTTGACTATAGAACCTTCTTCCTGGAGGGCATCAATGGCAGAATTGGTGCTTTCGGTATGTCCGCTCGCCAGGCCCACAGCAGCGACACGTTCTAGTGTGATAAGTTTGGCTTTGTCAACCTTCAAAACACTCTCATACCACTTTTTGGCTTCATCATACAGGCCGAGTATTTCATAACAGCTACCCAGGTTATAGTGATATACGTCAACTTTAGTGGGTTCAAGCGAAGATCCGATCATGAATTCATCTATGGCTTCGTCAATCCGGCCTTCATTGCGGTATAACAGCCCCAAAACATTGTGACTACTTGCACTATTAGGTTTGATCGAAACGGCCTTTTTCGATAATTCGATCGCCTTTACATAGTCTCCCTTGATCAGGTATTGATAGGCCATGTTATCAAGCGCTTCAGCCGATTCAGGATCCATTTCCATGGCTTTCTCAGCCAGTACAAAGGTTGAATCGAAAAACGAAAACGAACGGTCTCCATAGTTAGCAACCGAACGAGAATAGGCTGAGATCAGACCACTCATAGCCAGTGAAAATTCCGAATCTAGTTCAAGGGCTTTGGAATAAAGCCTGATGGCAACTTCATTGTCTTCGCTAGTGCCATTATTGTAAAAGTCGTTTCCCTGGAGGTATAAATTATATGCCTCGAGATTCTCGGTAGGCTTTTTATTGATGCGGTCCGCCTCTTCAGGCAATAACTCAGCTTGTAGGTACAATGCCACCTCTTTGGCCACCTCGCTCTGTATGGTAAAGACATCTTTCATACGCTTATCAAAATTCTCAGCCCAGGTTTCTTTTTCCGGGTTGACCTGCACAAGGTGACAGGAAATTCTCAAGTCGTCATTCTCTCTACGAATACTACCGGTAAGCAAAAAACCAACCCCCAACTCCTTGCCGATCTGCTGCACAGTTTTGCCACTGGGGTCGTAGTCTTTCATGGTAAAACTACTCAGTACTCTCAGGTCACCAATTTTGGCCAAATGAGTAAGAATGTCTTGAGCCACTCCTTCAGCAAAATAGGCATCTGCATCGCTGTTCATATTTTCAAAGGGCAATACCGCAACGGACTTGTCCTGTACCGCATCCTGACCGGTAAGGTTAAAAATACGGTCGGAAAGAAGTAGGGCGATGGCCAATGCCATGCCTACCACGATGTATTTATTGAGCCGCTTACTGGTGTCTTTATGCACAGACTCATCGGGTGCGACATCTTCTGTTTTCTTAAACCCTTTAGGGGTCCACTCGAAGATGTAGGCAAAAATAATCCACAGCGGAAAACCAACGATCAAAGCGATCAGAATATATCGAAGTGCTGCTTTGGACAAGCCTATGATAGGGAAAATAATATCGGAAGCCTGTAATGTGGCCCAGGCGATCACAATGTAGGATAGGGCCGCTTTGATTACATTCCTGCGCTGTAATTCCTTTATAAACTTGTTCAAGGTTGAGAAACTGGGTTGTTCGTTAAAATAATGAATATTTTTCAATCACAGCAGAAATTGATGTGGCCAAAAATTGGTAGCGGATTTTCTAATGCAGCATGAAAAGCTCAGATATCAAAGGCCAAAACACTTAGATACATATTATAATGGTTTGGAAGTATAGCAAGGAAGTTGTCCTTCAAAAGGAACCTTCCTTTGACCAGAAAATTATTTCCTTTGCGCCCTGATGCTACTCAAAAACTCTGGTGTAATGCCCAGGTAAGAGGCAATCTGCTTCTGAGTAATCTTGCTACACAGTTTAGGGTACTTCCCAATAAAGCGATCATATCGCTGCTCAGCACTGAGCGTCAGGTTTTCGATACTGCGAACCTGTTCTCTGATATAAGCATTCTGAAAAAGCACCCGAAAACACTTTTCAAACTTGGGTACTTCTTCGAGCAGTAGGTCCATATCAGGCTTAGAGAGCCTCAGTATTTCTCCGGATTCCACGGCCTCTATATTAATAAGCGCAGGAGCTCCTTTTACAAAGCTGGCCATATCTGTAATCCACCAGTCGGGCATGGCAAACATAAGCGTAGACTCTTTCCCTCGGGGAGTGAGGTGATAAGCCCTGAGGATGCCTGCATTTACAAAGTCAATGTATTGGCAGTGCTGGCCTTCTGACAGCACTAGATCACCTTTTTTTATGGTCTTGACTTGAAGTGACCTTGTGAAATACTCTTCTTCCTCCTGAGTGAGAGAAATGTGCTTGCCAATGTTTTGAAGGACTTTGGTGAAATTCATAGTCGGCATTAAGTTATTACACTTCTGTTTGATAGTCTAAAAAAAACCATTGACTATTGACCATTGACTATTGACTTCTCTATTACCTTTGCGCCCGAATGGAAAAGATCAACATTGCCATAGATGGTTTTTCGGGATGTGGTAAAAGCAGCACCGCCAAAGAGGTAGCCAAACAACTGGGCTACAAGTTCATCGACTCTGGGGCCATGTACCGGGCTGTTACACTTTACTTTATTCAGCATGAAATAGATCTGGGAAATGACGTTCAGGTAGGAGAGGCACTGGAGGCCATCACTATCGACTTCAGATACAATTCAGAAAGCGGTAAAAACGAAACCTTTTTGAATCAACAGAATGTTGAAGAAGAGATAAGAAAGATGTACGTATCGGCCAAGGTGAGCCCCGTATCGGCCATCAAAGCAGTGAGGGTAGATATGGTAGCTCAACAGCAGCGTATGGCTGCCGATGGTGGTGTGGTGATGGATGGAAGAGACATTGCTTCGGTAGTATTGCCCAATGCTGAGCTGAAAATCTTTATGAAGGCCAGCGATGAGGCAAGGGCTCGCAGAAGGCAAAAAGAGCTGGCAGAGAAGGGAGAGCATGTGGAGGTAGAAGAGATCGCCAAAAATTTTCGCGAACGCGATGCCCAGGACAGCACCCGAAAGGAGAGTCCTTTGATTCAAGTACCGGAGGCCATAGTCATAGATACCTCCAACCTGGAATTTGAAGAACAAGTGCAAAAAGTGTTAGCTTTGGCACAAGAACGGATGAAGTAGCATATGGAAGTGACGATTGATAAGAATTCAGGCTATTGCTTCGGTGTCGAATTCGCCATACAGATGGCTGAAGACGAAATGGAAGACGGTGAACTCTACTGCCTGGGTGATATCGTTCATAACAGTATGGAAGTGAAAAGGCTCAACGCCAAGGGCCTGCGCATAATTGATCGCGACCAACTGAAAGACATCCGTGACTCAAAAGTGCTCATCAGAGCGCATGGCGAACCACCAGAGACCTACGAACTGGCCCTAAAGAACAATATTGAATTAGTAGACGCCTCTTGCCCTGTAGTACTCAAGCTGCAAAACAGGGTGAAAATGGCACATGACAAGATGAATCGTGTGAACGGGCAAATTGTCATCTACGGAAAGACAGGCCATGCGGAAGTCATTGGATTGACGGGTCAAACGAACAATGAGGCTGTTATCGTGATGGAAGATAAGGACCTGGATAAAATTGACTTCAATCGTCCGGTGACCCTTTTTAGCCAAACTACGAAGAGTACCAAAGGCTTTTATCGCATTCGTGAAATGATCCAGCAGCGCATTGAAGCGCAAAAGGGGGAGATAGAAGAATTGGACTTCAATGCCAACGACAGCATTTGCCGTCAAGTTTCTAATCGCGAACCTCAATTGCTTAGGTTTTCTACTGAGCAAGACGTGATTATTTTCGTCAGTGGAAAGAAAAGTTCCAATGGCAAAGCACTGTATGGAGTGTGTAAGCAAAACAACCAAAGAAGCTATTTTGTCGAAAACAAAGAAGAGGTGGATTTGACTTGGTTTAAGCCAAATGATAAGGTGGGCATTTGCGGTGCTACCTCTACACCCATGTGGCTCATGGAAAATGTGGCTAAATACATCGAAAATTCATGTTCAGAAGCCGCCTTAGTATAATTATCCCCTAACAATTTTCTACTTCATTTTTTTAGGGCTAACTTCAGCCCCCGAAAGGGCCAATACGGCTTTTAATTGAGGCAATATTTAGTTTATTTTGCAACAATTTTGATCAACCTTTTGATTCGCAATAAAAGAAGAGTATGTCTAAGATTGTAAAGCTTAAAAAAGGCTTTGATATTAATCTCGCAGGCAAGGCAGAAAAGAAGATCTCGGATTCCCCCCAACCGGAAACGTTTGCACTCAAACCCACCGACTTTGTTGGCATGAAAAGACCCAAGCTTTTAGTAGCTGAGGGCGATAACGTGAAAGCGGGAACTCCTGTATTATATGACAAGATGCAGGAAAACGTGATGTTCTGTTCGCCAGTTAGCGGTGAGATAGTCGAAGTAAAAAGAGGAGCTAAAAGAAAAATCCTCGAAATCAAGATTCTGGCAGACAAGGAAGTGGAATATGAAAGCTTTACGGCTTACACAGTTTCTGACCTGACCAACCTGAGTCGTGACGAGGTACAAGCACAAATGCTGAAAGGCGGAGTTTGGCCCAACATTATCCAACGTCCGTATGGCGTGGTGGCCAACGAAAATGATACGCCAAAAGCCATCTTCGTTTCTACCTTCGATTCGCACCCACTGGCAGCCGACCTGTCCTACACCCTCAAAGACGATGCTGAAGCCTTTAAAACAGGCATCTCCATTCTGAAGAAATTCACTGAAGGTATGGTACACGTGAACCACGACCTGAAAGCTGAAGTGTCTGCAGTATTTAGTGCTGCCGATGCAGCGCAGCACAACAAGGTATCGGGTCCACATCCTGCTGGTAACGTTGGAGTACAAATCCACCACATCGACCCTGTGAACAAGGGAGAAGTGGTTTGGACGGTTTCTCCTTATGGTGTAGCGCAAATTGGTAAACTCTTTATGAACGGACAGTACGATGCCAGCCGACTGGTGGCCGTAGCCGGTTCTGAAGTATCTGCCCCGCAATACCACAAGACCTATACAGGTGCAGCTATCAACAAAATGATTGATGGCAACCTGAAGCAAGACAATGTTCGCTTTATCTCAGGCAATGCCCTGACGGGTGAGCGAATTCATGATAATGGCTATCTCGGCTTCTACAGCAATTTGCTCAGCATCTTGCCAGAAGGAGACCACGCAGAATTTTTAGGTTGGATCAAACCTAAGAAGGACACATTGAGTTTCCATCGTGCATTTGGCCTGCTTTCTTTCCTCAATGGTAAAGACAAAGAGTATGTGCTCGATACCAATACCAACGGTGAGCCGCGTGCCTTTGTGCAGACTGGTACTTTCGAACAGGTTGTGCCTATGGATATTTATCCTACCTACCTGATCAAAGCCATCATGGCAGAAGATTTTGACAATATGGAAGCCCTGGGCATTTACGAGATTGTGGAAGAAGATCTGGCCCTTTGCGAATACATTGACGTATCGAAGCACGAAGTGCAGGATATTGTTAGAGAAGGTTTGGAGTTAATGCAAAACGGTTAACAGGAGATGAAGTTTTTACATAAAATATTGGAAAAGCAGCGCCCCATGTTTGAAAAGGGTGGCAAGCTTGAAAAACTGTATTACCTGTTTGAAGCAGGGGAGACTTTTATGTTCAGTCCCTCAACCACTGCAAAAAACACAGGGGTTCAGATTCGTGACGCTATCGATTTGAAGCGCATGATGATGACTGTGGTTCTTGCCATGGTTCCCTGTCTTATCTGGGGTATTTTCAATGTAGGTTATCAGCATCATCTGGCCATAGGAGAACAAGAGGCATTCTTTTCTGTAGCCAACTTATTGTTTGGTGCCCGTTGGGTATTGCCCATCGTATTGGTTTCCTATGTAGCAGGTGGACTCATTGAAGGTGTCTTTGCTGTCATTAGAAAGCACCCCATCAACGAAGGCTTCCTGGTAACAGGAATGTTGATTCCCCTGATTGTACCTCCAACCATTCCATTGTGGCAAGTAGCCATGGCTACCATCTTTGGTGTGGTAGTAGGAAAAGAGATTTTCGGAGGAACAGGAATGAATGTATTGAACGTAGCCATGACGGCTCGTGCATTTTTATACTTCGCTTACCCATCACAAATCTCTGGTGAGGTTTGGACACAACTGGCAGATGGTACTATGGTAGACAGCTACTCTGGTGCAACCGCACTGGCAATAGCTCAGAATACTGTGACCTCTGGTGGTGCTGATGTGGTAGCAGCCTTGGGAGACTTCTTCAGCTTTGATAATATGCTGATGGGCTACGTGCCAGGCTCCATAGGAGAGACCTCAACCATTGCCTGCCTTATTGGTGCATTGGTCTTGGTAGCTACCGGAGTTGGTAGTTGGAAGATTATTGTGAGTGTATTTGCAGGAGCCCTTGGAATGGGACTGCTCTTTAATGCAGCTGGTGCCAATGCCTTTATGGACTTGCCAGCCCACTATCACCTGGTGATTGGCGGCTTGGCCTTTGGTGCTGTATTTATGGCTACTGACCCTGTTTCAGCTTCGCAGACCGAAACGGGTAAATGGATTTACGGATTGCTCATTGGTATGCTTACCGTGTTGATCAGGGTGGTAAACCCTGCTTATCCGGAAGGCATTATGTTGGCGGTGCTGTTTATGAATGTATTCGCTCCGCTGATTGATTTCTATATAGTTCAGGCAAACAAAAAAAGGAGGTTAGCTCGTGCAACAGTCTAATAGTTACATCATCATATTTTCTCTGGTACTCACCGTCATCTTGGGTGGTTTGCTATCAGGTGTGTCGCAGGTCTTAGGACCCACGCAGAAAAAGGCCATCGATCTCGATACCAAAAAACAGATTTTGGGTGCCATTCCTTCTGAAAAGGACAAGATTGGTGACTTGACAGGTGAGCAAGTGATTGACCGTTATGCAGAAGTAATTCAGTCTTTTGTGTCTGATGCAGATGGCAACCTGATTGAAGGAGTCGTTGCAGAAGACGTGAACATTGAGAAGAACTATAAGAAGCCTCTGGCTGAAAAACAGTTCCCAATCTTCAAATACAGCTATGGTGGAGAAGAAGCCTATATCCTGCCCACTTTTGGTGCCGGTCTATGGGACGCCATCTGGGGCTTTGTAGCCATTACTCCTGACTTTAAGCAAGTAAAGGGTATCAGCATGGCTCACAGAGGAGAAACTCCTGGTCTGGGTGCTCGTATTACTGATCCTGAAGTTCAGGGCCGCTTTGTCGACAAGATGATTGTTGATGCATCTGGTAACCTGGTTTCTGTAGTGATGATCAAAGGCGAGAAGAACCCAGTAAGCAAATTGGGTCCCAACAAAGTAGATGGTTTGGCTGGTGCCACATTGACTGCAGTAGGGGTAAACAACATGCTGGAAGCCTACCTCGGCTTTTACAAAAACTATTTCGATAAGAACGTGAAAGGTGCGAACGCGCTTACAATGAATCAATAATCCATAAAGCAAAGCATTTATGAGTACTGAAACTTTAGAAGCACCGGTAGCCAAGCAGAAAGAGGCGATGCTATCGAAAAGAAGACGAAAGTTCGTAACCGATCCGTTGAGTGACGACAACCCCATTACCATTCAGGTATTGGGTATCTGTTCGGCATTGGCGGTAACTACCCAAATGCAGCCAACTATGGTAATGGCCATTTCGGTAGTCTTTGTAATGATATTCTCAAACCTGACCATTTCACTGATCAGAAACCTGGTACCTACCAGGGTAAGGATCATTGTACAACTGGCCATTGTTGCTACTCTGGTAACCTTGGTGTCAGAGGTATTGAAAGCCTATGCCTTTGACATGTACAAAGAACTGTCGGTTTTTATTGGTCTGATTATCACCAACTGTATAGTGATGGGACGTCTGGAGGCCTTTGCGCTGGCAAACAAACCTTACGATTCAGTTTTGGATGGTTTAGGCTCTGGCCTGGGTTATAGCTGGATCATTCTGGCAGTGGCCTTCTTCAGAGAAATCTGGGGATCAGGTAAAGTATTTGGGTACCCTGTTTTTGAAGCCATGGGTATTGAAAATTTCTCTACCAATGGTTTGATGGTAAGCCCAGTAGGCGCCTTTATTGTACTTGGTTTTATTATCTGGGTACAGCGTACTAAATCAGGTTACGTAGAACACTAAGCAAGCAAGATCATGGATTTATTAAACTTAGGAATTAAGTCAATATTTATAGAGAACATGGTTTTCGCCTACTTCCTTGGCATGTGTTCTTTCCTGGCTGTATCAAAAAAGGTATCAACTGCATTTGGTTTGGGCCTGGCTGTTGTATTCGTACTGGGCATGACAGTGCCTATGAACTGGCTGCTCAACGAGTTTGTGTTGAAAGAAGGCGCCCTGGCCTGGATCAGTGCTGATCTGGCTACCATGGACCTCTCTTTCCTGCGCTTTATCATGTTCATCGCCATTATTGCGGCCATGGTTCAGCTCGTAGAAATGTCTATTGAGAAGTTTTCTCCGGCCTTGTATGGGTCGTTGGGTATCTTCCTGCCATTGATTGCAGTAAACTGCGCCATTCTGGGTTCTTCACTCTTTATGGCTCAGAGAGACTACACCATAGGCGAGGCCACTGTATTCGGATTTGGTTCAGGTATTGGTTTCTTCCTGGCGATTATCGCTCTGGCGGCCATTCGTGAGAAGCTGCGCTACTCTAACGTACCCAATGGTCTGAAAGGACTGGGTATTACCATGTTCATTACCGGTCTGATGGGCATTGCCTTTATGAGCTTTATGGGTATTTCTATCTAAGGAATTACCCTTAACAATATTGAAGCCCTGATTTCATCTGAATTCAGGGCTTTTTTATGGACATGCGTATAAAGTCTTCAATGAACCAAAATAAGTAGGTGCTGAATTATTACTTTCATAGCGTCAATCCTATACCCGATGAAACGTGTCTCTTACATTCTCATCTGTTGCCTGAGTATTATGCTGCAAGCCAAAGCCCAGTGGCAGGATTACCTTTTTACGCGCCATCTTCTCAGTGCTCGTGACATAGTTATATCACCCAACGGCCAAACCATGGCCATTCATGATCATAGAAGTGTGATCCTTTTCGATTTGGAGTCCGAGAAGAGGACTTATGTAATCAATGATTTTCATGATATCCAGAAAAAAGTCTTTATCAATGACACAACTTTGACGGTACTAAGTGTCGATCGGCTAGAAATCCTTACCCTGGGAAAAGGTAGGCATCACAAGATGCTGATAGCCGATGCACTAAGTTTTAGGCCGAATCATATGACTTATGATGCTGAAGATAAACGACTGTGCCTGGCAGGACTCAATGGCATCAGAACCTTTATGTGGAATGCTGATGGTAGTTGGCAAGAAGAACTTGACTATAAACCTTTGAAAATCCAAAGGAGTTTTTTCATGGCCAATGAACACATTTGGACTGTAGAAGCGCACAAAAAGATTGTCAAAATAGATAAAGCATCAGGAGCAAGACTTGATAGCCTGGAAAATGAAGGTCAGAGCATGGCCCCATTATACTTCAATGAAGCGAGACAAGTCTTATGGTATACCGTACGCATGCCCAAGGGAAAATCACGATTGAAACTACTGGATGTAAAAGCCAGGAAAATTCTAATGAACCATGAGTTTGACGAGCAAGAATTGAAGAAGGTATGGAATGTAAATGGGGTAGGAATGTACTTAAGGGCGAAAAAGCATCTTTACCGATTGTCTAGAGATGGCAAATTAGTAGAGACTATAAGACAAAGCAGCCTCAAACAGAATGCTAACATGACTATTGACGGTGGTATTGCCTATTACGGAATTGGAAGTACAGGATATTATGGTCAAAAAAGAGTAGCACGAGTCGACTTGGAAACAAAGAAAACCCTCTTTCCAATTTACCCAAATGCTGAATTCAATAAGGAACTAGCGGTATCAAGAAAAGGCGTATTGGCAATCGATAAGAGCGATGGGGTAACCATTATTAGCCCTAAAGGGAAGGTATTAGTAGCAGATGAGATGACGGTTCAAAGTCTGCGAATCGTATACGATCATAACATGCTCTTTGCGCATAAAAAGCAATATGGCAATGGTGTAGATAGTCTGGTGAGGGTTAATCTCAGGTCGGGTAAATATAAATACTACCCAAAACCGTTGGAGCATGTATCGGAATTTGGAATACGCGAAGTATCACCTCAAGGAAATCCTGTTAAAATTCTCACCCCTCAAAAGAAGGTGTTTTTATTCCATCCAAATGGTAAAAGCGATAGCCTCAGCGCTTTTTACTTCTCTGACTTTCAAGCACCTGAAGGAATAAAAATGAACAATGCCGAATACTTCTATGGCAATATGAGGTTTTATGGTGGAGGTAAATGGCTGGTGCAAGATTTTGATAAAGTCAGAAAGTACTTTGTAGATATCTATAATGCTGCCAACGGTAGGAGAGTCCATAGGCTGCTAAATACCAGCTACGTGCCTTCTAATCAGTTAAAGGGGCCTTTACTGTATGATCAGGGAGGGTCAATGCTTTTTAATTTCGATATTGAGAGTGGGGATAGGCAAGACCTTGGCAAGACCAAAGAAAAGCCCGGTCGCGCTATTTTAAATCGGAGTCGTACCAAGCTTATCTATCTAGGAGAAAATGGCTTGAAATTGGTGAATTTGGCAGATGGCAATACAGTTGAGTTTAAAGATGCTGATGGAGGGTCATTTGTACTGAGTCCCAACGAAAAATATTTATTAATGACCAATTGGGGAGTTATCGATATTTATGATCTCTCCAATGGAAAAAAGGTGGGAGGCATCCAAACGGCCCAGTCACAAAAAGACTATGTCATCTTTTTAGAAGGTAAATACGATGGCACGCCTGAAGGATTAGACCTTCTTTTGCTTAAAAATCCTTTGCCTCAATTCAAACGAGTAAAAGGACTATACAGGAAATTACTGGTGAAATGACCTGCCTTTTATAAATAGAAATTGATAAATGAAAAGGTCATAGACATTAACTTTTGAGTTATTGACGTTCCTACCTGCAGCCTCTCATTAATTGCCCAAAGCCAACCCTTTAATATGAATACCCCAGATAGCTTGTTGTTGAGAATCCGTTAGAATCTGCAGTTCTACCCAGCCATGTTGATCGTTGAGTTGGATAGGGAGGTAGCCAGATTGCTCAATTACTGGACTCGCACTCCACGACTCATCATTCCGTTCAAAATGCAGCATGAGCCATTCGTCTGAATGCCATTCGAATTGCGAATCGACTAAATTTTCGCCCTTCAGACTCATTTGCAAATGACGGTCTCGGCTCGATTCTGGTATCAGTGCCGTGTTCACTGAACGCACCATCAACACTTGGAAATCCTGATCAACGCCAGAGCTTAGTTCAAATTCCAGGTCGTTTACTTGATCATTATTCAGGTCCACCTCAACCTTTGAGGCGAGGATTACCCCCAGGTTTCTCACATCACTGAAAAGAAAATTAGTGCCAATTGAGGAATACTGAACGCCAGGCTGATCTGTCTCTCCTGTCATCATTACCGTCTCGGTCAGAGGCTCCTCATCTATGGTACTACATGAAGAGAAGACCAAGGTAAGGGCGAGTAATGCAGTGAGTTTTTGCATGATTTTGAGGCTTTTAGCCACCTAATCAGAGCAAACCCCGCGCCAAAAACTAAACGCCATTATAGCGCAGCTCTCCTTCGCCATTGCGCTGGTCTGAGCGGTTGAAATGTACGGCTTCGATACCGGGAAGTTGTGAGCCGTCACGGGTCAGCCTTTCATCGCTGATAAGCTCCAGCAGTACGCCATCTTTGGCCATCAGCCTGATCAAAAGGCCACGAGAGGGCAAGTCTAGCTGATGTATTTCTTTAAGCCCCAGTGAAGATTCGCACCAGGCCTTGGTGGCTTCAAAATCTAATGCCATGATGGAAAAGAAGTAAGGTTTTAATCCATTCACCGTTTTGTCTTCAAAAAACTGTACCCGGTTGCCGTCACTGTCCAGTGCTACCAGGCTGCGGGTTTGCAGGTTGTTGTCAAAGAATATTTCACCGCGAAATTCACTGCCATTGGCCATGAGCCTTTGATGCACCTTATCCAGAGTAGGGGTTTTAAAGCCAATCTTAAAGAACCCAGGATGTCTTTTTCCCTGTGGAGCAGGCTCGGGTTTAGCGCTGGCAGTAGCAATACTCAGTGAGAAGTCATCCAGATTCATCTGCACAGCGTCTGTTTCATTATGTACATCAAAACCTAAATTGGCCCCATACCATGTGGCCAGCTGAGCGGGGTCTGCTGAAGCGAGGGAAAAACCTGAGATTTTCAGTGGTAGCAATTCCTCCTGTTCGGTACAAGCGCTAAAAATGACGGCCAGAAAAAGAGTAACGAGAGTGAAACGTTTCATGTGAAGGTTAACGGAAGAGTTTATCCATGGGCTCGAAAGGTCGACATAGTGGGAGGGTCTTTTGTCAAATAGCCCGGTTTGGGCGATGAATGATGCAAGGGCGATAAAAAGATAGACCACCTGAGGAGATGGCCTAACAAGAGAATAGAGGATGGAAAGGTTGTACCTGAAAAAGAGTTCAGGCACAATTGATTGTTATGGAGCAATAAACATGCCTCAATGTTCTTTGGGAGTGGTGATCCAGCCGTATGTCGGATAATCATATCTCTAAAGAGAGATATCTCGTAAGCTCTTACATGATGCGTACAATCTGTATTGGCTTTGCCTGGTTACTTTTTTTCAACGGCTACGGTCAGACACTCACACAGCAACAGGCACAGGACGATTTGAATACGCTCAAAGAGAACCTGGAGCAGTTTCACCCCGGACTCTACCGTTACACAACGGAAGATTCAATGGCTTATTATTTTAAAACGGCCCAGAGTAGGTTGAAAGAATCACAAAAAGTCACTGATTTATATAAAGAGGTCACTAATTTATTGAGTAAGGTTCGCTGTGGGCACACCCGGCCTTCTATGCCAGAAGCTGCCAACAACCAATTCAAAGAAGAACAGTTCTTTTTGCCCCTGGCAGTAAAGTATCTGGGAGCACGCCTGTTTGTGGATGATCTGCGTACCAATGATGGCAATCTGCAAAGGGGAGATGAGTTGATTTCGATCAATGGACGATCGGTTGCGGACATTACCAAAGACATTTTTGATCACCTTTCTGGCGATGGATTTATCAATGCGGGCAAGTACCGTCAGGCAGAACGCCATTTTCGCTATTACTACCAGCTCTATGTAGCCAAAGGGGTAAAGCGCTACCAATTGGTGGTGAAAAAGCCTGATGGAGGCCGCGAACAGTTCACGGTTAACGGAGAGAAATGGGCAGACTTGACATCTATGAATAAACCCTCTCCGGAACGAGCAGAATTGGAGCTGGAACACCGCAGGGGCTACAGCTATATGAAGATTGGCACTTTTGTGAGCTACTACCTCCGCAATGCTGATCTTGACTATGAAGCTTTTCTGGAAGCTAGCTTTGCCGAACTAAATGAAAGGGGAGCCCAAAACCTGGTGCTAGACCTGCGGGGCAATGGAGGGGGAGACGACAACTACGGAGCCCTGCTCGTAAGCTACTTTGCCGACCGTGCCTTTCGCTATTTTGATCGCATTGAGGTAACGGATGCCTATTCGGGTTACGGGAGCGTAGAGCGGAGCCAGGGGCGCAATCTGATGACCAGCCACAAAGGTCTGAGCATATGGCAGCCACAATCCAACCGCTTTAGCGGAATGGTTTATGCGCTCACTGATGGCTGGAGTTTTTCTACCTGTGCCGATGTAGCTACCGTTTTGCATCACAACCGCTGGGCTACCCTCATAGGTGAAGAGACCGGTGGAGGCTATGATGGCAATACCAGCGGGAACTCGCGGACACTGACTTTAACAAATTCGAAAATCAGACTCAACCTACCCATGTGGATGTATACCACCGCCAATCTGGGTCATGACTATTATGGAAGAGGGGCTGTGCCGCATGAGCCTGTGGTGCCAACCATACAGCAATATTTGAATGGTGAGGACGTGATGCTCAATCAGGCTTTGTCCTTAATAAAAAAGTAAAGTGCTTATCGTTTGGGATAATTGGGGATGTTCTTGCCCAGATAAATGTCTCTTTTGGCAAGTAAAAGGCCATTTTTGCTACCTAAGCGGATGATACCAGAACCGGCCCTGTTTCGCTTGCTTGCCTTGTGTTTAGCAGTCACCAGCGGATCATCTTCAAACTCAATCGAATCGATCCAGTATTCTTTCATATTTGGCTCTTTCACCGTGATGTGTACATGCGCAGGCTCAGTACGACTGGGGTACGTAGCAGGTTTAAAAGTGTAGAACTGGTATCTTCCTTTATCATCCGTTTTTACCCAGCCGCGGATATAACCGTGCCTCCGGCCCCAGCCCTTTTCGTTGTCACGGGTAGGGTAGACGCCCTTCTCGTTGGTGTGGTAAGCGTACACTATAACCCCGGCAGCAGGTGTTTTGCCATCGGCCTCATACACCGTGCCCTCAATGAGCATTTTGTTTTCATGGCTGCGAAAATCCGGCAGAGTGTCTGATGCAGTCAATGCCTGATCACCATACTCCAGTACTGCCTCGCATCCTTCACAACGTCCACCTACCTGCTGGGCGACCAGGGGCTGCGCAACAAAGAAAAGCAGCAGCAGCGCTATAATGACGCCCAGCAGTAGTTGAATACGCTTATTGATGAATTTGGGTAACTCCATTTCAATTTATTCGGCTGCGATCATACTCGTTCGGCTTTGATTCGGGTATTGAACAATTGAACCTAGTCAATAGAGACAGGCTATGAAAGTGAAGTCGCCAGACGGTGAGCTCTCAAGCCTCAATGCAGGGCATGGGCGCCTGGGTACCGTTGAGAGGAGTAGAATAGGGACTAGTACGTAAAGATGGGTTATTGATCGAAAATTCCAGTTTCCAGGCCGTCAATACTGGTCACGTTTTTCTTTTCCCAGTATTCACGTATGTCCGCATCACTCTTCTTATCAGTCCAGTCTTTCAAAATGCTGCGGTCTTCTTTGTAGTCCATCAGCGGCACGGCAAAGCCACAAGAAGTCTGTACCGACTCTATTTGTATTTCGAACACCTGACGTGCCCCACGAGTATCCTCGAAATGGGAGAGGTATTTGTCCCAGCCTTCATCATTTGGGTGAATGGCAGTGGCGGTACCATATACGCGAAGTATTAAGGGCTTGCCATCAAAGGCACACCACATAAGCGTAATACGGTTTACCTGCCTGATATGGGCTGCGGTTTCATTACCGCTGCCTGTCATGTTGAGCCAAATCAGCTTGTCAGGACTCAAAACCCTGAGGGCATCCATTCCCTTTGGAGAAACATTGACGCGTCCTTCAGCAGCAGCAGTACCGGTAAAAAATATCTTTTGAGCTGCAATGAATTCCTGTAAATCTGCGGGGAGTGTGTCGTAGAATTTGGCCATATCTGTTTAACCGTTTTTGAGCTGTTAGCGTTTCAGTGGGAAGGGGTCCGGTTGCGAGTTTTCCCGGGTTCCGTTTGTTATTGGGCTTGTGGAAAAACGATTTATCAAAATCGTAAATCTAAAATCGTCAATCATTTAGAGGCTTCCATCGTCAGGTGTGCACAAACGAAGTGCAGCATCTCACAGGGGTCGGCTTCTATGGCCAGGGCAATCAGGTAAAGCTCATCTGCTCTGAGCTTGGTACCGGTATTATTAGCCAGTTCGCTCAGGCGGGTTTTACTTATGCCTGTCTTCCTCGACACGGCAGCCCGGTTGACGGCTCTTTTTCCGAGATATTCTCCTAATCTGGTCATGCTTTCTTAATTCGTGTTCATAAATCTATATAAACGGATTGAAAGTTCAGAAA
>Ga0316204_10000966_pt1 | contig 88606 bp, 78 predicted proteins | sample 6monrhotite_MG_2_FD_205661 | JGI IMG/M metagenome (GOLD analysis project Ga0316204, IMG submission 205661) | Microbial mat bacterial communities from mineral coupon in-situ incubated in ocean water Damariscotta River, Maine, United States -... | ecosystem: Environmental > Aquatic > Marine >... | reverse complement strand
GCAAATCAGGACACCGGACAGCGCAGGCATGGCCTCCGAACAGAGAATACTCAACCAACCGTGCCAACCAACAGAAATTAACTCAAAAATCAGTTATTACGCGGCTTCATGAAATATCCGGGCTAGGACGGCCCTTGTCGCCAGATAATAAAGTTGTGAACTAATCGCCCCGTATTTGGCATCATTTCAGGTCATAACTGATAATAGAGTAGCAAACAAATGGGCTATATTCGACCGACTGCGTTAGAGCAACGCTACAGATCAGATAATAAAGTTGTAAACTTTTGAGTGTGGGCTCTATTGTCCTGATAACGGCCACTGTTTCCAAGCTTTGGTTAGAAGCGCGAAGTGCCAAGAGGAGACATTGGAAATGCCCGTTGATCTTACAGTGGCCAGACCACTATCACCAATGGCACAGCTATAACGACAATCAGAATTTGCAGCGGCAGACCCATGCGCCAGTAATCGCCGAACCGGTAGCCGCCCGGTCCCATCACTATGACATTGTTCTGATGGCCAACAGGGGTCAGGAATGCCGATGATGCAGCGATAGCCGTGGCCATCAGGAAGGGATCGGCGCTGACATTGATTTGAGCGGCGATGGAGACCGCGATCGGGGCCATCATCACTGCTGTTGCCGCATTGTTAATCAAATTGGTGAGTGCCATGGTCAGGACCATCATCATGGCCAGAACGGTCGCGACCGGAACGTGAGCCGAAAATTCGACAATCCCTTGGGCGAGAACACCAGTTAACCCCGTACGTTCAAGCGCCGCTCCAAGGGGAATCAGGGCGGCGAGCAGAACAATTACCGACCAGTCTATACATTCGTAAATTTCACGAGGTGATATCAGTTCAAACAGAACCAAGGCGACAACGGCGGCGGTAAACGAAACTTGCACCGGTATCAATCCGAATGAGGTGGCAGTGATGGCGGCAGCGAAGATCGCCAAGGGCAGGCCCCGCTTGCGTCGCCGGATCGGCTGCAAGCCGCGCTCGGCCAGCGGAATGCAGCCCAATATTGACATTGTGTCCTGCAGGGTATTTTTTTCGCCCTGCATCAGCAATACATCCCCAGCCCGAAGTTTGGTATGGCGCAAGCGTTCTTCGATACGCTCCCCCTGGCGGGCGATAGCCAGCATATTAACGCCGAATCGCTCAGCTAACCTGACGTCATGGGCAGAGCGCCAGTCAATGCGAGCCCCCGGCATAACGACGAACTCAAGCAGTGCGATATCTTCCGAGCGCAGTGTTTCCTCTCCGACTTTGGCATCGCCGACCAGAGACATATCGGCTTTTTCTAGAAGTTTGTGGAATGCTTTGCCTTCAGTTCTCAGAATGAGGACATCGCCTTCTTCAAGCGTCATATCTCTCATACGTCCAAGCTGTTGGAAACCGTGACGGATGATGCCAATCACCAAGGCTTCGTTATCGACCATTCGCTCTAACTGGCGGATTGTCTTGCCTATGACCCGAGCGCTTTTTTTTACACGAGCCTCTGTGATGTACTTGGCGCCTTCAAGCAGTTCGCCCGGTGATTTGGCGCCACGACGGCTCTTTGGGATCAATCGCCAGCCAAAAGCAATCAGAAAAGCTACCCCGATCAGGGCGACGGGAACGCCGACCGGGGCAAAATCAAACAGCTCAAACTCATGCCCGGTGATGTCCTTCCGATAAACGGCGATGATGATATTTGGCGGGGTGCCAATTTCCGTCATCATACCGCCGAGAATCGTGCCAAAAGACAGCGGCATAAGAACTTGGGTAGGTGAGCGTGCCGTCTGCATTGCCAACGGCATCATCAGGGCCAAAGCCCCGACATTATTCATGAATGCTGAAAGCACAGCCCCGACAATGGTTAGTAAAACCAGATTGGCAAGTGGGTTGTCGGCGATACCCGCGATATACTTGGCGGCAATGTCGATGATGCCAGAGAGTTGCAACGCCCGACTGATTACCAGAACGGCGGCGACTGTGATGACTGCGGGGTGACCAAACCCTAAGAACGCCTCGCTGACGTTCACAACGCCCAGAACAACGGCAATAGTCAAAGCCAGAAGGGCAACGATGTCATGTCGCCAACGCCCCCAAAGGAACAACAGTAAAGCACCGCAAAGGATAACTGAGATAAGTATCTGGGCATTCATGACGTTGCTACCCTAACCTAGCCATGGCCTAGGACAAACCCTTCATCTAGTATACACTGCGCTACTGCGACCACACTAAGAATGTGCAGACCGTAGTCCGTATGGGTGATTAACGGCGCGATTTTCACGCTTAAACGTCTGCGAATAAATGCAAAATTTTTCCCACTTTTTGAACCAAAAAAACGCAAAAAACAGCCAATCAACCCCGGCCTGTCACGCCGGAGACTGCGGGTTCGAGTCCCGTCACACCCGCAATTTTCGGCAATAAATTCACATAGTTAGCGAGGCTCCATTTCGGGGCCTTTACTTTTTCAAACTTTTTTAGCCGACGCTTTCAAACTTTTTGGGCAATCCTGTACCCGAAGCGTTCTTTTTTTGCTGTTCATCTTTGTGTTTTGCATGCCTCTCCTAGGCGCTTTTTGCAGCTTCATATGACGGCGGATTGTAGGTGCCCAATATCTTCGCGCCATACTCAATAGAGTGCCCGGTACCCGATGCTAATTCGAATTCGCAGGCAAACATCCCGAATTACCAGCCCGGCCTGAAGTCTTGGGCCGGGCCGTAATTTCTGTTTGTTTTGACCTGGCGCTGATCTCGCGCCTTTGTTCCAAAAAAAGTATGCATCATGCGAAATGAAACGCCAACTTTACATCTCGTTTGCGGTAAAATTGCCGCCGGAAAATCGACTCTCGCCGAACGGCTGGCATCTCAATCAGCGACAATTCTTATTTCGCAGGACACCTGGTTATCGGGATTGTATCCAGGTGAAATCACCTCGTTGCCGGACTTTGTCTCGCGCTCAGAATGCTTGCGCAAGTTGATGGAAGGTCATGTCAGCGCCCTACTTCAGGCTGGCTTGTCCGTCGTCCTGGATTTCCCAGCCAATACTCCTGAGCTTCGCCAATGGGCACGGCGCATCTTCGAAGCTGCCGGGGCGGCGCATCAATTGCATTACCTTGATATGAGTGATCCGCTGTGCAAGGCCCGACTGAAGTTGAGAAACGAAAGCGGGACCCATGAATTTGCCGCCAGTGAAGCTGATTTTGATCTGATCACCAGTTATTTCGTTCCCCCGTCAGCCGACGAGAACTTCAATGTCAAAATCCATTCCCAGGCGTAGCGCACGCCTGTCTTCTGTCAAACCCCTACCAGTATTTTGGATAACTGATTCCCGGTCTAAGGTTATTAAATATCAATGCAACAGTGACGATAATCACCGCCCCCGTGAGCACCGGGAAGATCAAATAGCTAAATGCCGGGTGAAGAACGAAGACGACCAAGGGATCAGCACCAGCGGGCGGGTGACCAGTTCTGGTCACCTGCATCAGAATGACAGCTAATCCAACGGCCAACGCCGCCGCCATCCAGCTATCGCCAAGAAGCAATAGAACAACCATGCCGGTCGCGGCTGAGATCAAATGGCCAAAGAAGATGTTCCTGGGCTGCGCCAGAGGGCTATCTGGAACCACAAATGCGAGAAAACAGGATGCCCCGAACGGCGCCATCAATAGTGCCGCCCCCGTCAGGTCACTAAGTCCCGCAACAGCAGCGATGGCACACATAGCACCAATACCGGCGAGCAAGATTGATACCATTTTTGGTGCCGGGGGCGGCGTATTACCACCTGCCATTTTGGCAATATAACGTCGCAACCAATTCATCAGCGTTTTCCCAATAGTTTTTCGCCGTGTTATATTGTGTCCGGTGCATTGGCAAGCTGTGCCTCAAGCTCGGCTATTCGTTTGCTCAGCGGCGTGGTCAGTTCTCCGATTTCCGTCTCGGTGAATCTGGGCATGATGTGTTGCGGGCAATTCCATTCCAGCGCCTCAATGGTCATCACCACAGCGCGCTCAACCCGCGCTGGGTAGGTCGTGTCCTCAAGGCGCGTCAACTGCTCCGGATCTTCGTCACGGTGAACGATCCTGGCGCGGGCCCAGATTTTCAGACGCCGGCGATTGGCATGGTCCATGAGAATCAGAGAAACGCGGTCGTTTTCGTTCATGTTGCCAACACTGATATATTGAATATTGCCACGAAAATCGGCGTAACCGATGGTCCGTTGATCGATAACTTTGAGAAACCCGGTCGGTCCGCCGCGAAACTGTACATAAGGCCAGCCGTCACCATTGACTGTCGCCTGATAAAAACCATCACGCGCCAGGATAAATTCCGCTTCCGCCTGACCGATGAGATTGCCCGCCTCTTTGGCATATTCGAACCCCTCGTTCATATCGCGACTGCTATACCGTGTCTGTGCCGACTTGACCGAGGGCGTGAAGGTGATCTCTGCAAATCTGCGGGCCATGATGTGATCCTTTGAAATGTGGACGCTCATCCGCGTCACCGCGCCGGTCCTGTTTGGTCGGATGTTCGTAACACCGATCCTCGGCGATTATCTGGATGCCTACCCTATGATGACGGCGCAAACCTTGTTTGTTGACCGGGTCGTCAATTTAATGGACGAGGGCCTGGATGTTGCCATCCGCATCGGCAATCTGCCGGACTCATCCTTGATCGCGGTTCGTGTTGGCGCGGTTCGCCGGGTTCTGTTTGCGTCACCGGATTATGTCAACAGGCACGGACAGCCCAAACACCCCAATGATCTGCTCAATCATCGACTGATTCACCCGTTGACCATGGCCTCAGCACCCGATTGGACGTTTGCGGAAAAGGGCAAACCTTTGACCATCCGAATTGCCCCCAAGCTCCGCATGAACACCAATGACGCGGCGATTGAACTGGCCCTTCACGATTGGGGAATCGCCCATTTATTATCTTACCAAATAGCCCCCGACGTGGCGGCTGGGCGCTTGCAAATCGTGCTCAGTGATTTTGAACTCCCGCCTTTGCCAATCCACGTTGTCCATCGTGAGGGACGTATGGTTTCGGCCAAGGTCAGGTCTTTTGTTGATTTCATGACAACGCGATTGAGAGCCGACCCGACACTGAATTAAACCCAACTACCACAGGGTCAGGCTTTGTGCCCGGCTGATTTCAAAACCGCCAAGGTGTCTTGCCGTGTTTTTTCCCATGAATACTGAGACGCCCGTTCAGACGCCTTTTTGGAATATTCACTGCGCAAATGGGGATCTGCCAATAACTGATCCAATGTGTCCGCCATCGCCTTAACGTCAGCCGGATCAAAATATACCCCCGCATCACCAAGAACCTCAGGCATGGCAGCCGCATTTGAAGAGGCAATCGGCGCTCCGCAGGCCATCGCTTCGACCAGAGGATTGCCGAAAGTTTCGACCGTTGAAGGAAAAACAAACACCGTGCACCGGCGGTACAGATCGACAAGCCTCGCCTCATCCATATGCCCGAGGAATTCCACTTTTTGCTCCAAGTGGTGGTTTTTGATCAGCGTTTTGAGCTCCTCAACGTAAGCCAAGTCAACCGGACGCCCGGCGATTTTCAGATGAACATCTGGGTGTTTGTCCGACAACTGCGAAAACGCCAGCAGCAAGTTTTTGAAATTCTTTTGCACATAAATATCGGAAACAGCCAGCACAGTATTTTTGCCTCGAATGATGTCAGGGTCGATGGCGTAGGATCGGTTGACACCGTGCGGCACAATTGTAATACGCTGACGCAAGCGGCCCGGCAGTCCGCTGGTCCCTAATTTTCGGGCATATTCTGAAACGGCAATGGCACCGTTACACGTTATCAGCGACAGCAACGTTGCAAGGTAAAGCAAAACCCAATAGGCCAGCTTCGCCGGACGGCGTTCGACCAGACCAACGCTGACGGCATTGCGGACCATCACGACAGGGTTGCGGACAAATACAGGCCCATAATTGGCCGGCGAAAACGTAACATCAGCTGATATTTTCCGTGCCAAACGGGGAACATCAATTTGTTCGCGCCATAGCACATTCCAGAACCCTCGGCGAAATGCTAAAAAATGGTAGGTAACCTGTTCAAGATCGACAGGCAGAACGCCTCTTTGATCCTCGTGCAAACATAAGTGAATCTCAACGTCGCGTTCCTCGGCAAGCAAAGGCAACATATTACGAAGATAGGTCACCCCACCGCCCGAGCGGGCGTGAAGGCCGTTGATCAAAACCCTGAACAATTTGTTATCCGCCATGGTCGAAATCATCTACCTGAATTTGAGGCCGACGCACCTAAATAATCGCCCGACGCAAAGGCTGCATGGGCATTGCGTCAACAAGCAACACGTCAATGACGTCACCTTCACTCTATCTTGAGCCGACTCAGGCAGGTATAACCTTCTCTGCACCTGAATCAACCTCTGTCTGATCACATGAGTTTTGCCCACCTTCTCAAATATGCGCTCTCCCTAAGCCCGACTGCGGCGGCTCGCGGCGGCTCGCGCTATATTAGGCGACTGGCGCACGGGTCCTGGGATACGCTCAGGCAATCCCCGCGCTGCAGCCTTTTGACCGCAGAACCCAACACCTTGGTCAATAAGATCGTGTCGGGTGTACTGTTCGATTCACCGCCGCGTGATCACCTCGTGGGCTCCGTTGATTACATCATTGATCATCAGTTTGACCTGCTGGGGTCCGGCTTGGTCAAAACGACCTACGGCATGCAAGCCAAAGGGTTTGCTTCAAAGGTTTACCCGGCCCAATCAATCGACAGCGCGCCGAGCTCATTGATTTCTCGGGTAAACCCTGGAAATCAGCGACGTGCCAGTGCAATTCGAAGCCTGATTTCACCCGATTATAACCCCATCGATTGGCACCTGGACTTTAAATCAGGATACCGCTGGTGTGAGAACGTCCGCTCCGGCTCTATTCGCTATGGTCATAAAGCGGGTGTCGATATCAAGGTGCCTTGGGAACTGGCCCGGCTTCAGCACTTACCCACGCTTGCGCTGGCCGGTCTCAATTCAGACGAGGGTAATTTTCGCCTTGAATTTGAAAATCAGGTTCTCGATTTTATTGCCGCTAATCCGCCGGGGTGGGGTGTCAACTGGGTCTGCACGATGGATGTCGCCATACGTGCCGCCAACATGGTCCTGGCCTATGCCCTCTTCAGCACAGAACGCCGCCCCTTTGAAAAACCGTTCCATGGCGAATTCGTTGCCAGCATGCGTGCCCATGGACGCCACATCGTTCGGAATCTGGAATGGGATCAAAAATTTCACGGCAATCATTACCTTGCCAATATCGCCGGCCTAACCTTTATCGCCGCATTTCTGCCAAGTGATCTTGAGACGGATACCTGGCTGGCCTTTTCAATTCAGCAATTGATGGTAGAAACCGACGTCCAGTTCTTGGATGACGGCAGCAATTTTGAGGCATCGACCAGTTATCATCGCCTGTCTGCGGAATTGGTCGTCTACGCAACGTCGGTAATTTTGGGCCTGCCGGAAAGTCGCCAAACATCAGTGAATAACATTTCCCCGGCATCATGGCCCCATGCCCCAAAATTGAGGCCCGGCGCTGCCGACTGGCACGACCAGTTCGGCCCGTTCTCAATGCGTCATTTCGCCCGTCTCAGAAAAATGGCGGCGTTCAGTATGGCGGTCACCAAACCCCAAGGTGATGTGCTCCAGATCGGTGACAATGATGACGGCCGGTTTTTCAAATTCTACAAAAGTGGTGATCTTCCTTCCAAGAAAAACGCCCCATCTCTGGATCACCGCAGCCTCGTCGGCGCCATCGCCGGGCTGATTGACGATATTTCGATGACCGACTTCGTTGGATCAATTGACACCTTTGAAACCAGGCTCGTTCGCTCCTTATCAGGCCGTTCTGGCTGTTCAGTTAGCGGCGAAGCGCCCCCCTTGTTTATAGACCGGCCTCCAAAAAGCAGCATGGCGACGCACCTAAGCCAAATCGACATAACCTTACCCGACGTTTCGCTTACCGATGATCTGACCGCGATCTCCTATCCCGATTTTGGTCTTTTTATTTGGCGCTCTGAGCGATTGTTTTTATCCGTCCGCTGCGGGTCAATTGGTCAGAATGGCCGCGGTGGGCATGCCCATAACGATCAGTTGGCGATTGAATTGCAGGTTGATGGGGAAGACTGGATCGCCGACCCTGGCGCCTATGTGTACACAGCGGACCCCGGCCTTCGTGATGCCTATCGCTCGACCTTCGCCCATTCAACCCCACGATTGGCCAGCGGAGAACCGTCCAGTCTTAGCCTCGGTATGTTTCGACTTGAAGACAACGCAAACGCCCGCACCCTGCATTTTAGCAAAAATCGCTTTCACGGTGTTCACGACGCCTACGGTCAGCCGATTTTCCGCAACATTGAGATTGGTGCCGGCAAAATCACCCTGCTTGATGGACTTGGCGGTGAACAGGCAGGATCTGTCGTTCCTCACTTCAACACCGTCAGGTCTGGCAAGGAAGCGAGGGACGTTTTCGGACTTACACTGCCGTTTTCCGCCGGCTATGGACGGCGTCAGCAGAGTGACTAACGCGCATCAGCCGCCAGCAAGTCCGACAACACCAACACCAGTAATTCCGTTGAACGCCTGAGGTCATCAAGCGCCAAAACCTCATCCACTCCCTCGACATTGGCATCAACTGGGTTTTCAGGGCCGACACCGTATAAAACCGTTGGAATTCCAGCGTTCGCATAGTGGCGTCCGTCGGTATCCATCGCTGTACCCATGGTTTTCAGTTGATTCCCGAGCACGTCCGGCGCATGTCGCTGGAAAGCGGCGATCAGTTTTTCTGTACCTTCTGTTGCTAACATGGGCAGGAACAAGGCTTTTCGGCGTACTTTGCACAACACGCCGGGCACCTTAACCGCCGCAGTGCCGATCAACGTCGTCAACGCTCTTTCGACTTTGGTTGGGTCCTCTTCCGGGATGAGTTGGCGGCTGACAGTGATCGTTGCACAAGCCGCCACGTTTCTCGGGCTTTCCCCACCCTTGACGTTAGACACGATTACGCTCGGCCCACCAATTCCTGCGACCTTTGACTTAATTTTGGCATTAACCTCACGCAGGTCATAGAGGGCTGCCATCACCCGCGCCGCCGCCTCCAGCGCATCAACGCCCTGCTCGGGTCGCGATGCTGAGGCGGCCCGCCCCTTAATGGTGACGTCCAATTGCAAACACCCGGACGCGGCGGTGATTAAACTATGTGTTGTTCCCGCTGCAATTGCCAAATCAGGCGCAACCAGTTTGCTGGACAATAACCATCGCCCGCCCAAATCTCCCCCAGTCTGGCCATCAAAAGTAATATGCAGCTCGACCGTACCAGATAAGCCTTGCGGATGATCGCGCAGGGCAAGCAGGGCAAAGACATAGGCCGCAAGAGCACCTTTTGCAGAAACAACCCCGCACCCGTACATATGTCCGTCAACAATGGGGGCCTCAAAGGGATCATGGGTCCAGTTTGCCCCGGCAATTGCCGTGTCCGCATGGGCGACCAGCGCAATTGTCGGGCCGTCACCAAACACATGACGAACCACGAGATTGGTCAGCCCCTGTTCATTAATAACCGCATCACCTTCAGGCTTCGGATACTTGGAAACGTTAAGACCTAGTGAACCGATGTAGGCTGACAAATAGGTTGCAATCTCGCGGCAATCCCCTGGCGGGTTTTCTGAAGACTGGCGAACAAGGTCAGCGAGAAACGCAAATTGCTCCGCCCGCCGTGCCGTCAGCGTTTCACGTAATTTTGTTTTTTGTTTCATATCCATACATAGAAGCTTGCAAACTCTGTACGATACGTCAATTTTGATTATACCTGAATAATCGCGACACATACATTCTGCAGCCGTCGCCTACCTGCCCGGAGCCCTCATGGCAAACCCAAAAAGCATTGAACTGATCGAAAAATTGATCTCATACGACACAACAAGTCGCGAATCGAACCTTGAATTGATCGCCTTTGTTCAAGAGTACCTGTCTGATCTGAATGTCGAAAGCACCCTTATTCATAACGTCGAAGGCACCAAAGCCAATCTGTATGCGACCCTAGGTGACCTCGATAAACCGGGGGTCATGCTGTCGGGTCATACGGACGTTGTCCCGGTTGACGGGCAAAACTGGGATACTGATCCCTTCAAGCTCAGTAAAATCGGCTCGAAATACTATGGTCGCGGCACCTCAGACATGAAAAGCTTCATCGCGATCGCCTTGGCAATGGTGCCGGAATTCCAGGCCCGGGGCCTTCAGACTCCCCTACACCTGGCGCTGTCCTACGACGAAGAAATTGGCTGCATCGGCGTCCAACGCATGATCGAGATGATCAATACCCTGCCCATTAAGCCCGCCATGGCAATTATTGGTGAGCCGACCAGTATGCAGGTGATTATAGGCCACAAGGGCAAACGGTCTTACCGGGCGACGGTTCGAGGATTGGAAGCCCATTCAAGTCTCACCCCGTCCGGCGTCAATGCGATTGAATTTGCCGCTGAGTTCATCGCTCATGTGAAGTCAATCGCCCGCCGGGTTGCCGTTGACGGACCGTTTGACGATCTCTACGACGTGTCGCACACAACGCTGCAGACCGGAACCATTCAGGGAGGCACGGCGCTTAATATCGTGCCAAAGGAATGCACGTTCCTGTTTGAAATTCGCTACATCGACGGCGACGACCCTGATACCTTAGAGGCTGAGTTCAGAGACTACGCAACGCAAACTCTTGAGCCCCAAATGCAGGCGATCAACCCTGACACTGGCTTCGAAATCCAGTGCACCAACGATATGCCCAGCCTCGATCTTGGTGCTGACGCAGAAGTCGTAACCTTCGTCAAAGCCCTGGCCGGTCGTAATGACCACGCCAAGGTCGCCTTTGGTACGGAAGCCGGTTTGTTTCAGAAACGCGCCGGTATCCCCGCCGTTGTCTGCGGTCCGGGCGACATTAATCAGGCGCACAAACCCAACGAATTCATTGAACTCAGCCAGATCGAGGAATGCGAGGCGTTTATGAAACGTTTAATGGAGCGGGTTTGCGTACATTAATTCGCGAAATGATGCCGCTTGTTTCGAACGAGCGTTCGAACAACGGCAATATTACTGCCTGCAACTGGATAATAATTGACCTGACAGAATCAGTTCAGCTTGGCACGTGAGACGAATCGGCCATCGATCATATCTTCGAAGTATTGGTCCATTTCAGGGTGAGAAATGGGATCATCACAATCATCATCGACAACCAAGTTCTGCTCGGAAACATAAGCCTCATAGGGTGATTTATCTGGAGACTCGGCGAATAGATGATAAAAAGGCTGGTCCTTACGCGGGCGAACGTCTTCGGGAATGGCTAGATACCACTCTTCGGAATTGCCAAACGACGGATCAACATCAAATATGACGCCGCGAAATCCGAATATCCGGTGTTTCACCTGCGTGCCAATTGTGAATTTGGCGGCACCGCAGTCTTTGACCACCAATTTGCCGACGTCTGGCTCACTAATTTGATTCATAATATCCATGATTACGATGTAATGCCTGTATCCATCTACGTCAATAGGGAGCAAAAGCCCCCTATTGAAACGTCTGGTCTTGCCAAACCTGCCCAATGGGCAAATTTTATGCTTAGGTTACGCGGCAATGCCGCCGGAACGCCAAACAGTGGTTTCCTTACACGACGGACATACACGTTCGCCAATGTGGTGCGAGACAAAATCGCTTGAGCACATCAGGCACTTACGGGATTTCTGTACGTGCTCACGATCAGATTCCGGTTTTTTTGTATCTACACGTCTTGAAGACATTAGGCTGCTTCCTTCACCATATTGGTCGACAACAAACGGCGCGCGTCCAACGTCACGCCTAACAATAGAAGCTCTTCAGCTTCATCAAGGAAAATCTTCGCCATGGCTGGCGTCGATTCCTCAGCTTGCTTGATCAAACCTTCGGCTGAATCAGCAAGAAAATGTATTAAATCCAAGTTTGCCATGAGTGGCTCCGTAGTTAAGTATCGTCCGTCGTATACACCAAACGGATTCAGGATGCACTAATTTTTTGGGTGCACTGCAATATATTGTACACTTTTATGAGCATTCTTGGAAGTATTTATGAAATCGCGGCTCAAAAAATGCCAACCACCTGTCTTTCGTGGGGGTCACAAGACCGATGCGCGGGGAAATTCCATCACGATCTTGAATGAGGAATTTGCGACCCCAACAATACCTTGCTGGTCAAGGAGTCCAGATAAGATTCGCATTCCGTTCTGGACCCCAACAAGGCCTTAGGTAGTCGAACATGTGTCGTCAAAAAATGCTGATAGGCTTCATCATTACTGGGTTTTGGATGGTTTACTTTATTGCGCTGAGTCATGATTAAGGTCTCCATCATCTATCTGATTGTTGACCTTAGTTTAGGCAGCGAGTCGTTAATTGAATCTGAATCGCTATGGTTAAATAACTCCCCTGATCAGAATCGCATAAATTGCGGTTATCGTTCTGGTTATCACAGTATATAGTGCCCTTGGACACGCATTATTTTCCAACACTTCATCTGGCCGCCTTGGAGTCCCACCAGTAAACTGGGGCATACTGTCTAGCCATGATAATTTTGAAATTTTTTTTTGATTGAGAAAGCATCAATGAAACGACGCGCAAACCAAAAAAAAATAGGAAAACGCCTAAACCCAGAAGTTATATTCACGCGGGCGCTGAAGGCCTATCACGACCAAAAATTCGTGCTTGCCCTCAAATTGTGTGAACAAATTCTCGAAAATTTTCCAGAAGATGTTAATGCGTTAGAAATTGCCGCCTACGCCGCCGCGAATCAGAACCGATCTGATGCAGCAGATTTTCTAGCCCGACTGACACGACTGGTTCCCGGAAATGCTAACCTATATCATGACCTCGGCCTCATGTTAGGCAATTCAGCTCGCCTGGAAGAAAGTGTAACAGCTTTACAACAGGCAATCGCCCTTGCCCCAAACCAAGCTGAATTTCACAGTAGTCTGGCATTGGCGCTTAACCGTGTTGGTAAGCAAGATGACGCGACGCTAATGGCTCGTCGTGCGGTGGCGCTGGCCCCCGATGCGCCGCAGGCGCAAAATACCCTTGGGATTGTGTTGGAAGCATGCGGAGCTCTCCCCGAGGCCATTGCCGCCTATAAGATGGCGACGACACAAGCGCCCGACTATGACATCGCCTGGTCAAATTTAGCCCAAGCATTTGAGCAAAACGGTCAATTTGAAGGCGCAATTTCTGCCTTTGAACGGGTGCTGCACATCAACCCGGCCCAGACGGAGATATTGGTCGCCATGGGCGAAACTCAAATTGGTCTCGGTCGGTTTGAGGATGCAGAACGGACATTTCGTCAAGCCTTGACCATCGACCCCGGTTTTACCAAGGCCTATGTCAATCTCGCCAGGATTTATTTATGTAGCGATGGCGATGTTGATAAAATGACGGCACTGCTCAAACACCCGAACATCTCTGATACGGACAAGGTGGATCTGAATTTTTCGCTCGGGGAAACCTACGACAGGCAAAAGAAATTTGATGCGGCGTATCGCCATTTCAGCACCGCCTGCCGCCTTCATCGAAAGCTCAACAGCTTTAGCCTTGAAGACCATGAAGCCCACGTTACTTCCTTGAAGAAAATTTTTACCGCTGAGGTGTTAGCGACCCCAAGCCCAACCAACGTCGACACCAGCAAACCCATTTTTATCGTCGGCATGCCACGTTCGGGCTCCACATTGGTTGAACAAATATTTGCCAGCCACAGCCAAGTCTACGGACTGGGTGAGGTCAGTTGGTTTGAAGACGAACTGATCAACCACAATCTCGTTAGCGGCTACTCGATTGAAAACCAGCTCGACATTTCCCAACTGGCCGATGTCGCACAAGGATATCTGGACCGGTTGCAAACGTCAGGATCCAAGGTTTGTTATGTGACTGACAAGATGCTGGACAACTATTTGTTTCTAGGGTTCATCCATCTCGCCTTGCCCGACGCCAAAATCATCCATACCCGCAGAAACCCGATTGATACCTGCCTATCCAGCTTCACCCGGTTTTTCACCAATGGCATGATATACTCCTTCGATCAACGCGAACTTGGTCGGGTTTATGCCCTTTATTGGGAATTGATGGAGCATTGGCGAACTGTAATGCCCGGACGTGTCCACGACGTTCACTACGAAGATATGGTCACCGACCCGGAAACAGAAACCCGACGAATGCTTGAGTATTGTGGATTGGATTGGGAACCCGCGTGCCTGAATTTTTTTGAAACCAAACGCCGAGTTCGGACCGCCAGTTCACCGCAAGTTCGTAGCGCCATTCACAATAAATCCGTCGAACGCTGGCGAAACTACGAACCCTGGTTGCAGCCCTTAATTGAGGAGCTGAATAAGATCCCGGAATTCGACTACTGATTTTTCACCGCCAGACGAACCCGGCGATGGCGAACTGATTGGCACGCCTTAACGATGCTATCGGCATCAATGCGGTATTTGCCATACAAATCAGGCAGATCGCCCGACTGGCCGAAATGTTCGACACCAAGGCTTTCCATTCTTTGACCACGCACAGCCCCCATCCACGCCAACGTCGCCGGATGACCATCGATGACACTGACCAGTCCGGCCTGCCGGGCGAGCGGACTCAATAGATTTTCGATATGAGAGACCGCCTGAAAATCGCCGTTCTGACGGGCGCGCTGAGCGGCATTCCACCCAGCGTTAAGACGATCCGCCGAGGTCACACAAAGCAGACCGACACCCGGTGTTTCCGCTGTCATCCGCTGCCACGCCAATATCGCTTCCGCAGCGATAGCCCCGGTGAATAGGATCGCCAAATCACAACCTTCTGCGGGACGCTCCAGCCAATACCCTCCGGCCAGAATATGGCTTTTGGCTTCATCGTCGAGATCGCGGTCAGGCTGCATCAGAGGCCGAGTCGATAGGCGCAGATAAACTGAACCGCCTTCCTGATCGCGCAACCATTGAATTTCCGACGGTCCCCGGCCATCACGTTGAATGTAGTCAAAACTCCATTCCATTATGGCCTCAAGCTCGTCGGCATGGGCCGGTTCAAACGTCGCCAAGCCATCCTGAGCCATGCCAATCAACGGTGTCGAAATTGATTGATGGGCACCGCCTTCCGGGGCCAATGTAATCCCTGACGGTGTGCCAACCAGAATAAACCGTGCATCCTGATAGCAGGCATAGTTAAGCGCATCGAGACCTCGGCAAATGAACGGATCATAGAGTGTGCCGACCGGCAACAACCGTTCGCCGAACAATTGTTCCGACAACCCCATTGCCGCCAGCATCAAAAACAGGTTGTTTTCGGCAATTCCCAGTTCGATATGTTGACCAGTTGGTGATTTTTCCCACTTGATCGGCGAGACGACCTTCTCGGCCCTGAAGGCGTCGGCCTGTTCTTCGCGTTTAAACAATCCTCGCGAATTAACCCAACCCGAAAGATTGGTCGATACCGTTACATCTGGCGAGGTGGTGACAATTCGTCGCGACAGCTCATCATCGCGTTTGGCCAGCGCATTCATGATTTTACCAAAGGCAATTTGCGTCGACGTCTTGCCCTCATGCGCAAGTCCGATGGGCGCGACCGCGATGGCTGGCGCACGGCGTTGGTGTTTCTGACGAGCGCTGAACGGCACGTCGTCCAAAAATTCACGCAATAGGTCAGGGTCCATATCGAGACCCGAAAACGGCGCCCATTCCTCGCCATCTTGCAAATTATTTGCGCGCTTGAACATGTCCATCTGTTCGGGCGTCATTAAACCGGCGTGGTTATCCTTATGACCGGCCAACGGCAAGCCATAGCCCTTGATCGTGTAGGCAACGAAACACGTCGGCGTATCGTCGCCTTCAGCCAGGCGAAAAGCCTCAAGGACCGACGCCATATCATGGCCGCCAAGGTTGGTCATGATTTCATGCAAACCGTCGTCGTCATGAGCGCTGAGAAAGGCCTCCAACCCCTTGCATTCCTTTAGGTCATGGCTGAGGTGGTCGCGCCACGCCGCCCCACCTTTAAAGGTGATCGCCGAATAAAGGTCGTTGGGGCAATCATCGATCCACTGGCGAATGGCCTCGCCTGCCGGGCCTTTAAAGGCGCGTTGCTGAAGCTTGCCGTACTTGATGTTGACAACTTTCCAGCCAACCGTTTCAAAAAAGCTTTTGATCTTTTGAAACAGGTTATCATTGACCACGCCATCCAAACTTTGCCGATTGTAATCAATGATCCACCATAAGTTTCGAACGTCGTGCTTCCAACCTTCCAGCAAGGCTTCATAGACATTACCCTCGTCCAGCTCCGCGTCCCCCATGACGGCAATCATTTTTGAGGACACTCGATTTTTACCGCTAAATTTTCGCTGGCTGATGTAATCCTGAATCAACGAGGCAAACAGAGTGACCCCAACGCCCAATCCGACGGACCCGGTCGAAAAATCAACATCGTCACTGTCCTTGGTCCGCGATGGATAGGATTGCGCCCCGCCCATAGCACGGAAATTCTGTATCTGATCGAGGCTCTGATTGCCCAACAAGTATTGGATCGCATGAAAGATCGGAGCCGCGTGGGGTTTAACGGCAACCCGGTCATCGGCACTAAGAATATCAAAATAAAGCGCCGACATCAGTGTCGACACCGACGCGCAGGACGACTGATGCCCACCGACTTTAAGGCCATCACGGGCCGGACGAAGATGATTGGCGTTATGGATCATCCAACTGGACAACCACAAAACCTTCTTGTTCAACGCCGATAACCGCGCCAGTTTTTGGGGGCTGGAAATGTTTTCCGATGTTGATAGCGGCGTACGCTTAATGGCAACCATGGACTGACCTCAATACCTGCAATCAGGTATTCTAGCGCCAACACACAGGGTATGTCCTTGCGTTTTAGCTATTTTTTAGCACATAAATAGCAATAATAATTATATTATTACATAGTAAATGGTGACATATGCCAATATCTCAACTTAAAGATATCGATCAACATATTCTGCTCCACCTGCAAGACAATGCGCGACTGAGCAATGTCGATCTGGCTGACCGTGTCGGCCTATCGCCATCCCCTTGCCTGCGCCGGGTTCGCAACCTGGAAGAAAAAGGCGTCATCAAGGGATATGTCACCTTGGTAGATCAGAACACCATCGGCCTGCCGGTCAGCGTGTTTGTCAGCGTCTCGCTCGAAAAACAAATCGAACCGGCGCTGGAGCGGTTTGAAACCGCCGTCCGTGCCCGACCGGAAGTTATGGAATGTTATCTGATGACTGGTGGCGCCGACTATTTGCTGCGTGTCGTAACCGCTGATCTTGCCGGATATGAGCGCTTCCTGCTCGACCACCTAACCCGCATCCCCGGCGTCGCCTCAATCAAATCAAGTTTCGCCTTGAAGCAGGTCACCTATAAGACGGCGTTGCCGATCGCCTAGACGCTGGATTCACATTTCAAGTGCAACGTTGATGTTTTGAAGGAACGCCTCAGCGGGTGTTTTATACCCGAGGCACTTTCGAGGTGTTGAGTTAACAGCCCAGGTTATCTCATCGATGTCGCGGGCTGTATAGTTTGAGATGTCGGTTTTTCTCGGCATGTCCCTGCTCAGGATACCGTTGCTGTTTTCGATTAGTCCACGTCGTCACGGCGCATGGGGGTCACAGAAATAGGCGGTGATGCCAAGTTCGTCTTCCAGCTGGCTGTGATTGGCGAAGTCGAGCGATCCAGCATCATCGCGATTTTCCCCTGAGTTATACCGGCTTCATGAAGCCGGTATAACTCATATCGCTCGTCTATATCGATCTGTGTGTAATGTTTTCCCATAGCAACTCCGGTTTATACCGGCGTTGCGCTTCGTTTGTGGATTTAGCGACGGCACATTTATGACGAACAGAAGTGGTCGTGTTCGGGGGTTGAATTGGATTCACCGAAATTTTACTGGTCAGCATTCGTCCACCCGAGCGTCCTTACTCTGCTTGTTATTTGGCCGGGTGCGGCCCTGTGCAATCCCTTAATTCGCCTACTTGAATTTAAACTACGGCGAACAGCGGTTTCTACAGCACACCAAGTTTTTTCGCGACGCGGGTGGTTTCGCTTAGGTGATGCTGAAAATGCGGCAGCACCGATTCAAAATGAGATTTTAGGGCTTCACTTTTGGCCGCCGGCAAAAGGATGTCCTTAACCGCTGCCATTGCTTCCGTATGGAATTTCACCTCATGCAGCAGGTAAGTGCGGTCGAAGTCTTTACCAGATGCGGCTCGCAGTTTCGCAATCACATCATAGTGAGATTTTGCTGCCGCCGCCCGTGCCGCCGGAAGGGTTGGTGTCACGCCAATTTTAGTCGCCAGATCGCCCGCCGCCTGGCGCACACCCGTGTGATCATGCGCGACCATGGCCGCAAGGCTGCGAACATCATCAGACTGAGCGTTCAACTGTCCGACCAATGCTGTTTCAATATCTATGCTGTTAACCTGATTGTAGATGGCGATAATTGCCGCATCGTCGAGTTGTCCCGCACGGGCGGACCCGCCCGACAGGAGCCCACCAACCGTTACCAGAGCTATGGCGACCGATGTAATTTTCGTTGTGAGTTTCATAAGTAATATTCCTTTTGCTTGGTTGAATTTCGATGGGGCAAATATATAGAACTTGTATTTAATAGAGAAATTTTATAAAAAAATAATACTTATAGATTTTACCTATATATTTGGAAATCATGAACCTCAATCAACTCCGCTTTGCCAGCGCCGTCGCAAGCAAAAAATCTTTCAGTCAAGCGGCTGGCCTCTGTCACGTGACACAACCAACACTTTCAAACGGCATCGCCCTGCTGGAAAAGGAACTTGGAGGCAAACTTTTCGAACGCACCACACGGCGCGTTGTCATCACCCCATTTGGCCGTCATTTGCTGCCGTTGATAGATCAAGCGTTGGCAGCGACTGCCGATCTCAGAGCCGCTGCGAAAGATCTACTTGAACCGGACCTCAAAATTTTGAGGATCGGCATGTCACCTCTGGTTGATATGGACCGGTTGGGCCAAATTTTGGCTCCCTACCAAAAGGCTAACCCAGAGGTCGAGTTTTTTTTCAAGCAGTGCTTTTTGGATGATCTGGAAGAGAGGCTTCAAGCTGAACAAATCGATGTCGGTTTATGGCCTGAACCCGAACCAGAACAACACCCCCGCATGCATAATCTGCCAATCTATCAAGAGGCCTTACACGTATTGGTGAGTGCACAATCTGTACTGTCCGAAACACCAAGATTTGGCCTAACGGTCAAGGACCTAAAAGACGAAACGTTTGTCCTGACACCCGATATATGCGGCTTGGCCCGAGCCACTCAAAAGCTGTTTCGCCAGGCACGCATTCGCCCGGCGGAATATCCCGGCCAAGCACTCAGTTATGATGTCATGCAGGAATGGGCCGACCTTGGCGTTGGATCAGCAGTATTGCCAGCCAGCAAACTGATCGCCAACAATGTCAATCGCGCCCGAGCGCTGCTCAGCGGCAAGGGTCAACCTGTTCGCCTGACCATAGTTGCCAGTTGGAACAAGACAGCAAACACCTCCCCCCATGTCGCCGCATTCCGTCAACACCTCAAGGATGTCGTCCCCCGACTAATGGCGGGACAAGCAGCGTAACGTCGATCGTATAGCCTCGAAAATTATACAATTTGGCCGAATTCAGGTCGCTGAAAATCGCTCGGCGGATTGTACCGGCCCCAGCGATGTGAAACAGTACGGTCGTTGCCAACCCACACATCAAAGGAAATTTACGAATGGCAAAAGCGTACTGGGTCGCCAATGGCGAAGTAACGGATATTGAAACTTATAAAAAATATGTTGAAGCCAACGCTGAAGCATTTGCCGCCTATGGCGCTAAATTTCTGGTTCGTGGCGGTGAAGGCGAGGTTCAGGAAGGGACGCTGAAATCGCGCACCGTGGTGATCGAGTTTGCCAGTTATGAGCAAGCCCTGGAATGTTACAAGTCTGCCTCTTACCAAAAAGCCAAAGCCATTCGCCTGGTCGCCGCCGATATTAATTTGATTATCGTCAACGGATATGACGGCCCACAACCCGGTGACGCTTAATGTCATCACCAGAACGGTCACTGCTTAAACTTTCTGTACTTGATCAATCGACGGCATCATTAGGCCTGCCTGAGGATCAGGCGATCCGCGACACCATTGACCTGGCAGCACTTTGTGAGACGCTGGGGTATCACCGTTTCTGGGTCTCAGAACACCATTGTCATCCCTCCATCGTCGGTTCTGCACCTGAAATACTGATCGCCGCCATTGCCCAAGCGACGAACCGTATCCGCGTCGGAAGTGCAGGCGTTATGTTGCCCCATTACGCGCCTTTGAAGGTGGCAGAGCAATTTCGTGTCCTTGAGGCCATCGCACCGGGACGGATTGATTTGGGATTGGGACGGGCACCCGGGTCCGATGGTAAAACTGCCTATGCACTCAATCCCAACGCCAATATTGATGCCGAAAATTTTCCTGCCAACGTGCGAGATTTAATTGCCTGGGTGTCCGGCACTGCGCTGGTTGACGGGCACCCTCACCGGGGTCTTGGAGCGCATCCGACCAGCGCCACTGCGCCGGAGGTCTGGATGCTTGGCACGTCTGATTTTGGCGCTCAACTGGCGGCCCATTTTGGCATTCCCTATAGCTTCGCCCATTTCATCACCGAGGGCGGCGGCGTCGAACGCGCCCTTGACCTCTACCGTCAGAACTACCAACCCAGCGAACGCCATCCGACCCCACAGACCAATGTATGTGTCTGGGCCCTGGCTGCCGAAAGCCAAGCGGATGCCGAGTTTCTGTTCTCGTCGCGGGCCTTTTGTAAAATCGCCCGTGACAAGGGCGACATTCGTGCGATTGAAGCGCCGAAAGCGCTCGCCGACTACGGATACAATAGGGTCGAGAAAATGCGTTACGATCAACTCAGAGAGTCCGCACTGATCGGTTCGGGTGATCAAGTGGCTGACAAGCTTCATGCCCTCGCCACGCAGTACGAAATCGATGAGATCACCGTCCTGACCTGGACCTATAACCAGACAGATCGACGCCGATCCTACGAATTATTAGCAAAATCCTGTGGTTTGATCTGACGAGCGGCGGTGTAATCGGAACGCGCACCCCTTACGACCTCGAAATTGGCTTATTGCAAATACAAAAAGACACAGGTTTTTTCTTCATACTTTACCGCCTAAACTGCGCCCCATGGAAACGACTGAAGACCTGATCGCCCTTGGCAAAGAGGCCACTAACGCCTTCGATATGCTGTTGGAGCGCGCGCAATCCGAACAACCACCAGAACACACCCTCGCCTGCCGCCATGGGTGCAGCCATTGCTGCTATCAACCCGAAGTGACGGTCACGGCAATCGAGATTTTTCGGGTGTCAGCCTTCATCACGTCACACTGCTCGGCTGAAGAGATCACGGCCCTGATCAGCATCCTGCCTGAACCAACGCACAGCCCCAAACCGTCATCTGCACCGACCCCTTGGGTTTTGATCGCATGCCCCTTGTTAATTGACGGCGCCTGTTCCGTTTATGATGCCCGCCCCCTGGTTTGCCGTGGGGCGAATTCCTATAATGTCCGCGATTGTCAGCGGGCGCGTGAGCAAAACCGACGCCAGCCAACAATTCACAATTATCGGCCGCAGGAAAAAGCCGCGCACCTGACCGTTGATATGCTGCGTCAGGGCATCGCCGACACCGGTCGAGATGCGGCATTACTTAATCTGGCACCCGCCCTTGCAATCGCCCTTCGTCAACCGGACAGCGCGCAACGTTGGCTGGACGGCGAACAGGTATTCGCGTCGGCCCGGTCGAACTTGCGAGATTAGGGCCGGGCGTAGTCCGCCAATCGATCAATCAGTTCGCCCATATGGCCCTTCAGTTGGTCGAAATTGTCATTCCGCCAGCCCAAGGCCTCATCCATATACAAACGTCGGTTGATCTCAATTTGCAGACTGTGGCGATTGGCCGCAGGATCGGAAAATGCGCGAATCAGCTCAACGCCTTTATAAAATTCGTCAACGCGAACATCATATCCGAATCCAGCCAATGTGGCGCGGGCGATGTCGGCAAATTCTGGCCCAGATGATTGGCCATCCAGGGTGCCAATAATGAAATCCGGCCTTGTTAGCCCGGCTTCACCTTCCGGCGAGCGAGCTGTCGTGAGGCTTGGCATTGAATGGCAATTGACATGCCATACGCCGCCAAATTCCTCATAAAGCCCGTCCAGCTCTTGTTTCAACTTCGCCTGATACGGGGTCAGGTACGCGTCGATGCGGTGTCTGATTTCGGCGACTGTCAGTTTGCGATCATACAGATCGGCGTCGCTGGTTCCTTTTGTCCAGATCAACCCAATCCCTTTTGCGGCTTTCTGTCCCGGAACCAACGGCGATGGCCAATCACCGTCAATTTGTGACGGGTCAAGGTCACTTGGCGTACGGTTGGGGTCGATGTAGATGCGCGGAAACAATGCGCGAAGCAAGACGACCCCCGCACCGGGTGCGGCGGCGTGAATGTCATCAACAAACGAGTCTTCGGCACCGCGAACGTCGGTGAACGATGCGACAGGGCGAAAGTCCGCCGGGAAATCCGTTCCGCTATGGGGGGAATCCAAAACCAGGGGTACACGATCATCATCCGGGGCTAAAACATGCCAAACCCCTTCAAGTCGCTCTTCACGCATGTCAGTTCCTTATATTTCCAAGACGGTCGAATGAATATTCAAATTATCAGGTCCATCGTGAATGGTAATGTTAACACTGTGCGTTGTCATCTCGAACAACCCGGTCGCCAGGGTTTTACCGTAATCATCGCCGCCATCAACCGGCGAACGCAGAATTTCGTGGCCGCGTTTTGCCTCAAACAAAATACCGGTCGGACCACTCTCTGTCAGGACATCCGTCGCCAGCAGAGCATCGGCGCGATCTTGGCGCACGGCGGACGAGCGGGTAATCGTCTGGGCTTTGTTTTTCAAGGTTGGTGAGATCAGATGATTGGCGTGGGCATAGGGCATTTTGGAGATGTCTTGGCTTATGCAGCCACTGGCCGGGGCTTCGACCGACACCATCCTGCCGTCGCCAGCGAAACCAAGGTTGTGGTGAAACCCGCTTGCCCGATCTGTGCGCTTCAGCAACTCCAGTGCATCGTTAGGAGTTTGACACGCAAGTACGGCACGACAAATAAAATGGCGCGGCAGGCCCGGTTGCAAATCATCAACGCGGATATTGTTGATGGTCTGGACGACACCCGCAGCATTGGCCGCCAGGGTATGGCCTGGGATCATACCTGGGTAAAGAAAACTCTCAAACTCAGGGCCGACATCTGGCCTTGCCGATACCCAGAAGCAGTGACCGTGATAATCCTCCGATCCGTCTTCATTGTGGGCGATCATCGCCGGCTTGTCGCCCTCAGGCGGGATCATCAACGTCGTGCAGCCTTCGCTTAATCCGGCGGCGATGGCGGGCGAGATATCTTTCGGCCAAGGCAGGTCTCCCCGGCAGTTCCACAAAAAGGCGCGGGCGAAGGTAATGTCCATACCGTCGGCCATGCCCTCCAATTCCCGCACATAGTGCGGAAACACCTGCCGGGCGGCGGCAATCAACTGATCAAGATAATGCGAACCGGACCAATTTTGCTCAATGGCAACTAGTTCTTCGTTGTGAACCGCGACGGCGTGCACCGTTTTGGCCATCGCTTGACCAATCTCGCGCCCCATATCGTAGGCGTTGCCCGACGCCTTTATCATCGTGAGGGTCATGTAAAAAGTCCTTATTCAGCCGCCAAGGGTTCAGGCCGTACAGCATTCTTGCGTGGCATCATTACCGACATTAACGGCGGAACAATCAACAACGTCAATACCGCCGACAAAGACAGGCCGCCGATCACAACTGATCCCAATCCCCGGTAAAGTTCTGACCCGGCACCGGGAAACAGGATCAATGGAAACAAGCCGAAGACGCTGGTCAAGGTAGACATAAAAATTGGTCGAACACGGGTCTTTGTGGCTTCAATGATGGATTGCTCGACCGTCAATCCCCGATCCCGATGAAGATGTAGAGTCTGATCAACCAGCAGGATTGCGTTATTGACGACAATTCCAACCAGAATAACAAAACCGAGCATCGTCAGCATATCAAGTGTCTGTGGCTCATACAGATTTAAAACCGCCAATCCGCCAATGCCACCGGCGGCAGCGATTGGCACCGACAGTAAGATGATCAGCGGATAGACAAAACTTTCAAACAAAACGGCAATCACCAGATAAACAATTAAGATAGCGACCAGCAGGCTATATTTCATCGCCTCCCAGGTTACAAAAAGGTCATCCGCAGCCCCTGACAGCCTGACCTTTGTTGCACCAGGCAAGCCGTCTTTGCGGAGGGGTGCAACCACTTCCGTTTGGATTTTTTCGATAGCGTCTTCGAGCGCCATGCGTTTGGTCGGACGGATCTGTAAGGTGATGGCGCGGGAACTGTTGAGGTGACGAATTTCCGTCGGCCCGGCGGTCATGTTGATTTTGGCCAGCGAACGCACCGGAACGATCTGCCCGCCGGGCGTCACCACCGGGAAATTTCCAATCCCCTGGGTTTCGCCGACATGGCGTTCCGGGCCACGGATCATCAAATCCATACGCTCGCCATCAACGGTGATTTCCGCCGCCCGCACGCCATCGTTATAAGCATCGACCGTCAGACCAAGTTCCCGTGCTGTCAGACCGGCGTTGGACACCCTGACCTGATCCGGCTCGATCCGGATTTCCGGCGCGCCCAACTCAAGACCGGGGCGGGGGCGAACCTGCGTCCCTTGTTTCGGCGGCAGAACCGTCTTCACCAATTGGTCAGCCCGTTGGGCGACCTCGATCAATTCTTCTAGGTTACCGCCGGAAATATCAAGATTGATCGACCGTGACCCACCGGCATGACGCCCGAATAGAGACGCCTGTGTCACAAACCCGCGCGTTCCTGGCTCGCTAAAAATCGGTTTTCGTAAAATCGGCACCAGTTCGGAGACCCGTTGACCATCAACCGCACTGGCACCAAAAAATGTTTGGTTGCGCAGGGCGACAAAAAAGAAATTATCAATCTTCGGCGGGTCACCGGCTTTGCTGTCCGGCCCATTTGCGATCGCCCATAAAGGTCGCAGTTCGTTTTCAATCCGTGCTGCCGTCTCACTGGCCGTGCTTAGGTTATAACCAGGGGGCGGCAAAACCCGCCCCGAGACAAAGTTGCGATTGCCATCCGGCAAATAATCCAGCTTCGGTAAAAACAGATAGGTCGCCGCCCCTGCTCCGGCGCAGACGATAATGACAACAACCATTGAAACGCCCCGGTTGGCAATGATCGGGCGAAGGGCGGCCAAAATCAACCTGTAGAAACCAGCACCCAGTTCGTCGATCCCTGGCAAGCGATACCACTTTGGCCCGGCCCCGTCCCCACCAAGCAAACGATTGCTCATGGCCGGAATCAACGTCATCGACACCAGCAACGACAAGACGACAGAGACGGATATAGCCACGGCGATATCGCGGAACAGTTGCCCAACCTGCAGGTTCAATGTCAGCAGGGGAATGAAGACAACCACCGTCGTCAGAACCGACGCCAATATCGCCCCCCAAACTTCGGTCGCACCCGCCAGCGCCGCTTCGCTGGCCGATTTTCCCTCCTGTCGATGGCGATAAATATTTTCCAGAACAACGATTGCCGCATCAACAACCATGCCGACCGCAAAGGCTATACCGGCCAGGGAAATCACGTTGATCGAACGCCCAAGCGCCGCCATGACAACAAATGTGCCAACAACCGACACCGGGATTGCGAGGGAAATAATCAGCGTCGCCGCTGGCGAGCGCAAAAACAACAGCAGAATAAGTCCCGCCAACGCCCCGCCAACCCAGATATTTTGTTTAACCAGTTTGATCGCCGATTCGATATAAACGGTTTCATCGTAGATGTGGGTAAGGTGAAGGCCATGGCTGGGCAGAACTTCGGTGTTGAGGTCGTCGATCACCGCTTTCAGATCATCCATGGTCTTGATGACATTAGCACCCGATTCACGCACGACGTTGAGGGTGATTGCCGGCCTGCCAAGGAAGCGGCGGTGACTGGTCGGTTCCTTATAGCCAAATTCGACGGTGGCGATATCACCAACGGTGGTCCGGCTGATCCGTCCCGTTTCGCCTTCAACTGATGTTCTCAGCACCACTGCCTTAGCACGCGCGACGGTCGTTGTTTCCGCCTCGGTACGGACGACGTAGCGGCGCTTTCCCTCGTCCACTGACCCGGCTGAAATTGACGCATTGGCACCACGAAGGGCGTTCATTATCTGGGTAATACCGAGCCCATAAAGCGCCATCTTTTCGGGCTCGATGACGATCCTCAATTCCCGTTCACTGCCGCCCCAAATATAAACCCGCGACACACCGATTACCCGTTCCAAACGATCAAGAACCTGTTCGTTGACCAGATCGCCGTATGTTTCCAGGTCCTGCGTATTTCCTTTGCTATGATGCAAGGCGATGCGGGCAATTGGCCGGTCTTCGGAACCGGATGTACGCATTGACGGGCCGCGCACATCTGACGGCAGATCGGAAATACTGACCAGACGGTTGGACACCACCTGAAACGCCTTATCCATGTCCTGATCGACATCGAACGTCATCGTCACAAACGACCGTCCCTGCTGGGATGCGCTCGACACCTCAAACAGACCGGGGATTCCTGTCAGTTCTTTTTCGATCACATTGGTGATTTCACGTTCGACCTCAACCGGGGCCGCGCCAGACCAATAGGTTCTGATTTGAATAACCGGGCGGCGGACATCGGGGGTCATTTGAATTGGGATGGTTTTAAGCGCAACAATACCAAAGATAACGATCATCAACAGGCCGGCAATCACAGCCGTTGGGCGTTCAATGGAAAGTCTGCTTAAAATCATGACGACCCTCAAATGACGGTGGTGCTTTACTACAGCGGGTTTCAGCATGGTCTGATTGCGGCCACAACACTAGCACAACACCTCTTACAGCGGAATTATTCAGATCATCCTGTGTGGAATTTTCAGTGTCCTTGCCGGGTCAGTTATGACACAATTCCTGCTTGCAACGTTAATGGAATCGAATTCAGATGAGCAACATCCCGACCTTATCTCCGCGTACCAAGATTGCCCAGTTGTGCCATTATATTGACCAGGTTTCCGGTGCAATAACGCCCCCCATCCACCCCTCAACAACCTTTGCGCGCAACGGAGACTATGAACTGATTGGCGATCATATTTATGGCCGCAGCGGGTCGCCGACATGTGACCTCGTAGAAAAAATCGCGATGATGTTGGATGGCGGTCAAGACGCCTTACTGTTTGGTACCGGCATGGCGGCGATTTCCGCACTAGCTGAAACGCTGCGATCCGGCCAGCATATGATCGCCCCGACGGTCATGTATTTTGGTGCCCAAAATTGGTTTCGCCAACTGGCAGAAAAGCGCGGCATCGGCTTGACGCTTTTCGATGCGACCGACCCTAATGGCCTAACCAATGCAATCCGTCCCGGCGAAACCGCATTGGTGTGGATTGAAACACCGCTTAACCCAACCTGGGACGTTATTGATATCGCCGCTGCTGCAACGGCGGCACACGACGCCGGGGCACGTCTTGCGTGTGATTGTTCGATCTCTCCCCCCGTCACCACCCGTGCCCTCGACCACGGGGCTGATATTGTTTTTCATTCGGCCACCAAGTACCTCAACGGCCACAGCGACGTCACGGCCGGACTATTGGTAACCAACGAGAAAACTGAGCTGTGGGAGGAAATCAGATCGGCGCGGGGTCAACTGGGCGGCACAGCCGGGCCATTTGAAGCGTGGCTATTGATGCGCGGCATGCGCACCCTGTTCATCCGGTTCGAACGGGCCTCGGAAAACGCCATGAAGATCGCCCAACACTTTGAACATCACCCCTTGCTAGACGGCGTGCTGTACCCGGGCCTTGAAAGCCATGCCGGGCACGCCATCGCCAAACGCCAGATGACCGATGGATTTGGCGGCATGCTGTCAATGCTGGTCAAGGGCGGCTGGGATGAGGCTAAAAAGGTTGCCACCCACACGCAATTGTTTGTTCCGGCAACATCGATGGGCGGGGTTGAAAGCCTAATTGAACACCGCGCCGCCATCGAAAGCCCGACCAGCACCGTCGCCGACAATCTGTTACGTTTGTCCGTCGGTATTGAGGACGCCGATGACCTGATCCGCGATCTCGAACAAGCGTTAACCTGTTAACGCACCCCAGGCGTGCCCTGCCACAACAGCTCATACCCCAATTCCTTAGTGTCCGTACACATATCTTTAAGGGCTGAAAACTTCTCAAGAAAAACGCTATCGGCGTGGCTGGTTTCGTGTTGTTCGAAACTTTTCCAATAGGTGATGATGGCGAGGTGCGCCCCTTCATCACCAACGTCACCAACTGACCCTTCTTCACTGATGAACCCTGAATATTTGAAAACCTGTCCAGCGACAAAACCGCCGTCGTCATCACCATAGTTCTCTTTGACCACACTACACATTTCCGCCATGGCCATTTCAACATCATCGAAATCGACGCCCGGCTTCAATTTGACGACGTTAAACAGCATCACCGTTTCAAATGGAATTTTTACGGGATCATACATTTTGGTCCTCCATATTTCTGTTGCTCATGCCTACTGCTCGGGTAGTCGGATTTAGCTCAGAACTATATGGGGATCATATTCTTAAAAGCGAATGTGTTATTTGTTTGATTTTGCACTCAGTTATTCTGGCCGCGGGCCTTCAGGAATCCCGGCGCAAACTATGTATCCATCCGGATCGCGCCGGTTTGGATTCAACATTAAAGACCGGTAGTTCTTCAGCAAGGCTACCAACGGTTTGAAGCATCAACTGGCTGCCGGTCCAATCCAGTGTGGCAAAAATCACGCCTTCGCCATCACCTTCTGTCAGAACCTGTTTTTCCTGCGAAACCATCATTGTCACTGTCATGCCAAGAACGTCTCGATAGAACCCAATCGATCGCACCATATCGGTTACCATCAAATTAGGGATAATCATTCAGCATCCTCCTTTAAGAAAACATCTCAATGTAACCTAGGGACGCTGACGTCAGACATGACGCCGCATCATTCATTCAAATGGCAGGCCGACAATCGGTTGGGCGCGATTTCGCGTAAAATGGGGCGTTCGGTCCGACAACGTTCCGTCGCATGCGGGCAGCGCGGGTGGAAATGGCAGCCGGGTGGCGGGTCGATAGGTGATGGGATTTCGCCAGACACCGGCTGATAGTCAAACCGGCGCATATCGAGGCGCGGCACTTCGTTCAACAAAGCGTGGGTGTAAGGGTGATTTGGTTTACTGTCGAACAACTCATCCGTCGGTGCGACTTCAACGACACGGCCGAGATACATGATCACCACACGGTCAGAGATGTGTTCGACCACGGATAGGTCGTGGGAAATGAACAGGTAGGTCAGATCAAGATCCTGGCGCAAATCCATAAACAGATTAATCACCTGTGCCTGAATTGACACATCAAGGGCGGCGATGGCTTCGTCACAGACGAGGAATTCCGGCTTGACCGCAAGGGCGCGGGCAATGCCAATGCGTTGACGCTGACCACCGGAAAACTGGTGAGGAAAGCGGCGACGATAGTCTGGGTCCAGACCGACGCGGTTCATCATATCGACCACGTAAGTTTCCATGTCGGACGCCGCGACCATTTTGTGATACACCGCCGCCTCACCGATAATATCTTCCACCCGCATACGTGGGTTGAGAGAGGCAAATGGATCTTGAAAAATCATCTGAATTTGCAGCGCCGCCCGATCACCTTCAACCGTCCCTTTGGCGGCAATCGGTTTGCCCTTATAGGCGATCTCACCAGAACTCGGTCGCAAAATTCCGGCAATCATCCGCCCCAGTGTCGATTTGCCGCAACCGGATTCGCCAACCAGCCCAACGACCTCACCCCTGAGTATCGAAATCGACACCCCATCGACGGCATGAACGACTTCTTCACGGGCGTTTGCGCCAAGCCTAACGGCGATCCTGGCGGCCAAATCAAGGTGTTTGACGAATTGCTTGGAGACGTCGCGTACATCAAGCATGGTGCTCATGCCTGCACCTCGTGCAATTGTGGGTTACAACAGCGTACGTTCCGTCCGGGCACAGGTTGGGTGATTTCAATGGCTTGCTGTTTGCATTCAACCGTGGGGTTTTCACAGCGCTCATAAAAACTGCATCCCGTCGGCAGGTTCAACAGTGACGGCGTCATGCCGGGTATCTGATGCAGGCGCTGTCCCCGAGTATTGTGACCCGGAACTGACCCCAGCAGGCCGATCGTATAAGGATGCACCGGTCGATCAAGAACGTCATCAAGCCCCCCTTGTTCGACAATTCGCCCGGCATACATGACGCTAATTTTATCGGCCAACCCGGCGACCACGGCCAGGTCATGGGTAATCCAGATCATCGCCGTGCCGGTCTCACGACACAATTTCTGTGCTTCAAACAGGATTTGCCCTTGTATGGTCACATCCAGCGCCGTTGTTGGTTCATCGGCAATAATCAAGTCCGGTTTATTGAGCAGCGCAATCGCGATGGCGACCCGCTGGCGCATGCCGCCGGAAAATTGATGGGGATAGGCTTTCAGGCGTTCTTCAGCGGCCGGTATACCGACTTGCCCCAGGGCGTCACGGGCACGCTGACGCGCGGTTTGCTTGTTGACACTTTTATCATGGGCAAGCACCGTCTCGATCATTTGAGTGTCGATGCGCAGGACCGGGTTCAGGGTCATCATCGGGTCCTGAAAGATCATGGCAATCCGGTTGCCACGTAAATGTTCCATGCGTCTTTCCGACGCACCGACCAGATCTTCGCCCTTAAAGCGGATATGACCACCAACAATTTCTCCCGGTGGATCAACCAGACCAATCAGCGAAAATCCGGTAACCGACTTCCCCGACCCGGATTCACCCACAAGCCCCATGATCTCGCCTTTATCGACAGAGAAGCTGACGCGATCAACGGCTTTGGCGACACCGGCCTTGGTGAAGAAGTGGGTTTGCAGATTCTCAACATCGAGGGTTGGCGCTTCAGACATGTTGTCGAATCCTATTTCTGAAGCCGCGGGTTGAGCACGTCACGCAACTGATCACCAACCAAGTTGATCGACATGATGGTGATCAACAATGCGATGCCGGGGAAAAAACTGATCCAATATTTACCGCTCATCATATATTCGAACCCGTTCGAAATCAGCAGGCCCAATGAGGGCTCGGTGACCGGCAACCCAATGCCAAGGAAGCTTAAGGTCGCCTCAAGCGAAATGGCGTGCGCTGTTTGCACGGTAACAACCACAATCAAGGGCGGCAGACAGTTGGGGAGCAGGTGGCGAAAAACGATCCGCTTGTGGCTAAGCGCCAAACAGGTAGCGGCTTCAACGTATTCCTTAGATCGTTCAACCAATGCGCTGGCGCGAATGGTGCGGGCGTAATAGGCCCATTGCACAATCACAAGAGCGATGATGATTTTATCGACCCCCTTGTCAAAAATGGCGACCAGCATCAAGGCAACCAAAATTGCCGGAAAACTTAGCTGCATATCGACCACACGCATAATCAAAGTATCCGTGCGCCCGCCGGCATACGCCGCGCCCAAGCCAACGGAACACCCGATCATCATAGCGATGAAACTACTGGCCACACCGACACCCAAGCTGGTTCTCAATCCATAAAAAATCGAGCTCAGCAAATCCCGTCCGGCACCATCGGTTCCCAACCAATAGACGATGCCGTCAAAACTTTCTGATCCGGGTGGCTGGCGAGAGTCCATAATACTGACCACAGCCAGATCAAACGGGTCGGTCGGCGAAATGAGGGGGGCAAAAACCGCAACAAAGATTATGATCAACAAAACCACCAATGCCGCCACGGCAATTTTACTCTCCATAAAACCGGCAACAAAGCGCTGAAACGGGGTTTCGACGGTGATTTCCGTCACAGGGTCCGGTCCCGGTATGGTCTCCGTAATTTTCGCGTGACGGCTCATGATTTAATATCCTGAATACGCACCCGTGGATCCAGTATCGAATACAGGACATCAACCACCAGATTGATTACCACGAACAACAAGACCGTGATCATCAAATAAGCGACAACAATCGGTCGATCCAAATTCAATATTGCGTCGATTAGAAGTTTGCCCATGCCCGGCCAAGAGAAAACGGTTTCCGTGACAACAGAGAATGCAATCAGGCCACCAAATTCCAAGCCAAGAACGGTGACCACCGGAATCATGATATTCTTCAAGATATGGACGAGAACGACACGAGAGTATTTGATACCTTTCGCCCGGGCGAACTTTATATAGTCCTGATGGATGACTTCACGCGTTCCCGCCCGCGACAGCCTAATGACCAGAGACATCTTAAACAGCGACAGATTTAAGGCGGGCAGCAGTAAATGTGACCAGCCTTGCATACTGAGGAAGCTGACTTGTATGCCAAACAACGACTCTGTTGGTCCGCGGCCAAATGACGGCAACCATCCCAAAATGACGGCAAAAACCAAGATCATCATCAAGCCGACCCAGAACGTCGGCAGACTAAACCCGAGAATGGATCCGGCCATGATTGTTTTACTAATTTTTGAGTCAGGTTTAAGACCGGCGTAAACGCCCAGCGGAATACCAAAGACAACGGCAAGAAATAATGCGCAGAACGCCAGCTCCAATGTTGCCGGCATACGTTGGACGATCAACTTCAGCGCCGGTTCGCCGAAAATAAACGATTTACCCAGGTCCCCCTTCATCGCGTTGATCAGAAAGAACCAGTATTGTTCATGAACAGGGCGATCCAATCCAAGATCGCGAATGACGCGTTCGATTTCCGCTTGATCGGCTTCGGGATTGATCAGCATATCAACCGGGTCGCCAACGAGATTGACACCAATGAACACGACGAACGACATAATCAGCACGACAGCAACACTTTGCATCAGTCGGCGGATGATGAATATGGACACGATTTAAGCTTTCGAAACGATTTGAATTGTCATTTGCACGACGGTCCTGTCCGCGTTAGCGTTCTGTCCTCGTTTGGCCCAAAAACCCGTATCTTTTCGTCATGGACCAGCTTGCTCAAGCCGCCCACGTCTTTGGTCTGTCAACGTTTACAGTCACTTCAATGGCCTCCGGGTCATGCCCGGTGCATGACGACAAGCACAGGGATCGGGTCGGACTCGTATTTAATTAATGTTGGTGGAAATTGGGCAGCACCGCGTGGCACTGCCCATCCAAAACACTTACATGGCGGAGAAAATCGTCGACACGACCGTCGATTCATCCGTACGGGCCTTGAAACTAATTCCCTTTTTTGCCGCCCAGGAACTCACCTGATAATGCAACGGGATCAAACCAACATCGGTAATGGCAACTTCTGTTGCTTTGGCCAACAGGTCCTGGCGCTTTGCATCATTGACGGTGGCAAGCGCTTCTTCGATCAGCTGATCGACTTCGGCGTTGGAATAACGGCCACGATTGGACGAGCCAAATCCGTGCGCTTTATCATAGGTGTGGATCAGGGATTTTAAAGGTGAAGACGCTTCGCCGGTGCCTGACCCCCAGCCCACCAGCACCAAGCTAAACTCAGGCGTTTTGCCTGGGCCACCACGAGACGCACGCTTGAAATATACACTTTTCGGCATGGTCTCAACGGCCGTCTTGATGCCAATACGCGACAACATCTGGGCAATCGCCTCGGCGATCTTGGCATCGTTGATATAACGATCATTTGGCCCATGGATGGTCAATTCAAAGCCATCACCAACACCCGCCGCCTTCAGCAGGGCTTTGGCCCCCTTGGGATCATATTTCAACGGTTTCAGGTTTTTGCTGACCCCGAAGAAACCGTCGGGCAACAGTTGCCCGGCGGGGATGGCAACACCTTCCATAACCCGGTCAACGATGGCGTCACGGTTGATCGCCAAAGATATTGCTTTGCGAACGCGTTGATCACGCAGCGGGCTTTTGATTTTGCCGCCGCCATTGGCTTTAACGTATGGAGAATCATCACGGAACTGGTCAATATGCAGGTAGATGACCCGGTTTGAGATACTCGACATCAAATTAACTTTGGGGTCTTTTTTGAGACGCCCGATGTCGATGGTCGGCACGTTATCAATAAAATCGACATCACCGGCAAGCAGGGCGGCGACACGGGCCGGATTAGACTTGATCGGCTTGATGGTAATCTTGTCCCATTCAGGCTTGTCACCCCAATAGTCGTCATTGCGCTTGTAAACAATGCGATCACCAGGCACCCATTCAACAAACTTCAGGACGCCGGTGCCAATCATTGCCTTGCCGGAATTATAGTCTTCCGTTGTCGCCCCCTCGCCATATTTTTTCGACACGATGGAGAAAGTCATCATTTCATTGGGCATCAATGGATAGGGCTTTTCGGTCGTGATGTGGACCGTGTAATCATCAATTTTGGTAATTTTTTTGCCCTTGAGATAGGTCCCAAAGCTTGACGGGCTGTTTGGAACGTTTGGCGCACGCCCAAAGGTAAACACAACGTCATCGGCGGTAAACGGAGACCCATCGTGAAATTTCACGCCTTTGCGCAGCTTGAATTCCCAGGTCAGATCGTCGATCGCCTTCCAAGACGTCGCCAACCCCGGTTTCAGCTGCTGTTTTTCATCCGGCATAATCAGACGGTCAAAGACTTCACGCGCCAGGGCGTTATTGGGCGTAAGGTTGTGATAATGCGGATCCATGGATGACGGCTCGGCCTTTAGGCCAACCACCAGGTCCTTAGCCACCGCGACATTTATTGGCAGTGACATCGCTGCAACCACCGCCGCTGCGGCAAATGCTTTGCGTAGATACATAAGTTATCTCCCTGTCAAAATTTTGCGCTTCCGTCCGGGCCTATGTCCGTGACGGTTCCCCAGCGATATGATCCTGACATTTAGAACCACATCGTATCAAGCCTTGTGCGTACAATAGTCTTCTTTTACCGACATTTGAACGTTGATCGGCAGTTTTGCGCTGGGCTGATCCTGTTCGCAGAAGCTTGACATGATAAAATTGTATATGCAAAGAATATTATCATACATTTTAGTTATGAAGTTATGCTATAATGGTGGCCTCGACACAGACCTCGGCATACAACGGACCACGCCATTTCATGCCCTCTCAATTACCTAGCCTACGTGAATTGGAAGCCTTCCGTGAAACCATGCTCTCTGGCTCGGCGACCCGCGCGGCTGTCCGCCTGGGTGTTTCCCAGCCCGCCATCAGCCGTGCAATTGCCAATCTGGAGTCGAGAATAGGCGTCGTCCTTTTCCGTAGGCAAGATGGACGCCTACATCCGACATCCGATGCCCATGCGCTCGATGACGAACTGAGACCAGTTTTTGATGGCTTGAAAAATATTCACACGTTCTCCTCAAGATCCCATGTTCCCCGTGGCGGGCGGTTAAGGATTGCAATCCCGCCAAGTTTTGGGACGGCGTTCATTCACCGACAAATTTCAATATTTTCAAAATCTTACCCAGACACGGCGATCCATCATGAATTGTGTACCCATGCCGAAGCGACGCGCTTGATATCGGCGGGAGAGGCGGACGTGAGCCTGACCACCTCGCCGATTTCTCACGAAGGTGTCCGCTATGAAACGTTGTTGGAGGTAAATGTGGTCTGCATCATGCGAGCAGATCACGCCCTCGCTGCGGCCGACGTAGTTGATGTTAAGGACTTAAACGGCGTGCCATTTGTCGCCATCTCTCGTGTCCATTCAAGCCGTCACATGCTTGATCGAATTTTTGAAAAAGCTGGCGTGACCCAAAATATTGTTCTTGAAACCACCGCGACCATTTCCGCCTGCGACTTTGTTGCCGAAGGTCTGGGGGTCGCTGTGGTGAATCCGTTCCCGGTTCTCGACTGGTATGGTGACAAAATTGTTGCGCGCAAATTCTCGCCCGATTTCCCCTACCGCATATCCACCATGGTTACCGCCAATGCCGGGTCGGACTGGCCTTGCCGGGCTTTTGTCTCCCAGTTAAAAAGAAACGTGGCGTCCAAATGGGCCAAGCGCTGATCAATTTTTAGGAAAGAACTTATTATGTCATCAAGTGTGCCCAACGACTATCCCGTTGACCTGACCCCGGTCGACATCACCCCGTATAAAACCGGAAATACCGACGTCGACTATGTCACCACGTTCGACAGTGGCGTCGCTGGACCGCACGTAGCGATTACCGCCGTCGTCCATGGCAACGAACTGTGCGGCGCAATTACGCTGGACTATTTGTTTCAAAATGACGTACGTCCGCTGGCGGGGAAATTGACGCTCGCCTTCGCCAACCATGAAGCTTACCACACTTTCGACGCCGCCAACCCGACAGCGTCCCGGTTTGTCGATGAAGACTTCAATCGCACCTGGGGGCTTGATGTCTTGGATGGAGACCGCGACACAGTCGAAACCCGGCGTGCACGCCAGTTACGGCCCGTCATCGATCAGGTTGATTTTCTACTTGATCTTCATTCCATGCAACACCGCACGCCCGCCTTGATGATTTGCGGGCCACTTGCCAAAGGTCAACAACTGGCCAAGGACCTGGGCACGCCGCAGTTCATTGTCAGCGACGCAGGTCATGCATCTGGCAAACGCATGCGCGATTACGGCGAATTTTCTGACCCAAGCAGTCAAAAAAATTCACTACTGCTGGAAGCTGGACAGCACTGGGAAGAAAACAGCGCCTATGTCGCCGTCGATACGACGCTGAGGTTCCTCAAATTGGTTGGCACCATCGATCTGGAATTCGGGAGCGACGACCACCTCGAATTGCCCGACGATCAGAAACTAATTGAAGTCGATGGCCCCGTGACGATCACCAACAACACCTTCCGCTTCGCCGAAGATTACAAGGGCTTTGAAGTCATTGAGGACGCCGGCACGGTCCTGGGATGGGATGGAGACCAAGAGGTCTGCACACCATTTGATGATTGCGTGCTAATTATGCCAAATCGCCGCCTGGTCAAAGGCCAGACGGCGGTCAGGCTTGGCCGCATCGTCGGATAAGGGGGGCTAACCATGACCACATCAGAAATTATCCTGCATCATTACCCGCAATCCCCGGTTTCCGAGAAAGTGCGCGTCATTTTTGGTATGAAGGGGCTCCATTGGCGATCCGTCATCATCCCCAGATTGCCGCCAAGGCCCAACCTGACCCCGTTAACAGGCGGGTACCGCCTTACACCAGTCATGCAAATCGGCGCTGATATCTACTGCGATACACACAGCATCATTCGCCAACTGGAACGCAGTCATCCCCACCCGACCTTGTTTCCAGGTGGCGCCCACGGCATGGCCTGGGGCGTTGCTGAATGGACTGATGGGCCGATGTTTAAGGATGTTGTCGCCGTTGCCTTGACGATTATGGCGGACAAGATGCCTGCGGAATTCATGGCCGACCGGGGACCATTATATTTCGGGTCCGGTTTTAATCTCGAAGAGATGAAAGCCAACGCCAGCGAACACCTGTCATCGGTACGCACCCAACTAGGGTGGATGGATGCCCGCTTGTCGAGCCGCGACTACATGCTTGGGGCCGAACCCGGACTGCCCGACGCACTGGCGTATTACCTGGTTTGGTTTCTAATGGACCGCATGGCGGGTAATGATGAATTTTTCAACCAGTTCCCCAATCTACTCAGGTGGGAGGCCCGCATGCGGGCCATCGGCAATGGTTTCCCAACCGAGATGTCAGATACGGAGGCAATGGCGATCGCCTCCGCCGCCTCACCACTGACGGCCATCAAAGCGGACCCTGGTGACCCCTTAGGGTTTGGCCCCGGCGACACTGTCACGATTACACCAAAAAATGGCAGCGCCAGTATTGACGGCACGATCGTTGCCTTGGATGCCGATGAGATTGCCATCAGCCGAACCGACCCCCACGTTGGCGACGTCTGCGTTCATTTTCCAAGAATGGGCTATCGAGTGGTACGCCGCTAGCGGAACGCCTCGTTGTCAGAACCGATGTACGGATTATTCGTTTGCATAGATTGCCCGCACTTTAACGCCAACCCAACACCGTGATCGAAAAGGAGCACTCGTGAAAGACTACACAATCGCCGCCATTCCTGGAGACGGGATTGGTGTAGAAGTTATCGATGCAGGGCTCGACGTGCTGTCGGTTCTGGCAGAGCGCGACGGCGAATTTCGCCTGACTGTGGAAAAATTCCCCTGGGGATCCGACTATTACCGCCAGCATGGACGGATGATGCCCGAAGACGCCCTGTCCAAGCTGCGTGGCAAGGACGCGATTTATTTCGGTTCCGCAGGAGATCCTCATGTCCCCGATCACATTTCGCTTTGGGGGCTGAGACTGGCGATTTGTCAGCCGTTTGATCAATACGCAAATGTCCGCCCGTCGAGATTGCTGCCCGGTATAGAAAGTCCATTAAGGGGTGTGACGGCGGATGATCTCAACTGGGTCATCGTTCGAGAAAACTCGGAAGGCGAATATGCGGGCAGCGGTGGGCGGGTGCATCAGGGGTTGCCGGAAGAAGTCGGTATGGACGTTGCCGTTTTCACCCGTGCGGGCGTTGAACGCGTTCAGCGGTTTGCCCTGGAACTTGCGCGGTCACGGCCTCGAAAGCTGTTGACCTTAGTAACCAAATCAAATGCCCAACGTCATGGCATGGTGATGTGGGACGCCGTATTCGAGTTGGTCAAAGGCGATTATCCAGATGTGACAACTGACAAAATGCTGGTCGATGCTATGACCACGCGTATGGTCCTCGACCCAAAATCAATTGATACGGTGGTCGCCACCAACCTTCACGCCGATGTGCTATCCGACCTTGCAGCGGCCTTAAGCGGCAGCATGGGCATTGCCCCGACCGCCAACCTAAATCCACCCGGTACCTACCCCTCGATGTTTGAGCCGATCCACGGTTCCGCCTTCGATATCATGGGCAAGGGTATCGCCAATCCCATCGGCGCGTTCTGGTCGGCCTCGATGATGCTGGACCATCTGGGCGAGCCACAGGCGGCGGCGCGGTTGATGGCGGCAATAGAGCGGGTCACCGCCGCCGGTGAAATCAGGCCCGCCGATCTAGGTGGAAACGCAACAACCACTGAGGTCACAGATGCCGTTTGTCAGGCAATTCGCAGTGCCAACGAATAATCGATGATCGCAGCGTGACTCACGTCTTATCGGCGATAATATCTTGCATCGCGCTCAAAAACTGAGCCACCTCTTGTTCCGTGTTGTAATGGCACATTGATACCCGAACACAGCCATTCATTTTAAGCGGAATAAGGATGTTCCCCGAGAAGTGATCGTCTTTGCGGGCGTGCACGCGAATGCCTTTTTCGCGCAGGGCGCTGACGACATCCACTGCCGACTTGTCCTCAACAGCAAGTGACACCAGCCCTTCACGTAGGGGATTGTCGATACCGCCGATCACGGTCACTTCTGACATTGCCGCAAGGCCATCTTGACCACCGACACCGTAAAGCATGGCATCCGTTAAATCCTTTTCGTGTTGGTGGATCGCCACGCCAGCAGCTTCAATTCTTTGACGCCGGTCGGATGAGGAGGTGAAATGCCCACCGAGCCAATCAAAATAATTGACGACTTCCGAGAAGGTTGCATAGGAGGCCGTGTCGCGGGTGCCTAAATCCCATTGATCAACTGGCGCACCGATCAGACTGTCGTGAGGAAGGCTGCCCAGACGTTCAGACACCCAGGCAATTCCATAACCATGCCTGGAAAACACCTTATAGGGTGAAATGACATAGCCGTCGATATTATAAGAGTCGATATTCAGGCCACCATGCGCCGCATGTTGGATGCCATCAACGATAATATAGCAGTCCGGGGAGACGTCGCGAATAAGCTTAGCAATACCAGCCACATCGACCGCCATGCCAGTCACCGGAGAGGTATGCAAGATTGTCGCCACCCGGGTATCGCCGGTCACATACGGTCGATAATCTTCCGCCGTCACCGAACCCGTTTCGGAATTATGCGGTACTTGTACGAATTTACGCTTAGCGATTTTCGACCAACGGGATGCGGCACTAACTGTCGCCGGGTGTTCCAAGGTGCTGCCGACAACATCACCGCCCTCAGGCGCGCCAAGCACGGCGACACTGACCAGCCGGAACAACAACTCAGTCCCGCTTTCGCCGACAAACACCGGGCCTTTGGCTGCCCCCAAAAAGCTGCGAACATCGGCCTTGGCCTGATCGATGATCCTGACCAGTTCATGTGACGCCGGATTATCTCGGCCTTGATTGTCGGGGATCGCTGCCAATTCGGTCGCGCGACCAACCACTGATTTCAGGGTCAGTGCGCCACCAGCGTTCTCAAAAAAAACGCGAGACCCCTGATACGGACAATGATCGACGTGCTCAAAACGATCACGAATTTCGTTAATTAATCCACTGTTGTTTTTGAACATAATGATGGCCCCATGTGCTTAAGACTGTAGCAAGATGATTGATGGTCGAGCTTTGCTCAATAACCCGAAACACCTCCGAAAAACCACGTTAAAATCCAGTTGGCAATACGACAGAGAAACTCACCCTTTAGCTTTCGCCTTGGCCCAGGCGTCACGCAATGTTGCCGTTCGGTTGAATACGAGAGCATCAGCCGTCGAGTCTTTGTCAGTACAGAAATAACCCAAGCGCTCGAATTGCACAGCCCGGTTGTCGGAGAAATCGGCAAGGGATGGCTCAAGTTTGCAATTTGGCAGGATTTCACACGACTTGGCGTTCAGATCATCGATGATGTTGCCACTTGCCGCACCGGGAACCTCTTCACCAAACAAATGATCATACAGGCGAACCTCGGCGTTAACGGCGTGTTCAACCGACACCCAATGGATCGTCGATTTGACCTTGCGACCGTCGGGCGAATTGCCACCTCTTGACGCCGGGTCATAGGTACAGCGTAGCTCAATTACGTTTCCGGCATCGTCTTTAATCATGCCTGTGCAGGTAATGAAATAAGCGTACCTGAAACGCACTTCGCGGCCGACCGATAAACGATAAAACTTCTTTGGCGCATCTTCCATGAAGTCATCACGTTCGATGTAAAGTTCGCGCGAGAACGCCACCTTGCGTACGCCTGCACCTTCATCTTCTGGATTATTAACCGCGTCAAGTTCGTCGGCTTGACCTTCCGGGTAATTTTCGATGACCACTTTCAATGGCCGCAATACAGCCATGCGCCGCTCGGCCTTTTTGTTGAGAAATTCACGGATGCAGTTTTCCAGATAGGCGTATTCAATTACGCTGTCTGATTTTGTCACGCCGATGCGACCGGCAAAATCACGAATGGCCTCCGGTGGAATTCCGCGCCGCCGCATCCCCGATAAGGTCGGCATGCGCGGGTCGTCCCAACCGTTGACATGCCCCTCGTCAACCAACTGCATCAGCTTGCGCTTGGACAACACAGTATAGGTCATGTTGAGACGGGAGAATTCGTACTGACGCGGCGTTGACGGTGTCGGTAAATTTTCGATAAACCAGTCGTAAAGCGGACGATGATCGGAAAATTCCAATGTACAAATCGAATGGGTTACCCCCTCGATGGCATCAGACTGACCGTGGGCAAAATCATAATTGGGGTAAATGTGCCAGGCATCTCCAGTGCGCGGGTGGTCGGCGTGAAGAATGCGGTAAATCACCGGGTCTCGCATATTGATATTGCCCGAGGCCATGTCAATTTTGGCCCGCAGCACCCGGACGCCATTTTCAAATTCTCCCGCTTTCATCCGACGAAACAGGTCAAGGTTTTCATCAGCACTCCGGTTACGGTAGGGGCTTTCTTTTCCGGGTTTGGTCAACGTACCGCGATAGTGGCGTATTTCTTCGGCGGTTAAATCATCGACATAGGCTTTGCCTTCAATAATCAGGTGCTCGGCCCAAGCGTAAAGCTGATCAAAATTATCTGAGGCAAAATACATGTGCTCGCCCCAATCAAACCCGAGCCAGCTGACGTCTTCCTTGATGCTTTCGATGTACTCGTGTTCTTCCTTAGTCGGATTGGTATCGTCGAAACGCAGATTGCAGCGCCCGCCGACTTCCGCTGCGACGCCAAAATTCAAGCAGATCGACTTGGCATGACCGATGTGTAAATAGCCGTTGGGTTCGGGCGGAAAGCGAGTGACAACACTCGCCACCTTTCCAGAACGAACATCACCATGAACAATGTCACGGATAAAATCCTGCGGGGTCTCTTCTCCAGCCACGGGATCGTTTTCGTTACTCATTTTGCTGCTCTCCACGGCCATCTTGGCCCAATACACTGCGTTAAAATTCGTGCGTAATACCGACTACGCCTCTGTCTTATGGGAAAACACCCAGAGGTCAAGCCGTGAGTATACAGGTAGCCGCGTTTACGTTAATAGCCCGGCCCAGCATCATACTTTGGCCGTAATCCCACCGTCTACCGGCAGTTCAACCCCTGTGATGTATCGGGCCTGATCAGACAGCAGAAACAGGCAGGCATTAGCCATATCATCGACCGTGCCCAACCGCCCAAGCGGAACAAACCCTGCAACCCTGGCTCTGGCGGCCTCATCGTCCTGCCAGCGCACCTGCATTGGCGACATTGTCGGGCCAGGCAGAATGATGTTTGAACGGATGCCGTCGGCAGCAAACTGGATGGCCAGAGACTTTGCCAGTCGAATAACCCCGGCTTTAGACACACCGTAGGCGTCTTGGCTAGGTGCATCGCCGCCGGTAGCGTCAATCGACGAAACATGGACCATTGCCCCACCGCCTTGCACCTTCATATGCGGCACTGCATAACGCGCAGTCAGGGCATAGGATTTCAGATTGATCGCCAGGACTCGGTCCCAAACATCCATGTCCATCTCAGTCACCGACGTATCGCGATCCAACCACAAAACGCCTGCTGCATTGACCAAATAATTCAACCCGCCGAAGGCCTTTGCCGCACCGTCAACCGACCGCCCGACAAATTCCTCATCAGATAAATCTCCGGCAAAATAAATGTGGTCGTCGGGCGATCCCGCGATGTTGTCAGGTTTGGCTTTCAGATCAGCCATTGCCACTCGGCACCCTTGTGCGAGCAGATGATTGGTAATCGCCAGCCCCATTCCGCCACCCGCACCGGCCACAAACGCAGTTTTATTCTTGAAACACATGTGATCACCTTTTTTGGCTTCTGACTGTTTCCCCTAAAACGACCTTCCAGACACTCTTCACATTTAGCAGAACACTTTTAATCATTGACTTTCAAAGACTTAAACAAAAAAGCAAGTTTGGAGTTTATCTTGATGTAAAGCAAGGTTGTAACCGACCAAAAGGGTAGTTACGGTGGCGGGTCTGTTACGGACTTGCATGAATATTGGGGGATATCACTTAGACAGTAATCCGCGAGGAATCACCCAACGATGCTTAACCGCAACACTTCAAATTCCAACAGCTTAATTCCAGACACACAAGATTTTGATGCACAACGGCCACGCTCATCAAATGTCGCCTTATTATGTCTGACCGTGTTGGTTTCCGTTGTCGGGCTTGCCTTAATCTGGGAATTTTTTCTAGAATTCCCCATTCTTAGCCAGTTTGGACTTCAGGAAGAAGATGAAGGCAATGCGGAACGCTGGAATTACATGGCTACCATTACCGTATGCACTGGACTGGCACTGATCCTGCCTGCGATTTTACTGCGTCGGCACGAAGAAGCACGGCGTGAGAATGCAGACCGTTTTCGCGCAATTCTCGATTCGCCTACCAACATTATGATCATTTCTGTTGATCAATCGGGCTCCGTAATTTCATGGAATCCCGCTGCAGAAAGAATCTTCGGTTACCGCAAAAGTGAAATTCTCGGACATCCTTTAACCGCCATCATTCCTGAACGGTACAGAAGCGACCACATGAAAGGTCTGACGCGGGCCGAGACGTCGGATGATTATCGGATTGTCGGCAAAACCGTAGAAGTTCATGGGCTCAAAAAAAACCATGAAGAATTCCCCATGGAACTCACCGTTGGCGTTTGGAAACAAAGCGGGAAAAAGTTTTTCAGCGCGATCTGTCTTGATATTTCAGAACGAAAACGCGCCGAAGCCTTGTTGCTTGAGGCCAAGGTGGAAGCCGAACTTGCCAATAAGGTCAAATCGGAATTCCTCTCCAGTATGAGCCACGAATTACGCACACCGTTGAACGCGGTTCTTGGTTATGCCCAAATCTTACAATTCGACCCCAAAAACCCGCTTTCACCAACCCAGAAAGAGCACGTTGACAGTATTATTGACGGCGGCGACCGTCTTCTCGGACTGGTCAAACAAATCCTTGACCTAACCAGAATTGAAGCTGACCAACTTGCCCTGTCATTGTCCGACATCAACGTAAATCACGTCATTGCCGAATGCGTTGCACTGACAGCACCACTTGGTCAATCACGCGCGATCTCGTTTACCGATCAATTCAGCGGCGAACCGTCGCAGCAGGTATTCGGTGATCGGATGCTGCTAAAGCAAATCACCCTTAACCTTCTCTCCAACGCCGTCAAATTCAACAAGGACGGTGGGCAGGTGGTGATCAGCGGCCAGACCACCGATGATCATTTTTTGCGCCTTTCCGTCGCCGATACGGGTATCGGAATAGCTGACGAAATCTCGTCTCAGTTGTTTCAGATGTTCCATCATATGGACGTCAATTCGTCGATTGCCAAAAAGGGGGCAGGCATTGGATTGACGGTGACCAAACTTCTGGTCGAACGAATGGCAGGGCGAATTGGATTTGTCAGCACGCAAGGGCAAGGAAGCACGTTCTGGATCGAACTTCCGTTAATTTCAAACCGTGAGATCTTAATTTGGTCAGATGCTGTCCGGGTTGGCGTTGACGCCATCGACAAGGATCATCAGATGCTCATTTCCCTGATGAACCGGTTATCACATCGCTCAGTTGATCCTTCCGAATTGGATGCGAATATCGAAAAATTAATCGACGATAGCCGCTACGCCTTCCGCCGCGAAGAAATGATCATGTCGATTTGTGACTGTCCCAATCAAGAGGCCCATCGCACGCAACACCGCGAATTCACCACCCTGATGACGGGATTTGCCAACGCATGGCGCAGGGACCCAAGCCCGGAAAACCTTCTCACATTTCGCCGCTATGTCCGGGACTGGTGGTTGGACCACATCACCACAATGGACATTGACATCACCCCTCACACCAAGGGCAAAGATCAGAAGATTCGTAATTTATTGGATCCACTGGATTAGAGCAAAACCGGAGCGAATAGATTCATTCGCGACCATGGCTTTTCGGGGATATCAATGAGTTAGAGCACGCGCCATAAATCAGCAAGGCTCAGGCGGATGGCATGCGATCATTTTGAATGGCATTTTCCGCAGGACTTGAATTCGACAAGAAAGGCCGTTTTGCCGTCGTGGCACATTCCGCACGCCTGTTCACCGTGCATCACGACTTTTTCTTCCGTCGCATCTGCCGCATTCGTTATGGGTTCCGGTTTCACAGGTTTATTTTCTGGCGGCGGCGTTTTTTCTAGCGCTTCGCCGACTTTCTCAACGGCGATAACCGGAACGGCTGGCAGGTTAAGCTTTCCAGCATCGGCGTTTGTGGCTGGAGCCTTCTTCTTTCCATCATTTTTTGCCGTATCGGGAATTGATTCGGTTTCTTCTTTTTTGCCTTTCGCCCTGTAGGGCCCTCGATCCTGCTTAAGGGATCCTTTCTCCAACTTAAATTTGACCATTTTGAACGGAGTCGGATGACAGTTGTAACAACGGTAACGGATGACATGAACCCAGTGTGGAAACACTGCGGCCTTATAGGCTGTGCTTTCGGTGTCTCTTTTCAAGGGGATGTCGCCGGGCGCCGATAACCCCGCATCCGCACTGAACACAAGAAAGATCGCAATCAGAAGAAATACCCGATGCAATTTCATTGCCGTCCCCTAATCTTTCGCCAGTAGATGACAGCGGTCACAAGCCTTCAGCCAGAACGCGGTGCCGCCCTTCTTGGTATGACATGCGCCACAGAATTTCCCCTTCTTGATTTGCTTCTTGGTCATTTTCTCGCCCCGCACCGGGAAGATCTTAGGGTGGCAGCTCTCGCAGGCGATCCACTCGGTATGGGTTGAATGGGGGAAATAGGCCTCGTAACCAGGGTCACTTTCTGGCGCGGCAATGAAGAAGTCGTAGTCGAAAACCTTGTGGGGAGGCATCTTTTTTCCGGGAATTGAGCTTCTGGGCTTAATGATTCCCCGACGCACCGCTTCCGTCCAGTCAGGGCGGCCCTTTCTACCTTCCCGGTCCATGGGAAAATACTGTCTCGCCTGATCCCAGGTCGCCGCAGCTTCGATCTCCGGTCGCTTCTCATCGACAGGCACTGACATGGGCACCGCCATCTCATCTTGGCTAGCCCCGCCCTTGCTTTCACTCCTGACCACCACTTCAACCGGCCGTTGGGCTTTTTCAGCGGCAGCCTTAGCTGCTAATTCTTCAGCCGTGGGGGGGGGGATATCGAAAAACATCGACAGCGCTCTTTCACTACAGGACGCCGTCGAGAAGACCACAAAAAGGAGCGACAAGCACCCCAACGCTTGTCGCCCCAATTTTTTCATTTTGTTTCTTTCTTCAACCATACTAAATTCTTACTTCGTATGGTTGCAGTTTCGCAAGACCTTACTTCAACTTCCTATTTCACGTGACAGTTAATGCATAGACCACTTGACGTATTACTGACCCGCAGGAATTTTGAATTGGTGTTATCGTGCGGGTTATGGCAACTGGCGCATCCGACCTGATCATTGCTCGGACCATACAGCGGCAGCGTCAATGTCGTAACATCTTTCAAACCCGTATCGAGCACGTGATTGTAAGTAACCGCGATTGGGTGGTTGCTGCTCAAATCGTTGACGCCACCTGTAACGCTGCCAACGAGCTCGTTACCATTCATCATGACATTTCCGGTAGCTCCACCATAAGAGTCGATTGCAACCGTTCCGTCATGGCATGACAAGCAAGCTTTGGAAACGTTGCCCGGTTCCGTACCCATGACGTTTTTCATGGATCCGCTGCTATACATGGTATAGCTGGCGACGGCTGTTGTTTCATGGTTCCATAACGGCACCAATTGCGATCCAGAACTATGCGGTGTATGGCAAGTAATGCAAATATCACCTGAGGTAATATCATGCGGCGTACCGGTCATGGCTGACTGGGCAAGGGAACTATTAGCATAACCAAACAGCCCCAAAGACAACACTAAAGTGCTAATATAATGTAATTTTCTCATCGTCCTATTCCCTATATCATGCATTGCCCAAGTAGACCGGCGATTTTTTTCTTCAAAATATGTAACCCTGTAATTATACTTATTGGTTACGTTGAAGTTTTTTCGCAACTTACTTTTTGGTAATATCTCCATTAGTTGCCGACATCTTGGTTGTGATGATCATTTTCATCACAACCGGATACTACGAAATTAAGGGATTGGATGACATGACCTGTGTTAAGTTTTGGGCATTTTTTTAATTTTTATTTTTGTGGCCCAAGAACCAATGCTGCGCTGATTTAGTTAGTCCAATTGATACGCAAGGTGAGGAGAAGAAACGCCAACGAGCAGGCCCTTAATTGGGCTGCTGCTCGTTGGTTTGGTTGAGGTTTAACAGGACAGTAATCGCCAGGCGCGATGATAAATCAGGAAGTCGGTACTGCTTTTTTTTCTGCCGTTGGTTTTTCCTCCTTTGGCTTTTCCTCGGTTGGCAGCTTCAGATATTTAAAGATTTGTATGCGGGAGTTGAGTTGATCAGCAACATAAAGACGGTCTTTCGCCATGTAGGCCCCCGCCGGCAACTGAAACTGACCGGGCTCACCGCCACCGACACCAACGTAGAGCAGGATATTCCCCTCTTGATCGAAAATCTGAACGTTGCCGAACGCCGCATCGACAACGTATATGTTGCCATCTGAATCCAGTGCGATTCCCTTAGGCCGCGAAAAACTCCCCGGCGCGTCACCATTGCGACCAAACGTTTTGACCACGCTGCCGTCCGGCTTCATGATCTGCACGCGGTGATTTAACGAATCGACCACGTATAATCTGCCCTTGGGGCCAACCGCCAGATTTGTCGGATAACTGAACTGCCCAGGGTCTACACCCCTTGACCCAAGGGTTGTGATCAAGGTGCCACGCATGTCGAGCACGGAAATATTATGCCGGGACGTGTCGATGACGTAGACGCGCTCCCGCGCCTCATCAATCGCAATACCAGTCGGGCGCACAAAACTGCCACCGGCATTCCACGCATAAAGAAATTTCCCATTTCGATCAAATATCACAACGCGTTTGTCTGTCGCGTCGGTGACGAAAATTCTGCCGGTGCTGTCAGACGTGACGCCGATCGGTTTCCTGAGACGCCCCTTGCCTTCATCTCCCCAGACCGAAACTTTTTTAGCCTTCAAGTCAAACACCAGCAATTTATTCAAGTCCGTATCAGTGACAAAAACCCGGCCCGTGTTATCGGCATGAACTCCATAAGGTTTGTTGATGACGATGTCGTCTTCAGAGCCGGCGTTTTTGTCGACTCCGAGAAGCATGTTTTTTAACAACGACCCCGTCTCTTCCTTTTTCCCGCCACTTAGCAGAGATTGCGACCTGAGGCTGGTCACATAAGCAACACGCGCCGGGTCCGGTGGCCCCGGCCAGACGAGATTCGATGTGTCTACGGGCTCATTCGGTGCCTTTACGATCGTGCTAACACAACCGGTAAAAGCGAAAGGCAACGTCACGATTCCGGCCAGCAGCAATCGACGAGCGCTTAATCTTAAATTGTTTGGCATTTTCAATTACGTCCTTTTGATACAGTCACGATCATTATCATCGGCGTGAGGCGTGTCAAAAACTTCTAACCGGATGGTAGAGCCCCTGATAAATCTTTACTTTCCAAGGGGTTAACCTGAGAAAGCCCAGCAGGCTTGCCGGGTTTACACGAGATTTCTGATCACCACGTCGTATATCATAAATCAAAGCTCATACTTCATGAAATGCGCGGTTCCGCCAGACGTTCACCATGCCTAACGTGGTTCGACACATGGGGTATATTATTCAGATTAATCTCGTTCAACCTTGATATAGCTCAAATACAGATTGCAATGAGCGTATTATATATCCCTACGATGAGCAGTTAGACTTTGGCGGGAATGCCATGACCGGCTGCATTTGGGGTCATTTCAGGAGTACATATTTCCCACGATTTTTAGATGTCATGGTTCACTTGAGCGCATCGTACGGCGTCCTGCGTCAGCGAGGTGCGAAAGCAACAAAAGTATGGCATCTGGCGAAATTTGAAATGACACATTAAAGCGCTCGGAAAGACGTCGTAGGCGTCGTTGGTTGACCCAAAATTTGCAATCGATTTGAAAGGGAGATACTGAGATGGAAAAGAGATTTAACGTTGGCAGTGTGCTTGCCGCGACGATGATTTTTACCTTTGGTACTGTCAACATTGCGACGGCGGCACCACCAGCCGATTGGTCAAAAATTCCAGCCAAAACCGTCAACATGTTCTACCCGGGCCTTTCAACCTATGACTGGCTGATCAGCCCAGAACATAAAAAGGGCAACACCAAGGTTCCTAAAGGCGAAAGATGCGCCAAGTGTCATGAGGATGATGAAGAAGACATGGGCGACGCCATTATTGCTGGCGATCACCCGCTTGAACCAACCCCCATCGCAGGCAAGCAAGGCTTTATTGAATTGGCCGTGCGAACAGCGCATGACAAAGACAACCTTTATTTTCAGTTTCAGTGGGAATCCAAATCCGACGGCCCCACAGGGGTCGCCGTCATGCTGGATGACGGCAAAGTGCCGAACTTCGCCGCCCAAGGTTGCTGGCTGACCTGTCATGACGGCATGAAAGGAACAAAGGGCGCACCGGACGAAGCCAAGGTTAAAGCCCATCCGCTGTTGGGAGATTCCGGACTGAAGAAAAAAGATGTCCGCAAATACCTCGCCGCTTCACGCACAGATGGCAAAAGCTGGGACAAAACCAAATCAGCCGCCGATATCGCTGCCGTTAAAAAAGCCGGCGGGTTTGTTGATCTGATGTATTGGCGCCTTAAAGACGGAAAGCCCCAGACCAAAGATTCTTATGTGCTTGAATATCGCCTTAACGATGCCAAGGGTTCATCCGGCGATGCAGGCGCGAGCTCTGGATCTCTCAAGGACGGCGTCTACACCGTGGTTATTCAGCGTAAGTTGAACACCGGCCATGCCGGGGACGACAAGATCCTTAAGGTTGGCGGTGTGTATAGTGTTGGCTTTGCCATTCACGACGGCAAGGAACAGGACCGTTATCACCACACCAGCTTCCCGTTGCAACTTGGCATCGGCGCTGAAGGCGACATCACGTCTGTCGCCGTAAAGTAAGAAACGGAGATGTCCGGTCGGTTGCGAAATCGACCGGGCAGCCCCTATTACGTCACCCCAAAAACTTAAATGATATTAACTCCGGTGACAGCCACGCCCGCGTTCACAAATATCCTATGCGCGGAATTATGATTGTGACGATTAACGAGGGATGAGTCCGATGGTTGATACTGCCAACGAAAAAAATGGGAAAAACATTATAATCCGTTTGATCTCTGCGCTACGCAGTCCGTCGACAAAATTTTCACTTGGGCTGCTTTTAATTTGTGGTTTCGTTGGGGGTGTCCTGTTTTGGGGCAGTTACAACTGGGCCATGGCAGTTTCGAATACCGAAGAATTCTGCATTTCCTGTCACGAAATGGAGGCCACCGTTTACCAGGAACTGAAAGAGACAGTCCATTATTCCAACACATCAGGCGTGCGCGCTATCTGCTCTGATTGCCATGTGCCGAAGGAATGGTATTACAAATTCGTCCGCAAAATTAAGGCGACAAACGAACTTTACCATAGTTTTTTGGGGACCGTGAATACACCCGAAAAATTCGAAAAGAAACGCCTGCATATGGCGAATAATGTGTGGACGGAAATGAAAGAGACCGACTCTCGTGAATGCAGAAATTGCCACACCTCAACGTCAATGGCGTTGGAAGATCAAAGTCGTCCGGCGCGCAAAAAACATAAGAAAGCCATGAAAGAGGGCCTGACCTGTATCGAATGTCACCAGGGAATCGCCCATAAATTACCAAAAGACTGGAAAAAAAGTTGGAAGAAAAAATGATGTAAGACCGAACGCACTGACGCCTTTCAGCATTGCGCGCGTGCCGCCCAGGGGTTCTCCCTCGGCGGCACACGTCGGACTAATCAAAAACATGCGATTACGGCCGACTTACAATTAAGAATTTCTCATTCACCGATTCCCCCAGGATAAGGAAGACAGGTCAAAACACGGTCAAAATTTGGCGCATAATGGGTGATTTTCGGGTCTCCGATTCGCTTTCTTGCGACAGAGAACGATCAGTTTTCGAACGTCACAAAACCGCCTGCGATGTATACGACCCGCTCCTAATTGGCGGAATTCCACAACGTTCGCACTCAAGCCATTGAATTATTTAATATTATTCGACTCTTAACCTGCTTTCGGCTTTGCTAGCACCACTATATATAGGCAAATTAAATTTCTTGTTAACCATATAAGGACAAATTTAATTCTTTTTCGACTATATGTTTATATTTGCTGAGAACTGATTTGTTGGCCGTCAGTCGCTAGCGTACTAGGGGTGCAAAATTGCATGCGTCAGGGGACAAAACGAATAGCCTTGGTTAAGATCATGGCCTTGCTGCTCGTTTTTTGCTGGACGACGACCAGGGCGTCAGCTTCGGATTGGCTTGATGGCATGCTTCATTTTGATCCACGCGACTGGGAACTTACAACAGAATTCGACGGCTCCAAGCGTGGCACCGACGATGCTGTAACAACAGATTCTAACTTTCAGGAAGGGTTGCGGGTTCACCAGAACGGCTACGTCCTTGACCCAGCTATCGCCACGTTTGCAATCGATCAGAGTTACACTTTGGAACAAGGAAAAAACACGCCGTCGGACGGCGAAGCGACGTCCCGCAACGCCAGTTTCACCAATTACAACATCAATGTCAGCCTGCTTCACGGTACCGTTCTTCCAGTAACGGTCAGCGGCTTTGCCTCACGTGACTCTGGCACCGTCAACGGCGGCCTTGGCAGTCGGACGGAGTTCATCAATCAAAGCGTGGATTTGGGCGTTTATTACAAGAGCCCCTATTTCCCAACATCTATTCGCTACTCAGAACTAACCCGCGACCAAACCTTCTCTTCTGGATTAAGTAGCCGAACGTCAGAAACGGATAACACTCTGCGGACGATCAGTATCCTCGGGAAAAGCACCAAATTGCAGGTTGGATTGGACTACGATCAGTTTACCGATCAGGCATCCGATGAAAACAGGGATTTTTCCGAAGCATCGGCCAATGTAAATCATATTTTTCGCTGGGGAAAAGGAAGCCAATTGAGTTCCCGGTCAGTGTTTCAGAGCCGAACCGGATTCAATCCCTCGCGAAGGTTCAATCTCGACGAAAACGTTAATTTGAAACACAGCTCAAAATTGGACAGCGCGTTCACCTACCGTTATTCGACTTTAAGCCAAACGACGGACACCATCAGCCACTTCGGGTCGACCGAACTGACCCATAAGCTTTACAATAACCTTGTTACCAAGATCAACTTATCCGGCTCTACCGAAACCATTGATCGCAGTCAGAAAGACGTTTATCTCGGCAAGGTCGATATGAACTACAATAAGGGCATCCTGTGGAAGGGTAAATTAACGTCAGCTGCCGGGGTCGGATATGGTTGGACAGATAACTTGTCGTCCGGAGACCTTTTTGCAATTACCGACGAAAGCCATGCCGTTGCCGTCGGCGGCACTGTTCAGTTACGGCAGCGTTTTATCAGCGCCAGTTCGATCGTCGTTAGTAATCTCGCCGGAACCACTTTCTACACCCAGGGGCTGGATTATAATTTCATTTCGGTGAAGGATGATCGTACTGAATTACAAATTCTTGGCGGCGGAGCGATTGCCGTGGGCCAGACAATTCTGATCGACTACCAGTATCAACCGGCCCCCACCACGAGCTATGCTCACATCCCCTTTAATTTTCGAGTCGGTTTGGATTTCAGCCGAATTTCATTTTTTGAAGAGCTTTCCGGCACCAAATTCAGTGTGACGTCCGGCGAAGACGACTCGCTGAATGATCAATTCACCTCAAAGTCGGGCGTTAAACTAACCTATAAGCAGTCAGACCTTGAAGCCACGACCGCCGCAGAGTTCGAGCATTCTGTCGACGGCGATTTGAAGACAAATACGTTTAGTTTAAGCGAGGCGGTCGCCTACACGTTTCGACCCGAAGCAACTCTCAACGCTGACGCCACGCAAACGTATGTGATCTCTGGCGGTCGTCTTACCGAGGTGTATTCCTTCAATCTGTCAGGAAACTGGACCCCCTTACGGGGACTTTTCATCAGGCCGTTTTTAAATGCCAGAATGAATAAGAGCGAACCCTATTCTGAGCTGTCCTCAGGCAAAATTAATGACACATTCATCGGTACAGGCTTCTCGCTTCGCTGGCGCGTACGCAGTATAGATGTTAGATTACGTTACAACCATGATAACAGATTTGGGACCACTGCCACCACGCAAGAAGATCGACTCCGGCTCGCCCTTTCAAGGAAGTTTTAATGGCCAGGTCATTGTTAATTTTATTCAGATCATCGATCATTTTTTTCGTCTTGTTTGTTGCCGCCTGCGCGCCTGGCGAGACCCAACATGGTGACTATCTTGTCCCGCCAGAAAACCTGGTTTGGCCGCCTCCACCACAACAACCCAAAATCAAATACCTGTACTCTTTTCGCGGCCCTGGCGACCTTGGATTCGAACCATCGTTTATCGAGCGCATGGTCGAGATTTTCGCTGGCGAGGAAAATCGCCGAATGGTCCGTCCCTATGCAATCGCTGCTGCTGACGGTTTGGTCGCCGTTGCCGACCCTGGCCTTATGGCTGTGCATTTCTTTAATATGAAAGACCAAACCTATAACGTTATGGATAAGATCGCGGGTGAACAGCTGGTATCTCCGGTAGGAATAACGTTCGGACCTGATCGAATTTTCCTGGCTGATTCAGCACTCGGGAAGGTGTTTATTCTTGACCGCAACGGCGGCCATCTCAGCACCATTACCAGCCTGGCGCGGCCCACCGGCATCGCCTACCACGTCGAATCCGGTCATTTGTTTGTCGCCGACACCCTTAGTCACAAGATCGTCACGTTTAACGCTGATGGAAAGCTGCTGCAGTCCTTCGGTTCAAGGGGTGGCGGCGATGGCGAATTCAATTACCCCACCCATGTGACCGTGCATAATAATACCCTTTATGTGAACGACACCATGAATTTCAAAATTCAGGCCTTCAACATTGATGGCAGCTTTCTTTTTTCCTTTGGTCAGGTCGGCGACGGCTCGGGTAATTTCGCCCAACCAAAGGGGGTTGGCACCGACAGTCACGGAAACCTGTATGTCGTCGATGCGATCTTCGATAGTGTGCAAATATTTGATGGTCAGGGACGCTTTTTGCTGGCCTTTGGTGATCAGGGAAATCGTGCTGGAGAATTCTGGCTGCCGACGGGCGTCGTTATCTGGCAGGATAAAATATTTGTTGCCGATTCTTATAACGAACGTGTTCAGGTCTTTGAATTTGTGGGCACCAAATCATGATACGTAAACTTATAGTGCTTTTTGCCATTGTTCTCTGGGCAATGCCGACTTGGGCGGCACAAGACGTGGTCAACACCCGGCACAACCTTTCTGTGTCGGGTCCTGGCCCGATGAGAAGCGGCACAGTCACACGGGTCTGTGTCTTTTGCCATGCACCGCATAACGCTTCTCCACTCCCGCCCCTATGGAACAGAACCGATCCCGGCACGACTTATATCGAATACGGCAGCTCCACACTGAATGCCCTGCCCGGTCAACCGACTGGAAAATCCCGCCTCTGCCTCGCCTGCCACGATGGAACTGTCGCCCTGGGAGCCTTACTCAACCCACCGGTCGGCAATGACATGACGCGGCGGATTTCCGACTACCCTGGTAGGGGCACCGGTAATCTTGGAAACGATTTGACCGATGACCACCCGATCTCGTTCATTTATGACGCGGCGCTGGCCGGCCAGGATACCCAGCTTCATCAACCGCAAACCATCGACCTTCCCCTGCAAAACGGCGAACTACAGTGCACAACATGCCACGACCCACACGAGGCAAATTTGCAGCCGTTTCTGCGAAAGACAGTGGTTGATGGTCAGTTATGCAAGACCTGTCACAATAAATTTGGCACGGGTTGGTCTTGGGACAATTCGTCACATGCAACCTCGACCGCATCGTCAAACAACCCGGCGGCAACATGGCCCGAACGAAAAGCCGGATGGCCGACGTTTAGCACGGTCGCCTCCGGCGGCTGCATCAACTGCCACACCCCCCATAATGCGATGTCAGCGGCCCGTCTGATCAAAGCGACAGAGGAAAACACCTGCTATCTATGTCATGACGGTAGCGTCGCCTCAACCAATATCCAGGCGGATACAAGCAAGTTCTATTCTCATCCCGTGAACGTGACGCCAAACCCGGATCATGACGCTGAAATTCTCGAAAACCCAATTACCATGGCACAACATGCCGAATGCTCAGATTGCCATAACCCCCATAGCGTTGAAGCGGCACCGCCGATGATTTCATTCAACCCGTCCAACCGGTCCACACCCCATACGATCGCACCTGCAGCCAACGCGTTGATTAAGAACGTTAAGGGCGTGGACATTAACGGTGCCGTGACCAACCACCTCCAGTACCAATATGAACTGTGTTTCAAATGTCACGGACTGCCTGGAAAAAGCGCTTGCGGCAGCGGGCGGTGTTCGACCGCCACCAACCTGCAGATGGTTCGTCAGGATGGTGTCTACAACATTCGAGATAAGGTCAACAGCGCCACACCGGGACTGGTGTCGTTCCATCCGATTGAAAGAAATAATCCAGCGAACGACACGGAAGTGCCAAGCTTGCGTAAAGACATTCCCCTTAACAAGACCTCAAGCCTTATCTATTGCACTGACTGCCACAGCGGCGACACTTCCGCCGCCGCTGGGGGCACGGGTGCCAATGGGCCTCACGGGTCAAATTATGGTGCTATCATGGCGCAAAGACATAGTTTTGCGTCCTATGTTCCGTTCAGCACTGCCGCCTATCAAATTTGTTTCAAATGCCATGATCAAGCCGTTTTAATGAGCGATGCCAGCGGCTTTCCTCACAAAAAGCACCTCAAGGACGAAGATTCAGCCTGTATCAATTGCCACGACCCGCACGGTTCACAAGCCTACCCTCACCTGATCAATTTTTTGACCGAAATCGGCGGAACCGTAAACATTCGAGCTGTAAGCCCGAATTCCGCGCCGATTTGGACAGATCGTGGCCGGTTTAAAGGATCTTGTACGCTCAGCTGCCATGGCAAAATACATGATGACCTGGGGTATTGACGATGTTGATACCGTTTGCTGTTTTCGTAGGCGTAAGTCGCACCGGTTTGCACGCTCGTTCTTTCAAAATCGGAGGCTCGTGGGCAGTTGGTGATGCCCGCGCTTTGGGAGAGAAAATTGGCCAGCGACACGTCCAAATTTGCCGCTGAAAACACCCGACGGATTGGCGGAAACCTTGATATTTTGACAAAAACATTGTATTGAATTTGCGTTAAATGGATTCTTCGAGAGTCGTTCCACGGGTTGGCTCGTTTAAATTATTCCGTGGGTTATCGCATCCTGATCACCGTTAATTAACAATCCAGTCAGGAGCGTTGAAGAAGGCGTCCACATTGATATGAACATTAATGGTGTCAGAGGAATGACGTGCTTCGATTGCCAACAAAGATGGCAATCAGAGTGGGGCATTCTGAGTGAGGAGGAACACGCGGTTCTCAACAACGCCAAGATCTGCAAGAAATTTTTACAAAAAGATATAATATTTGACGAGGGTGAACAGTGCCTGGGCGTCTATTGCATCGAGAGCGGCCTAGTCGGCGTTCGCAAGATGACCCAGGAGGGCGATTCCGTGCTCGTCCGTCTGGCTTTTCCTGGTGAAACTCTGGGATATCGACCATGTCTTGCCGACGAGCCCCATCGGGGAATCGGTGAAGCCCTTGAAAACTCCATCATTTGTTTTATTGAAAGCTCCGTCGTACGGACCCTAATTAGCCGCAACCCGGCCCTCGGTCTCAAATTTCTCAAACGTGCAACCATGTCCATGGGTGACGCGGAAGAAAAATATTTTGAAAATGTAACTTTGGATGTCCGCGCCCGGTTTAGTCATCTTCTCGTAACCCTGATGGATCGCTACGGCAAGGCCAACGGCGGCGGCGAAATTTCGTTCAGAATGCCGCTTTCCCGGCAAGATTTAGCGGCATTAATTGGAACCCGCCCGGAATCCTTATCCCGCATAATCAGGGATATGGAAAACGACGGTATCGCATCGTTTTCAAGACGAATGGTCTGCATACCGGAAAGAGAAAAACTCTGGGCAGGCCCAGACACCTATTAATTAGTTTTTTTCAATTCAATAATTTTGGCTGGGGTACCAGGACTCGAACCTGGAATGACAGAATCAGAATCTGCTGTGTTACCAATTACACCATACCCCATCAGGAGCCGCGAATTCGGGGCGGCAGGGTGATGCCTTACCGCCATGATCGGGACGCGGCGTTCTAGCACAGAGTTTCCGCCAGGGTAAGGGATTTTTCGAATAAAATCAAAAAATTGCAACACTTTCATCTCAAGTCGCGACGCCCTAGACTGAGCGCATGCTTGAGACGATCGGGCAACGCCATATGGTGTGTGCCTGACAGTAACGGAGGATGGGGTGCCACGCAGTTATTACCGACGCAAGAACCGAACTGACAATCCGCACCCCCGTGGACCCGTCTATGGTGCGATCGATCTTGGCACGAACAGTTGCCGCCTTTTGCTGGCAGAACCGACGGATACGGGGTTTCAGGTTGTCGACGGGTTTTCGCAAATTGTCCGTCTCGGCGAGGGCATGTCTAAATCTGGGCGTTTAAGTGATTCTGCCATGGAACGCACACTGGTCGCGTTAAAAAAATGTGCAAAAAAAGCAAAAGACCTGAACGCCATAAAGATTCGCTGCATTGCGACCGAAGCCTGCCGTCGGGCTGAAAACGGCATGGCGTTTCTGACCCGAATAAAACAACAAACCGGATTGTCATTTGAAATCGTCACGCCGGAAATGGAGGCCGAGCTGACTCTTTCTGGATGTGTTCCCCTACTCAAAACTGGCCATAAGAAAGCTTTAATTTTCGACATTGGCGGCGGCAGCACCGAAATCATGTGGATCGACACGCCCTACGGGCACCCCCCGCATATCAACGAAATCCTGTCGTTTCCCATGGGCGTGGTGACGTTGGTTGAAGATTACGGAACGGACATCAACAGAGACGATCTCAACGCCCGGGTGCGGGCACGTATTACCAAACAATTGGAACCCTTTAGCCAACATCATCATATACAAAGTGCCATGCGGAACGGAGACGTACAAATAATCGGAACGTCCGGTACGGCGACGACACTGGGCGCTATATATTTGGGTCTGCAGCGATACGACCGCGCACGGGTCGATGGTCTGACGATTCCGTTTGAAAACATTCATGCCATTGCGGCAAAATTGACGAGAATGGACAATGAAAGCCGACGTCAAATTCCCTGCATTGGTACTGAGCGGGCAGATTTAATGCTCATGGGATGCGCAATTTTGACGGCGATTTGTACCCACTGGCCGACGAAAAACTTACGCGCCGCAGACCGGGGTATTCGCGAAGGAATTTTGATGGGCATGATCGACCAAGACCACGGACACACCCCGACGGTCACCAATCTCGGCGACGCTGTCGCCACGTCAGGCTAATTATGACAAAACAAAAACCCCCCGGGCAACCGGGCAAGGCCAAAGGCCGAACCGCGAGAACATCCGGGCGGAACATCACGACGCGGGTTAAAACGGCGAAGGGGCGAAAATCGTCTTCGACCCGCTGGCTTAAGCGTCAGTTGAATGACCCCTATGTAGAAGAAGCCCGCAAACTGGGTTTTCGATCACGTTCTGCCTTCAAGATCATCGAACTGGACAACCGTCACCGGTTCTTCAAACCGGGCTTTCGGGTGATCGATTTAGGTGCCGCGCCTGGCGGATGGACGCAGGTCGCGGTGGAGCGGGTAAACACGCTTGGAACAGGCAAAGGGAAAACCGGAAAAATCGTCGGCATCGACCTTCAGGAAATGGAAGCCATTGCTGGCGCGACGTTGCTGACTCACGACTTTATGGAAGAAGACGCCCCCGAAATCCTGAAACGAGCACTTGGCGGGCCCGCCAATATTGTTATGTCTGATATGGCCTCAGCCTCGACTGGACATGCGGCCACCGACCACATGCGTATTATGGCCTTGTTGGATGTCGCACTTGAATTTGCCCGCGATGTGCTCGCCCCTGACGGCGTGTTTTTGTGTAAAGTTCTACAAGGGGGAACAGAAAATGAGTTACTCGCCAATATGAAGCGCGACTTCAAAACCGTCAAACACACGAAACCCCCATCCAGCCGCCAAGATTCGCGTGAATCTTATGTTATTGCCCAAGGCTTCCGAGGAGGAAGCTGAAAGAACAAGGCTTCCGAGGAGGAAGCTGAAAGAACAAGGCTTCCGAGGAGGAAGCTGATATAACAAGACTTCGGGGCACGAAAAAATAGCAAAAAACACTATATTGGGTTCCGTTCCGGAATCTCTCTTGGCAACCCTTGCGTCATAATGTAAGAGGCGTCGTCAACTCCACCCAACACCAGCAGGAGATTGACATGATAGATATCCGAGAAGCTTTGACTTTTGATGACGTCCTGTTGGTGCCCGCCGCCTCTGACGTCCTCCCTTCCGAAGTCAAGACAAACAGCCGCCTGACGCGAACAATTGAACTCGGCATCCCGTTACTATCTGCGGCCATGGATACGGTTACGGAAAGCGCCCTGGCGATCGCCATGGCGCAAGCCGGTGGCATGGGGGTTATTCACAAGAACATGACCCCCGAAGAACAGGCGGCCGAAGTTACCAAGGTTAAAAAATACGAAAGCGGTATGGTCATTAATCCATTGACCATCGGCCCGGACGCCCCCTTGGCAGACGCCATTCACCTGAAAGAGACCCGTGGCTTTTCCGGAATTCCGGTCATTGAGCCGGGCTCTAACAAACTGGTCGGGATTCTAACCAACCGCGATATCCGCTTTGCCCAGGACCCCAGTGCCCCCGTGCGCGACTTAATGACAACCCATTCCAAGGACCGCCCGCTGATCACCGTGCGCGAAGGCATTGATCCGGATGAGGCCCGCCGCCTGTTACACCAGTACAGAATTGAGCGGTTATTGGTGGTTGATGAGGCATTTCGTTGCGTCGGCCTGATCACCGTTAAGGACATGGAAAAAGAAAGCCGCCACCCCAATGCGTGCAAGGATGACAAGGGGCAGCTAAGGGTTGCCGCCGCGACGGGTGTTGGTGACGTCAGCGTTGAACGGGCCGAAGCCCTGCTTGAAGCCGGAGCGGATATCATCGTTGTCGATACAGCGCATGGACATTCCAAAGGTGTTCTGAAAACCATTGAACGCGTTAAAGCCTTGTCGAATTATGCTCAGGTTGTTGGTGGCAACATTGCCACACCTGATGCGGCGAAAGCCTTAATTGATGCGGGCGCCGACTGCGTTAAAGTTGGCATTGGCCCCGGCACCATCTGCACCACCCGTATGATCGCAGGCGTCGGCATGCCCCAGCTGTCAGCGGTAATGGAAGTCGCCGAACTTTGTCACAAAGAAAACATCCCGGTGATTGCTGATGGGGGTATCAAATACTCAGGTGACGTCGCCAAAGCCCTCGCCGCAGGCGCGGAATGCGTGATGATCGGATCGTTGTTCGCCGGAACCGACGAAAGCCCGGGAGAGGTCTTCCTCTATCAGGGTCGGTCCTACAAATCCTATCGTGGTATGGGATCATTGGGGGCAATGGCGCGCGGGTCCGCAGATCGCTATTTTCAGGCGGAAGTTTCCGATTCCCTGAAGCTGGTCCCGGAGGGCGTTGAAGGACGGGTTCCGTACAAAGGTCCCATAAGCACGATCATCCACCAATTGGTCGGCGGCTTGCGTTCTTCTATGGGCTACACCGGGTGTCATGATATCAATAGCCTACGTAACAACACCCAATTCCGCCGCATCACCTCGTCCGGCCTGCGCGAAAGCCATGTCCACGACATTACCATCACCCGCGAAGCGCCAAATTATGGTGGCACTGGCTAAGTTTATATTTAGAACACTTCCGGCGATTTTTGGATCACCGAAAGTGTTCTAACGAGTTGATATCCCCGCAAACCCACGTTCGCGAATGAACCTATTCGCTCCGGTTTTGCTCTAGTTAGCCACACACCGCGCCAGCACTCGAAGGTCCAAACCGGCGTTACACTTTATTTGCCGGTGTTTTCAGTCATTCGTTAAAAAAGCGATCTTCGTTTCAACTGGAAATCTCTGGAAACATCTGGAAATATTTAAACCAGCAAGACCCCTTATAATAAGGGGGAGATGTATCTTGAAATTTTGGAGCAACGCGGGTTGGTATTTTCGGCAGTCGCTGAATGCATTATCGGTTGGCGGTGCAAGGTTGGACCAACGTGACTGAAAAAACGGCCCTATATTCTGAGCAACGCCGCGAGCAGGACTTTCAGGGGCGTGCCCTCGACCAGCATGCCATTGTCAGCGTGACGGATGTCAAAGGCAACATTACCCATGCCAACGATAAATTCTGCGAGATTAGCGGCTATACCCGCGAAGAATTGATTGGTCAGAATCACCGCATGCTGAAGTCTGAGGAGCATAGCGCTGAGTTTTATAACCATCTATGGAATACCATTGCCAACGGCAAAACGTGGCACGGTGAAATCAACAACCTGACGAAAAATGGCGAACATTATTGGGTTGAGGCGACGATTGTTCCGTTCCTGAACGACAACGGCAAGCCCTTTCGCTACGTCGCTATACGCACCGATGTCACAGATAGAAAACTGATCGAACGGCGACTAAGGGTGTCCAACGCTGATCTCGAACAATTTGCCTATGTCGCCTCTCACGATCTTAAGGCACCATTGCGCGGCATTGAAAACCTCGTGGAGTGGCTGAGCGCCGATCTGGAGGGGAAACTTGATGACAAAGACCAGCGCTACATGGATCTTTTACGGGGGCGCACGGCCCGTATGGAATCGTTACTCAACGGCTTACTGGCCTATTCGCGCGTCGGTCAGAATACCGAGGCGTTGACAACCTTGGACACACGGCAATTGATCGAAGACGTCGTCGACTTAATGGGGTTGCCTGACGACATGACTGTTGTCATCGCCCCTGATATGCCAACACTGCAAACCTCAAAAGTTCCGCTCGAGCTGGTGTTTAGAAACCTAATTGGCAATGCCGTCAAACACCACGACTGTACCCAAGGTCAAATTATCGTAAAATCTCGGATCCATGGCCGGTACTACGAATTTTCCGTCGAGGACGACGGTCCAGGTATTCCACCTGAATATCATGAACGCATCTTTGGAATTTTTCAGACGTTGAAACCCCGAGATGAAGTTGAGGGCAGTGGCATGGGGTTGGCGCTCGTGAAAAAGACGGTTGATTCGCAGAGCGGCAAGATCGAGATCGTGTCTGACGCACCTCACAAGCGAGGAACGGCGGTTCATTTTACCTGGCCAAGACGTATGGAGACGTAAGCATGGAAACAAATAGCGTAACATTGCTGCTGGTAGAAGACGATGAAATCGATGTCGAGGCCATCAAACGAGCGCTTGAGGAAACAAAGGTCGTCAACCCTATTCGATTGGCGCGCGACGGTATCGAAGGCCTGGAAATTTTACGTGGGGAGAATGGTCAGGAAAAGATTGAATCCCCTTATGTTATCCTGCTTGATATCAATATGCCAAGAATGGACGGGTTTGAGTTCCTTGAGCAGATACGCGCAGACGAGGCGCTGATGAATTCAATTGTATTCATGTTGACCACCTCCTCCTCCGACTCTGACATGATGCGGGCTTACGAAAAAAACATCGCCGGATACATTGTCAAAAGCCGGGCGGGAGATGGTTTTCTTAAAGCCGTCGACATGCTCGACCGATATTGGCGGGTTGTCGAACTACCGAAGATGTGACGGAATTATGTGGCGTATATTGATCATCGAAGATGACGAGATCGACCGTGAAGCCGTGCGCCGCGCTTTGGCAGACACCGGTAAAAATATTTCAATTCTGGAGGCCAGGGACGGGCGAGCTGGCCTCTCTGCCCTGACCTACGAAACAGTAGACTGCGTCATTCTCGATTTCATGTTGCCAGATATGAATGGCCTGGAATTTCTAAAAACGGCTCAAGATAAAAGTGGTAAACTCCCCTTTTCCGCAATTATGTTAACAGGCGAAGGCAATGAGGAAGTGGCCGTGGATGCCATGAAACTTGGAGTCTACGATTATGTTGTCAAAGGCAGTCAGAGATATGCCGACGGCTCGTTGATTAACGTCGTCGAACGGGCAATCGGAAACTGGACACTGATCAGAGACAAGGAGTTGGCCGAGCGTCAGCTTAAGGCGAAGGCGCTGGAGCTTGAATTAGCGATGGCCGCAGCAGAAAAAGCCAACAAAGCAAAGTCAGAATTCCTTGCCGCCATGAGCCACGACCTTCGTACGCCCCTCAATGCAATTATCGGTTTTAGCGATATGATGCGCACGGAAGCCTTTGGGCCCGTCGGCAATATACGTTACCAAGAATATGCAACCGACATATTCGACAGTGGCAATTTCCTTGTTGGCCTGATTAATGACATTCTTGATCTTTCCAAGATCGAGGCTGGGAAATATGATTTGCTGGCTGATGCACTGGATATTCCCGCCGTAATTCAAATGAGCTTTCGTCAGTTGGCCAAAATGGCGGAGTCCTCAAATCAGAGTCTGACCCTGGATCGTCAGGCGGACGTGCCGACGTTACTGGGCGACGAGCGGGCCCTTTTACAAATCCTCAACAATCTGCTGTCCAATGCCATCAAATTCAGCTCTAAGGGACAGGAAATTGTCGTCACGACAACCATCGATCAACACAACGGCATTGTGATCAAAGTAACGGACTGTGGCATCGGCATGTCGCCCAAGGAAGTCACCAAAGCCTTGCAGCCTTTTGAACAGGCCGACAGCCTGCATTCTAGGCGCCATCATGGTACCGGCCTTGGCCTTCATCTGTGCAGCAATTTGATGACCCTGTTTGGTGGTTCGCTTAAAATCGATAGTGAACCCAACAAGGGCACGACCGTAACCCTGACGTTTCCATCAGAACGGACAATCCCCCATCCCCAATTAAGGTCAAGCAGTCAAGTTTGACGTCAGGTCTCGACAACGTCATTTGAATTATCGGTGATCCCTTTTTTTGCTGTACAGGGCACGTTGCCCAACGCAAGGGTTCTGATAAGTTAGATAAAAAACAACGGGACACCTGAAAACATGACGCCAGGCGCACGCCTTCAAGCCGTAATTGAACTGCTGGAACAAATTTGGTCCGGACAGGTTCCCGCCGATCAGGTCGCCGATGCGTATTTGAAACGCCGACGCTACGCCGGGTCGTCCGACCGCCGTGCCATTCACGCGCGGCTTTATCAGGTTATTCGTAGCCGTGCCCGACTTGACTGGTGGATCGACCGAACCGGTGGTTTGGCGACCTTAACCCCTCGGGCCAGGATCATCGCTGATTTAGCCCTAAGTGACAAATCCTCACCAGAGCAAACGCAGATGCTTTTCAGTGGCAACACTCATTGCCCCGACGTACTCAGTCCAAGCGAACTTGCGTTAGCCGACAACCTTTATGGACGCCCGCTGACACACCCCGACATGCCGGGACCGACAGCTCAGGAATATCCGGCATGGATGGAACGATCATTCAGCGCCCTTTGGGGAGAGCGCCTGGAAACTGAAATATCCGCCCTCAACCAAACCGCACCACTGGACCTGCGGGTGAATACCCTTAAGGCGACGCGCGAACAGGCACAAGCGTCTTTAGCTGAAGAATTTATCGAGACAGAACGCACGCCGCTGTCTCCATTAGGATTGCGGTTATCAGCAAAACCCCGCCTTGGAGGCACGCAAGCCTTCACCAAGGGGCTGGTCGAAGTGCAAGACGAGGGCTCGCAAATTCTATCCCTATTATGTGGCGCAGAACCGGGGATGCAGGTCGTGGACTTTTGTGCTGGTGCCGGCGGGAAAACGCTGGCGTTGGCGGCGTCAATGACGGAACACCAACGCCTTCAGGGACGGCTGGTCGCCTGTGATATTTCCGCGCGAAGATTGGCGCGCATGGAGCCAAGATTAAAACGGGCGGGGGCAACTGGCGTCAAAACGCAACTCCTGTCAGCCCGGAATGATGCTTGGGTTGCGCGCAATAAAATGCGCTGGGACCGTGTCCTTTGTGATGCACCCTGCACGGGAACCGGTGTCTGGCGACGGGACCCAGACGCAAAATGGCGATTTACGCCGACCGATCTCGACGATATTCGCGCGACACAACGCACAGTCCTTATGCAAGCCGCGTCCTTGGTTAAACCGGGCGGAAGACTTATCTACGCCACCTGCTCATTGTTGCAGGAAGAGAATGAACAGCAACTGGCCTGGTTTTTCGAAAACAACGCCATGTTCAAGGCGTTATCAGTCGCTGATGTGTGGGCTGAGACCGTCGGCGGGCCCCCACCTCCCGCCGGCCCTTGCCTTAGACTCAGCCCGGCAAGCAGCGGAACGGATGGCTTTTTTGTCGCCATTTTGCAACATCTCTGAAACATTCAACCGGTAACGTTCACCAACATTTCCGGCGTCATTAAGACATTGATAACGTGCTGGCATTATTGTTCTTCCTCGTCAAATGCTTGCGCTGAAATCAGCGCGGGGGTATCGTCGGAGCGCTGTCTGATGACTGAACAATAGGCATCAGGTTGAATAAAATGCCGCAAAAGGCCAATTGCGCTCAAAGCGCAAAAAAATATGTGTTACAGGAAGGGAGTATCGCCATGTCTTCAGATAAGAACCAAACCAGCAAACCTGAGCCGGACGAACCTCCCCTCGTTAAAGAACGCGCATGCCTGATGTGTGCCCGCCCCTTTGTTTCCCAACATGTCGGGGAACGGGTCTGCAACAACTGTAAAGGCACATCCGCCTGGCGCGAAGGCGGCTATTTTGCGGCCTGATCAACGCTGAATAATTTTGTTTTTTCAGTGATCGGGATTGCCTCAAAGGCGATCAATTTCTTAGGCCCCTTTCCCGGTCGGTAGCGGCTGTTCACACGCCCTAACATCGGCGTAACACGCATGTCACACTCAGTTAATTCCTGCTCTTCATACTAGCCTTAACTGAAATTGAATACGAGTGAATCACGACATTTTGACCTGCGCGTATATCGTGACCAAGGGCCCGCAAGGGTCAACGCAAGTGGCTGCCAAACGGTCATGCGATGCATGACTGTTTTTATTCTATACTTCATAAATCTCTGCTGTAATTACTTATAATTATTATTATTTCAAATTCATGAATTTAATAAGCAGCGCCCGTGAGTTAGAACAATTCGCAAACGCCTATTGAGTAGGCATAAACAAGGTTTGTGTCGCATAACCAATACCTTAAGACACAAAACGTAACATCTTGAAACACAAAACAGGTAGCCAGAGAATACATTTATATGCGACGGTTTGAGCCATAATTTAGCTATGGATTTGTGAATGGTCAAAGCACAGATCCAGAACACGCCTTATTTTTTTAGGTATTTAGGTTTAAACCGTTACTGAATATCGTGGCGGTTATGTCGAATGTTTAACATTAGGAGTTATCCAAATGAACCATCGTACTTTTACTGCATTTGTTCTTGCTCTTCCTTTGATTGTCGCTTCCCAAACCGCACCCGCCACGCAGTCTGGCGCGGCTGCACCGGGAGGGCCGAAGGCTCATTGGACCTATTCGGGTGCTGAAGGGCCAAATAACTGGGGCGATCTTTCGACCGCCTACGAAGTCTGTAAATCGGGTAAAATGCAGTCGCCGGTGAATTTGCAACACCCACAAGGGGCCGGAATGTCCGGGCTGACATTTGATTATAATTCCGTACCCCTTAAAATTCTAAATAATGGGCACACCATTCAGGTAAACTACGGACAGGGCAGCAGCCTGACATCAGGCAATCGCAAATATGATTTGTTGCAGTTACATTTTCACACCCCCAGCGAACATGTTGTCACTGGTAAATCCTACCCGATGGAAATGCATTTCGTCCACAAGGCGGCGGACGGGACGTTAGGGGTGGTTGGTGTATTTTTCAAACAGGGCAAAAAAAATATCGCCTTACAGGAAATCTGGAACCATCTTCCACGAACAGCTGGAGGAGAAGCAACCGTTGAGGGAATTGCAATTAACGGGTATGATCTGTTGCCAAAAAATCGAGACTATTTCCGGTTGGTCGGATCGCTGACGACGCCGCCGTGCTCTGAAAATGTGCAATGGCATATTTTCAAAGACCCAATTGAAGCGTCTTCGGCGCAAATTCAGGCCTTCTCAGCAATCATCGGCCAAAACAACCGGCCGGTACAACAGATTAACAATCGCCTGTTAATTGATTCAGGCAAAGCGCATGGCGCCAGCGCCACGCAAGCCAATAGCCATTAAACAGTAACAGTTTGAAAAGGAACGGGGATAGCATCATGACTAAATTACTTTCAAATATCAACGTCGCCACCAAGATATACGGCTTGGTCGGCGGTTTGATTATCGCCCTGATGGTCGTTGGCGGCGTCGGCATCTTTCAGATGGCGAAAATTGGCAGCGAGCTGCATGCCGTCACCACTGAAGACATGCCGTTGACCAGAATGCTGACCAAGATCACCACCCATCAACTGGAGCAGGCGGTTTTGCTGGAACGTGGTTTCGCCATCGGCGAACGTTTGAGCAAAGATCCATCACAACTCGCTCACTTCAAAGAAGTGGCGGAGGAGTTCATCACACTCGGCCACACCATTACGGGCGAGGTGAAGGACGGTGAAGCATTACTTGAGAAGATGATTAAAGCCACATCGTCCGAGGACTCCCGCAAAGAGTTTGAAAAGCTGCTGTCCATGTTGACAAAAGTCGAACACGAGCACGCCCAATATGAGGCCTTGGCTGAGCAAGCACTGGGATTGCTAGAGCACGGCGAAATGACCAATCCTGGCGAGGTCTCAGGGGTTATCGAGGTGCAAGAAGACAAAATTGATGACGGGCTCGAAGACGCGCTGAACAGAATTGAGGTGTTTACGGAGAAGGCCCTGCTTAGTGTCGAAGAACATGAGCAAGCCGGGTTAGTTCAAATTTTGATTATTGCCAGTACAGTTATCGTTCTCGGTTTAATCTTTGGCGTGATTATTGTGCGCGGCACGGCTGGCCCAGTGATCAAAATGACCGGTGCCATGGGCGAACTTGCTGGCGGTAACCTTGGCGTCGATATTCCAGCCCAGGGTCGTGGTGATGAAATTGGCAAAATGGCCGCCGCCGTTCAAATATTTAAAGAGACGGCGATCCGAACCAAGGAAATGGAAGAAGAGGCCGAAGAGCAAAAGAAACGGGCCGCAGAAGAAAAACGCCAAGCCATGTACTCGATGGCCGACGAATTTGAGGCCAGTGTTGGTGGTGTTGTTGAAAGTGTGTCGGCCGCAGCGACCGAGTTGCAATCCTCAGCCGAAGCCATGTCATCGACAGCCGAAGAAACCAGCGTTCAGTCAGGTGCCGTCGCCGCCGCGTCGGAACAGGCATCGACCAACGTACAGACCGTGGCATCAGCATCAGAAGAGCTGACCGCATCAATATCCGAAATCAGCCGACAGGTCATGCAATCAACGGAAATTGCTGGCGGTGCCGTACATGAAGCTGAGCGCGCTAACGATATGGTCCAAGGCTTGGCACAAGCGGCGGGCAAAATTGGCGAAGTGGTATCGTTGATTACGGATATCGCTGAGCAAACCAACCTGCTGGCCCTTAACGCCACCATCGAAGCTGCCCGCGCTGGAGATGCAGGCAAAGGCTTCGCCGTGGTTGCCTCAGAAGTTAAGAACCTGGCCAATCAAACGGCCAAGGCGACCGAAGAGATCAGTTCACAAATTGGCGGCATACAAAGTGCCACTCAGGACTCGGTCGCGGCAATTCAAGGCATTACCGGTACCATCGGTGAGATCAGCCAGATCGCCTCGGCCATTGCTGCAGCGGTTGAAGAGCAAGGTGCAGCAACCCAGGAGATCACCCGCAACGTCGAGCAAGCATCAGCGGGCACAACAGAAGTGTCGTCCAACATTCAGGGCGTCAATCAGGCGGCCTCAGAAACTGGGCACGCCGCAACCCAAATTTCCGAAGCCGCCAATGAGCTTGGTGAACAGTCGGAAACGTTAAAGTTAAAGGTCGGCCAATTCCTTGACCAGATACGCGCCGCCTAATCGATCGGGCGGCCCCATATGGGCCGCCCCTATCAACCAAGACTCACGACTCCCGAAGACCTACTATCCCCAGACAAACCCCGTCAAATTTTGGCGGGGTTTGTTTTTTGTAAGGTGCAGACCCGGCATTACTTGCCAATCTATCCGAAATTGATCAACCTGCCCCCATACAACTGCTGACATGTGAAACGTTCTGAAACATATTGAAACGAGGAATCCACAAATATCCTGATAGAACGATCTCGATTACGGTTTGTGCCTGACCTTTGATCGAAGATGAGCACTGACCACGTAGGTAGATTCAGTTACGGGGGAACATTAATGTTCAATTTAAAGAAAATTCGCGGCAAGCTGATCGCCTTGCTGCTGGCGTTCGGATTGCTACCGGCAGTGTCTTTGATCATCGTTTTCAATTTAAACGAAGGCTCATTCAGAGATAGTTTTGGCGAGCGTATTGAAGTCTCTGCAGAATCGCTCAATGACGTCATTGACCGGAATTTATTTGAGCGCTATGGCGACGTTCAGGCCTTTGGTTTAAACGCCGCCGCCCACGATCCAAAAAACTGGAAAAATCCCAATTCAAACAACGCCCTTACCCAGGCTATGGACGCCTATACGACCGGGTACGGCTTTTATAAATTAATGCTTCTGGTCGATCTGAAAGGCGACCTGCTTGCCACCAACACGGTTGACGCGCAAGGCAAGGCGATACCGACAGCATCGCTTTACCAAACAAACTTCGCCAACACCGATTGGTTCAAAGACGTCATCGCCGAAAAATTTCTAACAGGTCGCAACGGGCTCACCGGAACAGCAACCTATCAGCCCAGAATTGAGCCCGTCATCGCCAAGCTTTACGGTGAAGATGGTTTTTCCATTCCCTTCGCCGCACCCGTTAAAGACAAAGCCGGAAAAGTATTTGCGGTATGGGTCAATTTCGCCGACTTCGGTCTTGTCGAAGACATCGTCGCCGAGTTCTACAATAACTTTAAAGATCAGGACATGCCCAGCGCCGAGCTGACGTTGCTTGACCCCAATGGAACCATTTTGGTCGATTATGACCCGGTTGGGCAGAATACAAACACCTACAAACGCGACTTCAATGTCGTCGGCAAATTAAACCTGGTCAAAGCTGGCGTCCAGGCGGCGCAGCAGGTGGTCGGCGGTAAATCCGGCAACATGGTATCCACCCATTCCCGCAAGAAAGTTGATCAGGCCACGGGGTATGATCACAGTTCAGGGGCCTACGATTACCCTGGTCTGGGTTGGTCGACCCTTATTCGAATTCATGTTGACGACGCCTTTGCTACCATCAATCTTGTTCACACCATAATGCTAATCGCCGTCGCCGTCGCTGCGGTTATCATCGGCGGCCTCGGGTGGCTATTCGGCGGTGCTGCAGCCAAACCGCTGAGCACAATGGCAATCACCATGAACGGCCTTGCCGGTGGCAACCTTGATTTGGAGGTTCCTGCACAAGACCGCGCGGACGAGGTCGGAGACATGGCCAAGGCGGTTCAGGTCTTTAAGGACAACGCCCTTCGCACAAAAGAGTTGGAGGCCGAGCAACTGGCCTCCGCCGAGCGGGCTGAGATTGAGAAAAAAGAAATGATGGTTAGGATGGCCGACGACTTTGAAGCCAGCGTTGGCGGCGTCGTTGATAGCGTATCATCGGCGGCGACAGAAATGCAGTCCTCAGCCGAATCCATGGCGGCAACGGCGGAAGAAACCAGTCGGCAGTCTAGCGCCGTCGCTGCCGCATCCGAACAGGCGTCAACCAACGTGCAAACAGTCGCTTCCGCATCAGAAGAGTTGACGGCGTCAATTTCTGAAATCAACCGGCAGGTATCGCAGTCAACTGAAATTGCTGGTGGCGCCGTGCATGAGGCAGAAAAAGCCGACGAAATGGTCCAAGGTCTGGCCCAGGCAGCAGGTAAAATCGGCGAGGTTGTCTCCCTGATCACCGATATTGCCGAACAAACCAACCTGCTGGCACTGAATGCAACGATTGAAGCCGCCCGCGCCGGTGACGCCGGCAAGGGGTTTGCGGTGGTCGCATCTGAGGTCAAGAACCTCGCCAATCAAACGGCAAGGGCCACCGAAGAGATCAGTTCGCAAATTGGTGATATTCAGGCCGCAACGCGCGAATCAGTTATGGCAATCCAGGGCATCACCGGGACAATTTCGCAAATTAACCAGATCGCGTCGGCCATCGCCATCGCCGTGCAGGAACAAGGTTTGGCAACACAAGAGATTACCCGCAACGTCGAACAGGCGTCTGCAGGTACGACGGAGGTGTCATCCAACATTCAGGGCGTCAACCAGGCCGCGTCGGAAACCGGTCATGCCGCGTCGCAAATTTCGGAGGCCGCCAGCGAGCTCGGTGTCCAGTCGGATACACTTAAGAACAAAGTTGATCAGTTCCTGAGTCAGATTCGAACCGGCTGAATACGCACCACCCTCCAACCCAAAACGGACCGTCAGAAAATTGACGGTATCCCCAAATACAAAACACCCCCTGCTGAATTTCAGCGGGGGGTGTTTTCATTGGCCAAAAGCCTAAGGTCAATCAGGTTCACTTAATGGACTTAATACACTTAGGGTGAAGTCGAATTTAGTCGCGAACCCATCATCGAACACCCTGACGACTTCGCTCGGCATGCCGTTTCCGCCTTTAAATCTCATGATCAATTTCTGGCCAACTTCCAATGGCGCTCCCCTATGTTTTTCCCCCGTCGGGTAGACAATAGCAGCACCACCGACTGACAAGTCACGCAACACGCCGCCCTGATAGGGCTGGCCGTTGTTAACATCAACAACCTTCTTCACCAGATTTCTCTGATGTAAGCGCTTGTTTGTCTCGTTCATTGAGGGGTCCCCACATTCATAATTTGATTGGCAACAAAACCAATCTGAGCATCATGAACACATGGCATTAACTGAGTATAACGCCCGTGTTGCAGCGATGTTAGCGCGTGTGAACGAGAGAAAAACACTCGCTAATTGGCCAACAGCAAAGGCCGTTTTCAGGGATTGAAAAATGCGTCGTTGTTAAAGATTACCGACTTGTCTATAGCTAGGAAATACTATTCAAGACTGTTTTTCTCTGAATACCTTAGGGACAGGGAGCGACCACAAAACTCATGAATACGCCGATCAAAGCCCGCGCCGATTTGAATGTCCTGATTGTCGAAGATGAGCACCTTCTGCAAAACCTGCTGAAATCCGTATTGATCAGCATGGGTCTTCAAAAAATTGACGTGTCATCTGATGGTCAATCGGCGTTGCAGGCCGTGGCATCGAAAAAACGTTCGGGGGAAACGTACGATGTTATCATCTGCGATTGGGACATGCCGATTATGAACGGCATCACCTTTTTGGAAACCTTTCGAAAATCCAACCAGAGCGCGGTGGTCATCATGGTCACAGCGCGATCATCCAGCGCCGACTTCAACGAGGCAAAACTTAAGGGTGCCGACTATTTTTTCATGAAGCCGCTGGAAGCAAAAATGTTGAAAATCCGCCTTGGCGCGGCGTTGGATGCCGCCTTGGCGCGACGCTAACCATGTGCTGTTCCATAACAACCCCGGGCAATCGAGCCTCCTTTTACTCGACCCTATAAAGTTGCATACATTATCTTGCCGGGCCCTTATGTTAGAGATGTTTTCCAATAGTCTTTAAAACCATTTGCTGCAAAAGACGCGTCCGCATGCCTAAAATCAATTTCGTAAGCTAACCGCAAGGATACTATTGGCAATTGTCGTTTTGGGTAAATTCAATCTGAGTGGGGACCATGCATTATACTGGCAATGAGGCTTTTTTTGACCGTAACGACCTAATTGTCAGCAAGACTGATTTAAAAGGCCATATTACGTACGCAAACCACACATTTTTGGAAATCGCCGGTTTTCAAGAATCTGAGGTTATCGGGAAACCACACAACGTGATCCGTCATCCAAACATGCCGCGTGCGGTCTTTGAACTGCTGTGGACGACGATCGCGAAGGGCGACGAGATTTTCGCCTATGTGGTCAATTCGGCGAAAAATGGCGACCACTATTGGGTCATTGCCCACGTCACCCCAAGCCTGGAAAACGACATGATCGTTGGATACCACTCCACACGCAGGGTCCCTAACCCCAACACGGTAAAGACCGTTATTGAGCCCTTATACGACCAACTCATTTCTATCGAAAGAAACAACTCAAATCGCAAGGATGGGCTACAGGAGTCCGTCAGCGCTTTATTTAGCATATTGAAAGACAAGGGCATCAGTTACGACGAACTGATCGCCAGTTTAGCAAAGGATGATTAAAAATGTTCGGAATTAAAGCTCGCCCCTCGCTTGATGGAGGCGCCGTCAGTGTCGCTAAAATCCAGGAAATCCTGGACGTCATTGATCACAATTGTCGGGGGGATTTTGAACCCCGCATCAAAAACATACCCGTTGAAGAAGGCGTTGAACGCACACTGTGCCTCAGAATCAACGAAATGATTGATCGTGCTGACGCCTATGTTCGCGAATCCACCGCCTGTTTGGGGTTCATTGCCCGCAACCAATACTTCCGCCGAATTTCCACCCATGGTTTGTTAGGCGCCTACGGAACGGCCGCGAAAGGGATTAATTCAGCCTCGGATGGTGTCGAGGCCAAGATGTCTAAATTTGCCGAGATGGTTGACGCCATTACCTCTGCTTCAACCGAACTTAACGCCAGCGCCAATTCCATGGGCGAAACGTCAGGACTCACCAGCGAAAAAACCGCAACGGTCGCCGCCGCCGCCGAAGAAGCCGGCCTGAACACGCAAACCGTCGCCGCTGCCACCGAACAATTAAATGCCTCAATCCAAGAAATTACCCGCCAGGTGACGCAGTCGGCATCAATGGCTGGCGACGCAGTGGCCCAAGCCGAAAAAGCCAACGACCTGGTCCTTGGTTTATCTGATGCCTCAGGCCAGATCGAGCAAGTTGTCAGCCTGATTAACGATATCGCCAGCCAAACGAACCTGCTGGCGTTAAACGCAACCATTGAAGCGGCCCGCGCTGGCGAATCCGGCAAGGGGTTCGCCGTTGTTGCATCTGAAGTCAAAAATCTCGCCAATCAGACGGCGAAAGCAACAGAAGATATCAAAACACAGGTCAGTGAAATACAAGCCGCGACGACAACCGCCGTTCTGTCGATTAGAGATATCGGTGAGGCAATCCGTTCATTGCATGATGTTTCAAAGACAATATCTGCCGCCGTTGAGGAGCAGGGCACCGCAACCCAGGAAATTGCCCGCAACGTTCAGGAGGCCGCAACGGGCGTCGGTGAGGTGACGGCGAATATAACCAGCGTTAACGACAATGTCGGTCAGGTCAGTGAGATCGCAGGCGAAGTGTTACTGGTTTCAAACGATCTGGCGTCCCAGGCGGAAACGCTGTCGAGCGTGTTGAACAGCTAGCACTGCGCGCAACCAAATCCAGACTAGTTTTTGGTCACGCGACAGGCAGTCCCGCTGGCAACAAGAAACAGCATCGATTTTCCGTCGCCGGAAATTTCGCTGTAATCGAGATCGACCGCGACGATGGCGTTGGCACCAACAATTAGCGCCTCGCGACGCAGTTCTGTCAGGCAGGTGTGGCGGGCATCACGCAGAACTTTCTGAGAGGACTTTGATCGGCCACCAAAGATGTCGCGCATGCCCGCGAAAAAATCTTTGAAAATATTCATGCCAAACACGCACTCAGCGGAAATGACTTCGATACGTTGATCAACCGTGTAACCGGATAGGGATGATTCCGTCGTCACGACCAAGTCCTTGGCCAGTTCATCGATGACTTCAGTCGGCAATTCGTCGAATTGACCGTTATCGATAAGCTCTTGAATTTTCTCTTCGTTTTTCCCGAACAACCCAAACATCATCGTCTCCCGTCACCATTATCATACTGCGCATAACACTGGCAAACCTACCCCAACCTGACACGGGGTCAAGCGTATGCTGCCGATTTTGCTTTTCAGTGCCGGAAGGCGTGTTATCGTCTTCGCATGCGCAATATCGCACCCGCAATATCGGGCCAACGCATACCCTGCTGAAGAATGAGGATAGTGCCTTGCTGTATCATACCTACGAACTCGCCCATGCCACCCTCTCCCCCATGAAGGCCCTTAATCAGGTGACGCGGCATCTCTGGACCACCCCGATGAACCCGTTGGCCAATACGCCGGTAGGCAAATCCGTCGCTGCCGGTTGCGAGTTGTTTGACCGCGCCACCAAACGCTATCGCAAACCCGAATGGGAAATTGTAGAAACTGAGGCGAATGGCAACATTATCCCGATCTCAGACGACATTATATATTGCACCCCATTTTGCGACCTTCTGCATTTTCGCCGCGAAACCGATATCGATCAAGACAACGACCTGCCTAACATCCTTATTGTCGCCCCCCTATCCGGCCATTACCCGACCTTGTTGCGTGGAACGGTCAAGGCTATGCTGCCCGGTCACAACGTCTATATAACCGATTGGCGGGACGCCCGCATGGTGCCAGTGTCTCTGGGATCTTGGGGACTGGACGATTGCATTGATACGATCACCGATATGATCCGGTTTATGGGCGAAGGCACCCATGTGATTGCCGTCTGCCAGCCTGCGGTGCCGGTACTGGCGGCGGCTGCGTTGATGGCGGAAAACGACGACCCTTGTCAGCCCGCCTCAATCACCCTCATGGGTGGCCCCATCGATACCCGGATCAACCCGACCGCCGTCAACGACCACGCCAAAACCAATGATATTTCCTGGTTTAAGAACAACGTTATCAGCCGGGTCCCCTACCCTCACCCAGGTATGATGCGCGAGGTTTACCCTGGGTTTATTCAGTTGAGTGGTTTCATGGCGATGAACCTGAACCGCCACGTCACGGCGCATATGGGGCTGTTTAATGATCTGGTGCGTGGTGATGGCGATTCTGCGGACCAACACAAAGACTTTTACGATGAGTATTTATCGGTCATGGACATGCCCGCCCAGTTTTACCTAGAGACGGTTAAATCTGTTTTTCAGGATCACGACCTTCCCAGGGGCGAAATGATCTACCGTGAGCGGAAGGTTAAACCCGGATGCATCAAGAAAACCGCCCTGATGACGGTGGAGGGAGCCAAAGACGACATCTGCGGGCTTGGTCAAACCGCTGCTGCCCATGATCTTTGCACCGCAATCCCCAAAAAAATGAAGCGGCAATACGTGAACCAGAACGTCGGTCACTATGGCGTCTTCAATGGCAAACGCTGGCGCACCGAAACCCAACCCGAAATCGCCAAATTTATTGCAGAACACACCAAATCATAAAGTGTCCGCACGCGGCTCCGTCCCCCGTCTATAAATGTAATATCATCTAACCCGATGAATTCTCAAACGACGTCCATGCATGCACTTGAAACATGACTTCAGCCTCCCCTTGACAGCGTCATGAATTCGCATATTTCAATGTTATCAAGTACCGGTCACACGCACGACGAATGTCATCGGCACGCAATTGTTGATCCTTCCAAGTCGGCGTCTGGATTGGTGCATTCCGGTGATTTCATATTTTCGTCTGAACACACACAGGAGGTAGAAATGGTAGAAACATCAGGCCGCACTCCAGTTCATTATGGAGACAGCTGGTGGGGAAATTTTGCGGATCCCCTTCGTCATGTGGCATCAAAAGTAGCAGAATTTTTCGCACCATCAGCAGAAGCCACCGGAAACAAGGACGCCTACGAAATCAGCATCGAATTGCCCGGTGTAGCGGAGTCTGACATTGAGATTTCCGTTGATCATGGAACCTTATTGGTTGCCGGCGAGAAACACTTTGAACGGAAGGAAGAAGGAAAATCCTATTTCTTCAGCGAACGCAGCTATGGAAAGTTTCAGAGATCGTTTCGGCTTCCGGCGGATGCCGATCAGAATAAAATTGATGCCACTTACAAGGACGGCGTACTTCATATTCTAGTCGCCAAAACACATGCATCAGAAACTTTGAAAAAAATCGGAATTCGCAAACTTTGACGCGAAAGTTTGTATTGCTGGTAACTTCGGCACTGGCGTTGCCACGTTAACCGCATCCGAGCCAAAAACCAGCGCCTGAGGATCGCCACAGACGCTGGTTTGGCACGCGATAATCTGAACGTAGAAACAAGCTTATTCGTTATCGTCATTGGCATTGAACATGGACCGATTCGCGTCAACCTGCGATCTTGTTGCTGGGGCTGGCGTTGATGAAATTCTCGATGTTATCGATGACCTGATCGGCGACGGTTTGCATGGCTTCGGAACTGGCCCAACCGACATGCGGTGTTAGAATGAAATTTGGCTGCCCCATCAGCCCATAATAAGGGTGATCGACGGCTGGGGGTTCGGCGGACACCACGTCGATGCCCGCGCCAGCGATCATCTGGTCGGTGATTGCTTGGCAAAGCGCCTGCTCGTCAATCAAACCGCCACGCGCTGTGTTAATTATGATCGCGCTGGATTTCATACGGCGGAACTCATCCAGTCCGATCATTGCCTGGCTGTCAGGTGTAAGTGGGCAATGCAACGTCAACACATCAGACGTTTCAATAACCTCATCGAAAGGTTTGTATTGATCGTTCGGCGGCGGTGCCCCCTTGCGGGCGGCGTATACGGGTTCCATACCAAACGCGCTGGCAATTCGTGCCACCGCCGAGCCAATTGCCCCACCGCCAAAAATCCCTAACCGAGCGCCGTTCAGATCGTTGATCGGATGATTGAAAAAGCAAAACTGCGCCGCCTTTTGCCACGCGCCCTTTTGCACATCCTCAACGTAGCCGATCAATCCACGGCGAAGGGCGAGAATTAGCGAAAACGTATGTTCGGGCACCGTATTGATCGCATAGCCCTGGACATTTGAGACGACAATTCCCCGCCGGTTGCAGGCCTGTAAATCAATTACGTCACTGCCGGTTGCGGCAATCGATATCATTCGAAGGTCCGGAAGCTCGGCCAAGTTTTGTTCGCGAATTGGTGCTTTGTTGGTAATCGCAACCGTCGCACCGGCCAACCGCTCGGTGACCTGATCGGGGCTGGTGCGGTTATGAACCGTCCAGTCATGGGTAAATTCAGGGCGACGAAGATTAATATGTGGCGCGATGGTGTCACGATCCAAAAATACAATACGTTCCGACATGGACATTCCTATTTCAAAAGTTAGCGATTTCTAAAACTTAATCGTGCGTGTTCGCGGACAACCGATCGGGGGCCAACTGCTTGGCTGATATTCCGAATGCCGCGACATCTTTCAGGACGTCACCGCCTTTGACAAGTGCGGCTGCGATCCGTTGTAATGGTTCAGCGGACCATGGCCAGTTCGTAGGCGATTGACCGGGGTCGACCGTCAACGCCGTGCGGCGTTTGGGCACCAAGCCGATTTTTCCAACCCCTGCCAAGTCCGCGATTTGATCAGCCCAAGCCCCTGCTGCGTTAACGACAATCGACGCGCAATAGGTACCCGCCTTTGTTTTGGCTTGCCAGTAGGCACCGACGCGCTCCAGCGATAATATTTCCGCATTGGTGAGAAGCTGTCCACCTGCCGATTTAAACCCTTTTAAGAATCCTTGCATCAATGCATCGACATCAATATCGGAAACACTGGCATACCAAACGCCAGCGACTGCGAAGTCCGGTCGGACGAGGGGCGACAAGCGCTTAATTTCATCTTCAGTAACGGCGACGGCGACGCCATCTTCCTCGTCCTCCAAATCACCGACGCACGTCCGGTCAGCGACCGCCAATGCACCGCGCGGTGATAATAATGGATGATCACAAAAACCGTCAGGAGGCGACTCAAAAAAACTTTTACTGGCAGATGTAAGGGTGCGGGCCAAGTCATTGCCGTAACTTTCTGAAAAAATCGCGGCGGACTGTCCGGTTGTATGATAACCTGGGTGAGGTTCCATTTCTGTAAGCAGAACAGAAGCCCCACTTTTGGCCAATTCGCAGGCTGCAGACACACCCGCAATACCTGCGCCAATAACCAGAACGTCAATCGTATCTTTAGGGTTCGTCATCAAAGATGTTCCTGGGTTAAACGGCGGCAACGATCAAGTTTGATAGGATTTAAGCGCGCCGATTCTAAATTCACGGTGAGATTTCCAGCCGTGTACTTCAATTGAAAAACAAATTTTTACCTTGTGCAAGGGTTAAGGCCCGTGAACCATGCCCCCGGATTTTGCCATCTTCACCCGCTCTGGCGGCAATAGAAGCCGGGTCACATTGGCCGCCACTCCGGGACTCTCTGAAACACCAGTGTGCCCCTCACCTAAAAATAATCAGGCCCAATAAATGTCGCGGAATATGTCACTAATACCAGTTTGCATTAATCAAAACTCATGCGCCCAATCCCGCAATCCGATAGACATGATTGTCCATGGTTGATCTACGAGTTTATTCCAGGCTTCGCAGCAGATGGCGACGATCTCGTCGTATGATTTGAAAATATGGTTTGAGAGCCAGTTGTCACGCATGAATTGCCAGATGTTTTCTACCGGGTTCAGTTCGGGTGACCTTGGCGGCAAGGGCAGGATTGTGATGTTGTCAGGAATTACGAGTTTGTCTGTGGTATGCCACCCCGCGCGGTCTGCGATGAGAACAGCCTGAGCCCCGGGCGTCACCTGAGACGAGATTTCATCAAGATGCCATTGCATCGCCTGAGTGTTACAGTGAGGCAGGACAAGCCCCGCGCCGACACCTCGTTCCGGGCAGATGGCACCGAAGATCCAGGCGGACTTTGTGCGCTGATCCTTTGCCGCTCTGGGCCGGGTTCCGCGCCTTGCCCAGCGCCGCGTCAGTTTGGTCTTCTGTCCGACCCTTGCTTCATCCTGCCACCAAACCTCTATCGTTGTGCCGGTCGGCAGCCCGGCCCGGACTTCTTCCACATCGGTGAAGAAGTTTTTTTAAAAGCCTCAATGGCAAATTCGTTCTGCCCATAGTGGCGCGGACGGGCGGTGATCTTGCTAAACCCAAGTGCTTTCAGCTCACGGCTGACGGTGCTTTCATCCAAAGAAATATGAAACTCTTCGAATATCCAAAGGGCCAGGTCCTTGAGCCGCCAGCGGACCACACCGTGAACCGCCGGAATGGGACCGTCATCGACAATCTGTGCAAGCGCTTTGCGGTGCATGTCATTGAGCTTGGACGGTTGGCCCCATGCCTTTCGATCAATCAGGCCTCGCGGCCCATCAGCATTGAACCGTAATACCCAGTCCCTGATAACCTGAAGCCCAACATCGCCAATCCGGGCCGCATCCGTACGCCGCCCCCCATCGTAAATCTCCGCCAGGGCAAGCAGCCGACGGCTCTGCCCGGCATCCTTCGACAACCGCGCCAGTCGCCGCAACCCCGGCCCATCAAAATCTTCCCGCAAAGGAACCGCTGCACCCATGATCAACCTCCGAATCAGTTCTCTCCATTGATTCAGACTTTTGCCGCTTTGGGAATACACTAAATGAGTCTCAATCAGCGCACGATGGTATAATACCAAAGCTCGGTGATACTGACCCATAGAGATCACCAAAGCGGCCCGTCGGGCAGGAGGAAAGGTGCAGGCGATGCGGTGCATCGTCAAGCGTTTACGACGCACTCCGCCGGGCCGCTTTGGTGACCGGAACGGCGTCTTTCCAAGGCTTTCGGACGGCGTCGCCGACGGTTCGTGATGCCCCGCATCACCACACCGCCCGCTCCTGACCGAAAACCCTGGAAAGACGTCTCTATGAGTCAGTATCACCGAGCTTTGGTATAAGGCATGAAACCCACGCAGACGCCCAATGAAATTTTGGCGCATCACAACCTGGAATTACCTGCCTTGCGTCAGTCGCCGCGTCGCAACGCGACCCCATAAGGGAATTTCCTGACTTCTCATCTCGTGATTAGTCCTTATCCTGACAACAGAACGTGACAATCTCAAATAGTACACCGTAGGCAAGATAAACGGCAGGCGGAGTTCAATGTCGGACAATCTAGTTTGTTTTCAAGATCGCACGGAAGCTCTGATCGAACATGTCCCTTCTGATATGGATATGGATTTGGATGATCGGATCTCACAATTGAGCAGCGTGCTTGAGCACTTGCCGATGGGAATCCTTATTCATAGCCAAAAAAATGTCATTTACGCCAATTCGGCAGCGTGTAGATTGCTTGGAGTTGACCGGGGGCTATTGCGTGGCCGTCACTTTCTTGAGTTTGTCGAAAACTCTACCCAGTATACCAATTGTCGCGACGCCTTTAATCGTGTTCTGAGCGATGGAAAGGAATTAGTGTTGCCTGAGATCGTGGTCAGCAGTCACGATGACCGCCAAAATATTACTGCACTTTCCGTTCACCGGCTTCCCTGGGACGGAACCCCGTTAGCACAAATTTCGTTACAAGACATAACGGCACAAAAAACCAATGAACAGGCCTTGTCACTGGCAAAACAAAACGCCGAAAGGGCAAATCGGGTCAAATCCGAATTTCTTGCCCATATGAGCCATGAGCTAAGAACGCCCCTAAATGCCATCATCGGGTTTTCGCAAATCTGGATGGATGAAGTGTTTGGCCCCGTTCGCAACACCAAATACCTAGAATATGCGAAAGACATCAATCATGCCAGCACCCACCTTCTTGAAATCATTGTCGATATTTTGGATCTCGCGAAAATTGAGGCGGGAGGGATTCGACTCAATCTTGAGGACTTTTCGTTAGATGACGCCATCACGTCATGCGTATCGATGCTGCAACGAAGTTTGGAAACAGGCGGCGTCTCCGTTAATTTTTCGATTACACCAAAAACGCTTTCGTTACGGGCAGACCGCCGATTAATCAAACAGGTCTTGATCAATATCGTTGGAAATGCCCTTAAGTTCACTCCAACAGGCGGCCAAGTGGACATTAATGTTAAACAGGCGGGACCGGCTTCGATCGCCATTGAAATTTCTGATACCGGCATCGGAATTCCAAACGAGGCATTGGTCACCGTATTGGAACCATTTGGTCAAGTGCATCAAGGCTCCTACGTCTCACATGAAGGTACTGGACTGGGTTTACCGCTCGCCAAACAGATGGTCGAACTTCACGGTGGTGATCTAAAAATAGAGAGTACACATGGCGCAGGGACCGTGGTCACCATTTACTTGCCGCATGGAAACTAGGCACAACGAATCACAGCGCGGAAAACAGGCTTTTATTATTTTATTTAAATCAAGATCAAATGTTGAATTTTGCCATAAAATCGACGTAAACTTCTGGACTGGCATGCCGGACTGGCCCGAGTGCGCCCGCAGGTATCAGTTGGTTGATACGCATAGGGATGCTGTAAGCCACGCCACAATGCCAATATTGGACGTACCATTACGTGTGCCTGGGTAGGACAAAGAGAGGGATAAGATGCCAACAGGGAAAGTTAAATGGTTTAACGCAACCAAGGGATATGGCTTTATTGAGCCTAATGAAGGCGGCACCGATGCCTTCGTTCATGTCACTGCCGTGGAAAAGGCCGGACTGAACGGTCTGCGCGAAGGGCAGGCCGTAGAATATGAACTGGTTTCTGGCCGCAATGGCAAGGAAGCAGCAGACAACTTGGTCGCGCTGGACTGACATATTTGGGCGACTTGATACGTGCGCCAAAATAGGACCCACTGATCGCTCAGTGGGTCCTTTTTTTGTGATCACGCGAGCGCAAAACCGGAGCGAATAGGGTCATTCGCGACCATGGCTTTGCGGGGGTATCAATGAGTTAGAGTATCCGGTGAGCCAAAGATCGCCAGAAGCGCTCTAATGCCAGCTCAGGGTTGAGAGACTGTTCGCTCCGGTGGAAATAACAGCGCGACAGTTGTTCCCTTTGCAATTTCGCTTTGAATCTCAAGTGTACCGCCGAGTAGTTTCATAAAATTAGTACTAATATGCAGGCCAAGGCCGGTGCCTTTGTGCCGGCGTGACTGAGCGTCGGCAGCCTGTTCAAAGGGTTTAAGCGCCATTTCGATGCCTTCCTCGGACATGCCAAGCCCCGTATCAGAAACGCTTAACACAATACCGCCATTTTCATCCTCCACGGCGCTGATCGCAATTTTGCCCCCGTCGGGTGTAAATTTTATGGCATTGGAAAGCAGGTTATTAAGAATTTGAACAATTGCCCGCTCATCACCCAGCAATTTCGGCATGTCGGCGGCGACGTCTACGGACACCGTCTGGTGTGATCGTTCGGCCATTTGCTCCAATTGTCGCAAGCTAATGCCAATTAAGGAAGAAATCTCAAGATTCTCTTCAAACAGCTCAAATTTTCCCGCTTCGATCTTGGAAAGATCAAGGACGTCGTTGATCATATCGACAAGTAAGGCGCCACTTTCATAAATGTCGGAGGCGTACTCATCGTAATGAGTATCGCCGAGCGGACCGAAGGCACGGGTACGCATCATATCGCTGAACCCCATAATCGCATTAAGCGGTGTGCGTAAATCATGGCTCATCGACGCTAAAAACTCTGATTTCGCCTTATTCGCAGTTTCAGCCGCGTCCCTAGCTTGTTTATAGCGTTGTTCGGCGGATTGTCGTTCGGCAATTTCGTGCTGCAAATCGGTGTATTGCAGTTTCATGATACGGTCAGCTCGTCTTACCGTCAGAAACAGTACGGAATACAATGCCCCTAAGCCGAACAGAAGATAGACAACGACAATCATCGTATTTTGGCGAATATGGGAAATTTGCTTGGTGACATCAGTATAAAGTTCGAAAACACCTTCCATTTTCAATTTGTGCCCCTGCTCCCCCTTGATCGGAAGATAGCTTTCGATTAGATGGCGATCATTCACATCCCCGTCAAAGGAGCGAAAGACGTCGCGAAATGAACTTTTTGACGTTGGCGTTTGCCAAACGACGGTTGCCTTAAATTCTTTATCCTCGTTCTCAATCGCACCGATTTCAGACAATTCCGACGAATAGATCGTCAGCCCTCGCATATTGAAAATCTTAACCTTTAGGACCGGCAGGCCGACTGACATCGCTTTCAAGTTGGTGTGAATTTCTTCAGTTTCCGATCGTGCGCGCAAGGCATCACCATCAAGCCCCGAAACGGAGTTAATGTAATCCTCAAACCTAGCCCAAATCACATTAGAAAAAGATTGTGCCAGCTTGACATTCTGGTCTTCGATTTGTCGGGTCAGACCGTCGATAGCATTTTGCCAATAAGCAAAAGCCAACGCCGCTGTTACGACAACGATAGCAAGGGCGCTGGTAATTGAGAAATAGCGCAAAAGCTTGAACATAGGTGGACACCTGTTCTTTCCTATGGGTCACCCACTTCAAGTCCCTACCAACAAACGCCTTATAACTGGCTCAAGGAATCAAGGGAACCAAAAAATATTATACACGCATACAGATACACTCAGACAGCCTGTAAAAAATCTTGGGCCTTTATGTAGTGACCAGAAATCCGGCCTTTTCGACAATTTCAGAAAGCCGCTGCTTAGAAACTTGATCGGGGTCAAAATCAACGTCTGCCTTTGCGTTTTCGTGTGAAACGCTGGCAGCCACGACCCCGGCTTCCTGGTTGAATAGTCGAAGCAAGCTATCGGCACAACCTCCACAGGTCATCCCAGAGATCGAAAGTGTAACTGACGTCATTTAATGTCTCTCAAATGCGAATTTCCCCAATCTTCTCCCTATAGGCAATGCGGGTCAACCCTGTCTAAACGTATTCACCATTCTTTCGAAATCAAGTCATAAATCGCTCGCCACTTATTATATCTGATCCAAATCAAGACGCCACTTTATATATTATCGGCATCCATCGACTTACCAATATGGGCCGAGCCAACCCTCAAGTAACGTCAGTTTGATTTCCCTGAGGCTCCGAAGTCGCGTAAGTAATCGATTGACCCTAATATCATTTTTGCAGACGGCAATTTAGAGGGGGCGCTATGGTTGAACACGAAAACCGCGAAGGAACCGGTCATCCTTTTTATGCCGACTTGCAAAGTTTTGATGATTTTTCCGCCGTGTCAGACCTTAGTCGTTACACCCCGGCACCCGATGACTGGCTCGTTGTCATCGCCGACATCAAAGGGTCGACCGACGCCATCGAAGCTGGCCGATACAAAGACGTCAATATGATTGGTGCGGCAACCATCACGGCAGTGCTGAACGTCACCAGGGTCCACGAAATCCCCTATGTTTTTGGCGGAGACGGCGCAACCCTGATGGTGCCACCCGAAACGCTGCCCCGGGTACGTCAAGCGCTGTTCAAAACGCGCAATTTGGCCAAGGCCCGTTTTGCTTTAGATCTCCGGATCGGAGCAGTGCCGGTACGTCGGGTACGCGGTGGAGAAATTGATGTATTGGTGGCAAAATTCAGGCTCAGTCCCGGAAATTATCTTGCAACATTTACCGGTGGTGGCGTTGGCCTGATCGATAAAATGATCAAGCAAGACGATGGCACGCAAGGATGGCTGCTGACCGATGAGGCGAGCGATAACATGCCGGACCTGCAAGGACTGTCTTGCCGTTGGGAACCGTTGGCGGCGAAACGCGGCGTTATGCTGAGCATCCTGGTTCAGGCCCTGGCAACAGACCGTGACGACGCAGCAACCACATACCGCACCGTTATTGAAGACTTAACCAAGGCTATGGGACACGACATTCAGGGTTGCCGTCCAGTGACGGCGGAAAACATGCGGTTTCACTGGCCGCCAAGTGGCTTGAACGCTGAAGCGCAAGCAACGCGCGCAGCCCACGGATATATCACGCGGCTCATCGCGCTTTATGTCGAGAGCCTGATACAATGGGGGCTCAACGCATTTAATCTTACGTTTAAGACTTATAACGCGCCAGTATATCGACAAGAACTCAGAGATAATTCTGACTATCGGCGGTTTGACGATACCCTCCGCATGGTCTTGGATTGTACGCCTGAAGATGTATTGGCGATCCAAAAAACACTGGCGCACTTTCGCGCTCAAGGCGTCATCGCCTACGGCCTACATCAGGCCGACAGTGCTTTAATGACGTGTTTGGTGTTCAATTTGAGCGACAGCGAACACGTCCATTTTATTGATGGTGGTAACGGTGGATTTGCCTTGGCCGCCCGCCAACTCAAACGACAATTGGCGGCGCTTTGATCTGATCGCGGTTCTGGTATGTCCCCAGCCTGACTCTGGCCCGACATTGGCGTGACATTGGCGTGACTCTGGCGTGACTCCGGCTTTAGAATTGTCTAAAAGCTTGTCATGATAAATGAACTTCATGCTGATCGCATTCTGATCGTCGATTTCGGTTCACAAGTAACGCAGCTGATCGCAAGGCGCGTGCGTGAGTCAGGAGTCTACTGCGAAATCCACCCCTTCAATGCCGTCACCACCGAAAGCATTCAAAATTTTGCCCCAAAAGGTGTGATTTTGTCTGGTGGTCCGGCGTCCGTACACGAGATCGACACGCCACGCGCCCCTGACGGGCTATTCTCAATGGGCCTGCCGGTTCTTGGCATCTGCTATGGCGAGCAGACCATGGTTGCCCAACTGGGCGGTGACGTGACCGCCAGCAACCACCGTGAATTTGGCCGCGCCATGGTTGAAGTGCAAGACGTCTGCCCGCTGACCGACGGTCTCTGGGCAGTCGGCGAAACGCATCAGGTGTGGATGAGCCATGGCGATAAAATTGACAGCCTGCCGGACGGCTTTCGCGCCATCGCCACGACCGACAGCGCGCCGTACGCCGTCATCGCCAATGAAGACCTCAATTTTTATGCGGTTCAGTTCCACCCCGAAGTCGTGCACACGCCCGACGGCGCAAAATTACTCTCCAACTTCACCCATGCAATTTGTGGTGCCGGTGGTGATTGGACGATGGCCGCATTTAAGGATGAAGCTATCAGCAAAATCCGCCAACAGGTCGGTGGAGGCAAGGTGATCTGCGGCTTGTCCGGTGGCGTCGACAGTTCGGTGGTTGCCGTACTGCTCCATGAAGCCATCGGAGACCAACTCACCTGCGTCTTTGTTGACCACGGATTGATGCGCCTTAACGAAGGTGAGGAAGTGGTGTCCTTGTTCCGTGACCACTACAACATTCCCCTCATCCATAAGGACGTTTCGGAGATGTTTTTGGGCGCGCTTGAGGGTGTCTCGGATCCGGAAAAGAAGCGCAAAACCATTGGCGGTCTGTTCATTGATGTTTTCGAGACGGAAGCCAAAAAAATTGGCGGGGCAGACTTTTTAGCGCAAGGCACCTTGTATCCAGACGTCATCGAAAGCGTGTCGTTCACGGGCGGACCTTCGGTAACCATCAAGTCCCATCACAATGTCGGCGGACTGCCTGAGCGCATGAATATGAAATTGGTCGAACCCTTGCGTGAACTGTTCAAGGACGAAGTCCGCGACCTTGGCCGGGAACTGGGGTTAAAGGACGCCTTCGTTGACCGACATCCCTTTCCTGGCCCCGGCTTGGCAATCCGTATTCCCGGTGCGATCACGACTGAGAAGCTCGACATATTACGTCATGCTGACGCCATCTACCTTGAGGAGATCAAAAACGCCGGGTTATATGACGCCATTTGGCAGGCTTTTTGCGTTTTGCTGCCGGTGCAAACAGTTGGCGTCATGGGTGATGCCCGCACCTACGACAGCGTTTGCGCCCTACGCGCCGTCAATTCGACCGATGGCATGACGGCTGATTATTACCCGTTCGATCATGCGTTCCTCGGCCGCACGGCAAATCGCATCATCAACGAGGTCCGTGGCATCAACCGGGTCGTCTACGATATTACATCAAAACCCCCAGGAACCATCGAATGGGAATGATCGTTTTAGCCCCAATTATTCATGACGATCATCTGATTTGATCTGCGCGAGTGCCGTCAGCCGGGTTGACGGCGTTTTTTCGATGCTAATTTTTTCAGGCGTTAAGTTCCAGGCGT